>ERZ724516.1972-NODE-1972-length-11711-cov-4.486359_pt1 | contig 11711 bp, 6 predicted proteins | sample MGYA00376049_ERZ724516 | MGnify/ENA primary metagenome ERZ724516 (study PRJEB28724, sample SAMN07190886) | activated sludge metagenome | isolation source: activated sludge of sewage treatment plant in Hong Hong | place: USA: Christiansburg, Virginia | collected... | reverse complement strand
CATGACATTGTTCCAGGCCTTCGCCGTGGCCGATTCCATCGCCACGCCCTGGCTTTGCAGGAAGGAGTGGAAGCCCATCAGGCCAAGACCCACCGAACGCTCGCGCTTGGCGGAGTAAACGGCGCGGGCCATTTCCGGCGGCGCGCGCTTGATGAAATCTTCCAGCACGTTGTCGAGGAAGCGGAACACGTCCTCGAGAAACATCTCCTCGCTCTTCCATTCGAGGAACTTCTCGGCGTTGACCGACGAGAGGCAGCACACCGCCGTGCGGTCCACGCCCTTATGGTCGAGGCCGGTGTGGAGCATGATCTCGGAGCACAGGTTCGACTGGCGAACCTTGAAGCCCAGCTGTTTCTGGTGCGCCGGCATCGCGTTGTTCACGGTGTCGGTGAACAACAGGTAGGGCTCGCCCGTGGCCATGCGCAGTTCGAGCAGTTTCTGCCAGAGCTTGCGGGCCGAGACTTCCTTCATCACTTCGCCCGTCTTCGGCGACTTGAGCTGGAACGGCGCATCCTGACGGACCGCTTCCATGAACTCGTCCGTGATGTTGATGCCGTGGTGCAGGTTCAGCGACTTGCGGTTGAAATCGCCTGCGGCTTTGCGGATCTCGAGGAATTCCTCGATCTCCGGGTGGAAGATGTCGAGATAGCAGGCCGCCGAGCCACGGCGCAGCGAGCCCTGACTGATCGCGAGGGTCAGCGAATCCATCACGCGGATGAACGGGATGATGCCCGACGTCTGCCCGTTCTGGCCGACCTTCTCGCCGATCGAGCGGACTTCGCCCCAATAGGTGCCGATGCCGCCGCCGTTCGAGGCGAGCCAGACGTTCTCGTTCCAGGTCTCGACAATGCCGTCGAGCGAATCGGAGACGCCGTTCAGGAAGCACGAGATCGGCAGGCCGCGATCGGCCCCGCCATTCGACAGAACCGGGGTCGCCGGCATGAACCAGAGCTTCGAGATGTAGTCGTAAATCCGTTGCGCATGTTCGGCATCGTCCGCATAGGCGGTCGCGACTCGTGCGAACATCTGCTGGTAGCTCTCACCGGGGAGCACATAGCGGTCGTCGAGCGTCTTCTTGCCGAAGTCGGTCAGGAGGGCGTCACGCGAGGGGTCGGTACGGACCCCCGAGACGACGCGAAGGCTAGCCTGCGCCTTGGGCTTTCCACGGCGTGCGGCGGTCTTTTCTTCGGCAGTAACGGCTTCAGCGGACATCGAATTCTCTCGTTAGCAGCCAAAATTAGTTAATTCCGGCCAGAACCGGCGAAACCCAACTGATTGGTGTCCCGCGCCAGCCCCGACGCTACATATAGTGTCGTCACATCCCTAATGGACCGTCAACACACCGGGGGCGGGAATCTTTTCGCTTATCCACCACAGAGAATTTAGTGGATTTAAACCTCGTTAACCATTGGCAGGGCATACGCCCGCGGTCGGTCGACTCGGGCAGTCCCGCACCTCCTGGAAACGCAAACCTCCACAGGCCAAGGACGCCCGGTCGATCCGCGCTTTTCGCCTCGGATATTAAAGAGAACCTCAGCCCTTGGGCGGGATCACGCCGCTGGCTGGCCATGCCGTATCGCCCAGGCGCTTGACCGAGAACTCGATGAATTTCACCGAGGCCCCGTCCTTGGGAATCCGCGTGCCAGCCTCGGTCCAGACGCCGTCCTTCACGATCGCCTCGTAGGCGATTTTCATGCTCGGCCCAGCCTGGATTTCCCAGGTGAAGCCGGTCGCCGTCGGCACGATTGGAAAATCGCCCGTCCGGCCGCCCGAGTAGGACCGCATCGTGTAGGCCTTGGTATCCGGATCGTACGAGATCACTGCGAATGCATTGAAGCTGAGCTCCCCGCTATTTTCATAGCCCCTGCCCTCAATCACCCGCACCGTGCCGTCGAGCATCGTGCCGACCCGCTCGGCCTGAACCATCTCGTGCCACTGCCCGTCATTGCGCAGCGACTTCGCCGGCCCACGCCATTCGCCATCCAGCATCGCCAGCGCCTTCATCGCTTCGCGCTGCGCCGATACCCGCGCCTCGTTGTTCGGGCCCTGGGCCATCGCAGACGCTGCGAACATGGCCGGCGCAAACATCAGCGCCACAACCAGAGCCAGAGATCTCGATTTCATCGGCGCGTCCTCCCTGCGTGACAGGGAAAATGGTCCCCTCCCCGCCCCGGAAGTCAATGTTGCACCGCAGCCTTGCCGGACGCCGGGGCAAGCTCGATAGATTTGCACATACAACAATGGAGGGCGGACGTGGCCACGGGCAAGAAACGGACTCTCATCATCAGCGCGGCCGCGATGGCAATCGCCTGCACAGGATTGCCTGCACTGATAGCCTTTGCCGCTCCTGCGCCGCAGCAGCCCACCGCAACTGCGCCTGACACGCTGATCCACGCCGGCCGTGTGCTGGCTGACCCGGCGACCGGGCGCGTCCTGACCGAGCAGTCGATCCTCGTGCGCGGCGGCCGCATCGTCAGCATCGCAGCAGGCTACGCGGCGCCTGCCAATGGCGCGACCGTGGTTGATCTCAAGCGCAGCTTTGTCCTGCCCGGCCTGATCGACAGCCATGTCCACATCACCGGCGAACAGGGGCCCGACAGCCGCGTCGATGAATTCATCAAGACCAGCGCGGACCAGGCCATCGACGGCGCAGGCTTCGCGGTGAAGACGCTGAATGCCGGCTTCACCACGGTCGCCGATCTTGGCGCGGATGCGGATGCGATCCTTGCGCTGCGCCGAGGCATTGCGACCGGCATCATACCCGGGCCGCGCATCATCGCCTCGGCAGGCGCGATCAGCGTCCACGGCGGACATGGCGACGCCAACGGCATGCCGCGCAACATGGCGCTGATCCTGCGCAGCCCCGGCGTATGCTCGGGCGCAGACGATTGCGCGCGCGCCGTGCGTGAGCGCGTTCGCGATGGCGCGGACATAATCAAGATCACAGCGACAGGCGGCGTGCTGTCCAACACGGCGGCGGGCCTTGCGCAACAGTTCACCGATGCAGAGCTGAAATCGATCGTGCAGGCAGCGCATGCGATGGGCCGCAAGGTCACGGCGCACGCGCACGGCGTCGACGGCATAAATTCCTTCCTGCGCGCGGGCGGCGACTCGATCGAGCACGGCACGTTCTCAGACGCAGAGTCGGCCAAACTCTACAAAGCCAATGGAGCCTATCTCGTCCCCACCCTGCTTGCGGGTGACTTCGTTGTGCGGGAAGCGGATCGCCCGGGTACATTCCTGCAGCCTGCGCAGATCGCCAAGGCGCGCGAGGCCGGTCCGAAGATGATCGACATGCTTCGCCGCATGCATGCGGCCGGCGTGAAGATCGCGTTCGGCACCGACACCGGCGTCTCCGCCCACGGCGACAACGCGCAGGAGTTCGCGCTGATGGTGAAGGCTGGCATGACGCCGCTTCAATCGATCCAGGCGGCCACCGTCGGGGCGGCTGACCATTTCAGCCTGACGTCCGAAATCGGCACGATCGCGGCCGGCAAGGCGGCAGACATCATCGCCGTCGACGGCGACCCGCTCAGCAATGTGCGCGAACTCGAATCCGTCGACTTCGTGATGAAGGGCGGAAAGGTGTTTAAGGACTAGCTCCCAGCCGGTGGGCCGACGAATCCTCGAAACGCCGCGCCTATGACTTGGCCAACGATTTGGCTTACGCCGCCTGTGACAGCATCGGACGCTGTCGCTTTCGCCAGGTCAGTCAATTGTTGGCCGAGAGGCTGCCGGCTCTTGAGAACATCCGGGATAGCGGCCAACGCCTCGAAGCTTTTTGGCGTCAACACGGCATTCGTCACTCGAACCCCGTACTCAGACATTTGTCCCGAGAAGTACCCGGTTTCGTAAAGCCAGCGAAAAGTATCCGCACAAAATACAATATCAGGATCCCGCGTCGCGGCTTGAAGGTCATTCATAGAGACAGCGCCATCAGGGCCCGAGCCCTTGATCGACTGATTGTTGGCGATCTCTGCGGCGTCGAATGCAATTGGTTGAGGAAAGGCTGCGTACAGTTTCGCAAAAATCTTTGCGGTGTACGCGCTGAATTTGTCGATGTTGTTCATCGTCAACTCCAAGAACCGTTGCGCATTTACAAGTTCAACAACGTCGGGTCTCCGCCCTGCGCCGCGATGTTGACGGTGACGACCCGCTCCGTGGCGAAACGCGCGAGATAGTGCGGGCCGCCAGCCTTCGGACCCGTGCCTGAAAGGCCCGAGCCGCCGAAGGGCTGCACGCCGACGACCGCGCCGATGATCGAGCGGTTCACATAGACATTGCCCGCGCGCACCGCGGCCTTCACCTTTTCCGCGAAGCCTTCGAGGCGAGAATGAACGCCGAGCGTCAGCCCATAGCCTTTCGCGGAAAGAGCGCCGCCGACCTGTTCGATATCGTCCGGGTCGTAGCGGATGACGTGGAGGATCGGTCCGAAGATTTCCCTGTCGATGTGCGACAGGCCCGGCAGCTCCACGATCGCGGGTCCGAAGAACGTCCCTCTCTCGCGCAGCACGCCGATATTGCGCTGGTGAACGGCAAAACCCGCAGCGATCATCTTCGCAAGATGATCGTCCAGAAGCTTGCGCGCTTCAGCGTCAATGATGGGCCCGACATCGGTCGAAGGATCAGCGGGGTCGCCAATGATCAGAACATCCATCGCGCCCTTGATCATCTCGATGATGTCGTCGGCGGTTTCATGCGGCAGGAATAGAACCCTCAGGGCCGAACAGCGCTGCCCCGCTGAACGGAAGCCCGACATGATGACGTCATCGACCACCTGCTCCTTCAACGCAGTCGTGTCGCAGAACAGCGCGTTGAGGCCGCCTGTCTCTGCGATTAGCGGCGCGATGGGGCCGTCCTTCGCAGCCAGCGTGCGGTTGATGATGCGGGCAACTTCGGTGGAACCGGTGAAGGCGACGCCGCCACAACGGGCATCGCCCGTGAGCTTGCCGCCAACCCTGCCATCGCCCGTGAGAAGATGAAGCGCTTCAACAGGCAGGCCCGCGGCATGGAACAGCTTCACGGCTTCATGCGCGATCACGGGCGTCTGCTCGGCAGGTTTGGCAAGCACCGTGTTACCTGCGGCCAGCGCGCCCGCGATCTGGCCGGTGAAGATGGCGAGCGGGAAATTCCACGGGGATATGCACACGAATACGCCGCGGCCCATCATTTCCAGGCCATTGGTTTCGCCTGCTGGTCCCGGCAGGGCCTCAAGGCCCTTGAACTTGGTTTCGGCTTCGACGGCGTAATAGCGGCAGAAATCGACAGCCTCGCGCACTTCGGCGATGCAATCGTCCAGCGTTTTGCCGCCTTCGCGCGCAAGGATGGCAATCAGACGATCCGTGTCCTGCTCCATGGCGTTGGCCATGGCTTCGAGAATGTCCGCCCGCTTGGCGCCTCCGATGGCGTTCCAGTGCGGTTGGTAGTCGAGCGCGGAGGCGTAGGCGGTATCGATGTCTGCGTCCGTGGCCGAAGCGACGCGACCGACAATGCGGGAAGCGTCTGCTGGCGCCTTCGTGTCATCGGCTTTTGTCGTTGATGTCTTGCCAGCAACGATAGGGCCGACACTTGCAGGGCCTGCCTTGTCGAGCGTGGCGATGGCGTCAGTGATCCGGTCACGCACTTGCTTCTGGCTGAAATCGAGGCCGCGCGAGTTGACGCGCGATGCGCCGTAGAGCCCCGGCGGCGGCGGTATGCGCGGGTGACGCGAAGGCGACGCGGAGAGCAGCGTGTAAGGGTCCGTTGCGATGCGCTCCGCCGGCACGTCCTCGTCGAGGAAGGAGTGAACGAAAGACGTGTTGGCGCCATTTTCCAGCAGTCGTCGCACGAGATAGGGCAGCAGGTCCTGGTGCGCGCCAACGGGTGCGTAGATGCGCACCGATCGTTCGCGGCCAGCTGCATTGTAGAGCGCGACGCCCATGCCATGCAGGCGCTGGAATTCGTAACTGGTGTTCCCGGCCCGCCTTGCCATCAGCTCAATCGCGGCAAGCGAGTGCGCGTTGTGCGTGGCGAATTGCGGATAGATTGATGGGCCGGTTTCGATCAGCGCCTTGGCGCAGGTGAGATAGGAAACGTCTGTTGCCTGCTTGGTGGTGAAGACGGGATAGTCGGGCTGGCCATCGACCTGCGCGCGCTTCACTTCCGAGTCCCAATAGGCGCCCTTCACGAGGCGCACCATCAGGCGGCGATTGGTCTCGCGTGCGAGATTGCCGAGCCAGCCAACAACCGCTTCGCCGCGTTTCTGGTAAGCCTGCACGGCGAGACCAAGACCGGTCCAGCCCGCAAGGTCTTTCTCTCGCGCGAGCTTCTCCAGCAGTTGCAGCGATAGCGCGAGGCGATCCGCCTCTTCCGCGTCGAGCGTGAAGTTGATGTTCTGCTTCGCGGCCTGCTTCGCGAGTTCGACCACCATCGGATAAAGCTCGCGATGCACGCGGTCGCCCTGCACGGCGCGATAGGCCGGATGCAGCGCCGAAAGCTTTACCGAGATGCCGTCCGCCGTTTCGGGGCGGTCGCCTGTCTTCGCCTTGCCGACTTCACCGATGGCGTTTGCGTAGCTGTCGAAATAGCGCCGCGCATCCGCTGTCGTCCGCGCTCCCTCGCCCAGCATGTCGAACGAGTGGCTGGCTGCCTCGCCCTTCTTCACCGTTCGCTGGCCGCGCTTGATCGCTTCACCTATCGTGCGCCCCATCACGAACTGCCCACCCATGATGCGCATCGCCTGCATCATGGCAGCGCGGATCACCGGCTCTCCGGCTTGCCGAACCATGCGGCCAACGAAGCTCGCCGGATCCTTCTCCGCGTCCTCTGGCGGCTGGACGATCTTGCCGGTGAGCATCAGTCCCCAGGTCGATGCGTTGACCAGCAGCGAGTCCGACTTGCCGCGATGGTCGCCCCATTCGCCGGTGGAGATCTTCTCGGCGATCAGCGCATCGGCCGTGTCCGCGTCCGGCACGCGAAGCAACGCTTCGGCCAGACACATCAACGCCAGCCCTTCCGGGTTGGACAGCCCGAACTCCTCAAGGAAGCTTTCCATGACGCCAGACCGGCGCGTCTCGGCCCGCGCCTTGAGCACGATGTCTCGCGCCGCCGCAGCCGCCGCGCGGCGCTCCGCCGCATCCAGCGCAGGGCGCGCCAGAAGTTCGGCGATCCTGCGCGACTCATCCTCGAATTTCCCGGCATCCAGCGCATCCGGGGGCGGCAAGGCGGCGGCAATCTGCTTTGTCATGACAAACCTGACCCCACGGCTAGGCCCGAGAATCGAGGCCAAACGCCATATTCTGACCTAACCATGGACGTAACCCGTCCGCGCCCGCTATCAAACGCCGCCATAACGGAAAAAGGAACCGCGCCCGCAATGCGGATCATGCTTGTCACGGACGCCTGGGATCCGCAGGTCAACGGCGTCGTGCGCACAATGAAGCGCGTGATTACCGAATGCGAGCAGATGGGTCACACCTGGGACATCGTCTCGCCCAACGGCTTCAAGACGATTCCGCTTCCGACCTATTCGGAAATCAGGCTGGCCTTCGGCGCCAAGAAGATCATCGAGGAGCGCTTCCTCGAATTCGAACCTGATGCGGTTCACATAGCAACCGAGGGGCCGCTGGGCTGGGCTGCGCGCGCGGTCTGCCTGCGCCACAAGTTTCCCTATACGACCAGCTATCACACGCGCTTCCCGGAATATGTGAACGCGCGCTTCCCGTTCGTGCCTGTGTGGGCGGGCTACACGGTCTTCCGCGAGTTCCACAAATACTCGGGCCGCGTGATGGTGGCGACGCCGTCCATGCGCGACGAGCTGGCATCGAAGGGCTTCAAGAACATCGCGCCCTGGTCGCGCGGCGTGGACACCGACCTTTTCCATCCGGCCAAACGCATGGACGATCGCGGCCCGTTCAAGGGCATGGCGCAGCCGATATGGCTGAATGTCGGACGGGTGGCTGTCGAGAAGAACATATCGACCTTCCTCGACACGCCGCTGCCAGGAACGAAAGTCGTCGTTGGCGAAGGCCCGCAGCTGGAAGCACTGAGGGAGAAGCACAAGGATGCGCACTTCCTTGGCGTGAAGCAGGGCGAGGAGCTGGCAGCGTGCTTTGCCAATGCCGACGTGTTCTGTTTCCCGAGCCTCACGGATACTTTCGGTCTTGTCGTGCTGGAAGCGATGGCTGCGGGCACGCCTGTGGCTGGCTTCAATGTGCCCGGACCGCGCGACCTGATCCCTGGAACAGGCGCGGGCGCGGTTAACGATGATCTGGCGACAGCCTGCCTGGAAGCGCTCAAGTGCTCGCGTGACGTGACGCGCACCTATGCCGAGACCTATTCTTGGCGCGCTTGCGCGGAGCAGTTCATCAATAACCTTGAGCCCCTGCCCGTGCCGGAGCGGCGCAAGTTCTGGAAGCGGCTGGCCCGCCTGCGCCACGCCCTGCGCATCCGCCGCCGCAAGCCGAAGCGCGGCGACAAGCCCGAGACGCCCCCCTCCTCAGCCGCGCAGGCCAAGGCGGACTGAATCGCGCATCGCGCGAAACGCGAACGCTTGCCCGGCGTTAAAGCCGAATGGCTGGGCTGGGTTTTGAGGTTAATCCGCTTCTCTTTGTCTCCGGCCAGGATGCCGCAGGCACGCAACTTGCTCATAGCCATGTGGGGCCAATGCAAACCCGGCCCGAGACATATCGCATGTTCGCCAAGCTTGCTTACGCCGCCGTCGCAATTCTCGTGGTCACCCCTGCGGCCGTGACCGTGATGACGCCCCCGCGCCATGAAAGCGCGGCTATGCGTTCTGTCGAACTCAGCGATCCCATTCTCGGCTTCACGCAGATGGACAACCGTATCCAGCTACGCCTGCGGACGCCTGCCAACGATACCGAGCGCAATGCGCGCCACGAAGTCATGGTGCGAACGAACGACGGTCACGAGATGAAGATCCCGCTGAAACCCGGCCAGACCTGGGCCAGCTTCGAGCTGCCGGCGAACCTCGCCGGCGCCGCGGAACTTCACATCAGCATCGATTAGGCCGCCTCAATCCACCGCATTGCCGTTCGCATCGACGATATGCACGTCGCCGATGTTGAGCTCGCGCACGCCCTCCTCGATCTTCGCGCGATCGCCGACGATCACCCAGACATGGTTCTGGTTGGGAATAATCGTCTTCGCCATTGTCTCGACCTCCGCCGGCGTCACAGTGCGATAGGTGTCAGCGTATTTCGCCCAATAATCCGCCGGCAGATTGTACAGGTAGATGTCCTGAAGCGTCCCGAGCACAGCGTCTGCGGTTTCCCAACGGCTGGACATGCCAAGCAGCGTGTTGGTGCGCACGGTGTTCAGCTCTGCAGCCGTCGGCGGTTTGCGGCCGACGATATCGGTCAGCTCCTTGCGTAGCTCCGCAACAGCGCCCTTGGTCTGGTCTGTCTGCACCGGCGCTGCGATCGAGAAAGCGCGAGGACCGCGACCGCCGCTCATGCTCGAACGCGCGCCGTACGACCAGCCCTTGTCCTCACGCAGGTTCATGTTGACCCGGCTGGTGAAGTTGCCGCCGAACAGCGCGTTGAATGCCGAGATGCGCGTGTCTTCAGCCGGATTGCGCGGTGGTTGAGGCGTGCCCACCAGGATCATTGATTGCGCAGAGTCCGGCCGGTCGACGATGTAGACCGCAGGCTTCGACGGCCGCACGCCGTTGGCGACCTGCTCGCGCTTGTTCGGCGCGTTGGTCCAGCCCTTCAACGCAGCCTCCAGCTTCGGCGTGATCTCGGCCAGCGTGGTGTCGCCGACGACAAACAGCGTCGCATTGTTGGGTCCATACCAGGCCTTGTGGAAAGCCGCAGTGTCGGCAGGCGTCAGCGTCGTGATTTCGTCCGGCGTCACCAGATGGCCATAGGGATGATTGTCACCCCACAGCACTTTCGACATGACGCGCTGCCCGACTGAGGCAGGATCGCGAAGCTGGGCTTGCAGGCCCTGCACCGTCTGCGACTGGATGCGCTTGAAGTCGGCCTCCTTGAAGGCGGGGTTGCGGAGCACGTCAGCCCAGATCGCCATCACCTGATCGAGCGTCGGGGTCAGCGCAGAGAACTCCACCGTGGAGCTCTCGCCGCCGCCGCCCGCGCCGACATAGCCGCCGAGGCGATCGAGTTCATCCGCGATCTGCAGGGCCGAACGCGTTGTCGTTCCCTCGTCCAGCATGTTGGCGGTCAGGCCAGACAATCCATCCTTGATGGTCGACTGGTCGGCGGGATAGCCGGTGTCGAGCAGCATCGATACGCTGACCTGCGGCACGTCATGCCGCTCGACCAGCATCACTTTCACGCCGCTGGAAAGCGTTGCCGTCTGGTAAGCGGGGAAAGCAGCGTCTGCAATCGAACCCGGCGCCGGCATCTTCGAACGGTCCACAGGCTGGCCGGATGCGGCGGGATCGCCGAACGGCAGAACGGTGAGCGTGTAGGACCCGCGCGTCAGCCATTTGCGCGCAACGGCCTGAACGGAGGCGGGCGTCGCCGCTTCGAGGCGCTTGAGGGAATCCTTCCACCCTCCCGGATTGCCGGTGATCGTCTCCCATTGGGCTAGGTCGGCCGCCTTGCTCGATGTGCTTTCGAGACCTGAGATCACACCCGAGACCGTCTGCACGATGTTCTTGTCGATTTCGGCCTGCGTCGGGCCGGTCTGGATGATGCGGTTCACCTCTTCATCGATTGCCGCCTCGATCTTCTTGAGATCGGCATCCGGCTTGGCGGTGACAATGATGCGGAACTGGCCCGCGAGCTCGCTCTGCGGATTCATGACCGTCACATTGGTCGCGACCTGCTCGTCAAAGACCAACCGCTTGGTCAGTCGCGCATTCTTGTCGCCGCCGAGCGCCGCCGCGAGGTGGTCGAGCGCTTCGCCGTCAGGGTTGCCGAGCTCGGGAACGTTCCACGTCTTGTAGACGCGGGGTTGAGCCACGCGATCATACATGACCTCGCGCTGGTTCTCGGCCAGTGGCGGCACCCATGATTTGGGCTGCGACGGCGGCGGCCCAGGCGGGATTTCGGCGAAGTACTTCTCGACCTGCGCCTTGGCCTCTTCAGGCTTGATGTCGCCTGCGATGACGAGGATCGCATTGGAAGGGCCGTACCAGGTCTTGAACCAGTCCTGCACGTCCGCGAGCTTGGCGGCGTTGAGATCATCCATCGAGCCGATGACGGTGTGATCGTAAGGATGGCCCTCGGGATAGGTCGCGGCGACGTGGTGATTATTCACCTGCCCGTAGGGCTGGTTCTCGCCCTGCCGTTTCTCGTTCTGCACGACGCCGCGCTGTTCATCGAGGCGCGCCTGATCGACGGCGCCAAGCAGGAAGCCCATGCGATCGGACTCCAGCCACAGGATGGTGTCGAGCGCCGCCTTTGGCACGGTCTGATAATAGTTCGTGCGATCGGTGTTGGTGGAGCCGTTCTGGTTTGTCGCGCCAATCTGCTGCGTCGCCTTGAAGAAGTCGTCGTTGAAATGCTGCGAGCCGTTGAACATCAGGTGTTCGAACAGGTGGGCGAAACCGGAGCGGCCCTTGGGCTCGTTCTTCGAGCCGACGTGATAGACGAGGTGCAGCGTCACCGTCGGCGTCTTGGTGTCCTCATGCACGATCAGCGTGAGACCGTTCTTGAGCACGTACTTGGTGAACGGAATATCGTAGTTCATCGCCGCGATCTTCGCGACAACCGGATCGCGCGCCGGCGTCGCCGCCTGCTGCG
>ERZ724516.1971-NODE-1971-length-11712-cov-4.424552_pt1 | contig 11712 bp, 8 predicted proteins | sample MGYA00376049_ERZ724516 | MGnify/ENA primary metagenome ERZ724516 (study PRJEB28724, sample SAMN07190886) | activated sludge metagenome | isolation source: activated sludge of sewage treatment plant in Hong Hong | place: USA: Christiansburg, Virginia | collected... | reverse complement strand
GCAAACGTGCGGGCCAACCCGTTCCTGCGGGCGAGGGCCACCGACAACGCCAGGAGCCCGACCGCAGCCATCGCGGCACCCATGATCACCGGATGGATGATGGTGCCGAACGGTCGGCCCAGGGTGGCGGCGTCGGTCACCCGCTCGCCCAGTTCGGTGGGCACGCCCAGAAAACTCAGCCCGAGCACCCCGCCGGTGCGCCATTGCAACGCGATCACGACCACCTCGATGGCGGCGAACACGCCCAGTCCCAGCAGGATCACCTCCACCTGGCGCCTCGTCCTCACCCGGATGGCCACGTAGACGAACAGCAGGTACATCCAGCCCATGCGGGTGAGCTCGGAGAACGCAAGCAACGGCGACCGGCCGACGAGCAGGCTCGGCAACAGCAACAGGGCTCCAATGAGCGGCAGCCACATGATGCGGCGCCGCATGCCGACACGAAGATCGGCCAACATCGTGCCTTCCATGAGCCACAGCCCGTACAGACCGAGCAGCATCATGTCGAACGTGGTGACGAAGATGGAGATGGCGCCGCCCGCCACGTTGAGCGCCTGGGCCGACAGCGACTTGTGCAGCACGAAGGTGAGCGACACCGTCGTGGCGAACATGCCGAACGTGGTCCGATCGCGCACCAGGAGGTAGGCGGCCCCGGCCAGAGAGGCGCCGACGGCCACCAGCAGGCCCTTGAAGCCCAGACCGGCGGCGAGGAAGCCGACGCCCCCGGCGCTGAGCACCACGATCGCCGCTCCAAACACGGTGGCCCCGGGCAGATCGCTTCGCTGGACGCCACCGGGTGCGACCCAGGCCGGGCGCCGCTTGGAATCGGCCGAAGCCGCTGTTCCTCCGATGCCGGATGGGCGGGGCAGGAGGTCCTCGGGCGGCCGCAAGGTGAGTTCGCGGATCAGCGGCCAGGCCAACCAGGCGCCGGCCGCGACCATCGGTAACGCTGCGGCGGCGATCGCCACCTTGGTCCCTGCGGTGACGGCGGCGACAGCCACCAGCGACGCCCCCAGCACCACTGTCCCCGCCCACGCCCTGGGGTACCTGGCGGCCGGAACCCGAGGGTCGTTGGCTACGTCGCGGGCCCGCCTCACGGCATCCTCGAACACCGGGGCCAACTGGCCTCGCAGCCTGTACGCCAGGATGCCGACCCCCATCACCGCCAGTGCGCCGTACAGCCCCATCGTGCCGAACGAGGCAACCACTGCGGCTGCCACCCCGGCAGCGACGGTGAGGCCAATCGTCGCAAGTGGACGGAGGCCGCTGGGTGGCGACGACTCGACGGACTGAGCGGTCATGAAGCGTTCACCAGTACGGTCTCCGGGGCGATGGGTGTGGGACGCGGCGACCGTGGCGCCTCGCTGCGATAGCCGCGTGCGGTGTGGTGGAGCATCACCTTCCAATAGGCCCACTCTGCGAAGCGGCCCGGCGAGGCGCTCGTCGCCAGCGTCCGCTGCAACGGGGGTACGGTCCAGCGATTGAACAGCGCCGAGCGAACCCCGGTGCGCACCATCGACCGCGGCGACGACGTCGTGCTGAACAGGCCGTAGCGTTCCAGCAGGTCCGACTCGGGAATCAGCGCCTCGAGGTCACGCAGGCCCCGCCCAACGCTCTCTTGGAGTCGACATGCGCTGTCGAGGTCGTGGGGGTGGAAGTGATCGCCCCGGGCCCGGGGGTTGTAGATCAGCCGATATCCTGCCGCCGCCCAGCGATAGCCCAGCTCGACGTCCTCGTGGCCGATGTGGGCCCAATCCTCGTGGAAGATCAGGTTTCGGTCGACCATCACCTGTCGGGGCAGGCTGAGGTTCATCGACCAGCTGTAGCGATAGTTCACCTCCTGGTCGGCGAGACCTGCGAGCTCGTCGTACGCGAAGGGTCGGTACCACTCGACGAATGGATCGGAGGGCATCTCCGGCGATTGCTCGACCAGCCCGACGACGGCCACAGGCACGTCGTGGGCCAGGTGGGTCTGGGCGTGTTCGGCAAGCAACGACGGGTCCACCCACACGTCGTCGTTCAAGAACAGCGCCAGGTCGCCTGTCGCGGCCGCCAGGCCCTGGTTTCGTTTCACCGCCGGGAGGCGCTCGTCGCTCTCCTGGAGACGGATGGGGAACGGGGCGGCCGCGGCCACCTCCCGCACCATCTGAGGGGTGTCGTCGGAGGAGTTGTCGCCGACGATGATCTCCACCAGCTCGTGGGGGTAGTCGCATGCACTCAGGCACTCAAGGGTACGACGGACCACCTCGCAGCGGTTGTAGGTGGGAAAGATCACCGAGATCGACGGCAGCCTCATCGCGGCCCTCCCGATCCGGCGCCGATGGGTCGTTTCACGGCGGCCCCGGCCGGGTCGGTCGGGCCCGCGAATGCCGCCGGGCTCGGGGCCCGCAGCTCGATCTCCTCCGGGGACGGCCCGACGCCATCGGCGAACTCCAACTCCTCGGCCGAACCATGATCGGACTCGCCAACCAGCTCTGCGATCGATGGGCGCGCAAACAGCCCGATGAGCAGCACATAGCCGGCGATGGCGACGGTGGCCTGGGCGAACGGTCCGGCACCCAGCTTCGAGGTGACCGCTCCCAGGGCACCGGCGCCGACAGCGGCACCGGCCGCGATCGCCAGCGGTGCCGGCCGAAGCGACACCGCCACTCGGCGCCGGACCGCCACCAACGACATCGCCGCCACCACGAACGCCACGCACAGCGTCGCGATGGCGGCCCCCGTTGCCCCAAAGGGACCCACGAGCGACAAGCCCGCCACCAAGGCCACCACGCAGGCCACCAGGTCGTAGCGCAGTGTGGCCACCTGTTGCCCTGCGGCGAGCAGCACGAACGAACGCCAGGCATTGGAGACCATCAACACGAACGCCACCGACAGCACCAGAAACGGCACGGCGGCATCGTTGTACTTACCGGCGTAGGCCACGTCCAACATGGCGGTGCCGCAGAGGGCCACGGTGAGCGGTACGAGCAGACAGCCGGTGAACAGCAGCTCGGTGCCGGCCCGATAGGTGGCTTGAAAGCGGCGCTCGTCGCCGGATCCATGTGCCTGGGCCAGCAACGGAAACACCACGCCCACCACGACGGCGCTGGACAGGAACAGGTACTCGATCGGCTGCGCCGCGGCGCCGTAGTGGGCGACGTCGACGCTGGGTCGCCGGGCCGCCAGGATCAGCCCGTCCGCCTTGAGGTACGCCACGCCGATGATGACCGTGGGGCCGATCACCGCCGCCTCACGAAGGAGCGGGCGGGCGTGAAGTCGCGACAGGCGTGGCGCCACACCAAAGGTTCGGTGGGCCACGGCGCAGGCTCCAAGCGCACCGGCGGCCGCTCCCACCACCGGCGCCACGAACAACATCGGAAGCGAAGCGCCGACGAGGACGAGCCCCACCAGCACCACCACCTCCACGGTCTCCATGCCCAACCGGAGGAACGCCTCAATGTGCTGACGCATCTCCGCGTGCGTCACCACGATCAGCGTGAAGAAGGCATCGAAGACGAGCGACACCGAGGCGATCAGCGCGGCCAGGTGGGCCGTGCCCGAGGCGCCGATGACCAACAGCAACAGCTGGATCAGTCCTATGGCCATCACGGTGAAGGCCAGCCTGAGCCCAACCACCGTGCCCAGGATCTCGTCTCGGTGCTCCGGACGGCGCACGATCTCGCGCACCGCCAGGGTGGGCAGGCCGAACTCACCCACCAGACCCGCGAGCATCACGGTGGACAGCACCACCACGTACTCGCCGAAGGCGGCTTCCGGCAGGTACCTCACCACGATCAGCGTGGACGCCACGTTCAACAGCAGGTGCGCGCCCTTGGCGCCCAACTGCGCCCCGCTGGCAACGGCAACCTGCCGCGGGGTTGCCTCGGTCGCTCCGGGTCCGGAAGTTCGGCGGGGCTCAGCCATCGACACCACCGCTGCGCGCATCCACCTTGTGGCGGTTGCCGTTGGGTGCGGCCGGTGGACTGGTCAGGTCGACCCTGCCGTTGTCGGCGCTGGGGTCACCCCCCGACATGTCGATCTCCGCCAACTCGTCGAACGGGGCGACCGCCTCGCCGACCATCTCCGGGTCGGGAAGCCGCCGCCAGGTGAGGTAACCACCCGCGAGAGCGCCAAACAGCAGGCCCAATGCCAGGTACAGGATGCGCTTGGGCTCATCGGGATAGGTGGGCAATGAGGCCGTGTCGACGCGGGTCAGCTCGCTGGAGGCACGCGTGCCGCCCAGCAGCGCTGCCCGGTACTCCTTTTCCACCTCGGCCTGATTGTCGGCCGCCTGGGCGGCGGCGGTCTGTAGGGCCAGCAGTTCGGTCTGGTCTTGGCTCAGTTGGGCGTCGGTAGCCCCGGTGGGCAGCTCGGCGAGCTTGGCCGACTTCGCCTCCAGGTCGGCGATGCGACCCTTCAGCTGCTCGCGCGCCGCCACCAGATCGTTGTAGACGGGGTTGGGCGAGTCGTCCTCGATGCGGTTCTGCGACCGACCGGTCTCGATGACCTGGGAGGACGTTTGGCGTTGCGAGGCCGCTTCGATCGACTGTTCCAGCTGGGCCAGCTCGGAGCGCGCTCCGGCCAACTCGACGGCAACGTCCTTGACATCGGTCTTCGAATCGGAGGCCACCGACGCCTCGGCCACCTCCTGGCGCTCGGCGGCCGACATGTTGTTCTTCAGCCGGAAGTCGGTGACCGCCTGATTGGCTGCGGTGACCTCGGTCGCCGCCTTCTGAGCCTGTTCGGCGAGGTTGTCGGCGTTGCGTGAGGACTCCTCGGTGAACCGCTGGTCGCTGACCGAAACGAGGGCGTCGGCGGTGGCGTTGGCGACGGCACGCGCCTCCTCGGGATCCTCGCCGGTGCCCACCACCTCCATGACGAACCCGGCGGGCTGGCCCGATGCCTCTCCTGCGGTCGAGCCCAGCTGGTTGGCCGACACCCCCTCCTGCACCGCCTGGATGGCGCCCTCCCGAGGTTCGGGGTCCTTGCAGAATCCGTGGCTCACGAACGACTTGGTGCACTTGTACGCCTTGCCGAGGCCGCTCACCATCGACGAGAAGAACCCACCAGACTCCTTGGGCATATCGAGGTCGAGTTTGTCGACCACGATGGTCGCCACCTCCCGGCTGGTGACGATGCCGGACTGGGTTTCGGCCAGGCTCTTGGCCATCGAGGCGTCGATGACACCAGGCTGGTCACTGAGGTCGACACCCGTCGTCGTCAGGAAGGTCGCCTCCCGGCCGCGGATCAACACCCGCGTGGTGGAGGTGTACTTCTCCGCCGACACGAACGACCCGCCGAAGGCGATCAAACCGCCCAGGACAGCGATCACCGGGATACGCCAATAGGCCTTGAGGAGTGCATTCATGTCACTCACCTGCTTTCTGTCGGGCCCCGGCGCCAGATGGCGGCCAAGGATGTTCGCTGTTGGTTTCCTGCGGTGTTGTGTCCATGGACGGCGCCGTGCGTCGGCGCTTGATGCCGTCGATGGACATGAGGGCTGCTGCGCGCCCTCCTAGGGCGGCTGCGGCCAGCCAGCGGAGCGGATTCCACGGCTGGGGGGCGTGGTGGTTGCGCCAGTAAAGGTAGGCGCCGGTGTGAAAGGCCCGGTTGAGCCGGGGCGGGTAGCCCTTGGCCCTGGTGCCGCCCTCGTCGTGCACGACGCGAGCGGCCGGCTCGCACCACACCTCGTAGCCGGCGTCGGCCAGGCGATGACACCAGTCGGCGTCCTCCCAGAACATGAAGAAAGCCTCGTCGAAGCCGCCGGTGACATCGATCGCCGAGCGGCGAACCGCCATGGCAGCACCCGACACCCAATCCACCCGAAACGCCTCATCGAGGGTGCCTGCCCGGGTGGCCAGGTAGCGCCGAGAGAACCTGTTGTTGGGAAACCATCTACTCAGCGGCGAGCGCCGACCGAACAGTGCCACGGCCGGGCTTGGGAAGGCCCGTGCTGTGAGCTGATCGGAGCCGTCGGGGTTGACCAGGCTGGGAGCGACAACCCCGGCATCGGGGTGGTCGTCGAGGAATGCGACCAGCACGTCGAGGGCGCCCGGATCGACCAGGGTGTCGGGGTTCAGCACCAACACGTGGCGCGAGCGTGTGGCGGCGAACCCGGCGTTGTTCGCGGTGGAGAACCCTGAGTTGCGACCCATCTGAATCAACCGGCACCGGCCCGCCAGAGCCGCCTCGGTGCCGTCGGCGGAACCGTTGTCGACCACGACCACGTCCACGGTGCAGTCGGTGCCGAGGGAACGGATCCGCTCGACGCAGGCCGCCACCAGGTCACGACACTCATAGGACACGATCACCACCGCCAGGTCGGCGACCACCTCGACGCTGCCACGGGGAATGGAGGAGGCCACTCCGGCGGCGACGCTGTCACGCCCATGGACGTCCAAGAGGGTCGACGACATCAGAAGGCACCCTTGCCCACGAGGACCACCAGCATCGTGCGCCACATGATGCGAAGGTCGAGGAGCAGCGTTTGATGGGCCACGTAGCGGACGTCGAGTGTGAGCCGCTGGCGCACGGTGAGCAGGCTTCGGCCCGCCACCTGTGCCAGCCCCGTCACGCCTGCCTTGGTAAAGAGACATGCCAGTTCCTCGGGCCGATAGAACTGGATCAGCTCGGGAAGATCCGGGCGGGGTCCCACCAGCGACAGGTCGCCGCGCACGACGTTGAACAGGTTGGGCAGCTCGTCCAGCGTGGTGCGTCGCAGCCAACGGCCAACCCGGGTGTTTCGCGGGTCGTCGGCCAGCTTGTAGAACGACTCGGCGAAGTCGGCGTCGGAGAAGTCATAGTCGTAGAGTTCGGGAAAGCGCACCCGGGCGTCGCTATACATCGTTCGAAATTTGTAGAACCGAAACGTCCGGCCTCCACGGGTGACCCGCTCCTGGCGAAAGAGAGCCGGGCCAGGGGAGTCCAAACGAATGAGGATCGCCAGCACGACCAGCATCGGGGCCGCCACCACCAGCAGCGCCAGGCCCCCCAGCAGGTCGACGCCCCGCTTGGCGAACTTGTACACCAGCGAACGGTTGGGAAGGACCAGCAGTTCGGCTTGTTCCAGCCGACGATCGACGTAGTCCTCCAACGCCTCATCGCTTCGGCGGAGCTGGCCGAGAGTAACCGTCGAATTCGTCGACACAGCGGCCCGCCCGAGGTCGACCCCAGGCAGCGTTGCATTCACCGCCACATGCAACGACCCATCGAGTCGCCGTGGCGCCGCGGTGCCGACCGGGTTGGGCAACCGCGTGAGATCGGCCAACGCGTCCACCCCGATCGACCTGTGACAGAGAGCGGTCTCGCGAATCGTCCGTCCACGGAATTCGTCGCGTTGCTGCGGGCTGATGCCCCCGTGGAATCCGATGGACACCGGCGACGACGCGACCCGCTCCTCGAGAATGGAACCGCTTCCGGCCGGTACCGGGCGCGACGCACGCTCTCCCGCAGCGACCGACATCCCATCAAATCGTAAGCGCATGCAAGAATCACCCCCGCGTCTCGGTCATGCGCCAAACGATACCACAAGCGCGTATTATCGGCATGTACATTTCTCTCTCAGCGCAACCTGCTGAGAGCCCTGCGACCGCTCAACGTAGCCAGGTCGCGCGCTGGGTGCAACAGAAATCTGGGGAACTTCACCTCATCCGAAGGGTGATACGACCCGGGCGCGGCCACCTCACCAGCACGAATCTCACTCACGTGGATTTTCCCCCTACTCTCCGCAGTGGATCTGCGACATTCCTGCTATTTGAGACGCTTTCAACCAGAACCGTACACCGCACAGTGAGTTGGATGTGTCATGTCGTGCGCTGGGACATCGACTGCGATTCCCACCCGTCATCTCGGCCGGCAGGCACCGCCGCGCGAGTCATCCGGGGCCTCAGCTCGACGCCGTACAGAAGTTGGGTGCAACGTCCGCCACGGACGGGTGACGTCGGCGATGACACACTCCAGGCGATGGGCCGCATCGGCAAAGTTGTCTCCACCCTGATCGGGCACGCGCGCAGGGTCGCCGGCCTGAACCGGATTGAGATACCGCCGCTGGTTCAGTTCCACCTGAACGGCATCGACACCGGACATCCGGCCGACCCGCCCCACGGTCCACCCACCCGGAAATCGATGGTTGTACCCAACCTTGAACCCATGGGACTCGAATGCACTCCCCACCGCGCCGGTCACCTCGGCGGAGGCACTGCCTCCGCGTTGATTTCCCAGATCGACATCGACGTCGAGATCCATCCCGAAGCTGTGTAGGTCGAGCACCAGAACCCGGCCATGCTGCGCGAGAACCGCTTCGATCGCGTGATCGAGGAGCCGATGAAACGGCGTGTGTGCCGCAGCGACTCGGTCGGCCACCTCGACCCGGGTGAGCGGCCGTCGGTAGAGCGCCATGCCCTCCCAGTCGCTCGCCGGAACCACCGAGTTCCAGAACCGACCATGGCCAGTCGTTGGGTCGCGGTTGGGGTCCGCGACGAACCGACTCAGCGACGTCCGGACCACGGTGACGCCGAACCTGGGCAGGAACTCGTACAGCTCACGGGTGAACCAGTCCGACCACAGCGTGATCGGTTCGACAGCCATCGCAGTGTCGAACGGTGGCGGCACGCTGCGGCCGCCGTGAGGAATGGTGGCAACGATACCAACCGACGGACTGGTGGGAACGATCAGTTCCGGCCCGCCTCCGGCCATCAGTTCGTCACACGGGGTTGGAGAGACACGTCGTCGATACCCGGCACGGTGCGGCACACATCCTCCACCTCGCGTTCCGACACGTCTCACCCCCACCCTTCGACGCGTCGTCGACTCGGGCGCAATCGAAGATGTTACCGGCGGTCTCGACGCGTACGGCGTCGCTGGTGCGACATCAGCGATCGTCGTCCCAGAACGATTCGCTCAATCAATGAAACAGCTGTCAGACATGGACGCCGGCACCATCGCGCTTGAGAACCGGACCACCACGGGCCAGGGCTGAGGCTTCGGCACAAGCGAGCCGCTACGTCATGAGTAGGTCGTGGCCAGCAGGTGGTCGAACACGCCGATCTCATAGCTCTGGGTCGCCACCATCTGTGTGGCCAATCGCTGCACGCGTTTGGTCTGCTCGGGCCCGACGGCCTCGGCCATGTGGACGCCGCCGGCATGATGAGTTTTCATCAGCTCCAGGAACATTCGCCCCTTGGCGAGACCCGTCCGCTCGGCCAGCTCCCGCATCTCCTCGACGGACGCCAGCCCAACCATCTGATCGAGCGGCATGGCCATGCCCATCCATGCCATCACCTCGGTCGGTGGAGCGGTGCTGCGCCCCCAGTTCTGCAACAGTGCATGCATCAGACCCACCTCGTAGGCCTGGTTCTGCAGCATCTCTGCAGCAGCGGCCTCGACGGGCCCGCCGGCGTCGGCGCCCAGCACCCGCTGGCACAGAGCCAGCGCCTGGGCGTGATGTGCCGACATGTCGGTGCAAAACCCGATATCGACCTCATCCGGGGTCTGGTCGACTGCGACCGCCGCCTTCGGGATCGTGCCCGCGGCTCCGCCAGAATCGCTGCATGCCACCAGCCCGGCACCACCCAGTGCGGCAACCACCCCTCGAAGCACGCCGCGCCTCGTGCCATCAAGGCCGCCGGGCGGTTCGGGCGTGGTCGGCTGACCGACCCGCCCCGCCACCAGAGGTACCTCCGAGGTGGCCGGGTCCGGCCGGGCCGGGTGTGTCATTGACCTGGAGGCGGACCGGCGTTGCCACCGGGCCCACCGGCCCCACCGGCCCCGCCGCCCAGCGATGGGATGGCGTCGTTGGCCACCTCACCGTGGAAGCAACCGGCGATGTAGGGGAAGGTCTCGGTGGTGTAATAGCGGTACTGACCATCGGTGTCGGTCCGACCATTGCACCGGTCCAGGTCGCCCGAGCCCTCCACGTAGGTGTGGGCATCCCAGGTGTCGGTTGCGAACAACGAGTCGTCGCTCAGTTCCCAACTGCTGGTGAGCTGCTTGGTGGAGGTGCAGGCGTCGTCTGCACACACCGTGCCCGACATGATCGGATATCCGTCGGCCGCCCAGCCCACAAGCAGCGGCACGCCCGAAGTCACCTCCTCGGCGGAGTACAGGCAATCCACGCCATCGGCTGAGCCAAAGAGGTGGAAGTGGAAGCCGGTCGGACCGTTGTGGCTGCCGCAGTCCGACAACGCTCCCTCCAGCGACAGCACGTCGCCCCCTGTGGCTTCGGTCGGACCGTAGATGGGCACACCGTCGACGGCCACGCCGAGCGGACCGAGCATGGGAATGTCGCCTGACTCAGACGCGGCGGTTGGCATCGTTGGGAGCTTGAAGGTCAGGTCTTGGGCTGCGGGATCGCCAGGGCTGGAGGCTACGTAGGTGAAGTCGGGTATGGCGTTACTGGTGACCACCACCGTGTCGCCATCGCAGGTCGCAGCCAATTCGGGCGCATCCAGGTTGTCGTTGGCCGACGACACCTTGCGGAAGGTGGCGGCGGTTGCGTCGCAGTCACCCGCGGTCGGCGCTGCGGCGCCCTCATCACCGCCCGCAGCTGTGGTCGCTGAAGCCTCGGACGTAGTCGAGGCCCCCGTATCGGACGATTCGGTCGCCGCTGTTGTGGTCGCCCCTGTCGTGGTCGCCCCTGTCGTGGTCGCCCCTGCCGTGGTCGCCCCTGCCGTGGTCGACGCGTCGACCGCTGTTGAGGACCGGGTGGTTGAGGACTGGTTGGTTGAGCCCCCACAACCGACTGCGATCAGGGAAACGGTGAGCGCGAGTGGCAGGAGCGATCGCTTGAACGGTGACATGTGTGGTTCCAGTTCGGTCGGGTGGGTCGACCACAGTGAATACCATGAACATGAGACCAACATGAGAGGTGCCACGTTTCGGCCGATTGGCCCATCCGACGCGTCAGACCGGCTCGAAGGCATCGGCCAATTCGCGCAGGTCCTTCTTGGAGATTTTGCCCAGTTCAGCAGTGGGGAACTCGTCCAGGAAGTAGACGGCCCGGGGCACCTTGAAATCGGCCAGCGACGCCGCACACACGTCGATGATGGCCGTGGCCATCGACTCCTCCGCCTCAGCAGCATCATTGCGGATCACGAACGCCACCGGAACCATGTCCAACATCTCGTGGCTCTTGGCCACCACGGCGATGTCGTCGATGCCCGGCACGGTGCGGCACACGTCTTCCACCTCGCGTGCCGACACATTCTCGCCGCCAACCTTCAGCGCGTCCTTGTCGCGGTCGCAGTAGAAGATGTTGCCGTCGGCCTCGAGGCGCACGACGTCGCCGGTACGGCACCAGCCGTCGTCGGTGAACATCTTGGCGTTGGCCTCGGGGTTGTTGAGGTACTCCTGAAAAACCGAAATGCCCCGCACGCCGCGGATCCACAGCTCGCCCATCTCGCCCACCTCGGCGGGCCTTCCGGTCTCGTGGTTGACGATCATCATCTCGTAGCCGGGAGCGACCCGACCCATCGCCATGTCGGGGTAGGCCTCGTTGGGAGTGGAGCGAACGCAGTGGGTCACCAGTTCGGTCATGCCGTAGGCGGCCATCACGCGCATGCCCAGCCACTCGTCCAAGACGCCCATGATCAGCCCGAACACGCCCACCCGCACGGTGTGCTCGGGGATCGGCTCGGCCCCAATCGCCCTGAACACGAACGGGATCAGCGAGATGTGGGTGACGCCGTGGGCGGCGATGACGTCCCAGAACCGACTGGCAGAGAACTTTGGCTG
>ERZ724516.1969-NODE-1969-length-11715-cov-4.512864_pt1 | contig 11715 bp, 9 predicted proteins | sample MGYA00376049_ERZ724516 | MGnify/ENA primary metagenome ERZ724516 (study PRJEB28724, sample SAMN07190886) | activated sludge metagenome | isolation source: activated sludge of sewage treatment plant in Hong Hong | place: USA: Christiansburg, Virginia | collected... | reverse complement strand
CTTCGCAGCTTGGCGCAGGTAGTCCACTCATGTCCTACTCCGTGAAAGCCATAATTCCATTGTTCTGGATTGCCGCCGAGAACACAATAGCGTTCTGGAAAACTGGTGAGAAGAAATGAGGAGGCTGTAATGCTGGTCACATTCAATTCCAATATAGCGGGCGAGCTGATGATGTTTGCCGAGGTCGCCAGGCGTCTGCTGACGGTGGCGGGCAAGGAGTGCACGGCGCGTGGCGTGATTCTGGCCGAACAGGTGCCCGATATCATTATTCGCCTGCGAACTGCCGCAGCCGCCGACAAGGCGGAGCACGGGCCTGATGACGAAGAAGATCCGAACGTGGTCGGCCTCGGGCGCCGGGCACAGCCCTTCATCGAATTTCTTGAGCTGACGGCACGCGAGAAGGACGGCTTTGTTCTATGGGAAGCCGCCCGCGACTTCTGACGCTGAGGGCGGATTGTCGTCGTGCTCCGCCAGCCGTGGAGCCACGATCGGCAACACGAGCGTGAATTCGACCCCTTTGTCCGGCTCGCTATGCAGGGAAATATCTCCGCCCAGAACGGCTGTCGTCAGGTTGTAGACGATGTACAGACCAAGGCCGCTGCCACCCTTCCCGAGCTTGGTGGTGAAGAACGGATCAAAGGCCTGCTGCGCGATCGAGGCGTGCATGCCGCAACCATCGTCACGGTAATGCACGGTGACGCGTTCACCATTGGATGCTGCTGAAATGACGATCCGGCCTTGCACTGTTGATTCGAAGCCATGCAGCAGGGAGTTCAGGATCAGATTGCTGAGCACCTGCTCCAGCGGGCCCGGATAGCTGTCGAACACAATCCCGTCCGGCACTTCAACGCTGACACTGTGCGTCGTGCGGCGAAGCGTCGGCTGCAGTGCGGCCATCATTTCGTCAATGACAACCGCCAGATCGAATGAGCGTCGCCGGGTGCTGGTCTGGTCAACAGCGACCTCCTTGAAACTGCCGATCAGGTTGCTGGCGCGCTGGGCGTTGCGCTCGACGATGCTTGCCGCATCAAGGCAGCCAGCCGTGAAGTCAGCGAGCATCGAGCGCTTGAGGCCTTCTCCGCTGGCCACCTTTGCAGAAAACTCCTCGGTACGGGCATGCAAGGCCGTGGCCACCGTCAGCACATTGCCCAGCGGCGTGTTGAGCTCGTGAGCCACCCCGGCGACCAGACTGCCCAGGGCTGCCAGTTTTTCCGTCTGCACCAGTTGCTTCATCGCCAGTCGCAATTCTTCGTTGGCTTTGCCCAGGTCAGCGGTGCGCTGGGTGACACGGGCTTCCAGACGCTCGTTCAGCTCCTGAGCCTGTTGTTCTGCCTTTTTGCGTTCGGTGATGTCGAGCAGGGTCTCGATGGCACCGACCACTTTACCGCTTGAATCACGCAGCGGCGAAGCCGTGAAGAAAAGCCAGCGGCCCCCGGCCCCCATGTTCGGGAAAAAATCCTCGGCCTCAAAGGCCTCCGGATTGAATACCGAGCGGCGGTAACGGCCGGTGTAATAGCGTTCGACGTCGAGTTCTCTGCCACCCTCAAGCACGATATCGGCCATTACCGGTCGTTCCGATGGGTAGAAAGCGGCCCATTGTCGACGGGTGCCGATCATTTCCGTTGCGAGCGGCCCGAAAGTGCGCTCGCAGGCCGGGTTCCAGACAACGACCCGGTGCTCGGCATCGATAACAAAAATCGGCAAGGGGCTGTTCTCAAGAATCTGCGACAGCTCGGCCTGGCTTTCGCGGAGTGCCCGCTCGGAAGCATTCCGTTCGGTGACATCGAGGACAGTGCCGATCAGGCCACCGATCTCGCCCCGGCCGTCACGAAACACGGCCTTGGTAAATACGACATCGAGAATGCCGGAAGCGTCGGAGTGGATCTTTGCCGAATACACCTGAATCCGGTCGGGGGTGGCGTACAGCGCATCGTCCGCCTCCTGGTATCTGGCGGCAAGCTCCGGCGGCGCGATGTCCCATGCCGACTTGCCGACAAAGTGTGCGCGGTCCTTCTCGAACATGGTGAGGAAAGCCTCATTCATACCCAGATATCGGCCCTCCCGATCCTTGTAGAAAACCGGCATGGGCAAGGCTTCGAGCAGGGTTTCGCGGAAATGGCGCTGGCTGAGTACCTCATCTTCGGCGCGTACCTGATCGGCGATATCGCGCACCACAACCAGTCGCGCTGCCTGTCCGGAATAAATGACCGGCTGGGAAAAGATCTCGACCGGGAACGCGCTCCCGTTGCGCTGCAGGTGAAACCAGCGTCGCTTGAACTGGCGCTCCTGCGAGACGGCAAGCGAGGCGATGAGCTTGCGCAAATCCTCCCGGTCCGTTTCCACATGCAGGACCAGAACTGGCTGCCCGAGGAGTTCCCCGGCCGGGTAACCGTAGCGGGCCAGCAGCGTCTCGTTGACTGCAAGCAGTGCCAGTGTTTGTACGTCATAGACGTACATCGGGTTGGGGTTGCTGTCGAACAGCATCCGGTAGTGCGAAAGATTGCTGGCCAGATCAAGCGAGGCCAGACGCTGCCGCCGGTTGCGGATGTATAGCGCAGTGAATGCCGCGACCAGCACAAAGAGGGACGCGACCGTCAGCAGCAATTGATCGTGGGCAAAAAGGAGCAGGGATGAGGCGGCCGGGCCGGGATCGGTCATGGGGTGATTCTTCGGCCGGCCGGATAAAGTGTCAAGCAGCAGAAGCGATGGGGGTGTCGATCATCACATAACGTTTTCGGACCCGTTCCAGTACTTCGAAGCGACCAGCAAAACCGGCCGGGATCACACCGGCATCGCCGGGGCCGAAGCTACGCACCTCTCCGCTGTCGGCGACAATGCGCAGACGTCCTTCCAGCACGTGAAAAAACTCGTGGCGGTGGGCGTGAAAAGCGATTTTCCAGACACCGGGTTCGCAGGCCCACTCGCCAACCGAGAGTCCGCTTTCGGGATCGGCATAGGCTTCCCACGTTGTGCGCAGGGGCGCCGGACCGATGCTGCGCTCGATGTCGGGCCTGTCCGTGCTGGGCAATGGCAGTGGGTCGGCAAAATGGATCAGGCCGGGGGTGCTTGCTGGCCGGGTCACTTTTTCATCCGATCAGCCGTGCTTCGCCAGCGAGCAAGATCCTCGACCGACGGCTCGACAAATTTTCCACCACCGGCATTTGCCATGTAGATGACCGCACGAGCGACTTCGCGATCCTCCAGCTCCGGCTTTCCCCCTTTGGCGGGCATCTTGCGGACGCCGTGCAGCGCAGCCGGAACGAGATCGTCCAGCCCTTCCCTGACGAGTTTGCTCCAGTGCTTCCTGCTGCCAAAAACGGGTGCGCCATGCAGACCTTTGCCGTGACATTCAACGCACACCGACTGATAGACTTGCTCTCCGCTCTTGTCGCCGGCCAAAAGCTCGCCGGCAAACAGCAGCGGCACGATTGCAACAATCAAGGTGTGCATGAAATTTCCTTCCCACAGATACCTGCTTGCAGTATGCCTTGCCCAACCTGTTTTTTGGGCGGCAGGTGCCCATTCGGCAGAAGTCGCACTTGACGTCGGCCATACGCTTGCTGACCTTGGCGCTACCAGTGCGCGTGGTCGCGGCGAATACCATTTCAATCGGGCATTGGCACCGGTCGTGCAGCAGGCGCTGGAATTGCGCGGCATCACCGTCCGGCCGATCAACTACGACGGCAGGATCACCAGCCTTTCGGCCCGTCCCGAGGCAGCGCGTGGCGCCGAGTTCTTTCTTTCCTTGCACCATGATTCGCTGCCGGCACACGAGCAAGAGATCTGGGTCTGGGAGGGGCAGCGCCTCAGCTACAGCGACAAATACGCCGGATTTTCGCTGCATGTATCGCGGCGCAATCCGGAGCCGGCGACCAGCGCACGCTGTGCCTCGGCCATTGGTGCCAGCCTGCGGATGGCTGGCTTCGTGCCGACCCGCCATCATTTTCCGAAGCACCCCTGGGCCGATGAGGAGAACGCGGTGCACTGGCACGACAACCTCGTCGTACTTCACCGCACCACCCTGCCGGCAGTGCTTTTTGAAGCAGGGGTGATCAAGCATCGTGACGAGGAGCTGCAACTTTCCGACCCGGAGCGCATGGCACGCATGGCGGACGCCCTTGCCACCGGTGTTGCCGCCTGCCTCTATGCGATGCCGAGGTAGATCGGCTCGGGTAGCAGGTTGACGCCGAAACGCGCCAGCACGTCTGCCTGCACCGCCTTTGCCAGCGCGGCGACATCGGCTCCGCTTGCCTCGCCGTGATTGACCAGGACCAGCGCCTGTTTGTCGTACATGCCGACCGGGCCCAGCCGCCGCCCCTTCCAGCCAGCCTGCTCGATCAACCAGCCAGCTGCCAGCTTGACGCGGCCATCGGCCTGCGGGTAGGCCGGCAGTTCAGGGCGGCTGGCCCGTATTTGCTCGGCCTGAGCAGCCTCGACCACCGGGTTCTGAAAGAAGCTGCCGGCGTTCGGTATCACCGCTGGGTCCGGCAGCTTGCGCTGGCGGATGGCAACCACCGCATGGGCGATATCGCTGGCGTTCGGGCGAGCGATTTTTGCAGCCTCCAGTTCGCGTTCGACATCGGCGTAGCCGGTCAGCGGAGTCCACTTTTTAGGCAGGCGAAAAGTTACTGCGGTAATCAGGAAGCGCCCGTCGAGATGCCAGCCCTCCTGCTTGAAGCAACTGTCGCGGTAGCCGAAGCGGCAGTCGGCGGCGGTAAAGCGCCGCGCCTCTCCGTTGTCGAGATCGATGGTGTCTACAAAGGCCAGCCGCTCGGCTACTTCCAGACCGTAGGCGCCGATGTTCTGGATCGGTGCCGCACCGACCGAACCGGGGATCAGGGAAAGATTTTCAAGTCCCGGCCAGCCCTCAGCCAGCGTCCATTGCACGAATTCGTGCCACGCTTCGCCGGCACCCGCCTGCACGTACCACGCATCCGCATCCTCGGCGACCAGCGCCCGACCGGGTATCGCCACCTGCAGCATCAATCCGTCAAAGTGACTGCCCAGCACCAGGTTGCTGCCACCCCCCAGAATGAAGCGCCGCTCGCTACGCAGGGTCGGGTCGGCAGCGAGTGCCACCGCGTTCTCAACGGAGCGCAGCTTAGCCAGCACGCGCGCCCGCGCCGGCAGGGCCAGCGTGTTGTGCGGCCTCAGGTCGGCCTCTTGCAGCAATTCCAGAGGAGTGGATGACAACATGGGCGGCATTGTACCCGCCTCGTCTACAATGGCCGCCATGAGCACGCACGAAACGATCGATCCGGAATTGCGGCACGATTCCGGCCTCGCCCTCTCCCCGCATCCGGCGGCACCTGCCTGTCCCGGTCTGTCGCTGACGGCCAGCGTCGAGGCGACTGCGGGCGGTGGCCTGCGCTTGCGCTACGTCTTCAGCGGTCCGCTCGCGCTCGTCAAGCTACCGGATGACAGTGCCCCGACACGCGCCGATGGCTTGTGGCAGCACACCTGCTGCGAGGCTTTTGTCGCGGTACCCGGTGAAGCGACTTACCGCGAGTTCAACTTCTCGCCGTCGGGTGCCTGGGCCGCCTACCGCTTCAGCGATTACCGGAGCACGGCGGCACTGCCGCTCGGGCCCGTGCCGACGATCGCCTGTCAATCTTCGGCCGACCGCCTGCTGCTCGATGTCATGCTCGATGCCGCATGGCTGCCGCGTGAACCAGCACTCAGCATCGGCCTTTGCGCGGTCGTCGAAACCACCGATGGCGAGCGCAGCTACTGGTCGCTTGCCCACCCGGCACCCCAGCCCAATTTTCACCACCGCGAGGGCTTTGCCCTCAGATTGACCCGACGCCCATGAACGACGCCATCCACTTCGGACTGGATCGCCTTCTCGCCGAGCCCGCGCTGCGCCGCCCGCTCGCCGGCAAGCGCATTGCCCTGCTTGCCCACCCGGCATCGGTGACCCGCGACCTGACGCATTCGCTTGATGCTCTGGCTGCGCTGCCCGATCTCAAGCTGAGCGCCGCCTTCGGTCCGCAGCACGGTTTGCGCGGCGACAAGCAGGACAACATGGTCGAGTCGCCGGATTACGTCGACCCGCTGCATGGCATCCCGGTGTTCAGCCTCTACGGCGAAGTGCGCCGACCGACCGAGGCGATGATGTCGACTTTCGACGTGCTGCTGGTCGACCTGCAGGACCTCGGCTGCCGCATCTACACCTTCATCACCACGCTGCGCTATGTGCTCGAAGCAGCGGCGACGCACGGCAAGACGGTGTGGGTGCTTGACCGCCCCAACCCCGCCGGCCGGCCGGTCGAAGGCCTGTTGCTGCGCGCAGGCTGGGAGAGCTTCGTCGGTGCCGGTGCGATGCCGATGCGCCATGGTTTGACCATGGGTGAGCTGGCGCGCTGGTTTGTCGCCATGCTGAAGCTCGATGTGGACTGCCAGGTAATCGCGATGGACGGCTGGCAGCCCGATGCGGCGCCCGGCTACGGCTGGCCGCTCGGCGAGCGCAGCTGGGTGAATCCCAGCCCGAACGCGCCCAACCTGTCGATGGCCCGCGCCTACGCCGGCACCGTCATGCTCGAAGGCACGACGCTCTCCGAAGGGCGCGGCACGACGCGGCCGCTGGAACTGTTCGGGGCGCCGGCCGAAACCGGCTTCGATGCCCGCGCGCTGATTGCAGAAATGCAGCGGCTGGCGCCGCACTGGCTGCAGGGCTGCCTGCTGCGCGACTGCTGGTTCGAACCGACTTTCCACAAGCATGCCGGCAAGCTGTGCCACGGCGTGCAGATCCACGTCGAAGACCAGCAGCACTACGATCACCAAGCCTTCCGCCCTTGGCGATTGCAGACACTGGCCTTCAAGGCGCTGCGCCGCTTGCGGCCGGATTACCCGCTCTGGCGAGATTTTCCCTACGAATACGAGCGTGACCGGCTGGCCATCGACCTGATCAACGGTAGTGCGCTGCTGCGCGAGTGGGTCGACGATCCGGCAGCAACGCCGGGCGATTTCGATGCGCTGACCCTGCCGGACGAAGCGGCCTGGCAGGATGCCCGCCACCCGTTCCTGATTTACTGAGCTACTGAGGTTTTGGCCAGCCGAACTGCGCGCGCAGCCCGGCAAGCACACCGTCGAGCGCGGTGTCGAAAGCCAGGATCTCGGCTTCGACGTCCGCCTGCCCGGCGGCAATCGCCAGTTCCAGCGCCAGCGCCCGGTCGCGCAGATGGTTGGCACTGACTGAAGCGGAAACTCCCTTTGCCGAATGCGCTTCGCGCCTCGCGTCGTCGACGCAGCCTGCCGCGAGGCGCTCGCGGATCGTTGCCGCAGCGTTGATGAAGCGGTCGTGAAAACTCTTCAGCATCTTCTCGTAAAAAGGCGGCTTGTTCATCATCCGCTTCAGCCCTTCGACCGTGTCGATGCCCGGCAGCGCGGGGAAATCGAGGGCCGCCGGCACGGTCGCGGCTGGAGGCACTGTCGCGACGGCCGGCGTGCCCCCTGCGTGTTGTTCGGCGATGCCTGCCAAAGTCGTGATCACCGTTTCCGGCTCGATCGGCTTGGTCAGGAAGCCATCCATCCCCGCTGCGAGGCAGCGTTCCTTTTCCTCGTCGAGGGCAAAGGCCGTCATCGCCAGAATTTTCAGCTTCGCGAAGCGGGCGTCGGCGCGAATCATGCGGGTCGCATCCAGCCCATTCATCTCGGGCATCTGCACATCCATCAGCACAACATCCCACGGACCGCCATTCATTACCTGGTCGACCGCCTCGCGTCCGTTCTCGGCTTCGGCCACGATGGCACCCTCGTCGATCAGGATTTCACTGGCTACCAGCCGGTTGGTCGGCACATCGTCGACCAGTAGTACGCGAAGGCCGGCAAGGCGTCGCGGATGACAAGGGGCCGCCGCATGAATGCGTGCCGGGCTGCTGCCCATTTCTGCAATTGCGGCCGCGAGGCTGGTTGCTGAAACCGGCTTGAGCACCAATGCGTTGACTTCCGCATCGGCGAATGCGGCTTCAGCCTCGTTCTGGCCGGCGGAGGTGACAACGACGATGCGCGGTATCGGCTGCGCTTCGGCACGCAGTCGGCGAGCAAGCTCGACACCATTCATGCCGGGCATATTCCAGTCGAGAAAAGCCATGCAATACGGGTTGCTGCCGGCCTCGGCAGAGCGCTGCAGGGCGGCGCTGCCGCTCTCGGCGAGGTCGACCGTATAGCCGAGTTTTTCGAGCAGCTGCCCGTTGACGGTCCGTGCAATCGCATTGTCGTCGACCACCAGCACCCGCTGGTTGATCTTGCCGATGCATGCCGATTGAACTGTCTGGTCGATGCTGAGTGGCACATCGAAGAGGAAAGTACTGCCCACGCCGGGTTCGCTGGAGAGCGAAATCCGTCCGCCCATCAGCGTCACCAGCCGGTCGCAGATGGTCAGCCCCAGCCCGGTGCCCCCGTATTTGCGTGTCGTCGAGCTGTCTGCCTGCGAGAAGGCGCGGAAGAGGCGGGACTGCTGCTCGCGGGAAATTCCGATGCCGTTATCCTGCACTGCAATTTCAAGCCGGACCCTGGCATCGCTGCGCTCGGCGACCGAAATGAAAACGAGGATCTGCCCGGTTTCGGTGAACTTGATCGCGTTGCTGAGCAGATTGACCAGTACCTGCGTCAATCGCAGCGAATCCCCCACGAGATGCTGCGGCACGTCGTTCGCCAGCACGAAATGCAGCTCCAGTCCCTTCTCGCGGGCACGCTCGGCGATCATGCCGGAAAGGTTGTCGAGCACCGTGTCGAGGACGAATGGCGCCTTCTCGATCGGCATCCGGCCGGCTTCGATCCTGGAAAAGTCGAGGATGTCATTGATCAGCTGCAGCAGCATATCGCCTGATGCACGCAGGTGCTGCACATGCGATGCCTGCCGCGCATTCAATTCGGTCTTGTGCAGAAGGTGGGCGAAGCCGACGATGGCGTTGAGCGGGGTGCGGATTTCGTGGCTCATGTTGGCCAGAAACTCGGCCTTCACGCGCGCGGCGGCTTCGGCGTCGGCCTTGGCTTCCTGCAATGCCATCTCTGCCTGCTTGTGGTCCGAGATGTCCTGCAGCGTCTCGATGGCGCCGATGACCTGACCGTTGGCATCGCGGACGGCAGAGGCGGTAAAGAACAGCCAGCGCCCAAGCAGCGGGAAATAGTCCTCCGATTCGAAAGCGCCGGGAACGACCGACGACGGGCGAACCTTGCCACCGTAGAGCGAGTCGATGGCCACATCGTCGTTGAACATCACCAGGTCGGCCAGTACCGGTCGTGACTCGGGATAGAACGCCTGCCACTGATTCGCGGTACCGATCACCCAGCTGGCCGGTGTGCCGAGAATCCTTTCGCAGGCCTGATTCCAGTGCGTGACGCAGTGATTTTCGTCGAGCACGAAAGTCGGCATCGGGCTTTTGTCGATGATCTGGGCCAGCGCATCGCGTGCTTCAGCCAGCTCGGCCGTGCGTTGCGCAACACGTTCTTCGAGATCGCTACGATAACGTTCAAGTTGCTGCTCGTTGCGGTATTGCTCGGTGATGTCGAGCGCCAGCGTCATCAGCCCGATCAGCACGCCCTCCTGTCGCAGCGGCAAGCTCCACCAGCGGCAGCGAATTTCCTCATTCGTCTGGGTGCGGCAATCGGTGACCGATTCGATCACCCGGTTTTCCGCAACCGCAAGGCGCGCCATGTCGGCATAGACCTCCCGGTCGCTCCCGGCGACCAGTTGCTCCGCCATGCGCTTTCCCTGAACCTGGGCATTGCTCCAGCCGAAAAGGTTTTCTGCCTGGTGATTCCACTCGATCACATGCCCGCGCGGGCTCCACATGATCAACGCAACCGGCGCGGCCTCGTAGAGCATGCGATAACGGATTTCGAGGCTCTGCGCTGAAGACTCGACTTCCTTCAGCGCGCTGATGTCAGTGTGCATGCCGGCAACCCGGTGCGCCTTTCCATCAGCATCCCTGTCTGCAGCAGCACGGACACGAGTCCAGCGATAGTTGCCGGCAGCGTCCTGAATCCGGAAATTGTGTTCCAGGGTTTCGCTGCTCACGCTTTCGCGGAGCAAGCGGGAAAGCATGTCGCGCACGCCAGTGACGTCATCGGGGTGGATGCGTTGCAGATATTGTTCGCCGGGAAAGAGACGGCCATCGTCAGGAAAGCCCAATTGCCTGGCGAGTACCGGCGAAAGAAAAAGCGTGTCCGGACCGGGTTGCCATTCCCAGAAACCTTCACCGGAAGCCTGCAGCGCCAGCTCCAGCCGGGCGCGCAGCGCTCGCTCGCCCGCCAGACTAGCGCGCAGATGCTCCCGATCGGCGGCGGCATCGGGAGAATCCGGATGCGAAGGTGACACGGCGCTCATGGCAACATCCAGAACAAGGATGGTGCCAGTATAACGCCGGCGATTTAGAGAATGGGCGCCAGCCAGCGCGCGGCATCCGCCACGCTCATGCCCTTGCGCTGCGCCCAGTCTTCCAGCTGGTCGCGGCCGATCTTCTGCACCGCGAAATACTGCGCTTCAGGGTGGGCGAAGAACCAGCCGGAAACAGCTGCAGCCGGCATCATCGCGTAAGACTCGGTGAGCTCCATGCCGATGTTCTTCGTGGCGTCGAGCAGTGCGAAGATCGTGCCCTTCTCGGTGTGATCCGGGCAGGCCGGGTAGCCGGGGGCTGGGCGGATGCCGCGGTATTCCTCACGGATCAGCGCATCGTTGCCGAGTGTTTCGTCGGCGGCATAGCCCCAGTAGTGCTTGCGGACCTGGGCGTGCAGCCATTCGGCGCAGGCTTCGGCGAGGCGGTCGGCAATCGACTTCAGCATGATGGCGCGGTAGTCGTCGTGCGCCGCCTCGAATTCGGCCAGCTTCCGCTCTATGCCAAGGCCGGCGGTGACGGCGAAGGCACCTGCCCAGTCGGCGGCCTCGCCTTTCGGCGCGACGTAATCAGCGAGACACTGGTGCGCCTTGCCGCTCGGGCGTTCGTGCTGCTGGCGCAGGTGGTGCGTGGTCGCCAGCACTTTCGTGCGGCTCTCGTCGGTGTACAGCTCGACGTCGTCACCGATGCGGTTCGCCGGCCACAGGCCGAACACGGCATTGGCCGTGATCCACTTTTCGGCAATGACCTGCTTGAGCATCGCCTGTCCGTCCTTGAAGACGTTGCGTGCCGCCTCACCGACTTTCTCGTCGTCGAGGATTTTCGGGTAGGCGCCGGCCAGATCCCAGGTCTGGAAGAACGGACCCCAGTCGATGTACTCGGCGATCGTCGCCAGGTCGATGTCCTTCAATACGGTGACGCCGGTCTGCTTCGGTGGCACCGGTTTGATGGCCGCATCCCACGGCAGCGCATTGGCACGGGCAGCCTCCAGCGAGACCATGGCGACGCCCTTCTTGTTGGCGTGCTGGGCGCGCACCTTCTCGTAGTCGGCGGCGACCTCGGCCTTGAAGCCTGCAGCGTGGTCGATCGACAAGAGCTTGGTGACAACGCCGACGGCGCGCGAGGCGTCCGGCACATAGACCACCGGCGAGTTGTAGTTCGGCGCGATCTTGATCGCCGTGTGGGCGCGGCTGGTCGTCGCGCCGCCGATCAGCAGCGGCACGTCGAAACCCTGGCGCTGCATTTCGGCAGCGACGTGGCTCATCTCTTCCAGCGAGGGCGTGATCAGGCCGGAGAGGCCAATGGCCTGTGCACCGTGTTCTTTCGCCGCATGCAGGATCTTGTCGCAGGACACCATGACGCCGAGGTCGACGATGTC
>ERZ724516.1968-NODE-1968-length-11718-cov-3.286719_pt1 | contig 11718 bp, 8 predicted proteins | sample MGYA00376049_ERZ724516 | MGnify/ENA primary metagenome ERZ724516 (study PRJEB28724, sample SAMN07190886) | activated sludge metagenome | isolation source: activated sludge of sewage treatment plant in Hong Hong | place: USA: Christiansburg, Virginia | collected... | reverse complement strand
TCGTAGGTGACGATCAGGCTGTCGCGCACGCCGAACACGGCGTCGGAATCGAGGAAGGGGCTGTCCTTCACGAACAGGTGCGTCACCAGTTCCTTGTGGCCGGGGGCCGACACCTTCATGTGGATGTGGCCCGGCCGGTTGGGGTGGCGCTTGAGGCTGGCCATGGCGAGTAGCGCCCAAGGCGCCTCGGCATTCGCGCGACCAAGCAATCGGACTGGCATGACGCCATCGCTGCTGGTCATCCGCACCCGCATCGCTCTGGGCATCAGGGCGGACGGAACGCTGAAGGTCAAACTGTGCTGGTCAGCAAGCTCAAGCCCGCGGACGGCAATCGAAATCGGCGGAACGACGGGGACGCTGCTCGTGAACAGGGTTGCCCCGGAAATGCGGACCTCTGGCCCTCCCTGCCATGTGGCGCGCAGATACCGTCCACGCAGGTGAGCAGACGGCAAATCGATCCGGCTGCCCCCCAGAAGGCCAGAGCCATCGCTGGCGCGAAACAGCACTTGTTCGGCAAGCGGCTCCCAGAGTTTGAGATCGGGTCCCGTTGCAATGGACATTGTCACGGGGCGCTGCTTCGGCAGAACCGCGTCGAGCGCAATACCGACAGCGGGATCGCGGACATTTCGGGTATCGAACACAACACCTGGCTGGAAGCCTTCCGCCTCGCTGCCATCGGCATGAATGCTGACCGACCCTCCGCGCTGATCGACGCGAACCGAAAAGGGCCCCGTGCGTCCCGCGACCGTCGGGCTGCCGAACGGGATTGCGTCAAGGTGGATGCTGTTCCGCTGTTCGGCATTGGGTTCGACAAAAGCGACCGACAGGGGGCGGTCATGCGCATCGACGATCCTGATATCGCCCTTGTCCGGTCGCTTGAACGCAGCCAGCACTGCGGCCGGAAGTGCGACACTTTGAACCTGCACCCCCGATGCCTCGACTTTCAACGACAAGGCGAAATCCTGGGTCTTGGGCTCGGCGGTTCCATCCGGCCTGCCGCACCCCGACAGGAGCAGGAACAAGACGAATGCAGCAGGCAGGATGCGGTTCATGCAGTCGCCTCTTTCGGACTTTCAGCTCTTGGCGGTATCGGCACGAAATAGCCAATGAGCAACATGATCACGCCCACCGCGATGAAGGCAACGATGCGCGCCAACCCCTCAACCTGTGACATATCGACCAACACCAGTTTCGCCACGACAATGGCCAGAAGCACGGCACCAGCCAGCCAGGGCAGTCGCTCCGAACGGCTGCGGGCAAGGAACATCAGCCCCATGGCGATAAGCGTCCAGAGGATCGAATAGCCCGACTGGACGATCTGGCTGCCGGCCAAGGCATCAGCCTCCCAATCCACGCCAAGCAGGTGATGCGCGCTACGCAGCCAGATCGTATTGGCAAGGACGAAAGCCAGCAGGGCCATCGCCGCCAATCCAGTCCGGCCGGTCACAAATTGGGCAGCTTCGACACGCGGCTGCGCCTCTTGCAGCAACTTGCGCCAGAGAGCGAGCGCAGCAAGCGCAAGCAGGGCGGACAGGTCGACGGGATTGAGTACAGGCAGGTAAGGGAGCGGGTCGGTCACGCCCTCCGCCACAAGGCATGTGGATAATGCCCCGAAATAGACAAGCAGCGCGAGCGCGAGCGCGCCGTGCAGCCAATAGGCTTTTGCATAGGGATTGAGCGGCCATGAAAGGCCATCCTGAGCCGCAGACCGTGCCGCCTTGCCTGGCCATTGCACGAGCAGGATCAGGATTGCGGTTGCACTGACAAGCAAAGTCACCCCAGCCCAGGACGTCTCCCACAAATTGCCGCTCTCAATGCCAAGCCAGATGCAATCGGCAACCAGGGCCGTGGCCAGGAGCACACCGCCCACATGCATCGCATGCGTCCAACGTGAAACAGGCTGTCGCCGCAGCAGCCAGATGTGCATGCAGAGCGCCGCCCCCCACAAGATGAGATCCGGAATGTACAGCATGTGTCGGCCGTCGATCACCGCGCCGAACAGGCAGAACGAGAGGAACGGGAGGCTGAACTTTCCGGGCCAGCCAGCAACAGACCAGTCCTTTCGTTTGCCAAACCAGTCTGCCAGCACCATGGCGCCGAGGACCGCGAGCATGATCGCATAGACCTGCATGTGTGAAGAGAATACGGGCAGTTCGCCCTGCCTTGCGTCGGGAATCGAACGCAACGCCTCAAGCACGATCGAAAGGCAGGCGAAGGCAAAGCCTCCCAGAAACCAGACCTGGCGCAGGCCCACTTCAACCTGCGCATAACCTTTTGCCCAGGATGAACCGCTGTTTTCCAGCGGCTTGCGCATGATCCACGCCGTGAAAACCATTGGCAGCGCGACCAGCATCGGCTGAAGAAAGCCGCTGTTCGCCAGTGGAAGAACCGAAAGAGCCGGCCTTGCCGCACCCAGAGTCAGCAATGCAGCCACAGCCTGCAACACCAGCCCCAGACAACGCGGCACCCAGCGTGCCTGTCGCGCGCCGATCCAGAAGGCGCCCGCACCTTCAAGCGCCCAGACACAGGATGTCCACTTGACGTCCAGTGCCAATGGCACAGCCAAGGTCACGAATCCGATGCCGATGGCCAGCAGGCATTCATTCAGCAGGCGCATTTCCGGTCTGCCCCTGCGCATTGTTGCAGCCGTCACGGCGATATAGGCCGCCCCAAAGCCAAGCGCCGACCAGGCCGACGCAAAGGGCCGGTCATGAACCAGACCGACCTGCAGACCGAACCCGGCAAGCGCGGTGCCGAACAGCAGCGTCGAATCGGCATAATTGCCGAGCTTTCCGGGCGTATTGTGCGCGTAAAGGACTGCGGTTGAGAGATAGATCGCCATGGAGACGATCAGGAAACCCTGACATAGCAGATAATGCCGGGGCTCATAGGCCGCAAACCCCCAGAGGGATGCCAGCGCAAAGGTCGCGACAAAGCCGAGCAGGTTGAGCGGGCGCCAATTCTTTTTCCAGGCAATACCGAAAATCGCAAGGTTGAGCGTTGTCATATAGGCGAACAGGCCAAGCGGTGTTTCGCTCCGGCCTCCCAGCAGGACGGGAACGGCAAAGCCGCCGAGGAACGCGATGAAGGCCATCACCAGCGAATCCTGCATCACTGCCAGTGCGCAGCCGAGTGCAGCAAACAGGATCAGGAGAAAGAACGCCGCAAGGGGAGGCACGATGCCATAACCGCGAGCGGCCGAGAAGACGACGAGATAAAGGATTGCGATACCCGCCCCTTGCAACGACAGGGAAAATGCAGGCCGCTCGGCCCGCTTCCTGAGGCCGATCGCGAGCAGCGCCACACCGACTGCCGCCACCAGCGCAAGCCGCGCCTCGATCGGAAACAGTCCGGCAACGGCAGCAAACCGCACGAGGAAAACCAATCCCAGAAACAGGATGACGATCCCCACCCGAACGATCGTGTTGCCACCCAGCAGCCAATCCCTTGCCTTGCCAAGGAACACAGATGCAGGACCGGGTGGTGCTGGCTCCAGAGGCCGGGGTGGTGGCGTGCGAAGCGGGGCAGGCCCGGCGGCGGGCGCAGGCGATTCTTCGATTTTCCGCGGGTCGCCAATCGGCGCGGTCACCACCCGGGCAGGCTCGGGCTGAGTTCTGGCGGCAACGGGCGGCGATGGCGCCACCTGCGCAGACGGCACGGCCGACAGTCCGCCCGAAAGGGCTGAACGCACAGCGTCCCCGATTTCCTGACGGATGGCAGAGCGTAGCCATGCCCCCATGCCCGCACCAAGCGCGCCCCCGAAGATGAACCCGAATTGGGAGAAATCCGCAAGGACGAACCCAAGGAGTGCGCCCACCACAGCGCCCCAAGCCGCTATTCCCATCTAAAAAATCCCTCCCCCATTGCTCCCCAAATCTGGCACATCTGGCGAAAAATAAAAGCAATGCTTTTGCCCATCGCCGTAGCCGGTCCGACAGCATCTTTCTCACTAAGCCATGGGCGGCGACCTTGTCGCGGTCGATTTCTCCCGGTGAGTCAAATGCGCGCGCAGGGTATCAAACGCGGCCTGATGCACGGCATCGGTGTGCAAGTTTGAAGGCAGCGGGTAAGAGCCAAAGCGGACCAGAGCCAACTCTGCGGCCGGCTCAATATGAACCCGCTGGCCATAAACGCCCAGCGCGGAAATAGCGCCCTGGGCGTTGTGCGAAACCCACCACTGGCTGCGATAGGAACCGCCCGCTCGCGAGGCATGCCGCGATGACGCAAACAGTGCGCGGTCACCGCCTGCAAGAATGCGCTCCCGGACGTCGGAGGGCAGGGCCGAATCCCCGTCAAGGATCAGCAATGCCAGCCGGGCAAGATCGCGCGCAGTAGCGTTGAGACCCGTCGCCGCGATTTCGTGGCCAGCCGTATCGACCAGAAAATGCCCGTCCTCTTCGCATCCGGCCGGATGCCATAGGAGTTCAGTCGCGAGATCGGCAAGCCGCTGGCCGGTCGCATTGACAAGCACCCATCCGAGCGCATCCGCCACCGGCGTGCGGTAGGAAAAGCTGGTGCCTGGCTCTGCCACGCGCGTATCGAGCCTGGCCAGCGTTTCACGCGCGCCGCCCGTTGCGGCGGACGGCGTCCAGTAGCTTGCCGAATAGCGATGCACATCGGCATCGGGATTGGCATAATCCTCATCGAAGGCGACACCATCGGTCATGTCCAGCAGGTCGCGCACGCGAGCGCCAGCAAAGCCGCTTTCGGCCAGTTCCGCCACATAGTCAGTCACAGGCCGCTGTGGATCAAGTCGGCCCGCGCTGATCAGGATTTCGGCGATCAGCCCCACAAAGGACTTGCTGACGGAAAAGCAATGATGCGGCGTCAGGGGCGTCATGCCATTGCGGTAGGTCTCATAGACGATCGCGCCTTTGTGCAGGACGATCATCGCATCGGTGTATGTTGCTGCGATGAAGCCTTCCCAATCCATGCCATCAAAACTCAACCCGGAAAGGTCGACCGGCGCATAAGGAAGCAGGCGCGGCGACGGGCTGCGTCGGAGTGCACGTGACGGAACGAGTTCGCGCGTATGCTGGAAGGCCCAGCGCGAGAAGGGGTAGAGCCGCCAATTCTCGCGTGTTACCCTCAGGTGCTGGGGGATTTCGGGCCCCGGGCCGATACCGGCAACTGGCCAGTCCAAGGGTGGAGGAAGCGTCATCGGGTTGAGGGATAGCATCTCACAAGCGATTTCTCACGCCTCCATTGGCGGAAAAATGCTCGAATTGACAGCGGCAGACAATCGCGCCTCGCGTTGGCGGCGCCCAGACGAAACAGGGTGAGGCCCTGGACACACAATGTGTATGCGGCATGCACAAAGCGCGCACGCGGGTCTTGCCTTTCAGGCTCGACCCTCTCTAGGCGGCAATCCAGTCAGCGACGTCCTCCGCCACCTTGTTTGCTGCGGCATTCAGGGCCCGGCCGACGGCCTCTGGCTTGATCTGTCCAATCGGGACGCGCGCCTCGAAGCGACGTGTCCGCACCGTCCGGCCATGATCCGACGTCATGGCTGCATCGTAGGTCACGACTGCTTGCCCCGAAGGACCCGCGTTCGGATCGATTCCGAAGGCACTGAGCGTCCCCGTCACCTGGGTGCCCTGATCGAGCGCCAGTTGGCGGACATCGAGCACAACACGCCCGGACTTCGCCGCCACGGTTTCGGAGACAACGCGCTGAAACAGGCGCGCAGGCGGTTCGGCCCAGACGGCATCCTTTACATAGGCGAGGGCCGTCGCGCCGTTCATGACCAGAACGCGGTTGCTGGCCAGTGCCTGCGGCACCACGGGCACGTGGATGGTGATTGCTTCCCCTGCTCCTGCCGAGCGCATGTCATTGGCCGCCACCCGCGCGGCGGACGACAGCGTCAGCAAGGACTCGGGCGGCTTCCCGCCCAGGCTCACACATGCCGAAAGTGCCAGGCCAAGTCCGAGTACCGAAAACGTCCTGATCATTTGCCGCGCCTCCCGGGCTTGTAGTCAGGGAGTTGCGGCGCGCCGATCAAGGCCCCTGCCCCACCCTGATCGAGCTTTGTTGCAACCGATCCCAGTGCTTCGGACATCGTCCGCAGATCGCGGACGAGTTGGCCGATTTCGGGAATCGTCTGGTTGGATAGCTGCTGTACGCCGGGTCGGGCCTCGCTCAGCACGGCATCGAGGCTGGCGAGGCTCTTCTGGGCCTGCGTTGCCGTCTTGCGCAGCTCCACAACCATGGGGCGCCCGTCACTGTCGAGCAGGCTGTTCGTCGTCCCGGCAAGCTTGGCGAGCTCATCCGCTGCAAGGCCAGCCGATTTGATCGTTGCGCGCGTCTCGGCGAGCGTCGCTTCGATCTGTGGGCCGTTGCGCGCCAAGGTCGCGGTCAGGCGGTTGGTGTTTTCGAGTATGCCGGACAGGCTTTTCTGGTTCTTGTCATTGAGCAATTCGGTCAGCCGCTCGGTCAGCGTTGAAATGCGTTCGAGCAACTGCGGCGCATTGTTGAGGAGCGCGCCAAGTCCTGACCGCTTGGTCGGAATCACTGGCGCGCCCGCAGGACCGATATCTGCAATCGGCGGGGCACCTTTGACGGCTCCGTCAAGCAGGATCGAAGACGGGCCGGTAAAACTGCCCTGAAGGCTTGCCGTTGTGCCTTGCAGGATCGGGGTTTCGCTCTTCACTTCGATCCGGACACGGACAAACCCCGGATTGTCGCGCCAGAGCTCGATATGCTTGACCTGACCCGAAGGCACGCCGGCATAGGTCACCGTCCCGCCTTGCGACAGGCCTTCGACGGATTGCTGGAAGAAAATGTCGTAGCTCTTGGTCAGCCCGCCGTTGATCCCGGCCAGCCACACAATGAACCCGGCAAGAGCCGCCAGCAGGCCGAGCACGACCCCGCCGACGAGGATATGGTTGGAACGTGTCTCCATCAGCGCATCATGCCCTTGTTTCGCTGTTGCGATCAACCGCCGCGGTTGCTGCGCGCCCGCGTGGTCCGTTGAAATATTCCTGTATCCAGGGATGATCCATTGCCAGCAGCTCCGGAATTGTGCCCACGCCGATCACTTTCCGATCTGCGAGTACCGCAACCCTGTCGCAGATCGCATAAAGCGTATCGAGATCGTGCGTGATCAGAAAGACCGTAAAACCGAGAGTCTTCTGCAAGCTCTGCGTCAACGAATCGAAGGCAGCCGCACCGATGGGATCGAGCCCGGCGGTCGGCTCATCGAGAAACAGCAGCGTCGGGTCCAGCGCCAGGGCGCGCGCCAGCCCCGCCCTTTTGCGCATGCCTCCGGACAGCTCGGCCGGATATTTCGGACCCGCATCCGGCGGCAGGCCGGACATGACGACCTTGTAGGCCGCGATTTCATCAAGCAGCGATTCGGAAAGATCGGGATAATATTCGCGCAGCGGAACCTGGATATTCTCGGCCACGGTCAGTGTCGAAAACAGGGCTCCCCCCTGAAACAGCACGCCCCAGCGCCGCCGGATGTCGAGGGCTTCCAGTTCGTCCTTGTCGAGCATCGATTCGCCAAAGACGAGCACTTCACCTTCATCCGGTCGCTGGAGGCCGATGATCGAGCGCATCAGCACGGACTTGCCTGTGCCCGAGCCGCCAACAACACCCAGGATTTCGCCATTGCGCACATCGAGATCCAGGTCTTCATGCACGACCTGCGGCCCGAAGCTGTTCTTCAGGCCGCGAACGCGAATCGCAATGGGATCGTCCCTGTTCATCAATCCCAACCGATCGAGGTAAAAAAGACCGCGAAGAAGGCATCAAGGACGATGACCAGAAAGATGGCCTGCACCACGGCGGAAGTTGTGCGCAGACCCACTTCTTCGGCATTGCCCTTGACCTGCATGCCCTGGAAGCAGCCCGAAATCGCAATGATCGCGCCGAACACCGGAGCCTTGGTCAGCCCGACCCAGAGGTCGGTCATCGGGATGACTTCGCGCAACCGCTGAATATAGGTGAGCGGAGGAATATCCAGCGAAAGCCAGCAGAAAATGCCGCCGCCGATCATGGCGACGATCATCGAGAAGAAACCGAGCAACGGCATCATGAGCGTCGTCGCCAGCATGCGGGGAAGAACAAGGGCTTCGATCGGCGAAACCCCGATTGTCCGCATCGCATCGACTTCCTCGGTCAGCTTCATTGTGCCGAGCTGGGCCGCAAAGGCAGAGCCCGACCGGCCCGCGACCATGATTGCCGTCATCAGCACCCCGAGTTCGCGGGTCGTGATCCGGCCAATAAGGTTCACGGTCAGAGACTCCGCGCCGAACTGCCGAAGTTGCACCGCACCCTGTTGCGCAATGACGATGCCAATCAGAAAGCTCATCAGCCCGACAATGAAGAGCGCCTTGACGCCGACCAGCTCGAACCGCTGGATCACGGCATTCATCCTGAAGCGGCGCGGGTTTCGAATCACGGACCAGGTGCCCACCAGGATCGCGCCGAAAAAGGACAACAGCCCGAGCATCGTCTGCGCGGCAATCACCGTTGCATCACCAACTTCGTCAAGCACCCGCAGGAAGGGACTGAACGGCTCCGGCCGCATCAGCACCGGCTTGTCGGAACGTTCCACCTGCCGCAGGAGCGTCTGTCCATTGGCGTCGAGCCCGACGATCTTTGCTTCATTCTCTGTCGCAAGCTTATGAACAATCCACGCGCCGACTGTGTCGATCCGCTGGATTTGCGTCAGGTCTATCCGCTTCGGCGGCCTTTCGAGCGCCTCGAGACGGCGTGGCAGATCGTCCAGACGCGGCAGCGTCAAACGGCCTGTGAAGCGAAGGACGGGCACATCGCCATCCATTTCCTCCACAAAATCGGCCTTGAGAGAGTCCGGTTCCGGCATAATCCTCAAACACTGCTGCATTCGCTGCTTACGGGCAAGCTGCAATGCCATTATGGCGAAATCATGCAGCGCCTCGCAATTTACGACATGGACAAGACAATCACACGACGGGCAACCTTCGGGCCGTTCCTGTTTTATGCCTCGCTGCGCTACAGGCCTTGGCGGATTTTGCTGGCGCCCGTGCTTGCTGTCACGGTCATTGCCTATGGCCTGAAGCTGCTCAACCGTGCGCAACTGAAGGAAATCAACCTGGCATTGATGCTGGGCAGGCGGATCGATTCGGCTGCCCTTGCACGAATTTCAGCAGGTTTTGCCGGTCGCACATTGACAAGGAATGTCTTTCGGGCCGCACTGGACCGGATCGATGCCGATCGCGCCGACGGATACCGGATCGTCATCGCCAGTGCCTCCTATGCCTTTTATGTGTCGCACGTGGCCCGATTGCTGGGGACGGACGCAGTGGCCACGCAGGCAACGCCGGTCGATCATGACGTCACCCCGACGATTGCCGGAGAGAATTGCTATGGCGCAGCCAAGCTTGCAATGGTCATGGACTGGATGAAGACCCAGTCCATCGCCCGTGAACACGCCTACATCCGCTTCTATTCGGATCACGCCTCGGACGCGCCCTGCCTTGAATGGGCTGACGAGGCCTTCGCTGCCAACCCGCACGGTGCGCTGCGAGCGCTGGCGAGGACGCGCGGCTGGACGATTCTGGACTGGGGTTGATCCGATCGGGATTTCCGGATTGTGCTCCTCATAGCCGAAACAGCGTGACGATGTCAAGTATAATTGTCCAGATAGGATAATTATCGGTTTTTATATGGATCATACAGCCCTTAGCGCCTGTTCGAAATCGGCGATCAGGTCATCCGCATCCTCGACCCCGATGGAGATCCGCACCATGTTTGGCGTGATGCCGAGTGCCGCCTTGCGATCGTCGGGCACAGACAGGTGCGTCATCGCAGCAGGGCAGCTGGCCAGAGTTTCCGTTCCGCCCAGACTGACGGCGAGCTTGGCGATCTTCAGCGCGTCGAGAAAGGCGAAGGCCTCCCGTTCGCCGCCCTTCAGATAGAGCGAAAAGGTTGAGCCCGCGCCCGTGCAGTGGCGCCGGTAGATATCAGCCTGCCGTTCAGTTTCGGGGAAGCCCAGATAGACAATCTTTTCCACCTTGGGCTGATCCTTCAGCCAGGCGCAGATCTTCGCGGCATTTTCCCCGGCGCGGCTCATTCTCAGTTCGAGCGTTTCGAGGCTTCTCAGCAGCATCCAGGCACTGTTGGGGTCAAGGATCGTTCCAATCGTGTTGCGCATCGACCGGATGGTGTTGATATGCCCCTTCGATCCCAGCGCACCGCCGGCAACCAGATCGCTATGGCCCCCGGCATATTTGGTCAGGCTGTAGACGACGATATCGGCGCCGTGCGTCAGTGGCTTGTGCCAGAGCGGCCCGAGGAAGGTATTGTCGATCACGATCGGTGGCCGATCCTCGCCCGTTCCGAACCGGGTGTCACGGACGTTTGCCACGGCTTCGACATCGACAAGAACATTGGTCGGGTTGGCCGGGCTTTCGAGATAGATCAGCGAAACACGGCCAAGAGCCTGTGCCTTCTCCACCACGGCATCGATCTCCTCCGGGGTCGCACCCGCCGGAAAGTCGAGCCATTTGACTCCGAACTTTCCGAGGATGCGGCCGATCAGCGTTTCGGTTGCCGCGTAGAGCGGCGCCGAATGGACAATCACGTCGCCTGGCTGGACAAAGGCCAGCAGCACTGTCGCAATGGCGGACATGCCACTCGAGAACGTCAACGCATCCTCGGCATCTTCCCAGACGCCGAGCCTGTCTTCGGCAATCTCCTGATTCGGGCCGTTGAACCGCGAATAGACAAGACCCTCCGCGCCGCCGGGGCGCTTTCCCGTCACGCCTTCGAAATGCCGTTTGCCGGCCGCCGCATTCTCGAAGACAAAGGTCGAGGTGAGAAAGATCGGCGGCTTGAGCGACCCTTCGGAGAGAGCCGGATCGAAACCATGCCCCATCATGAGCGTGTTGGGCTGGAGCCTGCGATTGCCGATTGCCCGGACACTCGCCTTTGGACGACGGCGCTGATTATCCTCAGTCATGTAATTTGCTTTCCGAAAACTGTAATATTATTGTGCAGTCTAGCGGAAAGACCGTCAGCCCGGAAGCCCGATCAGCGAAATCTGTCGACCATAGCCGGGCTCTCCGCGGTGGGTTGCCCGGCGGAAGCTGAAGAACCGGTCCGCATCCGGATAGGTGTCCAGTCCCAGCATCTCCACGCGGCCGATCCCGGCTGCTGCCAGCCGCGCGGCCACATAGGCTTCGAGATCGAACTGCTGATGCCCGGCGCGGCCCGGCGAGAAGAAGCGCTCATTGGCGGGATCAGCAGCTTCGAAGCGCTGCGCAAAGCCATCGTCGACCTCGTAAGAGCTTCTGGCGATCACAGGGCCGATGGCTGCAACGATCCGGTCTCGAGACGCGCCCAGCTTTTCCATGGCCACAATGGTCGAATCGGTCACGCCGCCGAGCGCGCCCTTCCACCCGGCATGAGCTGCACCTACGACGCCCGCCTCCACATCGGCAAGCAGGACGGGCGTGCAATCTGCCGTCAAGACGCCAAGCAGAAGGCCGGGCCGATCTGTGACGAGCGCATCGGCATGCGGCCGCTCGTCGTCGGGCCACGGCTTTTGCGCCACAACAGCCTCTGCCGAATGGACCTGGTGGAGCGTGACCAGTGCGGCCCCCGGCAGCACCGCCTCGACAGCGCGCCTGCGGTTTTCCTCGATCGCCGTCCGTTCATCCTCTGAACCCAGCCCGACATTGAGGCCCGCGTAGAGCCCCGTCGAAACGCCACCGCGTCGGCCAAGAAAAC
>ERZ724516.1966-NODE-1966-length-11722-cov-5.630582_pt1 | contig 11722 bp, 8 predicted proteins | sample MGYA00376049_ERZ724516 | MGnify/ENA primary metagenome ERZ724516 (study PRJEB28724, sample SAMN07190886) | activated sludge metagenome | isolation source: activated sludge of sewage treatment plant in Hong Hong | place: USA: Christiansburg, Virginia | collected... | reverse complement strand
GGACGAGATAAAGGTTCACGCTCTCAAATATTAATTTATACACTTTCATTATTTCCAATTGCCTTAACTCCATATATTTTTAATTATACTGGATGGATTTCTGCATCAGTTGTAAGCGCAATGGGGTTAGTATTTATTTATCAGGCATATCATTTATATAAATCTGGAACTATAGAAGATGCCAGAAAACTCATGTTTGGCTCATTTATTTATTTACCAATTGTTCAACTTGCATTAATGACAAAATTTTAATAAAACTCAAAAATCATGGAAACAGAATACAAACCAAGTCCAACAGTAGATTTCGAACTAGCTGAAGCAAAGAAAAAAGCTTCAAAACCTTTATTATGGGTAGGTATAATTAGTATTATAATGGTATTTGCTGGTTTAACCAGTGCTTATGTTGTTAGAGCAGATAATGGAAGTTGGTTAATTTTTCAAATGCCAAGTGCTTTTTATTTAAGTACAGCCGTTATTATTGCAAGTAGCCTTACTTTGTTTTTTTCTGTTAGAATGGCAAAAAAAGACAATCAAAAAGGAATTATTATTGGCTTGTTATTGACTTTTATATTAGGTATTGTATTTTCATATTTTCAGTACCTTGGATGGGTTCAATTAAGAGCCATTGGCGTTGTTTTTGCTGGTAAGTCGTCCAATGCTTCTGGATCATTTTTATACTTATTAACCTTTTTGCATCTTTTGCACCTATTTGCTGGCTTAATTACGTTGTTAATAACTCTAAAAAATAGCATTCAAGGTAAATATAACTCCACAAATACCCACGGTTTGGAGCTAACTTCAATTTATTGGCATTTTCTTGATATTTTATGGGTGTATTTGTTTTTATTTTTGTATTTTATTCGTTAAACTTGCACCATAATTTATAAAAATCGTTAAAACGTAAATTTCACTTATGTCTCACAGTACAGAAATCGATTCAAAACACGCTTGGGATGGCGGCCAGTCACCGTTTCGCGTAAGCTACGGAAAAATGATGATGTGGTTTTTCCTAGTTTCGGATGCTTTAACCTTTGGAGGTTTATTAGTCTCTTATGGCTTTATCCGTCATAAATACGTTGATGTTTGGCCAAAAGCTGAGAACGTGTTTACTCACTTTCCTTTTATTGAGCAACATTTACCATTAGCTTATGTAGGTTTAATGACCTTCATTCTAATTATGTCTTCAGTAACTATGGTACTAGCTGTTGAAGCCGGTCATAGAAACGACAGAAAAAAGGTAACTATTTGGATGTTTTGGACAATTGTTGGAGGTGCTACTTTCGTTTTATCTCAAGCTTGGGAATGGTATCACTTTATTGTTGGTACAGAAACAGGAGCATTACGTAACGTATGGAGCGAGGAGTTGCATACTTATGTTCAGCAAACGGTTTACGGAGCTAATATGACAGTTAATGAATATGGTGTTCCTCAATTTGCAAATTATTTCTTCTTTATTACTGGTTTCCACGGATTCCACGTATTCTCAGGAGTAATTATCAATTTAGTAATTTTCTTAAACGTACTAAAAGGTACCTACGAAAAACGTGGCCATTATGAAATGGTTGAAAAAGTTGGATTGTACTGGCATTTTGTAGATTTAGTGTGGGTATTCGTATTTACCTTCTTCTATTTATTGTAACCTATTTAAAATTCATAAACTCAATAATTCACAAACTTTCAAATTAAATTATTATGTCAGAATTTCACGACGATTATCCATCATATGAGCACATGGCTCACCATAGCGAAGAAGAAGGAAAAACAAAAAGAAAAGCTTTATGGAGAGTTTTTTGGTACATGTTATTTATAACCATTGTTGAATTAATCATTGGTTTTATGGCTCCATCTCAGGGTTGGAGTGGTACTTTAGGAATTAAAGTATTATTCATTGGTTTAACTATAGTAAAAGCGGGATTTATTGTAATGGCTTTCATGCACTTAGGACATGAAGTGAAATTTATGAAGTTTGCTATTTTATTACCTTATGTTATATTTATGTCTTATACTATCTTTATTATATTAGATGAAGGAGTTTATAGCGGAGATCCTCAAAATAGAACTAAGGTTGACCCGATTTTAATTCAACAGCAATTAGATTTAAAAAATGGTCACGGGCATCATGATGCAGCAGCTACAGAAGCTCACGGCGAACACGCTGAAGAAGCACATCACTAATAGAAAATAAAATTTATAAAAAGCTCATTTACCGTTTTGGTGAATGAGCTTTTTTTATGAAGTCAAAAATGCTACTTGTTTATTTTTATAGTATCTTTAGTATACAATTTAAAAAAGTAACATGCGGAAAATCTACTTATTGATTATTGTGATGGCTTTTAGCTTTTCTGTTATTGCACAAGTAACACTTACAAAAGCATTTAATCAGCCCGCTCTAGGGAATATAAACTCTAAGCAGTTATATGATTCCATAGGTATCGTGCCAAAAAATTCTGGAGCAAATCAAATATGGGATTTTTCTTCCTACACATTTAGTTCAAATACAGAAGTTAGCAATTACATCGCCCCCACGGCTGCGCCCAATGGCGCTTCATATACAGGCGTAACATTTGTAGAAACATTTGGTACAGGAAATTACTTTTATATGAAGGTTACTCCAACTAGATACGAGTTAGTAGGTGTTCAAAATCCTAATTTTAAATTGAATTTAAGTACTAATGCGGGTACTGAATTTATGTGGCCAATTAGTATGGGATATTCCTTGAGCGATGCTTTTTCGGGAACTGCCAATGCTAATAATATGAATGGGAATGTATATGGAAACATTACCACTTTAGGTGCAGGAACTGGAACTCTTATTTTGCCTGGAGGGTTAACTTATACAGGTGTGCTTCAGGTTAAAATGAGTTTGTCGGCAAATGCTAGTTTTTTATTTGGTATAACTACTGTTGCGCTTAAAGTTGTTGAGTATACATATTATGACGTGAATAATAAATTTCCTTTACTCACAGTTACCTATACAGATGTTTCGGGTGCTTATACTTCTAAATCTGCTCATATAAAAGTAAATGCAACTATTGTTGGCCTTAATGATTTAAACATAGATGATTCATTTTCAATTTCTCCAAACCCGGCTAACGATTTTTTTAATGTCAATTTATATAATCCCACCAATGCTAATTGCACTGTTGAAATAATGAATACGGTCGGACAAACCCTTCAATTGGTGAATCTTGGAAATGAGCTAAATATATCCAATGATATTTCTGTTTCTAATTTAGCTTCAGGAATGTATTTGGTAAAAACTACGTTAGGCGATAAAGTGTCGGTGAGAAAATTGATTAAGGAATAGGTTTAGAAACATATTTGTAAAAAGCCATTGTTAAACAAAGCAATGGCTTTTTTGTTACACCTACATAATCTTTTCAAAATAGAAATGAAAAAAATATACGTAGTCATTGGCACTATCCTATCGTTTGCTTGTTATGCGCAGTTATCTTTAACACAGCCGTTTAATGAGCCTTTTATAGGTAATGTTTTTACAAAGCAATTACTCGATTCTGTTGGTGCAGTGCCTAAAAATACTGGAACCAATCAACTATGGGATTATTCCATGTTTACTATAAATTCAAATTTAGAAACAACAACATATACCACAGTGCCTTCTGTGCCATATGGACCTACTTACACTAGCGCAACTTATGTAGAATCTAACGGACAAGGAGAATATACTTTTTTTAAATCTTCGCCTTATAAATTAGAGGTAGTTGGTATTCAAACACCTGATGTGAGATTGAATTTAAATAATAATAAGGCTACGGCTTTTATGTATCCTATTACAATGGGATATTCTAAAAGCGATCCGTTTTCAGGAACCGCTATTGCTAATGGGATGAATGGAAGTGTTAATGGTAATGTAACAGTTTTGGGCTCAGGTACAGGTACTTTAATAGTTCCTGGAGGCACAGTTTACAGTAATGTACTGCAAGTGAAAACAACTCAAACCGCTATTGCTAGTTTTGCATTTGGTATTGTAACGGTTAATTTTAAAGAGACCAATTATTCTTATTATCACGCTTCGCAAAAATTTCCAATATTAGTGCTGAGTTATCAGAATGCAACAGGCGCCGCTACGTCCAACTCCGTTAAAATAAAACTCAACAATTCAGCCGTTGTTGGTATCAATGATTTAAGTCTTAATGAATCATTTTCAATTTTTCCAAACCCAGCTAAAGATTATTTTAATGTCAGTTTATATAATCCCACCAATGCTAATTGCACCATTGAAATATTAAATACAGTTGGGCAAACCCTTCAATTACTTAATCTGGCAAATGATACAAATATATCCAATGATATTTCTATCTCTAATTTAGCATCAGGCATATATTTGGTAAAAACAACTTTAGGTAATAAAGTGTTGGTGAAGAAATTAATTATTGAGTAGTAAGTTTTATTCAATAAAAAAAGCCATCAACGTTTAGTTGATGGCTTTTTTAGTATTAAAAAATAAATTTAGTAAGCTCTTTCATTTTTACCTTCCATAAAATTAACAAAAGCTTTGTTGGCTACTTTGTTACCACCAGGTGTTGGGTAGTTCCCCGTAAAATACCAGTCGCCTAAATTATCAGGACAAGATTGGTGTAAACCTTCAATGGTTTGGTAAATAATCTGCAAGTCGGCCTTTAAATCTTTTGGTTTTAATAAATCGCCTATTTTTTCAGAAATTTCTTCGTTGGTAAAGGTTCTATAAATTTCTTGTACAACGTTTATTTGCTCTTCTTTTGGTTTTAATAATTCGGCTTTTGCTTTTTCGTATAAGCTATTTAAAATCGATTCTTTTCCTGTTTCTTTTATTAAAGAAATGGCAGCGTCAAAAGCAATAAACTTGCTTAAAATAGCCATATCAATACCATAACAATCAGGGTAACGAATTTGAGGTGCCGAAGAAATAATGACTATTTTTTTAGGATGTAATCTGTCTAATATTCTTAAAATACTTTGCTTTAAAGTAGTGCCTCTCACAATACTATCATCTAGTACCACCAATGTATCTACATCTTTTTTAACGGTTTCGTAAGTGATATCATAAACTAAGTTCACTAAATTATCACGGCTTTCATCATCAGTAATAAAAGTGCGTTGTTTCGCATCTTTTAAAATAATTTTATGAATACGAGGATGACTCGATAGTATTTGACTTAATTTAGGTTCAGAAACGTTAGCTCCTAATTTTAAAATTTCGGTGGCTTTTATTTTATTTACGTGTTCGTCAATACCTTCTACCAATCCTCCAAATGCTACTTCGGCAGTGTTTGGAATATAACTAAACACCGTATTTTCTAAATCATAATCAATGGCTTTTAATACTTGTGGCACTAAGTAACGGCCTAGTTGCTGACGCTCTCGGTAAATATCAGCATCATTTCCTCTACTAAAATATATACGTTCAAAAGAACAAGCTTTTCTCTCTAAAGGTTCAATAATTTGTTGCTCTGTAAATGTTCCGTCTTTTTTAATGATGGCTGCATAACCTGGCTTCAACTCAGCTACATCTTTAATATCTACATTAAATACGGTTTGAATCACTGGTCTTTCACTAGCTACAACTAATACTTCATCATCTTTGTACATGTATGCTGGGCGAATACCATTAGGATCACGCAACACAAAAGCATCACCATGACCCATCATACCAGCCATCACGTAACCACCATCCCAACGTTTGCTACTTTCTACTAAAATAGAGGCAACATCAATGTTTTTTTGAATCTCTTTCGAAATCTCAAAATTATTTAAGCCCTTTTCTTTAAACTGTTTAAATAAACGGTCGTTTTCTTTATCCAAAAAGTGACCGATTTTTTCCATCACCGTCACAGTATCTGCTTTTACAGTAGGATGCTGACCAAGCTCCACTAAATGTTCTAATAGCTCATCAACATTGGTAAGATTAAAATTACCGGCTACTAATAAATTACGAGCCATCCAGTTGTTTTGACGGCGGAAAGGATGACAACTTTGAATATTATTGCCTCCGTAAGTTCCATAACGTAAATGTCCTAATATGAGTTCCCCCATAAATGGAATGTTTTTTTTCTGCCACTCAATATCGTTGTACGCGTCTGGATTTTTTTGCTTGGCGTTAATATACAAGTCGTTTATTTGCGAAAAAATATCTTGTGTGGCCTTTGGTTCAATGGATCTTAAGCGGTCGATATAGGGCGTTCCAGCCTCTACATCTAATTTGATAGTAGCTACACCAGCCCCATCTTGCCCACGGTTAATCATTTTATCCATGAGCTGATACATTTTATGTAAACCGTATCTGCTACTGCCGTATTTCTCTTTATAAAAACTCAAAGGCTTTAATAATCGTATTAAAGCAACGCCACATTCGTGTTGTATATTATCGCTCATAATTTCAGACCATAAATTTACAATTTAGTTGGATTTTATGAGCAATTTGTTGTTAACTATTAGATTAAGAATCCAATTTAGCCCACAAAATGAAGATTATTTGTAGTTTGGTGTATATCACTTAATATTTGTATATTTAAGGTTGTTAAATAGAGAACTTATGTTAAAAAAAATACTGACATCACTTTCACTTTTATTTTTATTGAGTAGCGTAAATGCTCAAGTTAAAATAAACGAATATTCTGCATCAAACTCAGGCGGAGCTATACTAGATAATACTGGTGATAATTCGGATTGGGTTGAATTGTATAATACAACAGCAACTGCTGTGAACCTTGGTGGGTGGAGTTTAAGCGATAACCCAGCTAATTTGAATAAATACACTATCCCTTCAGGTATTACTATTTCACCTAATGGTTTTTTAAGAATTTGGTGCAGTGGAAAAGGAAATCCAGCAGATGCAGTTGGCCATACTCATGCTAGTTTCAAGTTAACACAATGTAATGGCGATTGGATTATTTTATCTAATGGTGGTGCTTTGAAAGATTCTGTTCAAATGCGTAGAACACAAGCTACGCATTCAATGGGTCGTAAGCCAGATGGTTCGGCTACTTGGAATGTGTTTACAGCGCCAACACCTAACGCGGCAAATTCAGGCACAGGTTATGCTTCTTATGCGCCTCGCCCAGTGATGAATTTGCCTCCAGGATTTTACTCAGGAACTAAATTAGTAGCGTTGAGTGTAACGCCATCTAATAGCTTAACTATTTACTATACAACCGATGGTTCTGAACCAACAACAGGATCTAATGTTTATGTTTCCACACCAATTAGTGTAGCTACAACATCTGTTATCAGGGCTTATGCGGTAAGTAGCGATGCTACTATTTTGCCAAGTTTTATGGAAACAAATACTTATTTTATTAACGAAACTATTGATTCTCATTATGGAGTTGTGTCTATTAGTGGAGGCGCACCGTTAAATCAATTATTAGGTGGCACTCAAAATACACCTAATACACACTTGGAGTATTTTGAAAATCAAGCATTCAAAACAGAAGGTTATGGTTCTGCTAATAAACATGGAAATGATTCATGGGCTTATCAGCAAAGAGGGATTGATATTGAAACTTTTGATGAATATGGTTATAATAACGCATACAAGCATCAGTTTTTTTCTGATCCAAATATGAATGTTAGTCCGCGGACAGAGTTTCAACATATTATGGTAAAAGCCGCAGCTTCTGATAATTATTCTTCTTCAAACAACGTAGGGAAACCCTCTTGCCACATGCGTGATGCTTTTGTGCAATCATACCAGTTTAAAAGTGGTTTGGAATTAGATGGAAGAAGAAACAAACACGTTATTTTATTTAAAAATGGTGCTTATTGGGGTATATATGAATTAAGAGAAGCTTTTGAAGGCGATTACACGGATTATTATTACAATCAGCCAGGTGATAGCATTGATAATTTAGCTTATTGGGGAAGTTTGCAAATTAGAAATGGAAGCGATACAGGTTGGGTGAATTTGTATAATTTCATTATGGCAAATTCAATGACCAACGTTGCTAATTATGCTTATGTAGATAGCAAGTTAAACTTTAAAAGCTTAGTTGACTATATGGTGTATAACTCCTATGTAGTTAACTCTGATTTTATTAACTGGAACTCGGCTTGGTGGAGAGGAAGAGCTACGCAAGGTGATAAAAAGAAATGGCGTTACTGGAGTTGGGATATGGATAATGTGTATGATTTGGGAGAGAACTACTCTAATTTACCCACTACTGATATGAATTCTGATCCATGTGACTATACGAACGAGTTTCAAAATGCCGGGCCAAACATGGGCCATCCCGATATTTTAGATAAGCTATTAACTAATCCTGATTTTAAGGCCTATTACATTAATCGTTATGCCGATTTAATTAATACTGCTTTAAAATGCGATAAGATTATGCCACACTTTGATTATTTCAAAACGATTTTAACTCCAGAAATGCCACGTCAAATCGCTAAATGGGGAGGAACGATGGTAGAGTGGAATAAAAACATGGATACATTGGAAGCTAAAATTAACAGACGTTGTACATATATTCAATCTGCTATCGTAAGTTGCTATAATGTTACTGGTCCGTTTAATATTACTGTAGATGTTCAGCCTCCAGGAGCAGGTAATGTAAAATTAAACTCACTAAATTTAAGTAACTATGTATGGTCGGGAAGTTATTTTGGTGGAGTTAAAATGACTTTTCAGCAAACTGTTGCGGATACTGCATTATACGAATTTGATTATTGGGAGTTTAAAAATCATATCCCAACTCCAAATACAACAAACGATAGCGTATCTATACAATTGGTAACAGGAGATGATGTTGTAGCTCATTACCGTGAGAAAGCGCAAGATGTTGTTTTTCCTACTGGATTTACTCCAAATGGCGACGGACGAAACGATATATTCTCTCCACTAGGAATTAGGTATGTGAAAAATATGACAATTGAAGTATGGAACCGCTGGGGACAGCAAGTTTTTAGTTCATCAGATCCAACGAAAGGGTGGGATGGTAATTTCCAAGGAACACCTGCGCAAACTGGTGTTTATGCTTACCTCATAAAATATACAACTACTAGTAACGAAGAAAAAGTTATTAAAGGTAATGTTACATTAGTTAGATAGTAGTTATATCAAAGACCTCTTTTATATCATTCTTATGAAAAAATATTTATTAATAATTGCTTTATTTATTTCGTCGTTTGGCTTTGCACAAGACGTTCATTTTTCTCAAATTCAAGAATCACCATTATGGTTAAACCCTGCTAATGCAGGTTTTATGGATGGTTATTTTAGAGCAGTAGCTAATTATAGAAACCAGTGGATGGCAATGGGAAATGCTTATCAAACGATGGCGATTTCTGTTGACGCCTCCTTGCTAAAAACAAAAAAAAATAAAGCGTATTTAGGTTTAGGATTATTTGTTTTTAACGATAGAGCAGGTGTTGCTAAAATGGGTACTACTCAAGGTCAAATCCATATTAATGCTATTATTAAAACAAGTAAAAAAAGTAAATTAGGCGGAGCTGTATACATTGGATTCAATCAAAATTCAGCTAACTACGCGTCTCTAACTTACGCTAATCAATATAATGGAAAAGAAATTGACAACACTTTAGGAAGTGGAGAGGTCGTTACTTATGGATCTTTTTTAAACACAGATGTTGGCGCAGGTTTAAATTACGAGTTTTCTTCGGCTAACATTGATATGTTGCGTGATGATATTTTTAGTTTAAAAATTGGCGCAGCAGCTCATCACTTAAATCAACCAGTGCAAAAGTTTGCATCAGGCTCAACCTATAAATTACCAATGCGCTTTGTCGGAAACGTTCAAGCTCGTATTGATATTAAAGGAACCAAGTTTGCTATTTTGCCAAGTGTTATTTATTTAAGGCAAGCAACCGCATCGGAAATTACAGTTGGAACTCATTTACGCTATCGTTTTAAAAATCCAACTAAGGTTACAGGTGTTAAATCTGAAACGGGGATTAATATTGGCGTGTATTATCGAGTAAATGATGCCATTATTCCTCAAGTAAATTTAGATATGGGTAAATATGCGATTGGTGTTGCGTATGATTTGAACATTTCTAAATTCAAACAAGTCAGTAAATTAAATGGTGGATTCGAAATTTATTTAAAATTTATGTCTTTAGACGATGCCTTATTTAAACGCAAACGCGAACATGGTTTGAATTAGTTTTCACTTTTTTATATTTAAATTAGAGTCGGGCTTAAACCCGACTTTTTTTTGTATCAATTTAAACAACATAAGAAAAAATCAATTGCATGTATTATTGGCTTTGCGCTATTGATATGGTTTTTGTTATGTCTTCCAAGTACCTTGTTTAATGATTCGTACTCTATTGTTTTAAATGATAATCAAGGTAATTTATTATCAGCTAAAATTGCAAAAGACGGACAATGGCGATTCCCTGAAAGTGACAGTGTAAATCCAAAATTTAATGCATGTATCTTGGCTTTTGAAGATGAATATTTTTATAAACATCCTGGTATAAATCCAGTTTCTATTTGGAGGGCCATAAAACAAAATAATAAAGCGGGTAAAGTGGTAAGTGGTGGAAGTACCATTACGATGCAGTTAACGCGATTAATGCGAAAAAATCAAAAACGAACTTATGGTGAAAAATTAATTGAAGTCATTATGGCATTGAGAGTAGAGCTTACTTACTCTAAAGCCGAAATTTTAAAACTGTATTCTTCTCATGCGCCTTTTGGAACTAATGTAGTAGGAGTTGATGCTGCCTCTTGGCGTTATTTTGGAAGAGGCTTATCTCATTTATCTTGGGCCGAATGTGCAACCTTGGCTGTTCTGCCCAATTCGCCATCTATTATTTATCCTGGAAAAAATCAAGATCGGTTAAAGCGAAAACGAGATAAATTATTATTTAAATTATTGACGTTAAAAAACATTGATGCAGAAACCTATCAATTGGCTATTCAAGAGCCATTGCCACAAAAACCTTTTCCTTTGCCTAATCAATCGCGGCATTTATTAAATAGGGCGGTTGTTGAATATAACAGTGAAAATAATTTTAATACAACTATTCAATCGGAAATTCAAAATAAAGTATTGGATATTTTAACCAAACATGCATTACAATTAAAACAAAATGAAATTCATAATATCTGCGCTTTGGTGTTGGACGTTAATAAAAATGAGGTTATTTCATATGTTGGAAACACGCCTTTAAAAGATAAAGAACCACATGGCGAAGATGTAGATGTCATCACTTCTAATCGTAGTACAGGTAGTTTATTAAAGCCTTATTTATATGGCTTTATGTTAAACGATGGGCAACTATTTCCTAATATGTTAGTGCCTGATATACCCACACAAATTGCAGGTTATGTTCCTCAAAATTTTGATTTTACGTATGATGGAGCAGTACCAGCTAAACAAGCATTATCACGAAGTTTAAATATCCCAGCTGTAAAAATGTTACAGCAATATACCATTGATAAATTTTTAGATAGACTCCGACAAATTGGTTTATCAAGCATGAATCGTTCTGCTGATAATTATGGTTTGTCGTTAATATTAGGAGGAGGAGAAGCAAAGTTATGGGATATGTGTTCGGCTTATGCTAGTATGGCAAGAGTTTTAAGTCATTATAACAGTTCCAGTAAATACGATGGAAGAGATTGGAATAAACCTAATTACTTGGTAAACAAGAAAACAGAGGAATTATTAAAGCAGAAAAATGTTATTATAAGTGCTTCTTCGGTTTGGTTAACCTTTGAAGCCATGGCTGAGGTTGGTCGTCCTGATATTGA
>ERZ724516.1965-NODE-1965-length-11723-cov-5.823620_pt1 | contig 11723 bp, 13 predicted proteins | sample MGYA00376049_ERZ724516 | MGnify/ENA primary metagenome ERZ724516 (study PRJEB28724, sample SAMN07190886) | activated sludge metagenome | isolation source: activated sludge of sewage treatment plant in Hong Hong | place: USA: Christiansburg, Virginia | collected... | reverse complement strand
GGGAAATTCTTTGTCTTGGACGCTCGACACCAAGAAGCACTTCCTAAGGAACGACTCTAGTGGATGGCGGGGGGAAAGGCATGAGAAAGGCGGATATCGCGAACGAAATCTTCAAGCAGGTTGGAGTGTCTAAAAACGATGCAGCTGATATCGTCGAACTCGTGCTCAACCTGCTGAAGGGAGTGCTGCAAAAGGGTGATGCAGTCAAAATTGCAGGATTTGGGAATTTTGTCGTTCGAAGCAAAGGGGCCCGTAAAGGACGGAATCCGCGCACCGGTGAAGAAATTGGCATTACCCCCCGTCGCGTCGTGACGTTTCGGCCCAGTCAGGTCTTTAAAAAATACGTGAATTCCTAGTCGCTACCTTGCCACGAGCACGCAGCATGAGGACCGGTCATGGGGAATGATCCCGGACTGGGAAGTAAGGTTTTCTATAAGATCGGCGAAGTCAGCAAGATTTCTAAGTTGCCGGCTTATGTCTTGCGGTTTTGGGAGTCGGAGTTCAGCTTCCTGAGGCCCAAGAAGAGTCGTGGCAATCAGCGACTGTATGTGCAGCGTGATGTGGACACGGTGCTGGAGATTAAGCGCATGCTCTATGATGAAGGGCACACGCTGGCCGGGGTAAAACGCTACTGGTCCCGTCGAGGGCGGGCAACCGTCAAAAAGAGCGGGTCGAGGAAAGAACTGGCGCAACGTGTCAGGGGCGATCTCCAGGCGATCATTCGGATGATCGATTCACATTCAGCGTGACGTGTTCCGGTGATGCGGGCGGCTGCGTCTAACCGTGTGGGTAACATCGATGTCGGTCGTGTCGGGGCGTAGCGCAGCCCGGTAGCGCACTCGCTTGGGGTGCGAGGGGTCGTGGGTTCAAATCCCGCCGCCCCGACCATCGACACGATGTCGTCCATCACGTAGGGTCCAAACCATCTTCGCCTATCTGTGAATCTTCTTGCCGTCCCACCCCTCGTGAGCCAACGGGTTCAGCTCTCTCCCTTCACGGTGAATTCCATGCAGAAGGAGTGTCTGTGGCGCGCGTACGGATTCTAGTCACCAACGACGATGGGATTGCGTCTCCCGGAATTCATGCCGTGGCGGCTGCGCTTGGTGCGCTAGGGGAGGTGTGGATTGTCGCACCCGACCGTGAACGAACCGCCGTGGGACATGCGGTGACCTTACACAAGCCGCTGCGCATCACCAAAATGGCGCCACGCGTCTTTATGGTGAACGGTACTCCGGTGGATTGTGTCAATCTCGCATTGGTGAAAATCTTGCCGGCACCTCCGGCGTTGATCCTCTCGGGTATCAATCGCGGCGTGAATCTCGGCGATGATGTCATGTATTCCGGCACCGTGTCAGGCGCCCTTGAGGGAACGATCCTCGGCATTCCGTCAGTGGCGGTGTCGCAGGAAGGTGGGGAGACGTTCCGGTTCGAGGTGGGGGCGCAGTATGCGGCCCGAGTCGCTGCGGAAGTGTTGCGCCACGGATTGCCGGCGGAAACCATTTTGAATGTGAATATTCCCGATGTCCCGTTACGTTCCATTAAGGGCGTCAAGGTCACGTGTTTGAGTCGGCGCCGCTTCAATAATCCCATTGTCGAGAAAGTGGATCCCAGAGGGCGCAAATATTACTGGATTGCGGGGACCCGTCAATCATGGAGCCGTCAACGAGACGCCGACCATGAAGCCTTGGAGCGTCGTCTGGTGTCTGTGACGCCGATTCGTCTTGATACGACCTATCACGCGATGCTGGACCACTTTCGAGCCTGGGAGCAGCCGCTTTCCAAGCCGTCTGCGATTCGTAATAAGGTCACCGCGGGTTCTTCTAGGAGGTCTCGCGCGTGAGCGCTCTGATCGAATGGTTGATCGAAGTCCTCGGTCGATTTGTCATTGCGACCATTTCGACGTTTGGCTACACCGGCATCGTGATCACGATGGCGATCGAAAGTGCCTGTATTCCCCTGCCAAGTGAAATCATTATGCCATTCTCCGGATACTTGGTCTTCACCGGCCAGTTTTCGATAGTGGGTGTGACGCTGGCCGGCGCGATCGGCAATGTACTCGGCTCTTTGGTCGCCTACTATGTCGGGGTCTGGGGCGGGCGGCCGTTTGTCGAGCGGTACGGCCGGTATTTTCTCGTGTCCCAGCATGATATGGAACTGGCCGACCGCTGGTTTGCCAAACATGGAGAGGCGGCGGTCTTGATCGGCCGACTGTTGCCGGTCGTACGGACGTTCATCTCGCTTCCGGCGGGCATTGCGCGCATGGATGTCAAAAAGTTCGTGCTCTATTCATTCATTGGCGCGGTGCCCTTCTGTTATGCGCTCGCCTATGTGGGAGTGAAGATGGGGGAGCATTGGAATGAGCTACACCAGTATTTTCATCACGCGGATCTGGTGATCGGTGTGTTGCTGGCTGCGGGCCTCGGCTATTTCCTCTGGTCCCATTGGCCTAAGCGACGCCCGTCTATGGAGTCATGACGCATCATGTTGCGTATCTATAATACCTTGACCGGAAGCAAGGAACCGTTCGAGCCGATGGTGCCCGGAATGGTCCGCATGTACGTCTGTGGGGTGACGGTCTACGACTATTGTCATATCGGGCATGCCCGGAGCGCGTTGGTCTTTGATGTGCTGCGACGCTATTTGGAATACATCGGCTTTGCCGTGGAATTCGCGAAGAACTTCACAGATGTGGATGACAAAATCATCAAGCGGGCGAATGAGCAGGGAGTCAGTTGTGACCACGTCACGGCGACCTACATCAAAGCCTACTACGACGATATGGACAGGCTCGGTGTTCGACGGGCCACGCTTGAACCCAAGGCGACCGAGCATATGGCCGATATTGTTGCCCTGGTCGAGGCGTTAGTGGCGAAAGGCATGGCCTATCGCGTCGATGGAGACGTCTATTTTCAAGTCGACCGGTATCCCGTGTATGGTCGCCTGTCCAAACGAAAGATCGAAGATTTGCAGGCCGGCGCGCGCGTGGATGTGGACGAGCGCAAACGGCACCCCATGGATTTTGCTCTGTGGAAAGCGAGCAAGCCCGGTGAACCGTCATGGGACAGCCCGTGGGGTCCGGGTCGTCCGGGCTGGCATATCGAATGCTCGGCGATGGCGATGCGGCATCTCGGTGAAACGTTCGACATTCACGGCGGCGGGATGGATCTCATTTTCCCCCACCATGAAAACGAGATTGCCCAATCATGCGGTGCGACTGGAAAAGAGTTCGCACGCTACTGGGTGCATAACGGCTTTGTACAGATCAACCACGAGAAGATGTCCAAGTCGTTGGGAAACTTCTTTACCATTCGTGAAATTTTTGACAAGTCTGAATGGCCTGATGCCGTGACCGGCGAGATGTTGCGATACTTTCTGCTTTCGACGCACTACCGCAGCCCGCTCGACTTTTCCGATCACAGCGTAGCGGAAGCCAAAAACGCCCTCAACGGAATGTATGACCTCTTCGAGCGACTGAAGGAGCCGGCTCCAGCCCATGGCGCGGCTGATCAACGGATGCGAGAGACCAGCATGCGAACTCGGCAAGCGTTTGCTGACGCCATGGACGATGATGTGAATACGCCGAATGCGGTGGCCGCCTTGCAGAAGTTGCGCGGGGAAGCGAATAAGGCCCTGGAGGCCGGACTGTCCGCTGAGATGCGGCATGCCGTCAGGGAGGAGTTTCGTTCGTTGGGTGCGGTGTTGGGACTGTTGCAGCAAGACCGGTGGCAGTTCAACTCTCCCGGGGCGCGCGAGTCCCATAGCGCCACAGAAGTTCCAGCGAACGCGCTGTCCGATGAAGCAATCGCTGACAAAATTGCCGCCCGACTGGCTGCAAAACAATCCAGAGACTATAAGCGGGCAGACCAGCTCCGAGCCGAGTTGGCATCCCACGGCATTATCATCGAGGACCGGCCCGATGGCACCAGTCGATGGAAGCGATAATTCCGCGGAGCTGATTTACGGGCTCCATGCCGTACGCGAGGCTCTTCGTGCCGGGGCTCGCCCTATCCAACGGCTGCTCGTGTTGGCGACAGATCGGCAGTTTGGAGACATCGTGCGGCTCGCCAGAGAGCGGCGCATCCCCGTGTATGTCGAGCCGCGTGCGGCGTTCGACAGGCTTGTTCCTGCCGGCCGTCATCAGGGCGTGGTCGGACTCGTCGCTGCCAAGTCCTATGGCGATTCGGATGCCATTCTCGCTTCGGCGCAGACTCCTGGCCAGACGCCTCTGCTGGTGGTGCTCGATGGTGTCGAAGATCCTCACAATCTAGGGGCGATCCTCCGCACGGCTGAAGCGTCCGGGGCGCAGGGTGTGTTCATTCCGGAACGCCGTGCCGTGGGCCTGACGAGTGTGGTGGCCAAGGCGTCAGCCGGAGCGGTGGATTATATGCCGGTCGGCAGAGTACCCAACCTGTCGCGGTGGATTGAGCGCCTGCAACAGGCCGGCGTCTGGGTGTATGCGCTGGATGCCGAAGCGCCGAAGGTGTATACGCAGCTGGACTTCCGGGGGCCGGTCGCGCTGGTGTTCGGAGGGGAAGGGAAAGGGGTGCGCCCAGGGGTTCGCAGTGCCTGCGATGATGCGGCGCACATTCCGATGTCGGGAAAGGTGAGCTCGCTCAATGTCTCGGCGTCGGCGGCCATCGTCTTGTATGAGGCTGTGCGTCAGCGTCGGGAACGAAGAGAGGGGCAGGCCGGAACAGAAAGCCGGCGAACTACCTGACCTTGAGCATTTTCCCCTGAATGGCAGCCTTGAGCAGTTGGGCAGTGTTAGAGACCCGAATTTTCTTCATCATATTGGCTCGGTGCGCCTCAACGGTTTTCACGCTGATTTTGAGCCGCTGGGCGATTTCCTTGTTCTTGAAGCCAGTCCAGATCAACTCGAGAATTTCCTGTTCCCGTGTGGTGAGTGCTTCCGGACGTCGCTTGCGCGTAGGAAGAGTCGGCTCTGGTGATAAGGCTTTGGTTCGAGTTTTGGTGGTCCTGGTAGCTGTTGCCATGTACTTCTCGCTCCACTTGGTATAAGGCACTTCTCAGGTTGAATCTTCGAGTTCTCGGGCCAAAAGCGTTGTCGGATTATACGCAGTGCTCCTGGCGTTTGTAAATGAAAAGAGGCAGGCGCAGAGGGGTGAGTACATGCTCTTATTATCTTAGGACCGTCTACGTATACTTAGATGCATGCGCGTGGGGGTGACATGAGCGGGCCGTGGCGGGAGGCTTGATGGTCTCATATGTGATGGTGCTGTTGTTCGGCGCGGTCATCGGCAGTTTTCTCAACGTCTGCATTTATCGATTGCCACGCGAAGAGTCTGTCGCCTGGCCCGCCTCGCATTGCCCTGCCTGTCAGCAACCTGTCGCGGTGTACGACAACGTCCCGATTGTCAGCTACCTGCTCCTGCGTGGCCGGTGCCGTTCGTGCCATGTGCCGATCTCCATCCAATATCCCTTGGTCGAAGCCGCTAATGCGATGGGCTATCTGCTCATGTTCTGGATGTTCGACTTTACTGCCCAAGCGTGTGTCTATGCGGCCTTGCTCTCGGCGCTGATTGTGATTACGGGGACGGATCTTTCTCATACAATGATTCCTGATGCCGTGACGTTACCTGGAATTGCCGTGGGGCTGGTCTGCGCCGCCATAGTGCTGCCGATTGGCTTGATCGACTCCCTCCTCGGTGTCCTTGTGGGCGGAGGCATTCTCTGGTTCCTGGCCTGGGTCAGCCCCTATGTGTTTGGAAAAGAGGGCATGGGCGGCGGGGACATTAAACTCATGGCGATGGTCGGGGCGTTCATCGGCTGGCAGCCGGTGTTGTTGGCCATTATGATCGGCTCGTTTCTCGGCTCCCTCGTCGGTGTCGGACTTATTGCTGCCGGGATCACCAGGCGCGATCAATATATTCCATTTGGACCCTTCCTCGCGGCGGGATCCCTTCTCGCCCTGCTCTTTCATCAGCCCTTCCTTAGCTGGTACTGGTCTCTCATAAATCTTCCCCAGTAGATCTCTGCAAAACGGCCGTCAGAGCCAGTTTGCAGACCATGATGTTTCTTCCATCTGTATCCGAATGGTCGGACACTGTATCTGATTCGGAACAGTTCACAATTGTCCAAGTCTAATGCTTCGGGCATTTCACCGTCTGAGTAAAGCCTCCGCCTGCGCAAGATCCCGCCATCCCGGCATCTTCTCCTAGGTTTCTCAAGCAGCGTTTGACGCGGACATCTCTACGCTATGCGTCAATTGCCAACGGCATGGAACTTGGAAATGCTCTACGCGCTTGAAGAAAGGAGCGGACATGAACGAGCGCGGAGTCAGTCTTGTTGAACTGTGTACAGTGCTTGCCATCGTGGCGATCGTCATCGGAGTCAGCGTGCCGGGGTGGTCGGGGCTTATTGCGAAGCATCGTCAGCGGGCGGTGGCGACGGAGATTGCGTCTGAATTGCGCATGGCCCGGCAATTAGCCATGGCCCGACACGAACGCATTCGCGTCGTGGTGAATGCCGCGCAGTCTGAGTTACGCACTGAATGTGTGGACTGTGACACGACCGTACTGCGGCGCTATGCGTTTGCGCACACCGGCACGGTCGTCGATTCCATGAGCACCAGACCAGAGATCTTCTTCCAACAGTGGCCGGTCCGCTACGGCAACGACCATGGTGCTGATTGATTCTAGTCGGGTGACGCATCAGGTCACCGTGAGCATCACGGGGCGGGTATCACTGTCATGAACCGATCAGTGACGAAGCACATGACACGAGTAGGACGGCCGGGAAGTACAGCGGGGTTTACGCTGGTGGAAAGCATGGTGGCCCTGGTGGTCCTGTCGATAGGAATCATCGGGACGATCGGCATGTGCGAATGGGCGCAGCGTGGCCTTCAGCGCGGGGCGATGACGACAACGGCCTTGGCTCTGGCTGAATCGTGTCTGGAGGAGAAGCGGAGTCTGCCGTGGGATCAATTGCTGGCTGATGATCTCGATCAGAACGGGACGCTGGAGTCTCTCATGCACGACGACGGTCTGCTGGGCGATGAGAGCAATGGCGACGGGATCTTCACGGGGAGCCTGACGCGATCCAATATTAGACTAGTCTGGACGGTGGAACTCAATCGTGGAGGCCAACCTGGAGCTGCGAGCCTGGCGACGATAGAAGCGCGCGCGAGTTTCACGACCCTCGGCGGTCAATCGCGCGAGGTGCGCGTGCGTACGATCCGGGCAAACCCACGCGCTATCGGCTCGATGGCCTTGTCATGACACTCTCAAGATTTTTTGCTTCACACCAGGCGAAGCCGGCGTGGTCGGGGTGGCGGCTCAATGCCAGAGGAGTCAGCCTCATCGAACTCCTCATCGCGCTGGCAATCAGTAGTGTGGCGATATCGGCGGCCATTCAAGCGTTTGCCGCCTACGGCGCTCGCCTGAGTTCTCAGCACGCCAGCATGACAGCGAATCAAGAATTGCGGCTAGGCATGGATGTGTTGTGCAGCGAGCTGCGGTTAGCCGGTGGCGGATTATTGGTCGGAGACACTGTCTTTGCAAAGATGGAGGCGGATGAAGTCGAATTTTTCGCCAACTTGAGCGGATCGTCAACCATCCTGACGCAGATGGCAGAAGCTGGCCGGCAGGACCTCCCGGTTGAGGACGGCGCCGATTGGCCGAAAGGCAAACAAGTGCTTCTGTGTACCGCAGCGCGTTGTGTCTGGAATCGTCTGGCTGCCGACGGTCGCAAGCAAACATTGATGCTGTTGAGCCCGACCCTCGAGCAGTATCAGCCGAAAACCGCCGTCTTGTTGCTGAATCGGGTGCGCTACTACGTCAAGCGCTCAGATGAGGGAATTCAGCGATTGATGCGTGAAGTGGATGGCGTAGCAAGTGCGGTGTTGAACGATGTGAGTGACGTGCAGGTGCAGTATTACAACCAAAGCGGAGGTATGGCCAATGATGCGCGTGATGTGGTGCGCGTTCGTGTGACGATACAGGCGGGGCGGCAAGGATTGAGACTCTCGCGAGACATCGCGATCCGAATATAACGAGCAAAGGGGACAGGGGATATGACTAGGCGCGGGGAAGGACCAGTGAAGACGAAGCAGCGGGATGAACGGGGAATGGCGTTATTGGCGGTGCTGATGGTGGTGTTTCTCCTGACCCTCTTAGGAATGACATCCATGCAGCTTGCGGGACAGGAAGTCGTCGGGGCCAGCGCGTTGCAGGAAGAGCGGGTGGCGCATCACGCGGCTGGGGCGGCTGTCGATGTGGTGATGGGGTGGTTTCATGATCCCGCACTTCGCCCCCAGGAACTCGGGACGAACTGGTTTGCAAAACGATTCATCAATGCCCAGGGGTATCCGTCCTATGTCGATGCGCAGGGGCATGCGCAATTTGTCGGGACACGCGCAGCGCCTGATGTGGTCTTCGATGCAGCCAATATCCAGCACGACCGGCTCATGAACGATCCGCAGACAGGTTGGTTCAAATCGCTCAAGGGTCTTGCAAAGATTCTCAAATTGCGAGTCTACGGGGCGACAAGACCAGGGCTGCTCTGCACCGTGGAAGTGACGGCTGGAGCAGGCCCCGCGTCGCGCGTGACAAAAACATTGAGTATGGAATTCGGGGCCTATGCCATTCCTGCTCTTCATGCGCCGTTGCAAAGCGGGGCCCTTGGCAGCGAGGCGGTGCAATCCCGTGCCGGTGCGGTCTTTGCGCATTGGGGCGAAATGGTGGTGCGCGACCGAGCCTATTTCCCCCGGCCGGAAGACGTTCCGATCAAGAGTGGAATGGCTCCTGTGAATGGACAGGCTTATGACGAAATGGGGCAACGTGAGGATCGCTGGCTCACGATCCGGCTGGGCGGCGATGCCTTTTTTGCCCAACTTCCGGCCGAGGCCTGGTCTGGCGTCCCACTGAATGTTCATGCGCACCAGGAGCCGGTCCCCGGCATCAAGGTGGATCAGTGGTAGTACGCGGCCTTGAAGCGAATGGCGATGCAGTTTGGCCACGTGTATGGGATCGATCGAGAGGGGCTCTTGTATGCGGGCGGCGTGATTCAGCCTGGCTTGGGACGTCCTGCAGCTGAGGTGTTTGCTTCTAAGGGGCCGGGAGATCATCGGGGGCTCGTATTTATAGACACTCTTGATGGGATGCCACCGCGCTTCGATAATTTGGGTTCGATTGTGCTTGAGCAGGACTATGCCGAGGGCATCTTTATTGTGAATGCACATGTGCTGTGGAAAGCTGGAAGCTCCGGAAGAGCCGTGCCTGCGCTGAGCCCGCCGCCAGAGGGACAGCAGTCGCTTGGAACGCGGGTACCGGTGCAACTGTCCGGCATTCATCTGCAAGGTGTGTTGTATGCCGCAGGGGATGTGCGATTTGCGGGCCATCTGAAAGTCTATGGTGGGGTAGTGGCGCAAGGGACCATCATGGAAATGACTAATGGGTCGGGAATGCTGGAGGTTTGGTACAACCACGATCTCCGCGAAGGACTTGTGCAGGGGTTGCCTGTGGTGTTTGCCGCACCAGGCAGTTGGCAGACCAAAATCTAAGAGGACGAGCGTCCCCTCGATCATGCAATCAACCGATCATCGAAGTAGTTCAAAAGGATAGGAAACATGATTCACGCAAGTGCACCCGCGTTAGTGTCAAACGGACGAGTATCAGGAAACACACGCCCGAGTCGGATCCATTCGTCCGGCATCTATGAGCGGCTCGTTCGTCAAGGATTTCTCCGGCAGGAAGAGTTAGCACTCGCCCTCTCAGACGCTGTGCGAAGGCGGCTTGATGTGGCCACACTGCTCATGGACCGGTATCGAATTCCGAAACCGGCGATCGGTGCAACCCTCGCAGATTTCTACAAGTGCCAGTTTCTCGCCGCTGACGAGCAGACCATCGTGGAGCCGGAGTTACTGAAAAATCTCAGCATCGATTACCTCAGAATGAATCATTGGGTTCCTCTCAAGCGCGAGCGGCAGAGGGTAGAGGTCCTGATTGATGACCCACAGAACCCTGATAAACTGCTCGATGTGCGGCGGGCCTTTCCGGGGCAAACGGTCGTCTATCACGTTGGGCTACGAGCGGATATCGAGCGCCTGCTAAGTGACGCATGCGGGCGTGAGGTCGGCGATCCCATCACGGACATTCTGGGCGAGTTGGTGAGTGAGGCGCAATTAGAAGAACAGCAAAACGCGACGATCGCGGCGATCACTGAAAACGATTCAGCCATTGTCCGTCTTGCCAACCAGATCATCGCAGAGGCCTACCGGCGAGGCGCATCGGATATTCATATCGAGCCGTATGCCGACCGCAAGGAAACGGCGGTGCGCTTCCGCGTCGATGGGACGTGTTTTACCTACATGAAGATTCCTGCCGCCTATCGTCGAGCCATTGTGTCCCGGGTGAAGATCATGGCCAGTCTTGATATTGCCGAACGGCGAAAACCTCAGGATGGAAAAATCCGCTTCAAGTTGACGACTGGGCAGGAGATTGAATTGCGGGTGGCGACGCTTCCCACTGCGGGATTCAACGAAGATGTGGTTCTTCGCCTGTTGAGCGCCAACGGTCCGAGGCGACTCGAAGAGTTTGAATTCAGTGCTGGGACGCGCCGTCTGGTGGAACAGCTCGCCCAGAAACCACACGGCATCGTCTTGTGCGCAGGGCCGACCGGTTCCGGCAAAACGACGACGTTGCACGCCATCCTGGCATCGATCAATACGGACGAACGAAAGATCTGGACTGCTGAAGATCCGATAGAGATTACGCAAGATGGCCTGCGACAGGTGCAAGTGCATCCTAAGATCGGGCTGACGTTTGCCGCCACTATGCGGGCTTTTTTACGTGCCGACCCCGATGTGATCATGATCGGAGAAATGCGCGACAAAGAGACTGCGGACATTGCTATCGAGGCCTCATTAACGGGCCATCTGGTGTTCAGCACCATCCATACGAATAGCGCCGTGGAAACAGTCGTGCGGTTGCTCGATATGGGGTGTGATCCATTCAATTTTTCTGACGCCATGTTGGGTGTGTTGGCCATGCGATTGTGTAAGCGTATTTGCTCCCATTGTCGGGAGTCCTACCATCCGACCCGGAGCGAATACGATGAATTGGTGCAAGCGTTTGGAGCGAACGAATGGGCATCGCGGCGACCGACGTATGATGGCGCGTTCACGTTGTTCCGCGGTCGAGGTTGCGAGGCGTGTCATCACACCGGGTACCGCGGGCGAGTTCCCATCCATGAATTAATGGTGGTCTCCGACGGCATGAAAGCGCTCATCCAAGGCCGGACTCGTACCGGAGAATTACTGGCACTCGCGAAAAGCGAGGGTATGCAGACACTGGTTCAGGATGGCATTGAGAAGGTGCTCCAAGGGCTCACCACCTACAAGCAGGTGCGTGCTGTGGCCATTAAGTAGTGTCGTTGCGAGTAATTGCCTGTTTCCAGTCTTTCTTTTCCCTGCGGAAGCAGGCCGGTTGTGCTCAACAATTCGCCTTGCAGAAATTCTATCCCTGGTAAGGCGGTGTCAGTCCATTGGGCCGCTGCCAGGATGGAATTGCTCTTCCTCCACGCTTGCGGGTCTTGTTCCTGGCCCATCACACGTCCCCTTTCCCCTGCTGTTGATCGTTCCCCATGGGCAAAGATCGCCATACCCCAGACGAAAATTGTCACCTCGGTGATCAGAAAACGCTCCGAAGTGTACGGATGCGGTTATGAATGCGCCTAAAATATCAAATGGTTAGGTAGATATTCTT
>ERZ724516.1961-NODE-1961-length-11726-cov-4.104104_pt1 | contig 11726 bp, 10 predicted proteins | sample MGYA00376049_ERZ724516 | MGnify/ENA primary metagenome ERZ724516 (study PRJEB28724, sample SAMN07190886) | activated sludge metagenome | isolation source: activated sludge of sewage treatment plant in Hong Hong | place: USA: Christiansburg, Virginia | collected... | reverse complement strand
GTATGTAAATCCAACAAAAATATTACCTAGTTTTTCTTTTAAATCTGCTAAGCTATTTGACAAACATAGTATAGCCATAATTTCAGACGCGGCAGTTATATTAAATCCATCTTGGCGCATTACCCCATTTGCCTTACCACCAATGCCAATAATAATGTTACGCAAACTTCTGTCGTTCATATCAATTACACGTTTCCATACAATTGTTCTTGGGTCTAATTTTATTTCGTGTTCTTGATTTTGAATGACGTTATCAATAATTGCAGCTAATAAATTATTTGCTTTTTCAATAGCAGAAAAGTCTCCTGTAAAATGTAAGTTAATATCTTCCATTGGTATTACTTGAGAATGGCCGCCACCTGCTGCACCTCCTTTTATTCCAAAAACAGGGCCTAAAGAAGGTTCACGCAATACCACAATACTTTTTTTACCTATTTTATTTAAGCCTTCGTTTAATCCAATAGAAACTGTTGTCTTTCCTTCGCCCGCTGGTGTAGGGGTTAAGGCTGTGACTAAAATTAGTTTTGAAGCTTTTATTTTTTCTTCATTTATTAAAGTATGAGGTAATTTAGCTTTATACTTTCCATACATTTCTAAATCATCTTCAGTAATGCCAAGTTTAGCGGCAATGTTTTTAATGTGAATAGGAGTAACCGATTGTGCAATTTCAATATCTGTCATATCAATAAAATTATAATTCGTAAAGCTACCATCTATTTTTTTATTATGTACTGCCAAGGCTCAGTTTTAATAAATTATGCCCATTTTTTATGAAATAATATGAGCTTTATAGTTAAAAAACAGCTTGTTAAAAAATGAAAGTTTCCATTATCAACGCACTATTAACAGTAAAAAAGCTATTTATCAAGCACTTACATATTATTAAAATGCATTTTAGTTAATTACTTGCTTTTTTGTTAATAACCCAAATTACTAGGCTTAAAAAGGCTTTGTATTTTTATATATTAAACATACCTGAATTAATGAGTTTACAAGTTAATGTAAAAGATTTATTATCTAATTTATATCACAACCGTGGTATAGTAGAATTGTTATTTGGCCAGCGCGACCAAATTACTGTAAACGAGTTGCTTGGACGCGATGATATTACTGAAGAACAGTACCGTAAATTGGTATCCTTAGATATTTTGTACGAATATGAAAATGTAGTAAGCTTGAACGATGCTGTTGTAAGTATGTTTGAAGACTTTATGGAGATTGGAGAAGTTACTCCAGGCTTTATAAATGATTACATTAATGAGTTAAAACGCCATATTCGTTTTTACCAAGATGCTCGTGAAATGCGTTTTTTACGTAGCATAAAAAAATATTTAAAACGTATCAACTCTACTTTAACTCGCGAAATTATTAAGTTACAAAAAAATGTTGATGATACTTACAAGAACGAAAGTAACTACCGCATTAAACTACAAAAGCTTGAAGATTATCGCGAAAAGCGTGATACCATTATTGAATTTATAAAACAAACATCGCAAATTGTTGATGAAACACGCGTATTATTTAATATTACAAATGATACTGAGTTGTTTGGAATTGTATCAGCGTTAAAATCGAGCCTAATTGAGAACCTTGACTTTTTAATTGAAATTCAAACAGATATTACGGATTTCATTAATAAAATACAGTTTCAGCTTGATGTTTACAAGAAGGCGCAACGTTTAAAAGAAGTAAAAGATCATGGGGCTTTACATTACAAAACTAATTTTAGAGAAATTGTAAGTAATATAAATACCTTAAAACACAACGGACATAAAACTCCTAAAACTAAAATCCCTATTGACTTTTTATACAGTGATGATGGGCACGTTTTATGTAAACGTATTGCTGAGAAATATAAAATTACTCGTTTAATGGTTCGTGGGCTTGCCGATAAAATGGCAGGTAACTTTAAAGATAAAGGACTTGAGCAACAAATAAAATTAGATACTGAAAAATTAGTTGAACGTTTTTTAAATCAAACTAAAAACAATTTGTTTGAATATTTAATGGATTATAAATTCCCTAAAGCAATTGGTGAAGTAAGTTTTGAAGAACGACTTTCATTATTTGTAGAAATTGCTATGGAATACCAAACCCAATTGGATTTTAAATATAGGTTGCAGTATCACGATTATATTGAGGCGAATACTCTAATTAAAAAGCGTTTGGGATATACACTCATTTTACCTTTGAAAGAAAAAGCAAAAAAAGAAAAAGTTAAGTAATTACGAATCACTTATTATTTGAAATAACTGATTGATATAAAATATAAAGAAATGGAAGAATATAATTTTAATTTACCAAAACAAACGCATGATATTTTTGCGGTAATGGCACGTGGTGCTTTTATATCTAGTAATGGTAGTAGAGATGGGATGAATAGATTATATGATGTAATTAATAATCCTGAAAATTTTGACAGATTACAAGCTTATTTTAATGTAATACGTTACAATATTGAGCGTGGAAATAATTTCTTTTATTTCTCAAAACTAAATGAGCCAAACAGCGAACTCGAAAAAAAATTAGAACGTTTTGAACGCTATATCGATATTATTGATTTGTTTGCTAGTATGGATAATAAAATTGGAATTGGAAGCCGTTTCCGTCCAAGTGAAATTGCAGAAGAGTGTAATGCAAATGTCCGCTTGAAACAAAAATTACAAAAAATTCCTTTGTATCGTTCAGAAACGTTACATAATAAAGTAAGAGAAATTTGTGATTTAATGAGTAGAGATTCTTTTTTAGAATTAGAAGACGAAAAATCTGAATCGTATAAAGTTTTAGATTCTTATACCTATCTATTAGACATTATTAACTCTGTTGCTATTTACGAAGACTCATCTAGTTCTGATGATGCTCAAGGTTTAATATATAATTAAAAAAACACAATGAAAACAACATTATTAATTTTAACAACATTCTTATTTTCAATTCAAGGAAAATCGCAAACTAAATACTCAACAGTTGCCGATGATTTTATTGAATTCCATACTACTATTTCTGCAGCAGAGCGCATGTACAAAAACGACTCGTTATTACAAGCATACGCAAAATTTGATATTGCTATTGAAAATTACAAAGGTGAAATTAACCCAGGGCATTATTTTAGAGCAGCTATTTGTGCATTAAAAATACGTGAAGAATTTAAAGCTTTGAATTTTTTGGAAAAAGCAATTAGAGGTGGTTATGAAGTAGATAGTAACAAAATAGATGATATTGTTTTTAATAATCAAAATACAAAAAAAGAGTATGTTGCAAATATTAAAAAATGGGAAGATGAGCGTAATGCAGGAAGAAATACTAATTGGGAGAATGAAATGTACGCTTATAATGAGCAAAATAAAAAATTTAATTCTGGAACATATAAAGCAGCTTTTGAATATTGTGCTAATTGTATGAAAAATAAAGCATGTAGTAAAACTGCTCCTGATTATTTAAGCAAATATAAAATGGTTAAAGAAAAGCGTAAGGCCGATTCTTTAGTTGCTTTAAATCTTTTAAAAAATATTAAACAGTTTGGTTTTCCAAATATGAAATTAATGGATAAAAAGGCATGTGGTTTTGCACGTAACATTTTGTTAAATTATGATTCGGATAAAAAGAATGAATTGCTAAACGATATGTTTGTTAAAGCATTAAAAGACGGACAGATTTCGCCTGAGTTTTATGGAACTGTAATTGATAGAAGAAATTTATTAAACGGTTTAGCTCCTGAGTTTTTTCAGCCAATAACTGGTTATGAAAAAACACCTCCTAAAGACATTACAATTGCAAATGAAAAAAGAAAAACAATTGGTTTGTATCGTATTGCCATAGCACCAGCAGCGGCTAAGCCTAAAGATAAAAAAGCACCTGTACCTGCTGTAATTACTAATTTATACGATTATTAATACTTAATAGAATTGAAAAGCTTGTTGAAATTATTTATTTCAACTTAACATATAAAAATAAAAGATGGAGAACTGTAGAATATTAAATAGAATTGTTCAAATAAATATTGCTAACGTAAAGTATACTGATTTAGAGTTAAGTGGTAACACGTGTTTTGTTGGTACCAATAATTTTGGTAAAACTTCATTGCAACGTGCTATATTGTTTTTTTATAGTGCAAATACAAGGGGCTTAGGTATTTCGCCTTCTCAAAAACCATTTGAGGAACATTACTTTAAGTTTGAGAATTCATATTTAATATATGAAATACGTACTGAAGATAAACCATTCTTTGTAATTGTTTACCGCCATAATAAATTAGTATTTCGTTTTATTGATGCGGAATATAATCCTGATTTCTTTTTTAATGAGAATGATGAAGCTTTAAAAATTAAAGAGGTTCTTGCGGGACTTGATAAACGTGGTATTTTCTTTTCTGGGCAAATTGATACATTTGAAAGATACCGTAATATTATTTTTGGTACTGAAACTGATAAACAATTAAGTAAGTTTCATTTATTAAAAGGAAATGAGAAATACCAAAACATTCCTAAGTCTATTACAAATGTATTTTTGAGTTCAAAAAGTAGTATTGATAGTAGATTTATTAAAGACTTTATTGCAAACTCACTTTCTACCGAAAACAGTAGTATTAAATTAGAGCAAGTTGAACGTCAGTTACGACAATTTAATGAAAAGTACAGCGATATTGAAACATATTTGAAAAAAGAAACGCAACAATTGATTGAGTTTATTGATAAAAAATACGATCAAGTGCACATGCTTAAAGGTGCGCAAATGGAAATGGCTGATAAGCTTGGTAGTAGTTTACGTTATGCCGAAACACAAAACGAAAATGTGATAAAAGCATCTCAAGCAAAACAAGAAGAGTTAGAAAACTTAACAGATGCACACGAAGAACAAAAAATTGTTTTAGAAGAAAAATAAAAAGATGTTCGCGAAGAGATTGGATATTATGATAGAACGATACGTGAAGCCAATAAAAAATTAAAAGAATACAAAGAAAAAAATATTGAAGAGGCAGTTGAAAAAAATGCAGAGCGTGAAAAACTTCAAGTAGAATATAATATTGCGCGCAGAGAGTATGAATCGTTAACATCAAATGTTCAAAGTATTGAAATGAAGTACTCTTCATTAGTTGAACAATTACGTAATGATAAAACAGCTTATATAAATAAAATAAATTCTCGCACAAGTGAAATTTTTAATCATTATAACGAATTACAGTTACTTCAAAAAAACGAATTCAATAAAAAAGATGTTGAATTAAAGCAACGTCGTGAAGATGCTTTATCTGAGCTTAATGCCGAAGTTACTTCAAAACAAATTGAATTTAACGAGCTAAAGGCCGAAGAAAAAGTAATTCGTAATACACGTTTTTATGAAACTGAAATTAAAGCACAAGAGTCTGAATTAGCAGATTTAAGAGCTATTAATTATAAGAACAAAAGTGAGTTAGCAATTAAAACAAACTTGGTTCAATCTAATCAAAAAGAATGGGAAAGTTTGGAGTTGAAGTTAAAAACATCTTTATCTAACCAAATACAAAAAACTAACAATGAAATAATTCGTTTAAAAACTGAAATTAAAACCATTGAAGAAAAGTTAAATGTGCAACACGATGCACTTTATGGTTATTTAGAAAAAAACGTTAAAGATTGGCACACTACAATTGGTAAAGTTGTAAATGAAGAGTTACTTTTCCGCACTGATTTAAATCCTACAAAGGTTGAAGATAAAGGTGTTTTATCGATGTACGGGATTTCTTTAAAATTAGATGATGTAAATGTAGTTTCAAAAACAATTGAAGAGTACCAGTTTGAGAAGAATGAACGTTTAGCTCAAATTCGTGATTTAGAAGAAGCTTTGAACCAATTTCAAGGAACTAATAATGAAGAAAAAATGCTTGCTGCTGATAAATTTGGTAAGCAATTAGGTGAATTAAAAGAAGACTTAAAAGTTTTAACTTACTCTTTAGAACTTGCCGAGAAACGTGAAAAGAAATTAATACTTGAGTTAGAAGATTGGAGACAACGTGCTAGTAAAGAAGTTGAAGAAGCTTTAACTGGTAATAAACAAAAAGTTAATATCATTGAAGAAGAATTAGCAATATTAAATAAGCGTAAGAATAATTTATTAAACGATTTTAATGCGCAATTAGATAAGTTAAAAGTATTTAATGAAGAACGTTTAGCAGATTTAAAAGGTAGACAAGAAGCTGAAATTAGTGAGTTAGAAGTTGAAAAGAAAAATCAAGTAAAGGAGTACGAAGAAAAAGAAACTCAATTAAGCAACGAAAAAGAATCGAACTTTAAAGCTAAAGGTGTTGATAGCAAAGAAATTAAACGTATTGATGCTCGTATTAAAGAGTTGCAAGATGCTTTAAAAGAAATTGAACAGTACTCTCAAATTGTAAATGATTATTTAAAAGATAAGAGAGAAATTTTTGATAAACTTCCTGATTTAATTCAGAAAAAAGATGAATATGTTAAAACGGCTAATGATTTAACAGCAGAGTTAGAAGAAATTTCTCGTAAGTACAATATCAAACGTATGGAGTTGAACAAACAAAAACGTGCGTTTGAAGAAGAGTTAATTGAGTTTAATAATGGTATAAATTATTTTACAAAAAATTTCCGCGAAACACCAGTATTTAATAAATACGCTGATATTATTGATAGAGCTGAACCTAAAAAAACCAATTACAGTGTAATGGATTTGTGTACTCAGTTATTGAAAAATGATTCTCATTTTAATGAAGAGTATACAGCTTTTCAACGTTATGTGAATGAGTTTTCGGGTAAGTTTAGATTAGATAATCACTTTAACTTTATTATTCGTAATGATGCTACACAGGGTGAATACGAACGTTTTGCTCAAAACTTACGCTCATTTATTAATGAAAATAAAATTGAATTATCCATTGCTGAAACAGCAACTCAAATTGGATTAGTTACTGATAGTATTGCAACTAAAGTAAAAGAGTTAAGTGGACAAAAAGATAAAATTCAACATATTATTACTTTAATTGCTGAAGACTTTAAGAAAGCGGAGTTTGAAGAATCTAAATTAATTGAATTTATTAAAATACGTTTAGAGGAATCGGATAATAAGGTTTACAAATTATTGAAACGTATACAAGAATTTAGAGAAGAAAATGGTTTAGTATATAACGAAGGATTATTTAATACCGATTTCGCTACACATAAAAACCGTGAAATTAGTAACCGTGCTGTAAAATTGTTGGATCAATTAAGAACAGCTATTAAAGAGCAAGAACAAGAAGAGATTCGTTTACAAGATTTATTTGAATTAAAATTCAATATTAAAGAAGGTTTAAATGAAACTGGCTGGACTCACAAAATTGATAGTATTGGTAGTACTGGTACAGATATTCTTGTAAAAGCTATTATCTATATTACTTTATTGCATGTATTTATAAAAGAGTCATCACACCGCAGTAGTTCTGATTTTAAAGTACACTGTATAATTGATGAGGTAGGACAAATTAGTGCTCACTACTTACGTGAGTTATTACGTTTTGCTAAAAACCGAAACATTATGATGATTAATGGATTACCTAACAAATCGGGATTAGAAGCTCATTATAAGTACACTTATCAATTCCGAAGAGAAGAAAATAACAATGTGCGTATTTTCCCTAGTATTGTTACAGAAGTTGAAGCTTAAAAATTTATTGAAATTATAAACCACAAAAGCCTGCAAATATGCAGGCTTTTGTGGTTATTGTAAATTACTTGAGTTTTAGTTTACATTAATCTCTTTTACTAAAGATTTTAATTCTTCTTTTTTAGGAAGTGTAACAACTAATTCTCCGTTTATATATGATGCATCAATCTTTTCAGCATCAATAGTATTTGGTAAAGTAAATGTTCTAGAAAATGAACTATAGCTGTATTCTCTACGTGTAAATTTTCCCTCTTCAGATTCTACATTTTCAGATTTTTGTTCAGATGAAATCGTTAATTGATTATGATCCAAAGCAATTTTAAAATCTTCTTTTTTAAATCCTGGTGCTGCTAACATTAACGAAATGCTATTGTTTGTTTCTTTAATATTTACTGCAGGAATAAATCTACCTGTTCCAGCGTTGTTAGTGAAATCTCCATTTAAAATATCGTTAAAGATTGTATTTAATGATGGAGTATAATTTTTGTCTTTTTGCCAATTTATAAGTGTCATGATGTTTTATTTTTAATGTTAAACTTTTTATTTATTTGTGATGCAATCTTGCCGGCTTTTGATTTGAATCACACTTACCTAGTATCAAACTAAATACCATTGCATTTTTTTGACTCAAAAAATGAAAGTTTGACCGTAAACCTTTAATTTTAAAGACAATTTTTCATTTTTATCTAAAATAAGCTGAAACTTTTTCAGTTTATTTTAGTAATAATTATGAATCGTAGCATTTGTTTTAGTCTGTTAAAGTAATTTGAGAATGGGAAAATCTTAGTTTAATCTTGTAAATAATATTAAGTAAATTTGTTTTAATATTATACTTATGTCAAACGAAGATTTTTTCGAAAACAATTGTGTTTCTGGTGCTATAGGCATTGTTGGGGGTAGTTCTTTAATTGATAAAACCATAAAAAAGGCTCAAAAAAATATTACGAGTAATGAGCAAGACAGCTTATTTAGCCATGTTTTTTTAATTAGTGAGAAAAGAATTGATGGAAAATGGTGGGTAATTGAAAGTGATTTGGAGATTCATAAAAAACAAATAAAATTGGGAGTTCAAGAAAATAGAATTGAAAAATATTTTGATGTTAATGCTTACCCAAATGTTGCCATTTTAAATTTTAATTTAACTCCTTTACAAAAAGAGGAAGTTTTAAAAGAAGCACTTAATGTTGTGTGTAATAGAGCAAAATATTCTATGAGAGAAATTTTTGGAATGTTATATTCTTTAAGTAATACCACAAAAAGACATAGAGAGAATAAGTTGAGTCAAGATAATTCTTTTGTTTGTAGTAGTTTTGTTCAGCATTGTTATAAAACTATTGATATAAATTTTAATAGTTCTGTATCATTAAAGAACATCACTCCGCATGATATTTATGTAACAGAAATTCCGCATGTAACAACAGAAATTATTAGGCATAAAACTCGTACAGCTTAATATTTTCAATTTGTTAGTACATTAAATATTCCAAAAATGAGTACTTTTAAATAAATGTATAAACTGGTTGTAATATTGTTTTGTTGTTTATTGGCATCAAGTTGTGCTATTAGATCTGTATACGTGCCTACAAGTCAAAATGTGGTATTATTAGATGATAAAAAGCAAATACAAGCAAATGCATATATAGGAGGTAATCACTTAGAGTTACAAATGGCTCATAATCCTATTAATCATTTTGTAACAGGCATTCATATAAATTATGGTACTGGATTAGCTTCTTATGAAGGTATGTTAGGTTTATATGGTTATTCTAAGAACAATGCTACTTGGCGTACCGAAATAATTGCTGGTGGGGGATATAATTCTAATTTTTTTCAACAAAACAATGCTTGGTTAGCTGCTGTGAAAAAGGAAAATATTAATTATGAAACCTATTCTATTTACAATAAATATTTTATTCAGCCTTCTATTGGTTTTTTTTCTAAAATTGAAATGTATAAAGTGAATTATTCGTTTGCCTTTTCTTGCAGAGCAACTTATTTGGATTTTAAGAGGTATAGTTACAAAGAAATTGACAGGGATAGTTTGTTGCTAAAAAGCCCAAATCCTTATATTGTAAATAGAGATTACTCCAATAAAGGAATCTTTATTTTAGAGCCTTGTTTTATTAATAAAGTGGGTGTTAAAAATATTTCTGCTGTTATTCAAGGACAATTTATTGTGCCTGTATCAAGCGAAATTGATTTGCATTATGCTAATTTTAGTCCTGTATTTTTAATGAGTTTTGGATTACAATATAATTTTGTATTTAGAAAACAAAAAGTGATAAAATCATGAGGCTACTAATTAGTATAATTTTGTTATTGGTTTTATCTTCCTGTTTTTTTCTTGGACCTACACCTCGTAAACTATTACATAAAGCCGAATTAGTTAAACCAATTGATATTGCAATTGTTCCAGGATTGCCATTATATCATGGAAAGATTGATACACTTTTAAAATCTAGGTTGTTATGGTCTCATTTTTTACTTAAGAAAGGAATAGTATCAAATGTATTGTACTCAGGTAATGCAGTATATTCTCCATGGGTAGAAGGTTCTACAATGGCATTGTATGCAAATCAAATAGGAATTCAAAATAAGAATATTGTTATAGATACATTAGCTGAGCATAGTACAGAAAATCTTTATTATGGTTATCACCAAGCAAAAAAAATGGGTTACAAAACCATTGCAATTGCTACCGATCCTTTTCAATGTGCAATGTTACATAAGTATGCACGTAAAAATTTTAATGAAACTATTTACTTTATTCCTATAATTTATGATAGTATTAAGCCTTTAATGGGGCTGAATTTACAAATAGATACTACGCTTACCATAAAGAAAAATTTTGTGTCAATTGAAGATAGACTTGATTATAAGGATAGAATAAAAGGTACTACAGGAAAAAACATCAAGAAGTAATTGTTTTTTCGGTTCTAATAATTTTCTTCGGCTTGGCTCATTATCCAAAGCCCGGCATATAGTTTTACGCCAAAATTAAAATGCTTAACCAAAATCTACTTTACATAGTCCGTCTTTAAATTCATTAATTTGTTTGTTTACAGAATTAAAAAAGCGCTGCCTTTCAACAATACCAGCTCCACTGAGCAGTGATGATTTCGATTGAATGTTTTGAATCCACTCTAAATTTTCTTCACAAAAGTCGCTTTGAGTAGTACTCATAAAGTTAATGGCATTAAATTGCTGATAAGATATAGTAGTGTTATCCATTACAGCAAGTAAGTTCGAAGTATTTATGTTGACATCGATTTTATAAAATAGAAATGGGACATTTAGTTTTTTATCATGATCAAATGCTTTATTATTTTCTTCAGTCATTTGCTTAATACGTTGCATCATTTGAGATACTTCGGCTAAAACTGATTCAACTTCTTCTTTATTTGAAAAATCACCAGTTTCAATGCAAAAATGTAATTGTGATAATATACTCTGTATGGTTTGAGGAGTCCATATTTCGGTACTTGGCACTGTACAATAATTATCGTATGATTTTTTAGCATGTTTAGTTATGTTTGCATCAATTTCAACTTCATTAAAAATACGTTTTGAGTAGTATGGATTGTTTAATAAATATTTTCCCCAATAAAACAATCTAAAGTTTAAGAGTTTAGGATAATTATAACAGTGGTAAACAGGTACTTCTGGAGCAAGGTGCATTAAGTGTGCATTTTTTTGAGTAGACATCTCTTGCAATAAGTTTGATATTGTTTGGAAGAAATGTTTCGAGTCAACTTGTTTGCTTTTAAATGGGACATATCCAAACACAACATTTGAGTGTAGATTTGATTGCGCAGGGTTAAGGTTTACTCCAAATGCTTTTGATAGAGCACAAACTTCGCTATAAGTAAATGGAGTTTTGCCATTTATTCTTCTGCTAGCCGCATCCTTATTTATTTTTAGGGTTTTTATCAAAGCCTGATTTAATGTAATGTGATTTGGCAAGCCTTTTTCAATGGATTCTAAAAAAAGTTTTAAGTGTTTCATGATACGAAATGAGATTATTTTCTTTATTGTGTAAAAATAGGATATTATATTTAATTTATATTATCATATAATGATAT
>ERZ724516.1958-NODE-1958-length-11734-cov-8.463738_pt1 | contig 11734 bp, 6 predicted proteins | sample MGYA00376049_ERZ724516 | MGnify/ENA primary metagenome ERZ724516 (study PRJEB28724, sample SAMN07190886) | activated sludge metagenome | isolation source: activated sludge of sewage treatment plant in Hong Hong | place: USA: Christiansburg, Virginia | collected... | reverse complement strand
CGCCGGGTGCGGCGGAACATATTGTCCTCCTGGTAGGCAATATCGACACCGAGCGGGCCGGCCGGGCTGCGCCAGCGCACACCCAGACCGTAGCCGACGGCCAGTTTGGTGTTGTTCAGCGAATCAACGGCATCGCCGGCATCAACAAAACCGGCAATGCCCCAATCGTCGTCCAGCCAGTGGGTTATTTCGCTGCTTACCACACCCATGTAGCGCCCGCCGACAATCGCCGTGCCTTCCTTGACCCCCAGGCTCTGGTAGGCATAGCCGCGCACCGAGCCGGTGCCGCCGGTGCGGAACAGATAATCCTGCGGAATGCCCTGGCTGGAATCGGCCAGGGTGTAACCGATCTCGCCCCGCAAGATCAGCGTGTCCCGTTTGCCTAGCGGAACGTACTGCAGGATACGGCCATAGAAGCGGACAAAATCACTATCCGAGAGCACCGCCTTGGAGCCGCCACCAATCTGCAATTGAACGACGCTGCCATGATGCGGATCGAGCAGGTTATCCACCTTGCGCCAGGTCCACATGATATTCGGCACCAGCGCACGGCTCTTTGTCTCGCTGGCACCGCTCGGCTGACGGGTTTCATCCTGCCATTGCAGCGAGAGCCGCTGTTCGATACTGCCGCGTTGCTGAACGGTTTGTGCCCCGAAGGCGATGCGCTCGGTCTTCAAGCCTTGAATGTCGGTGCCTTCCGCCATGATGCCGAGGCTGTTGCGGCGGTTTTTTTCATCGGGCGGGAAGAAAACATCGCTATAGATGGTCTGTTTTTTCTGCTCCAGACGCAGGCCACTGTCGAACTCCCAGGCGCGGTTGAAAAGGTCCGGTGTGTGGTACTTGAATTCGACGCGTGCACCAGTGTTTGAGCTGACCCCGGCACCGAAAGCAATACGGTGGGCGGGCCGTTCTCGCACCCGGACAACGACCGGGGCATCAATCACCTCTTGCTGATCGGCGGGGACTGCTTCGCGGTCCAGTTGCACGCTGACCGACGAAAAGTAGGGAGTTGCCTGCAGGGTGCTTTGCAGGGCATGCAGCTTGTCTTCGCTGTAGGCGTCGCCGGGGCTGATGCTGCGGTTGTAGCGTTGCACCAGATCAGGTGTGTAGCGTTTGAGGCCCTCGATCCGCAGTTCGCCAAAGCGGTAGCGCGGGCCGGCATCGTAGTGGGCATTCAGGCTGGCGCTGGCGGTTGCCGGGTCAATATCGGCCTGGCTGTCGACCAATCGCGCACCGGCATGGTTGTTGGCGAGGAGTTGCGAGAGCACTTGCTGTTTGGCACTGCTCCAGTCTTCCTGGCGAAAGGGCTGGCCGACCGGCAAGTCCCAGCCGGCGATCAGATTTTCACGAATTTTCGGCTCGATTGGGCCGTCGACCGCAACATTTGCCCGGGTGATCATGGTGCGTGGGCCGGGCTCGATTTTCAGCCGCAATTCGTCATTTTTTTCGGCAAATTCAATGACGGGTGAAAAGTAGCCCTCGGTGGCGAGAATTTCCCGCGCGAGTTTCTGCAATTGAGGTGCCCCGGCCTCATCCGACAGGTAGGGGCTCAGCAATTCGTTGATTTCCCTCGGCGCATCAAGCACAAGCTCCACCGCCTGGGCGGCCGGGAGCAGGGCGATCAGAGTCAGGGGCAGCAGGAAGCGGGTAGAAAAAAACACGCCTGCATTCTACTCGCGCGGGGGCAGTAAAAAGCTCCGTGGCTGTTGCCTAAAGCGCCGCCAAATGGCCCTCAAGAGCGGACTCCAATGTTCAAACTGGACCCGGCGGGCGCCTAGTGCAGTACGCAAAGCAAGGGCAAAACTGACCGTGAGATTGGTAAAGCCGATGGCCGCAATCCCCAGTGTTGCCCAAAGCAAGGCTCTGAGCGGCAAGGCAAAATCGAAGCTGACCAGGGCGTAACCGATATTGGCCGAGGAAAATGCAATGTGCCGAATGTCGAGCGGCAGGCCAAAAATGGTGCCGATGACACCGGTTGAGCCAAGCATGCAGCCAAACAGAAAATTGCCCATGATGCCGCCCATGTGCGCCTGAAGGTAATCACCGAAGCGTTGCGCCCGGTCTTTGCCGGTCAGGCGGCGCAACCAGCGCAAGCGGGCGATACGTGCACCAAGGTCGGAATAGGCCGCCTGATTGTCGAAATAGCCGGTGATCAAGCCGGAGAGGAAGAGAAAAAACCCGGCAATGGCTGCGTGTGGAATAGCCCAACTGAGCGGGTCAAGGTCACTCAGCAGGTGAGCGCCCTTGCCCATGTTGACCACCGGTTGCCCCAGCCATACGCTGATGCCCCAGCCGAGGGCAATGGCGACCGGCAAGGCGAGCATGACATTGCCAGCAATGGCCGCCAGTTGACTGCGGAAGACGGCAGCTACGAGGTCGACCAGACGATCGAGATCGGCTGCCCGGTTTGGTTTCAGGTCGCTCAAGTGGCTGGCCAGGGTTTGCGCTGTCATTGCCGGCTGTTTCGTGGCAACGGTGAGACCGAGCAGATAGATGGTGACGAAGCCGAGCCCGTAAATCATGCTGAAAAGAAAGGCTTCGACAAACAGCGGTGCATTGAGGCCTGCCGCAAAAATCTTGAGCAGCGCCATGCCGCCAATCAGCACGCCAGCACCCGCTGCCGAACGCCACATGTGGCTATAGTCGCTTTTTGTCTCGCAGATGTAATGCTCACCCGAGCGCGCCGCATTCTCGGTGACGCGAACAGCCATCAGGCGGGACAGTTGCGTCATGTAGAAGCGCATGCTGTTGCGGCGGTTTTCGGACAGAAATGCTTCATGCGCAAAGCTCGACCAGGTCGAGATCGCACTTTCTTCACGGCGGCTAGCCAAAGTCAGAATGGCGACCAGTTCACGCAGTCGCTCCAGGCTTTGCTCGCTGCGCGTCAGGATATAACTCAAGTGCAGGCTGGTGCCGATGCTGAGCGCCCGCTTGCGAATCTGGGCGAGGGTTTCCTGGCACTGATCGGCCATGACCAGTAGCTGGCTGCCGTCGTCGGTGCTTGGTTCAGCGGAATCCAGGCTGAGACGGAAGGCATTGACGAATTCCAGGGCCTCGGCCGAGAGGGAAATAAAGCGTGGTGAATTATCATCAAAACTGGGCGAGGCGCGCATCAGTTCGCTATCTACCCCGAGGCCGCTGACCCGATGGGCGAGCAGGAGTACTGAATCAAGAATCTGTTCCTGAATGCTCAGCCAGTCAGTGTTGCGCAGCTCGGTGTCGGGGGCAAGCAGCGTCCAGAAATGCTGCGAATATTCGGTGGGCATCTGCTCCAGCCAGCGCCAGTCGTCAGCGTGGTCATAAATGACGTGCAGGCAGTCCTTGAGCCGGCGTTCATCAGGGACTTCAGGCAGGATGCGGTTCCACAGTATGCGCCACCATTCCGAAAAAAATCCGGTGCCCGGCAATATGCCACTGTCAGTAAAAAAGGTGACGAGTCGGCGCGAGGCGATAAAGTGAATGATGTGCTGACGAAAAGCAGCGAGCAGATCTGGATCGGTTGCCAGTTTCTCAAATAACGCCTTCTGGCGTTCTGCTGTGCCGTTGTCATTGCCGTTGCGCGGGCGCAGGAAAGCGATGGTGCGCCGAATAAGCTCCAAAGTATCGGCATCCGGGTTGCGGAAAGCATCCAGTGTTTGCTGGAGTAACTGGCTGGGGTCAGGGGATTTGCCGAAGCGGCGACGGAGGGAGTCTGCTATACCTTGAATCATTAAATTTTGCTAAATTCCTGTTTGCTGAGCGCGAGTGAAATAAAAAGAAACTCATTTTGCGAATACAATACGCAGTCTAAATTTTTTGACAGGGAATTTACATGATTAATTTTGCCAAGAAGTCTCTAGTTGCGGCTCTTCTGGCTGGCGTTGGCTTTGGTGCCACCGTTGCCCAGGCTCAAGAACGCGTTTATGTAATCGACCAGCGTGATGTTGTCGCCAAGAGCGGTTTCGACCTGTGCTGGCGTACCGGCTACTGGACCCCGGCTGCTGCTGCCAAGGATCCGGCTGGTTGCCAATGTGACAAGGACCTGATCCCGGCTGAAGTTTGTAACCCGCCGATGGCACCGAAGGCTGCTGCCGCTGGTGCGGCTGCGGGTGGCCCGAAGCCGGCTGGTGAGAAGATCACCGTCGCTGCTGACGCGCTGTTCGACTTCAACAAGGCCGTTCTGCGTCCGGCTGGTAAAACCAAGCTCGACGAGCTGGTCTCCAAGGCTCAGGCGATCAAGCTTGAAGTCATCCTGGCTGTCGGTCATACCGACCGCATCGGTGGTGATGCCTACAACCAGAAGCTTTCTGAAAAGCGCGCTGCCGCTGTGAAGGAATATCTGGTTGCCAAGGGTATCGAAGCCAACCGTGTTTACACCGAAGGCAAGGGCGAGAAGCAACCCGTGACTGGCGACAAGTGCAAGGGCACAGCCAAGTCCAAGGCGCTGATCGACTGCTTGCAGCCGGATCGTCGTGTAGACATCGAAGTCATCGGCACCAAGTAATCCGCCGACGCTTCAACGAAAAGCCCCGCACTGCGGGGCTTTTTTTCTGTCTGTGAAAGTTTGAAATGCTGAAATTCTCCACGTTCTTGCGCGCTCTTGCGGTTTTTGGCCTGGCGCTGACCTCTGTTGTTTACGCCGCCGAGACGGCGCGGCCACGCATTGGCCTGGTGCTTGGTGGTGGTGGTGCGCGAGGTGCGGCGCACATCGGCGTGCTCGAAGTGCTGGAAAGAATGCGTATACCGATCGATTGCGTTGCCGGCACCAGCATGGGGGCGCTGGTTGCTGGCGCTTACGCCGCCGGAATGTCTCCCGCAGTCATGCGGCGCGAGCTGGCCAAGGCAGACTGGAACGACATGTTCATCGACAATCCGGATTTTTCGGAGATGAGTTACCGCAACAAGGCAACCGCAACCCGCTTCCTGCCCGGTTCGGAAACCGGTATCACGCCGGATGGCGCACGCTATCAATCTGGCGTTGTGGCCGGTCAGAAAATCAAGCTGTTTTTCAATCAACTGGTGCGTGCCAATCAGGGCGAGCGAAATATCGAGGATTTGCCAATGCCGTTGTCGATTATCGCTACCGATATCGGCACCGGCGAGCGCGTGGTTTTTCGTGATGGCAGCCTGACCAAAGCGATGCGTGCCAGCATGTCGGTGCCTGGCTTGCTGGCGCCGGTAGATTATCAGGGGCGCAAACTGGTCGATGGCGGGCTGGTCGATAACGTGCCGATTGCCGAGGTCAAGGAGCGCTGCAAGGCGGATGTCGTGATTGCGGTCAACGTCGGTTCGCCATTGATGAAGGCCGAGGAGGTTGGATCACTTTTAACTGTTTCGGGGCAGATGGTGAATATCCTGACCGAACAGAACGTAACCCGTTCATTGGCTTTGCTGACCCCGGGTGATATTTACATCAAACCCGATCTGGAGGGGATTAGTGCCGGAGATTTTCCACGCCATGCTGAAACTGCCGATCGTGGTCGGGTCGCAGCCGAGGCCACGGTACCGGCTTTGCAGCACCTGTCACAGCCCACTGCCAGCTATCTTGCCTGGTGGAAGGGGATAGAGGTGACATCGCGCATCTCGCCACGCATCGATACGGTCGAGGTGATTGGTTCCAAACGGGTCAATCAGGCGGCCATCGAACGCCATCTTCATTTGCAGCCAGGTGCAACGATCCGGCCGTCCGAAATCAATCGTGATCTGTTGCGCATGTATGGTGATGGTTATTACGAAAGTGTCGATTACACGGTATTGACGCAGCGTGATCGCAATATCCTGCGCGTCGCGCCGATCGAGAAGGCCTGGGGGCCCGATTATCTGCGCTTTGCCTTCAATCTGGATGCGGATAGCACCAAGGGGGCAACCTTTGGCTTGCGGGTGGCATATCACAATACCTTGATCAATGATTTGGGTGGTGAAGTTATTACCAGTGTCGAAATTGGTAACACGAATGGCATAGGAGTCGATTATTACCAACCAATTGATCCTGCTCAGCGCTACTTCGTCGAGGCTGCCGCGGGTGTAGGCACCACGGCGTGGAACATATTCCAGAATGACCGTCGGGTTGCCATCTACAACATGCGCGACGCCAGTCTTCGTTTTTCTGCCGGCATCAATGTCGGTTTGCTCGGGCAGATTCGCGTTGGCTGGCTGGAGCGTAATCGCCAGGCGGAGCTTGATACGGGAGACCCCTCGTTGCCCAATGGCAATGCGACTTTCGGTGGTCTCAAGGCGACGCTGGATTTTGACCAGATGAATCGCATGTATTTTGCAACCGATGGCTGGGCGGCAAAAATCTCCTATTTTGATTCGCCACAGGCTGAATATTCGCGGCTCGATGCAGAAGTCCGTGGCGCTTTCTCAATGCGCGACACGGTCATTTCTTCGCGCCTGGCCTATTCGGGCTCGCCGCGTGGAGAGCTTCCAATTTACGATGCCGCAACTCTGGGTGGTTTTCTCAACATGACGGCTTACGCCAAGGGGCAGATTATTGGTGACGAGATGAGCTATGCCGGCGTTCGCGCCGAGCAGATCATTGGTCGCTTGCCACTCGGCCTGCGGGGCGACATGCGCCTTGGCGTTGCTCTTGAAGTAGCGCGGGCGGGCTATCGTTATACCGAAACACAAAGTGATGCCCTGCTCAACTCGATCTCTCTCTATCTCGGTGGCGAAACGCCTTTTGGCCCGGTTTATCTGGGTGGCGGATATTCGACAACCGGCGTATCCAACCTCTTCCTGTTCGTTGGTGTGCCATGATGTGCCGCCCTCGCAATTCGCTGGCATACTGAGTAACCCACGGTCTTCGGAGACAAACATGAAATCGCGTTCCCTTCTGCTTGCAGCCCTGATTGCTTCATTCTCCGCCGGGTCGCTGGCGCAAGAGCCACCAAAAATGGCAACGGCAACCCAAAAACAGCCAGGAGCCGTTTCGGGCGGCAAGGCTATTGAATTGCAAGGCAAAGTTCTCGCTATCGATAAAGCCAATCGTGAAGTGACGGTCAAGGGAGGCTCGGGGGTCGAGTCCACCCTTTATGTCGGGCCGGATGTCAAAAATTTTGACCGGCTGAAGGTGGGCGATATCGTTACCCTTAGCTATGTGGCGGCACTGGGCCTGGAACTAAAGAAAAACGGAAAGGCGTTGCGTGAGCGTGTCGAATCCGAGCAAAAGGATGGCTTGCAGGGCAAGCAGCCCGGCATGATGTCGGGCAAGACTGTCAAAATTATTGCTGATGTGATGGCGGTCAATTTCGAACAGGGAACTGTGACCCTGCGCGGCCCGCTACGTACGGTTGATCTGGCACTGCAGGATCCCAGCCTGTTGAAGGAAGTAAAAGTGGGTGACCAGATCGAAGTGTCTTACATGGAAGCTACGGTGATTTCAGCCAAATCGGGCAAGCCGGCGAAGCCCGGCGCCGCCAAATAACGGAGATGACGATGAAAAAACTATGGATGGTGGCTGCCGGCTGGTTGCTGGCAACGAGTCTGGCCTTTGCCCAGATCAATATCAATACGGCAAGCAAGGATGATCTTGATGGGCTGAAAGGTATCGGCCCGACCAAGGCCCAGGCAATTGTTGATTACCGCAAAAAAAATGGCCCGTTCAAGTCGGTCGATGACTTGCAGAATGTGCCGGGTATTGGTCCGGCGACACTCAAGGATTTGCGTAGCGACGTAGTGGTTTCCGGCGCTTCACGTCCGGTTGCTGCGCTTCCTGCGCCGGCCGCCCGCAATACCGCGCCGAGTGAGCCAAAACCTGTGCCGGCATCCCCGGCCATACCAAAGTCCGAGAAACCTGCGCCGGCCAAACCGGCTACTGCCACTGTGCCCCAAGCCGAGTCCGCAAAGTCCTCGGCGCCTGCCCCGGCTACGCCGGCAAAACCGGCCATGCCGACAATGGCCAAACCCGCTATGCCGGCAATGCCCGCCAAGCCGGTTGGCGAGGCCAAGTCGGCGGCATCTGCAGCACCAGCTGCCCCGGCGCGTCCGGCCCAGCCCGCCCAACCGGCACGTCCTGCCGCCTATTGATGGCCGGCGTTTGAGCCGTTCCTTGATTCTCTGCGCTACCGCGCGCCTCGCCCAGACATTGCGTGGCGAGGTGCCGGACGGCGCACAGGTTTGGCGCACCGCACCGGCACTGACGCTGAACCAATGGTTTGCCGAACTCGCTGATGAGGTATTGCTCTCCGGGTTGCACAAGCTACCTCAGGCACTCGATCCCTTTGCCGAACGCTTGCTCTGGGAGCAGGTGATTGCCAGCGCGATGGCGCCGGGCGATTCTCCATTATTCGATATTCAGGGCATGGCCGCCTCGGCGCTCGAGGCGCATGCACAGATGCGGCGCTGGAACCTGGATGTTGCCGCCGATCATGGGGGCGACGAAACCCGTCTTTTTCTGGCTTGGCAAAGTGAATTTTTGCGTCGCTGCAAGGCCGGGCAGTGGCTGGATCTGGCCGGGCAGCAACTGGAAATCATTGCGCTGATTGAGTGCGGTCAACTGGTTTTGCCGAGCGAAATTCAATTTGCCGGCTTTGACCGCGATACGCCGTTCGAGACCCGCCTGAAGGCTGCATTGCGCCTGCGTGGTGTCCGTCTTTCCGAATTGTCGACTGGCTGTAAGGTGCCGGCTGCCAGCTTGCGCGTGGTGGCCTACTCTGACCCGCAAGCCGAGTATCTGGCGATTGCCGAATGGGCGGCCGGGTTGCTGGCCGATAATCCGGCGTGGCGACTTGGCGTGGTTGTGCCCGATCTGGCCGGCGCCCGTGATCGTCTGGCTTTTGCGCTTGAGGACAAGCTGCATCCGGGGTTGATCCGTCCGGCCAGTGCCGAAGCAGCGCGCTGTTTTAACCTGTCACTGGGTCCCCCGCTGGCCGATCAGCCGCTGGTGCAAACCGCCCTGTCGCTACTTTCTCTGGCCAGTGGCGGCAAATGTGAGCAAGAGCGCCTGGGCGCCTTGCTCAATTCACCCTGCTGGTCAGCCGCTATCAGTGAGGCGGATGGGCGGGCCCGGCTGGATGCTGCAATGCGCAGCGAACTGCCCTATTTCACCCGAGTTAATGGTTTGCTGCGCCTCGCCACTCGCCTGTCTGAAAGTGGCGAGGTGCTGTGTCCGGTAAGCATGGCGCACCTCGCTGCCCTGCAATTGGCGGCTGAAGCAACGGGCAGCCGGCGGCGTTCGCTAGCCGATTGGGCGGCACAGTTTCGCCTGTGGCTGAAGGAGGCTGCGTGGCCCGGCGAGCGAGCGCTCTCCAGCCATGAGTTCCAGGCGCGCCGGGCATTCCTCGAAACGCTGGATAATCTGGCCGCCCTTGATGGCGTCCTCGGCCCGGTGGCGTTGCAGGAAGCCTGGCGTCGGTTATCCCAGTTGTGCCGGCAGCGGGTTTTCCAGCCCGAAACGCGCGGTCAGCCGTCGATACAGGTGCTCGGTACGCTGGAAAGTGCAGGCCTGAGCTTTGATGCCCTGTGGGTTGCCGGGGTCAGTGACGATGTCTGGCCCCCGGCGCCACGGCCGAATCCGCTCTTGCCCGCCGAATTGTTGCGCCGCGAACAGGTGGCTCATGCCAGTGCCGAAGTCGAACTCGATTTTGCCAATCGCGTTCATGCCCGCCTGCTGCGTTCGGCGCCGCACCTCACTTTTTCTTATGCGCGCGGTGACGGTGCGCGCTTGTTGCGTGCCAGCCCCTTGCTGGCCGGATTGCCCGTCGTTGATGGTCCGGCTCATCAGCCGGCCAGCCTGGCCTGGCAAATGGCGGCTGAGCCTGACCTCGAAGCGGTGGCCGATGCCGTCGCCCCGGCGGTTGCCGACGGTGAGAAGGTTTCTGGCGGAACCTGGTTGCTGCGTGCGCAAGCGATTTGCCCGGCCTGGGGCTATTTTCAGTTTCGCCTGGGGGCGGAGGCCGTTGAGCAACCGGTTGAAGGCTTGGACCCCCGCGCCCGGGGTACTTTGGTCCATGGGGCGCTGGAGGCATTCTGGCGGGTCACCAGAGATAGCGAAACACTGAATGCCTTGAGCGAAAGTGCCTTGCACCTGGCGATCAGCGAGGCCGTTGCTCTTGCATTGAATGATTTTGAAGCGCAACGCCATCAAGTGCTACCCGTCCGTTTTCGCCAGCTTGAAGGCGGGCGTCTGGCGCGCCTGTTGAGCCTTTGGCTGGCGGTAGAAAAGCAACGAGAAACGGGATTTTCCGTCGTCGCTTGCGAGCAGGAAGCAGTGGTCGAGATCGAAAAAATTCGCGTCAGAATGTTCGTCGACCGCATCGATCAACTGGCCGATGGCCGGCGGGTGATTATCGACTACAAAACCGGTGCCGCGATTGATACCAGGAACTGGGCCAGCCCGCGCATCACCGAGCCGCAGTTGCCGATCTACGCTGCGATTGCCGCTCGTGAGCCGGTAGCTGCCGTGGTTTTTGCCAAGGTGCTGGCCGATAAGCCGGGTTTTTCCGGTATCGCGGAAGAGGCGAATTTGCTGCCTGGCGTTCGCGGCCTGGGCGATCCCAAAGAGAAACGTTTTGACCCTGAACACTTCCCGAATTGGCCGGCGGTGATTACCCATTGGCACGACAGCCTGCATGCCATCGCGCGCGAAGTACGTGACGGCGTGGCTGGCGTCATGGTGGCTGACGAAGCGGCACTGGCCTACTGCCCGGTTTTGCCCTTGCTGCGCCTCGCCGAGCGCCAGCGCCTGCTGTCTCTGGAAAGCGGCAAGGCATGACGCTGCACGATCCTTTGCTCGATGATAGCCGGGCCCGACTGCGCGCCCTTGATCTCGCCTCATTCATCGTCGAGGCACCGGCCGGTGCCGGCAAAACGGAGTTGCTGACCCAGCGTTACCTGCGTCTGCTGGCGGTGGTCAAAAATCCCGAAGAAGTTCTGGCGCTGACCTTTACCAACAAAGCCGCCACCGAAATGCGTGACCGCATCCTGGGTAGCCTGAACGCCGCCCTGTTGCCTTTGCCTGCGGATGTGGCGCCGCACAAATTGCAGACCCGCGAATTGGCGAGTGCTGTGCTGGCTCACGACAAGGCGCGCGCCTGGGGGCTGCTTGAGCATCCCGGCCGCTTGCGCATCACGACGCTGGACGCGCTATGCGCCAGTCTGGCGCGCCAGATGCCCTATCTCAGCCGCTTCGGTACGCAGCCGCGGGTGACCGATGGGGCCGAGGCCTACTACCAGACGGCAGCCCGCCGCACCCTGGAAATGGTTGAAGAGGCGACGCCGAGTGGCGAGGTAGTGGCGGCGGCGCTGAACTTCATGGACAACAATGCCGGCCGCCTCGAGCGCCTGATCGTTTCCCTGCTTGCAAGGCGTGACCAGTGGGTACGGCATGCCGGGCGGATCAGCGATGCCGGCCTGCGCGCTGAGGTCAATGCCGGTTTTGCCGACCTGCTGGCGCGCGATCTGAGCGATTTGGCGCAATTGTTGACACCAGCACTGCAAAGTTCGTTGATGGCGCCGGTGCGCTTTGCTGCAGCCAATCAGCCGGAATGGCTGGGCGAACTGCTCGACTGGAATGAGCCGCTTAGCGCCACGCTGGAAGATTTGCCGCGCTGGCAGGCCTTGGCTGGGTTGCTGCTGACCAGCAGCGGCAAGTGGCGTAGTCGTTATACGAAAAATGAAGGCTTTCCGGCGGACAAGATAGCCAAGCCATTCAAGGAGGCCTTGAGTGAGGCGTTGGCCGGACTGGTCGCCGTTGTCGGACTGGAGGCGGCCCTGCTGCAGGCCCAGCAAATGCCCGGCGCGGCCTTGAGCGATG
>ERZ724516.1956-NODE-1956-length-11749-cov-3.966308_pt1 | contig 11749 bp, 8 predicted proteins | sample MGYA00376049_ERZ724516 | MGnify/ENA primary metagenome ERZ724516 (study PRJEB28724, sample SAMN07190886) | activated sludge metagenome | isolation source: activated sludge of sewage treatment plant in Hong Hong | place: USA: Christiansburg, Virginia | collected... | reverse complement strand
CCCCGGCAGCCGCGCCGGCGCGACGCGCACGACGAACGGCAGCACCAGCAGCGCCGTGCCGGCGACGATCCAGAACAGCACACGCCAGTCCACCCACTGCAGCAGCGCGGCACCGAGCACCGGCCCGGCCGCCGGCACCAGCGCCTCGACCATCGAGATCGCGGCGATGCCGCGCACGGTGTCCTCGTCGTTCAGCGTGGCCCGCACCACGCTCGGCGCGATCACCGTTGCCGCACCGGCGGCGATGCCCTGCAGCAGGCGCAGCACGAGCAACGAGCCGATGTCCGGCGCCAGCGCGCAGGCCGCACTGGTCAGCGCCAGCGCGAGCACACCCCATTGCAGGCAGCGGCGCGGGCCGAGGCGGTTCAGCGCTTCGCCCCACAGCAGCTGCGACAGCGCCAGCCCGGCCAGAAACACCGCCACGGTGGCCTGCGCGGCGGTGACGCCGATGGCCAGATCGGCCTGCAGCGCCGGCACCGCGGGCAGGTAGAGGTCCATCGCCAGCATGCCGGTGGCGGTGACCAGCGACAGCGGCAGCACGGTGCGGACGGAAGGGGCGCGCATCCGGGGCGATGATGCCCGAGCGTCGCCGGGTGTCACCGGGCGCCTCCGGGTGCTGTCGATTGCGGCAGATCAACACAACTGCGCTGCGCCGCACCGCGAGGCCCGCGGTCTGCTGCAATGTCGGCATCGGTCACCGAGATGGACAACACCGCCCTGCCCTGCCCCGACTCCGCCGCCGAACGATCGGCCGTGATGGTCGACGCGCTGCGCCGTCAACTCGGCGCCGGCGGCGAGCCCGTGACGCTGATCGAGACCCACATCTCGTGGGTGCTGCTGGCCGGCGACATGGCCTTCAAGATCAAGCGGCCGGTCAGCCTGGGCTTCCTCGACTTCGGCTCGCTCGAACGGCGGCACTTCTTCTGCGAGGAGGAGCTGCGGCTGAACCGCCGCCACGCGCCGCAGCTCTACCTCGACGTGCTGGCGATCAGCGGCACGCCCGAAGCGCCCGAGCCCGGCGGCGACGGCGAGCCGATCGACTACATGCTGCGCATGCGGCGCTTCCCACCACGGGCGCTGCTCAGCGAGCGCCTGGCCGACGGGCGGCTGCTGGCCACTGACGTCGACGCACTGGCGCGGCGCGTGGCCACGCTGCACCAGCAGTCGCCAAGAGCTCCGATCGGCAGCGGCTGGGGCGGTGCCGAACGCATCGCCGGCGACGCGCGCGCGGTGTTGCAGCGCCTGCGGCAGCAGGGCGCCGCGGTCGATGACCTGCAATCCTGGCTCGAAACCGAGGTCGTGCGCCTCGGTCCGCTGTGGCAAGGCCGCCTGGCCGACGGCTGGGTGCGTGAATGCCATGGCGACCTGCACCTGCGCAACGCCGTGATGCTGGACGCTTCGCAAGGCGACGCCGTGGTGGCCTTCGACGGCCTCGAGTTCGACCCGGCGCTGCGCTGGATCGACGTGCAGAGCGACCTCGCCTTCATGACGATGGACCTGCAGGCCCACCGCCGCGACGACCTCGCGATGCGCTGGCTCGACGCCTGGCTGACAGTCACCGGTGACGTCGCCGGCATGGCGCTGCAGCGCTTCTACGCGGTCTACCGCGCGCTGGTGCGTGCGATGGTCGGCCGCCTGCACCCCGAGGTGGCGCCCGAGCCGACGTCCGACGACTACCTGGCGCTGGCGCGGCGCCTGGCACTGCGGCCCGACACGCCGCGGCTGCTGGTGACGCACGGCCTGTCGGGCTCCGGCAAAAGCTGGCTGACCTTGCGCCTGCTGGAGCGCTGCGGTGCACTGCGGCTGCGCTCCGACGTCGAGCGCAAGCGCCTGCACGGGCTGGCCGCGCAGGAGCGTTCCGCGGACCACGTGCCCGGCGGCATCTACGGCGCCGAGGCCACCGAGCGCACCTACGCCGCCTTGTTGCAGGGCACGCGAGCCTTGCTGGCGGCGGGCTGGCCGGTGATCGTCGACGCCGCCTGCCTGCGCCGCACCGAGCGCGAGGCGTTCCGCGCGCTGGCGGCCGAGTCGGGTGTGCCCTTCACGCTGCTCGATTGCCAGGCCGCGACCGAGACGCTGCAGCAGCGGGTGCAACAGCGCCAGGGTCGGGGCCAGGACCCATCGGAAGCCGATGTCGCGGTGCTGCAGCGGCAACTGCAGTTCGACGAGCCCCTATCGGCCGACGAACAGGTCGGGGCCATCGTCTGCCGCACCGACGATCCGGCACTCGACATCGCGGCACTGGCTGCCCGATGGCAGGCGGCACCGCGTTGATCTGAATCAGCGGACCCGGGCAAACCCTCGCCCACACTGGCCGTGTATCGCCACAGAGGAGGCAGGCCAAAAGCCTGCGCAACCACCATGGAAACTGCACGTCGTCGCTTCTACGTCGTCCCCACGGACCGTTGGTACATCGAACGCACGGTCTGGCTGATCGCCGGGGCCGTGATCCTGTCGGGCTCGGCCGCCGCGCTGTGGGTCCACCCCTTGTCGGTGCTGCTGGTGATGGCCACCGCGGCCGTCTCGATCGGCGTCGGCCTGACCGGCTTCTGCCCGGTCGGCAACGTGCTGGCCAAACTCGGCTTCCCGCCGGCGCTGGCCGAGCCCGGCTGGAAGCCCGGTGACCTGTACTTCATGCAGACCGACAGCTGGTACCTCGAACGCCGCATCTACATTGCGGTGGGCGTCAACCTGACGCTGGCCTCGGTGCTGTCGCTGCTGCACACGCCGTGGTGGCTGGCCTTCACCGCCTTCGTGGGCGGGGCGATGGTCTGGTTCGCCGCCACCGGCTTCTGCATCATGGCCAACGGCCTGTACTGGATGGGCGCCGAACCGCGGCTGGCCCCCGAGCCCGAGCGCTTCCCGGGCACGCCGGCCGGTGCCGAGCCGCGCACGCAGAGCTGAGTCGGACGCGGGGCCCGCCGCGTCATCGCTGCGGGGGTCAGCCCCCGCACACGCCGGCCTTGCGGTCTGTCAAGGTTGGGGTGCATTGGCTGCCGAGAATGCGCTGAACCACCCACCGGCCGCGGGCCGGTGGTGGGTCCCGTCGCCCATGGCGACGAACACCCGAGGAGACGCCCATGACCACCCCCAGCCTGCTGCCGGTGCTGCAACAGCACCCCTTCGTCGCGGAGTTCAGCAGCGCACACAAGGAACGCCTGGCGGCGCTGGCGCAACAGGTGCACTTCACCGAAGGCCAGGTGATCTTCCACGAGGGGGACGACTACTCGGTGTTCTACCTGCTCGGCGAGGGCATGGTCGCGCTGGAGATCGAGGCGCCCGACCATGTGCTGCGCGTGCAGACGCTGTACGCCGGCGACGAGCTCGACTGGTCGGCCGTGCTGCCACACGCCGGCAAGCACTTCCAGGCGCGTGCGCTGACGCCGGTCACCGCGCTGGCCTTCGAGGGCGAACAGCTGCTGACCAGTTTCAAGGCCGATCCCGAGTTCGGCCTGGCCTTCATGCTGCGGCTGATGGGCGTGGTCTCCGAGCGCCTGCGCGCCACGCGTGTGCAGCTGCTCGACATGTACTCGCCGGTAGCCAAGCGCGCCGGAACCTGAAGGGCCTTCGGCAGTTCCACGGCAGGTGCCGCGGTTCGCGCGGCCATCCGGAGTGCCCGACCGTGTTCCGCGTGCTGGTGATCGTTGCCGTCGTCGCCGCCATCGGGGCCGCCTTCTTGGTGCGTGCCCGCTTCGTCGCCGACCTGGCCCGGGCCGAGGCCCGCGCCGCGCAGGGCAGCGAGTTGCTGGCCACGCGCTGCGGCCCGATCGAGGTCCAGCAGGCCGGCGCTGGCATCCCTCTGCTGATGATCCATGGCAGCGGCGGCGGCCACGACCAAGGCATGGCCTGGGCGCGGCCACTTGCACGGCAGGGCGTGCGCGTGATCGCGATGTCGCGCTTCGGCTACCTGCGCACGCCTCGGCCGGCCGACGCGTCGCCCGAGGCGCAGGCCGACGCACACGCCTGCCTGCTCGACGCGCTGGGCATCGACCGCGCGGCGGTGATGGGTGTATCGGCCGGTGGTCCTTCGGCGCTGCAGATGGCCCTGCGCCACCCGCAGCGGGTGAGTGCGCTGGTGCTCGTCGTGCCGATCACGCACAAGCCGGGGTCGGTACCGAATTCCGCGCCGCCGGTGAGCGACGGCAAGGACGCGCTGCTGCTGCGCCTGCTCGGCTCGGACTTCCTGTTCTGGACGGCGCTGCACATCGCCCGCGAGCCGCTGATCCGCCATGTGCTGGCGACGCCGCCCGAACAGGTGGCCGCCGCAAGCGCCGAAGAGCGAGCCCGCGTCGACGACCTGGTCGACCGTATCCTGCCGGTGTCCCGCCGCGCCGCCGGCCTGCGCGACGACACCGGGCTGGGCAAGCGCCTAGGGCCGTCCCCGCTGGAGACGATCGTCGCGCCGACGCTGGTGGTCAGCGCGCGCGACGACGGCTTCGGCACCTATGCCGGCGCCGAGTACACCGCCAGCCGCATTCCGGGCGCGCGCTTCCTCGGCTTCGAAAGAGGCGGCCACCTGCTCGTCGGGCACGACGAACAGGTGCGCGGCGAGGTGCTCAGGCTGATCACCCCGTGAACGCCACCCCGTTGTCGATCAACCCGACCAGGTCGATGTTGTGGGTGTTCAGGTCGAGGTCGGCCGCCATCTGCGCCAGCGCCACCGGGGTGTACTGGCCCGACGTGATGGTCCCTGCCCAGTAGCTCTGCTGCTCGGCCGTCGGCGCCACGCCGACCAGGTTCTGGAACAGCAGGTCGACCTCGGCCGCCGGCGTGAAGCCCTTGCCCAGGCGCACGTCCAGCGCGTACTGCATCAGCGCGGTTTCGTTCATGCCGCCGTCGATCAGCCCGAGGCCGATGCCCACGGCCACCGGCGAGGTCACCGTGGCGGCGCCGAAGATCGCGCCGAGGATCTTCACGACCGTGCCAGCGTGGTCGTTCAGGTCCAGTGCGAGGCCCATGTCGGCGAACTTCAGCCGCTCGACGCCCACCAGCGTGTCGGTGCCGTCGCTGCCGCTCCTGGCGGTGACGTTGAAGCCGCTGGCGGTGTGCGTCACGGTGTACGAACTGCGCCCGAGCGTGAAGCCGGCGGTGTCGAGCCCGGCGCCGCCGTTGAGGCTGTCGTTGCCTGCACCGCCGACCAGCCAGTCGTTGCCGACACCGCCCCGCAGCGTGTCGGCACCCGTGGTACCGGTCAGCGAGCCGTCGACCGCCAGCACCTGCAACTTCACCGCGCCGCCGCTGCCGTCGCTGGGGCCGTAGAGGTCGTCGTTCCAGGCCACCACCACCGCGCCTTCGGCCAGTGCCAAGGCCTGCCCGCCGCGCTGGTTGCCATCGGTGGTGGTGTTGACCAGCGTGTCGCCGCCGACCCGCCGACCGAGCGCGTCGAAGGTCTGCAGGTGCACGTCGGTCCAGGCGGACGTCCAGCTGAGTGCGAAGCCACCGTCGTCGAGCGCGGTGAGCGACGGGGTGTCCTGCGCGGCGCGGGTGTCGGTGGCCGCGAGCTGTTCGGTCCCCACCTTGTGGCCGGTCGCATCGAAGGCCTGCACGCGCACGACCCAGTCGCCGCCGGTGTCTTCCCAGGCGACGGCAAAGCCGCCACCCTTCAGCGCGATCAACTGCGGCTTGGCCTGGTTGCCGGTGGTGCTGGTGTTGACCAGCAGCTCGGCGGTCTGCGGCTTGCCATCCGCCGCGAACACGCGGGCCTTGACGCCGCGGCTGCTGTCGTCGCCGTACAGGTCGGTCCACGTGACGGCGAATCCACCGCCGGCCAGGCCGGCCACCTTGGCCTCGCTCTGAGTGGAGAAGGTGCCGCCGGTGCCACTGGTGTTGACCAGGAAGCGCGCGCCCTGCGGCACACCGGCGGCGTTGTAGACCTGGGCCTGGATGTCCTCGACCGCGTAATGCCCGTCGGCGACCACGCAGACGAAGCCGCCGTTGGCCAGCGAGGCCAGTTGCGGGGTGTAGTAGTAGTTGCCCGTCACGGCCACCTCGGCACCGAGCTTGTGGCCACTGCTGTCGAAGCGCTGCAGCTTGATGCCCGGACCGCCGCCGCTGTTGGTGGGGTTGCCGTTGGCGTCCCACTCGTAGGCCAGCGACCAGTCTTCGTAGGCGATCACGAAGCTGCCGTCGGCCAGCGCGGTGATCTTCTGCGCGGTCTGGCTGGACTTGATCTCGCTGTTGACGAGGATCTCGCCGCCGATGCGCGCGCCGTCGGCGGTGAAGACCTGCGCCTTCACGGCCTTGCTGCGGTTGTCGCCGGTGGCACCGCCGACGCCTTCGCTGCCCGGATGGTCGGCATAGCTGAAGTAGTCCCAGCCGTCGGTCCAGGTGACGACGAAGTTGCCGTTCTTCAGCACCACGATGCGCGGGTCCTGTTGCCAGTTCAGCGTGGCGCTGTTGACGGCGATCTCAGCGCCGACCTTGGTGCCGTTGCTGGCGAAGACCTGCGCCTTGATGCCCGACCAGCTGCCGTCGGCCACCGTGGTGTCGATGTTGCTGGCCCAGTCGACCCAGGTGACGACGAAGCCGCCGTTGTTCAGGCGTGCGGTCTGGCCGAGGGACTGGTCGAACAGCTTCTGCGTGTTGACCGTGAGTTCGCTGCTGATCTTCGACATGCCCGGCTCCTTTCGATGCGGCAGCAGGATCTGCTGCAGCTCAGCCTAGGCGTGGGTCGGGCGGGGCGCGATGAGGCCGGGCAAATCCGACCGGCACTAGAGCGGTGCCTCGAATCGACGCGCCAGCAGCGCGGGTTCAACGTGGCCGAGAGGCCCGCTCGGCGCGGCGTGCGATCTCGCGCGCCAGGCCGGGGAAGATCACCGCATGCGCGGGCGTCAGCGAGTGCCAGTAGAGCAGGCCCTTCACACCGGCCGGGTGGAACGCGGCAGTGATCACCACGCGGCTGCGGCGCTCGCTCAGCGGCCGCACCTCGAAACCCAGCGACGCCGCACCGGGCATGCGCATCTCGGCGATCAAGGTCAGCCGGTGGCCCGGCTCCAGCGCCACCACGCGCCAGAAGTCGACCACGTCGCCGATGGCCAGTTCCTGCGGGTGGCGCCGGCCGCGGGTCATGCCGCTGCCGCCGGCGAACTGGTCGAGCCGGCCGCGCAGCTTCCACAGCGCATCGAGGAAGTAGTAGCCGTTGTCGCCACCGATCGCCGAGACCACGTCCCACAGCGCGGCGGCTGGCGCCGCGGCCACCGATTCGCCGCGCATGTGCTTGGCGTAAAACGCGAAGTCAGGCCGGTTGCGGCGGTACAGCATCGAGCCCTCGACCCAGCGGCCGCTGCCGGCCGGCTCGGACGGGGGAGACTGTTGATCTGGCGATGCGTCAGGCCATGCTTCTGGCGGTGGTCCTGACGGTGGTTCCGGCGGATCGGCCGGGGCCATGCCTTCGACCACCGCGAAGGCATCGCGCTCGGCCTCGAAGGCGGCCTTCGCGGCGTCACGGTAGGTCGTCAGCGTGCGTGGCAGCAGCGCGCGCAGTGCCGTGTCGTCGGCCAGCACGTCGTGTTCCAGGCCGTCGATCAGGGCCCGCGCCACGTTGGTCGGCACCGCCGTCACCAGGTCGAGCCAGTACGACGAGAGTTGTGGCGTCAGCACCGGCACCGGCAAGATCAGCGGCCGGCGGCCGACCAGCTCGCCGAACTGCATCATCATGTCGCGGTATGTCAGCACCTCGGGCCCGCCGGCGTCGTAGATCGCGCCCGCAGCCTGCGGCAACTGCGCCAGCTGCACCAGGTCTTCCAGCACGTCGGCCAGCGCGATCGGCTGCGAGCGCGAGCTCACCCAGCGCGGCGTCACCATCGCCGGCAGGTGGAAGACCAGGTCGCGGATGATCTCGAAGGCCGCCGAGCCCGGGCCGATGATCACACCCGCGCGCAGCTCGGTCACCGGCACAGGGCCGGCGCGCAGGATGTCGCCGGTCTCGCCGCGCGAGGCCAGGTGGGTCGAGCTGCGGCCCCCTGGCTGCAGGCCGCCGAGGTAGACGATGCGCTGCACGCCGGCACGCGCTGCGGCATCGCGAAACTTGGTGGCGGCGTTGCGATCCAGTAGCGGAAAGCCGGCGCCGGCGGCCATCGAGTGCACCAGGTAGAACGCGATGTCGACGCCCTGCAGCGCGCTGTCGAGGCTCGCGGCATCCAGCGCATCTGCCGCCACCAGTTCCACGCCCCGCCAGCCACGGGCCTGCAGTGCATCGAGCCGGCGTGATGCGGCCCGCACGGTGAAGCCGCGGGTGGCGAGCAGCGGCACGAGGTTGCTGCCGACGTAGCCGCTGGCGCCGAGCACCAGAGCCCGCGGTGCCGCGGCGGTCATGGACGCGCTCCGCGATCGGGAAGGTTCGGCGAGTGTTGCGGGTCTTGCGAGAAGCGGTACTGCATGGCGGTCGATCCTACGCGGCCGCCGCAGGCTGTGCGGTCATCAGGGCATCGCCACGAAACGTGCCATCACCCAGCCCGGGAACACCGCCACCACGACGGTGGCGGCCACGCACAATGCGCTGGCGCTCAGCGCCAAGCGGTGCGCACGCCCACCGCTGCCAGCTGGTGACGCCGAGGGGCTCATGAACATGAACTGGATCACCCGCAGGTAGAAGTAGATGCCCAGGAAGCTGCCCATGAGACCGAGCACTGCGGTGGTGACATGGCCGGCCGCGATCAGGTTCTTGAAGATCAGGAACTTGGCGATGAAGCCCGGCAGCGGCGGGATGCCGGCCAGCGAGAGCATCGCCGCGCCGATCATCAGCGCAGCCGCTGGCGAGCGGTGGACCAGGCCCTTGAGCCGTTCGAGATCGTCGCGCGTGTTGTCGCCGGTATTGGCAAGCGCACCGGTGCTGGCCGGCAGCGCGGTGAAGACCAGCAGGTTCAGCAGCCCGTAGACCAGCAGGTAGAAGGCCACCGACTGCAGCCGCCCGGCGGGGTCGCCGAGCAGCGCCAGGAACAGGTAGCCGGCGTGTGCGATCGAGCTGTACGCGACCATCCGGCGAAGGCTGGGCTGACGCATCGCGGCCAGGTTGCCCCAGACGATCGAGACCAGCGGCAGCGCGATGACCAGCTCGCTCATCGGTGCGGTGAGCGTCACGCCGGCGAACAGCCGCACGGCGGCCAGCAGCACCGCAGCCTTGACGATGGTGGCCATGTAGGCCGTGACCGGGATGCTCGCGGCCTCGTAGGCATCGGGCGCCCAGGCGTGGAAGGGCACGATCGCGCCCTTCAGGAAGAAGGCCAGCAGCACCAGCACGACGGCGGTGCGCGACAGTGCATCGGTGGCCACCAGCACCTTGGCGAAGGCCGCCAGGCTCAGCTCGCCGGTGCTGCCGTAGACCAGCGCGGCGCCCATCAGCAGCGTGGCGGTGGCGGCGCCGCCCAGCACCAGGTACTTCAGCGCCGCCTCGGCCGCCTGCGGGCGCCGCCAGGCCAGCAGCACCAGCACGTACAGCGGCAGCGAAAGGATCTCCAGGCCGAGGAACAGCGTGAGGAAGCTGTCGGCCGACTGCATCAGGCACACGCCGTACAGCGACGACAGCAGCAGCACCGGAAACTCGTCCTCGGCGAAATCGGCGCGCGCGATCAGCAGCACCGGCAGCGCCAGCGCCAGCACCATGGCCTTGGCCGCCAGGCCGGCCGGGTCGACCGAGAATTGTCCCGGGAACGGCGCGGCGGTGTAGCCGGCCAGCGCCAGGCCGGCAGCAGCCAGCGTCGCGGCGGCCACCGACAGCAGCGCCACCCCGAACGCCAGGCGCTGGTGCGTGACCGACGGGCGGCCGACGATCTCCAGCACCAGCGAGCCGACGATGCCCAGCAGCAGCAGGTGCTCCGGCAGCAGCGCGGTGAACAAGGACGAGGCGTTCATGATCCCGCTCCAGGCAGCCGGGGCGTGCTGACCAGTTGCTGGTACGACCGGGCCGCCATCTCGGTCTTGCGCATCGGGCTGTCGGGGAACAGGCCGAGCGCGAACACCGCGACCACCAGCACGCCGAGGATCAGGCGCTCACGCCCGTTGAGGTCGGCCAGCGGTTGCGCCGTGGTGTGGTGCGGCGCCTTGGCTGCGCCCCAGAGGAAACCGAGTGCGAAGCGCAGCATGTACAGCGCGCCGAGCACGACGCCCGACACCGCCGTCACCGCCAGCACCAGCGGCAGGTTCTGCCCCGCCAGGTGCATCGGCCACGCGGCCTTGAAGGCGCCGAGCAGCACCAGGAACTCGCCGGTGAAACCGCTGGTGGTGGGCAGGCCCACCGAGGCCAGCGTCAGCCCCAGGAAGAACACCGAGTACACCGGCAGCAGCTTCGCCAGGCCGCCGTAGGCCGCCAGTTCGCGGGTGTGGCAGCGTTCGTAGATCATGCCGACCATCAGGAACAGGCCGGCCGCCACGAGGCCGTGGCTGACCATCTGGATCACCGCGCCCTGGATGCCCACCAGCTCCAGGCTCAGCAGCCCGAGCATCACGTAGCCGAGGTGGCTGATCGACGAGTAGGCGATGATCTTCTTGATGTCGTCCTGCACCAGCGCCAGGCAGGCGCCGATCACGATGCTGACCACCGCCAGCACGCTCAAGGCCGGCGTGAAGACCGCGGTGGCGTCGGGGAACAGCGGGAAGCCGAGCTTCATGAAGCCGTAGGTGCCCATCTTCAGCAGCACGCCGGCCAGGATGACCGAGCCGGTGGTCGGCGCCTCGACGTGCGCGTCGGGCAGCCAGGTGTGCAGCGGAAACATCGGCACCTTGATCGCGAAGCTCAGGCCGAACGCGGCCAGCAGCCACAGCTGCGCGTCCAGCGGCAGCCGGGCCTTCACGATGTCGGCGATGGCGAACGACATCACACCGCTGGTCTTCTGCAGTGACCACACCAGGTAGATCAGCGCCGCCAGCATCAGGATGCTGCCAAACGCCGTGTACAGCACGAACTTGATCGTCGCGTAGATGCGTCGCTCGCCGCCCCAGATGCCGATCATCAGGAACATCGGGATCAGCATCGTTTCCCAGAACACGTAGAACAGGAACAGGTCCTGCGCGACGAAGGTGCCCATCATCGCGAACTGGATCAGGAACAGCATCGCGTGGAAGAGCTTGACGTCCTTGGTGACCGCGCTGAACGAGCCGGCCACCACCAGCGGCCCGAGGAAGGCCGTCAGCATCACCAGCAGCACGTTGTAGCCGTCGAGGCCGATCTGGAAGTTCACGCCCCAGGCAGCAATCCAAGGGACGCGGGTCTCGAACTGCAGGCCGGGCGTGCCGGCGTCGAACTGGGTGTACAGCCAGCTGGTGATCATCAGTTGGACCAGCATCACGACCAGCGTCAGGCGCCTCGAGGTCTCTTCGCTGGCCGAAGGCGACACCAGCAGCACCGCCACGCCGAGCAGCGGCAGGAACAGCACCAGGTCCAGCAAGCCGGCTTCAAACATGGCGCCAGCTCCAGTACAGCGCACCGCCGAGGCCGACCAGGACGAACCACGCGTAGCGGTGCAGGCGGCCCGACTGCACGCGGCTGAACAAGCCGCCGGTGAAACGCCCGAGGCCGGCCAGGCCGTTGAGCGTGCCGTCGAGCAGCACGCGGTCCGACAGGCGCAGGAACACGCGGTCGGACAGCCACACCAGCGGCCGACCGATGGCGGCCTCGTAGAGCTCGTCGATGTAGTACTTGGCCGTCAGCCACTGGTGCGCGACCGAGAACCTCGCCTTCAGTGCATCGCCCTTCGCAGGCCCGCCGCCGAACACGAAACGCGCGCCGAACAGGCCGGCCAGCGCGATCGCGACC
>ERZ724516.1954-NODE-1954-length-11758-cov-4.123473_pt1 | contig 11758 bp, 11 predicted proteins | sample MGYA00376049_ERZ724516 | MGnify/ENA primary metagenome ERZ724516 (study PRJEB28724, sample SAMN07190886) | activated sludge metagenome | isolation source: activated sludge of sewage treatment plant in Hong Hong | place: USA: Christiansburg, Virginia | collected... | reverse complement strand
AAATGTCGGCGACCCTGTGATCGCCGGCACGCTCAATCAGAGCGGCGCACTCGTTGTCGAGGCCAGGCGTGTTGGCCGCGACACCATGCTCTCGCAGATCGTCCAACTCGTAGCCGACGCGCAGCGCAGCCGGGCGCCGATCCAGAGGCTCGATGACAAGGTGTCAGGCTGGTTCGTTCCGGCCGTCATTGGGATCGCCATATCCGCATTTATTGGCTGGTGGGCGTTTGGACCCGAGCCGTCTTTTACCTACGGCATCATCGCGGCCGTTTCAGTGTTGATCATCGCCTGCCCGTGTGCGCTCGGTCTTGCAACGCCGATGTCCATCATGGCCGGCGTTGGCCGCGCCGCGCGGCAGGGCGTTCTAATCCGAAATGCCGAGGCGCTTGAGCGCTTCGAGAAAGTCGACACGCTCGTCCTCGACAAGACTGGTACGCTCACTGAAGGTAAGCCGGGCGTGGTTGCGGTCAAAACAGTTGACGGTGCCTCCGAGGCTGATCTCGTCCGTGCCGCCGCAAGCCTGGAACAGCGCAGCGAACATCCTTTGGCGCAGGCGATCGTTGCGGCCGCCGCAGAGCGAAGCATCGCGCTCGTGGAGCCGACTGATTTCGATTCCCCGACGGGGAAAGGCGTCATCGGCACGGTTGAAGGTCGATCGATCGCGCTCGGAGCTGAGCGTTATCTCGAAGAGCTTGGCGTTGCGACCAAAGCATTGAACGCGGAGGCGGAAAGGCTGCGCGGCGACGGCACTACAGCAATCTTCGTCTCGATCAATGGCAAACTCGCAGGACTTTTCGGGATCGCTGACCGCATCAAGGCGACGACTCCGGAGTCTCTGAAAGCGCTGCGCGCCCAGGGTATCGATCTCGTGATGCTCACGGGCGACAATAAAACCACGGCGCAAGCCGTTGGTCGCTCACTTGGCATCGAGCATGTCGAGGCCGAGGTCCTGCCGGAGGACAAGTCTCGGATTGTCGAAACATTGAAGAAGCAGGGCCGCATCGTGGCCATGGCTGGGGATGGCGTCAACGACGCACCTGCCCTTGCCGCTGCCGATGTAGGAATCGCGATGGGGACAGGGACCGATGTTGCGATCGAGAGCGCGGGTGTCACCCTGCTGAGAGGCGATCTCACAGGCGTCGTGAAAGGCCGAGCTGTTTCAAAGGCGACGATGGCCAACATCCGGCAGAATCTGGTCTTCGCATTCGGCTACAATGTCGCCGGCATCCCGATAGCCGCGGGCCTGCTCTACCCCCTGACGGGCCAGTTGCTGTCCCCGATGCTGGCGGCGGCGGCGATGGCGCTCTCATCGGTGTCCGTAATCATGAACTCGCTGCGGCTTGGGGCGAGCAAGAGCTGAAGACAAGCCCAACCCGCGCCACTGCAGGCCCGCTGAGGGGTTGGGCATCGGCCTGCGTATATGAGTCAGAACCGACAACTTTGCCGCCGCCATGGGCGGCGACCACTCAGGAGACCATCCCATGAAGGCTCGCATTCTCGCCGCGCTGCTGCTCGGCGCCTCTCTCTCGACAACCCCGGCCTTCGCGCACGGCGGCATGGTCGAAACAAGCATTCACGATGGCGCCACGCTTTCCGGCGCGCCGACGACCTTCACGCTCAGCTTTGAGCACGAGAGCGCCGTCACTACCCTGATGCTGATGGACGCCAATAAGAAGATGTTTGCGGTCGACTTCAAACCCTCGAAGGCGATGGGCAAGGAGTACAAGATCCCTCTCCCGCAGCTCGCCAAAGGATCTTACACGCTGTCGTGGAAGTCGTTGGCCAAGGACGGTCACGCCATGCCGGGCGCCGTGCGGTTCACCGTGACGGGCTAGGATTATGGCGGGAGACGGTTTTCCGATCGCTCTGTTCGGTCTGAGGATCGCCCTCAATCTGGCCACCATGCTTGTGATTGGCCTTTCGCTCCATGGCGCTCTTGGCGTCGTGGAGCGAAAGGCTTTCGGGCGATATCGCTTGTTCTTGCTCTTGGCCGCCATTGCGGTGGCATTACTTGCGACTGCCCGCGTGGGCTTCCTCAACGTTCAGTTGGGTGATCCGTCATCGATTTTCGATCCTGACATGACAGCCCTCAGCTGGCTTGCGCTGGGGCCATCGACCCTGGCGTTTGTTGGCGGAGCATTTGTTGCGGTCGTTGGCGGTATTGCCGGGAGTCGAGTCGTCCTTGCTGCGGGCGGAGTCATCCTCTCGGCTGGCTTTGCTCTCACCGGGCATACGCAGGCGCTGGACAGCCCCGGCGCAATGCCAGTAGCGGTCAGTCTGCACGCCCTGATCGCCGGGTTCTGGGTGGTCGCGCCCCTGACCCTATGGCCCGCATCCCCCCCCGACGGCCCTGAACTTGTCGCAAGACTCCATCGCTTCAGCGCCATCGCGGTGATCGCAATCCCCGTTCTTCTGGCGCTCGGCGTCTGGCTGGCATGGACCCTCGCGCGCGGCTGGGACGGTCTTGTCGCGACAACGTATGGTCAGCTCCTCCTCGCCAAGCTGGCCGTAGGCCTTACGACAATGGGGATGGGCGCGCTCAACAAACAGGTTGTGACAGCGAAGGTGGCCGAACACCCCGAACAGGGCTTCCGCTGGCTGCGGAACGCGCTCAGCGTCGAGGCTGTTCTCTTTGCAGCGGCCATTCTTGCCGTTTCAGCGGCGACAACCCTCACGGGTGCAGGCGAATAGGCCATTTTGCGTGATACGCGCAGCTTGTGCGTATAGGCTGTGGGACAGGATTTTCTGGGAGCGCCGGTATGACCAACGACCTCGACAGCCTGCTGCGGCGCCTGGCCGACAGCCCTCCCGATCATGGTCTTGATGCTTTGGCCCGTGATGTCAGCGCGCGTATCGCCGAACGCTCGGCCACAAGCCGCCAGACCTGGGGCTTGCGCGGCGCGGCTGCCTTGCTCGTCACCTCGGCAGGCATTGTGGTGAGCGCATCGACCGCTGCCATGGCGACGCCAGAGCCGCCTTCGGCATTTGCGGTCTGGTCGAGCCTCGCGCCATCGACCTTGCTGGATCACGGCCGCTAGCCATGTCCATTCGCAATGCGGTTGTAACGGTCATCCTGGGGCTTGTTGCCGGGATCGCCGGCATGTGGATCGGGCATCAGTTTTTCACTGCTCCCGGTGATCGCGACGCCTCGCTGCACGGATTTGTGCACGCAGGATTGTCGCTGACACCTGAGCAGGACAAAGCGCTCGACGCGATCGAGACGAGTTTCGCGGCGCGACGCAGCGCGCTGGAAGCAGAAATGCGCAAGGCCAATGCAGAACTGGCAGCGGCCATCAAGACCAGCGAGGCGGCTGGGCCCGAGGTCGCGGCGGCCGTGCATCATTTCCACGACGCCATGGGAGCGCTCCAGACCGAAACCATCGATCACGTGTTCGCCATGCGTCAGGTTCTGACGCCCGAACAACGCGTCAAGTTCGACGAACGGATCGAACAGTCGCTCACCACCGATGCACAATGACTGCCGCGCCCAAGGTCGCCGCTGACGTCGATCTGGCGAGACGCGCCGCCAAGGGCGATCGCGCGGCCTTCAATGCCCTTGTTCGTCTGAACCAGGATGCGCTCTACCGCTTCATCCGGCGCTATATCGGCGATGCCGAAGAAGCCTATGACATTCTCCAGGACTCGTTTGTTGCCGCTTGGCAGGCAATTGGACGCCTCGACCCTGAACGCCCCGTGATCGTCTGGCTACGCCGGATTGCGCTCAACAAGTGCCGCGACTGGGGACGCAGGCGCGCCGTTCGGAAGTTCTTCTACCGCGCAGGGGATATCGAAACTGCAAATGTCGCGAATGCAGCCGATGAAGGTGGGGCCGAAGAAGAAGCAGTGGCACGGTTGGATCGCGCCATCGCGCAACTGCCAACCCAGCTGAAAGAACCGCTACTTCTCACGGCGTTCGAGGGCATGTCCCACGACGAAGCGGCCGCCGCGCTTGGGGTGACGTCCAAGGCAATCGAGACCCGCGTCTATCGCGCCCGCAAGACGCTGGCGACGATCCTCAATGCAGAGGGATCAGACGACGACTGAAGAGAGACCTATTTCGGCGCTGGTCGTGACGACCAGTGGATGTGGATGATGCGCCAACCATCCACCGTCTTGCGCAGCATCATCGTCTCCGTTGCAAGTTGATCGACGGCCTTGTCCTTGTACCGGCCAGTCGCGCGCGACTCGCTCGTGACCCAGGCCACATCTGCATCAGCAACTGCCGTCCGCTTCTGCAGTTTCGAGGGTACGGCCGAAGCATAAGCAGCATCCGCGGGTGCGTGATGGGACGCATACTCCGATTTTGAGCGTTCGACATGGCCGGCCTCGAAAATGAGAACGTCATCCGCCAGGACCGCGAGCGCCGCAGCCACATCGGCCCGCGCTAGAGCCGCATGAAAGACGTCAATGACATTTGCGGCTTCAGCCGCGGCGGGCGAACGCAGATCAACAACAGGTCCGCTGCCTTGGCCGAATGCCGGAGAGGTCAAGCTTGCTGACGCGACAACAGCAGCAAGAAGCACACTTCGGATCATGGATACCTCCGAACGAGAACGATCTAGAACCAGGCGCGCAGCCCGGCGACGAAGCGCGTCGACTCCGGACCCTCTCCTGCAGCACGCGCAATATCGGCTGTTGAGCCGAGCTTGCGTTCCCACAGGACGCCGACATAGGGCGCGAACTCCCGATGGATTTCATACCTCAAGCGTAGGCCGACTTCGGCGTCCGTGAAACCCGAACCGAGTCCGATCGCCATATGATCCGTAGCCGCAAAATTTAGCTCGCCCGCCGGCTGAAGCACAAGACGCTGGGTCAGCATGAAGTCCGTGCTCCCCTTGATCCGCCCCAGGACCTGTCCGCGATTGCCGAAGAACAGGCCACCTTCGACATCGAACCAGTAAGGCATGAGCGATTCAAAGCCGACCGCCAGATAGGTGCGCGACGGATTGGGTTCGATGTCGTAGCGAACGCCGACCTGCACGTCAGTGTAAGGACCGACCGCGCGAGAATACAGGGCCTGCACTTCCGCGCTTTCGAGTTTGTTGACGCCCTCGCCTTTGGACTTCAGCACCAGGCGGTCGATGTCGCCACCGAACCAGGCCTGCCCATCCCAGCGATAGCCATCGACATTGTCGCCGCCCATGTATTCCAGTTCGTTCAGCATGAACTTGGATACGAGCGCGCCGCCATGCTCTTCGTCCAGAATACGCCTCGCGCGTTCCATGTCGGCCTTTGGAAAGAATGCATCGGCTGCGTGGTCGACAGGTGCATCAGGCGGGATGTCGTTCCCGGCCTCGGGCGGGTCCACGGCGTCCATGGTCATTGGCTGCGGACCTTCGACCTTTTTCCCGGGCGGCATCGCATGGTCGCCATGATTTTCCGGGACGACGGCGGGCTGTTGCGCGGGCGGCGCCGACTGTTGCGGCATGGGATGGCCTTCATGCTGTGCGAAGGCTGGCGCTGCGCATGCAAGAGAGACTGCAGTTAGGAGAGCAAGCCGTTTCATGCCGAAGCTCCCGCGACCTTGCGTACGCTGAAGACCTGAAACATCCCGGCGTGCATGTGATAGAGCATGTGACAATGGAACGCCCAGTCGCCCGGCTCCGCCGTGAAGTCGAATTGGACGATGCCGCCGGGCGCCACGATGACCGTGTGCTTGCGCGGCATGTGTCCAAGCGGCGCGGGCTGCGCCAATTCAAAGAAATGACCGTGCAGGTGGATTGGATGCGCCATCATCGTGTCGTTGACGAGGCTGACGCGCACGCGCTCGTTCGCCCGGAAGGCATAGGGCGGTGGATTGTCGGAATACTTCCTGCCGTCGAAGCCCCACATGAACCGTTCCATATTTCCTGTGAGGCGGATCTCCAGCGTGCGTGACGGAGCGCGCAGGTCGAGATTAGGCTCGAGCGCAACAAGATCGCGATAGACGAGGACACGGTGGCCGACGCTCTCGAGCCCCTGCCCCGTCTCGCCCGTCCGGTCCGTCGGCATGGGAGCAATCGTCTGGACGCCCGGGCCCATCTCGACCTGTGGCGCATTCATCCAGTTGCGCATGGACATATCCATGCCCGGCATTGCTGCCATGACATCAGACCCGCGCACACGTGGCGGCCCCATGCCGGGCGCCGGCATCGCCACCATTGCGCCGTGATCGCCAGCCCCGTGATCCATTCCTTCCATCGCCATGTCGCCATGGCTCATGCCCATGTCCTTCATCGTACCGAGCGGGCGTTCGCGCAGAGGAGGAAGAGCTGCGGTCATCCCCTCGCGCGGCGCCAAGGTCGCGACGGCCATGCCAGACCGATCAACGGCTTCAGCGACGAGCGTAAACGCCTTGTCCTCCGTCGGCTCGACGATGACATCATAGGTTTCTGCGTTTCCGATCTGGAACTCATCGACGGTTACAGGCCGAACATTCTGACCGTCTGACGCGACCACGCTCATACGCAAGGCAGGGATGCGAACGTTGAAAACCGTCTGAGCCGCCGCGTTCACAAATCGCAGCCGCACACGCTCGCCCGGCTTGAACCGCGCCGTCCAGTTGTCCTTCGGACCGTGCCCGTTGATCAGGAAGGTGTAGACAGAGCCCGTGACATCGGAGATGTCGGTCGGATCCATCAGCTCCTTCGACCACTCCAGCCGTTCGGCGAGCGTCTGGTCCTTGCCGGCAAGAAGACCCGCGATTGTCTGCTTCTGAAAATTGAAGATGCCCGCTTCCTGCTTGAGCTTCTGGAAGATGCTGTGCGGGTGCAGGAAGCTGTAGTCAGAGAGAACCACGACGTGCTCGCGATCATACGCGACCGGATCGGGGCCTGCCGGATCAATAACGATCGGGGCATAGTGTCCTTCCTGCTCCTGCAACCCCGAATGGCTGTGGTACCAGTAGGTGCCCGACTGCTTGACGGGAAACTCATAGACGAATGTCTCGCCAGCCCGAATGCCGGGGAACGACACACCCGGGACACCATCCATTTCCATCGGGATAAGCAGGCCGTGCCAGTGGATGGAGGTGTCCTCGTCCAGCGTGTTGGTGACGCTGATCCGGACCGTGTCGCCCTCTTTCAAACGGATGAGCGGACCGGGCACCATGCCGTTGATCGCTATCGCGTGCCCTGAGCGACCATCAATCGTAATCGGCGCATGGCCAATCGTCAGACGGATGTCCTTGCCACTGAGAGTCGACAGCGTCGGAGCGATGCCATGGGAATGAGTCTGCGCCCAGGCAGGAAGCATATTCGTCAGAGCCAGACCGCCGCTGGCCAGCATCGTCGCCCGAAGAAAGCGGCGCCGGCGAATGTCGGGGGCATCGAGCGGTTTCATCGCGACTCCGGGCGGGGACAGCGCCCGCAGGAACCGGGAGCTATCCTCCATACGCAGGTGGACGCCAGATCCCTCATCGGTCGAGAGGGGAACCGGGTTGGCGGAGCTCATCCGCGCATGACTTGCAAGAGCATTGACGCCGCGCCTGATCGCCGAGGGATTTTCAGCTACGCTGCGTAGTCAGAACGAACCGGCCGCATCACGACACGAGTTCATTCCCGGAATCCGATCATGGGCACTCCGCATACCGAGACGGCTCTGCAGGAGGCCGTGAGTAAGGTTCCCGCTGTCACGCTTGGCTTCTGGATCATCAAGATTGCAGCGACAACGCTTGGTGAGACGGGAGGCGATACCGTCTCCATGTCCCTCGGCCTGGGATATCTGGCCGGCACGGCGATTTTCGCATCAGCCCTGGTCGTTCTCGTTTTTCTTCAGGTCCGCGCCAAGCAATTTCATCCCTGGCTCTACTGGCTGACGATCATCGCCTCGACCACGGCTGGGACCACCCTTGCCGATTTTGCAGATCGCTCGCTTGGTATCGGCTATGCCGGAGGCTCGGCGATGCTTGTCGCATGCGTGCTTGGGTCGCTTCTGGCCTGGCGCTCGGTCGAAGGTCGCATCTCTGCTGATGACATCGCGACACCCCGCGCCGAGGTCTTCTACTGGGTTACGATCACCTTCGCTCAAACACTCGGAACAGCTCTAGGCGACTGGACAGCGGATGAAGCCGGCCTCGGCTATGTCGGCGGAGCCATGGTCTTTGCGGGCATGCTGACCCTGGTTGTGGCGGCTTATTTCTGGGGCGGCCTTTCGCGGACGCTTGCGTTCTGGGCAGCATTCATTCTGACTCGCCCCCTCGGCGCGACGGTTGGCGATTTTCTCAACAAGCCGCTTGCTGACGGCGGGCTCGCCCTAAGCCGACCCATCGCTACGCTTGTGCTTTTCGCATTTATCGCGCTCTGCATCACGCTACTGCCTCAAAAGGCTGGGCGGCACGCATCGTCTTAGGCTCACGAGCGGGATCGCCGTAAGCCGCGGAAGTAAACTGCCTGGACTGACCGTACGAATGTGAGCTCAAGACCCCTGCCCCGAGAGAGGAGCCATCGGTGAGAAGCAATCGCCTTTTCGGTGGAGACAGGCCGCGGGCACCAGAGCTGGGCAGTAGAAAATATCCCGCTCGGGATATTTCTAGGCTTTTCTCCGGTAAAACGTCAGAAATTTCCCGATCGGGAAATTTTGACTTAGTGCTCTTCGGAGTACTCCGGGCAGTGTTGTCGTCTTATCATCGCGAGCCCCCCGCAAGCGCGGCTGCCAATTGGGTACCAATCAAGTCGGCCGCTGTTCGCAGAGGTCCGTCAGCCAAGTGAGCGTATCGTTGGGTCGTCGAGGCTTGGCGGTGTCCCAAGATCCCACCAATCAAAGGCAACCCTACGCCACCACCCGCGCCAACGCTCGCGAAGGTATGCCTGAGGTCGTGGATGTGGACGTCCTCGATCCCGGCCAATTTGCGGATGCGGAACCACTCCTTGTTCAGGCCATCGAAGTGAGCCTCGCCTCGCGCGGCAGGAAAAACCCATAGCTGGCTGCGATCCACCCAGCGTCTTTGTTCCTCGAGAATCTCGACAGCAACTTGGGCGAGCGGGATGACCTTGGCTCCGGTTTTGCTGGTCTTCTTGCGCAGCATACCAAAGTTGAAATCGACCTCCGACCATTTCAGTCCTTCGATCTCTCCGCGGCGGGCTCCGGTGAGAAGAAGCAGGTGCAGGATGGTGGCAGCGGTTCCCGCCGTTGCTGTTGGCGCTGGCTGCTCCAAAATCTCCCCCAGCCGGCGAAGCTCGTCCGGCGTCAGATAGCGATGGCGCTGGCCACTCGGAGGCAGTTTGATGCCCAAGGCAGGATTTCGTTCTATCAGCTCTATATCGACCGCATAGGACAGCATCGACGAGAACAGGCGGATCGTTCTTGTTGCAGTCCCCTCCCCGCCGGTGACCTTGATCTTGCCGCGTAGACGGCCTTTGCGCGTTGTCTTGGTGTCACCGCCGGCGATCCGGTTGCGCAGCTGCTGGATGTCGCCTTTGGAGAGACTATCCAGTGTACGGCCGCCAATCAGAGGTTTCAGGTGATGGTTGGCCAGTGCGATGTCGTTGTTGATGTTGGCCTGTTGTCGTCTAGTTCCGGTGCGCCGGTTGATGAGCGCTCCACCCTTGGACCACTCATCGATGAGTTCGCTCACGGTTCTCGAGTTGCGGGTCTTGTCGCGCTGGTCCGCAAAGTCATCACCAAGATGCGCGCGCGCCAGGATCTTCTTCGCTTCGGTACGCGCATCATCGGGTGAAATCGTACCGAAGACACCGACAGAAACGCGACGCTGCCGGCCCGCGCGGCCGCCGCCAACGCGATACTGGACGACGAATGTCTTCTTGCCGGCCGGCGTCATCCGCACGCCAAATCCAGGAAGCTCTTCGTCAAATACGATGCGAGTTTCCTTCGGCGCTGCGAGCGCTTCGATATTGCGTTTTGTGAGCTTCACGTGGCCACCAGTTCCAAGTTCTGCGCCACGTTATGAAGCGCAAACAGAGGCGAATAGGAGACGCAACGCGGTGGGGAATTCTGCGCGAGTTTCGGAAACAACAGGAAACAGCAGGCAACATCCGGCAACGCGACCGTTGCTTTTCGGATGTGTCTCAGCAAGGCATCGCACTGAAGTGCGAGGGTCAAACGAGGTAGTCTCGAGTAAGCACCGGAGAAGCACCGTGACTGGGAACTGGGGGTGAGCTGAGGTAACAGAAGGAAACGCATGCGAGGGTCAGATGTCCGTAAGCGGATGATTTACGGACAGAATCTGACACGCGTGGTTTGAGCAGGAAACACCGGGCAATATTACCCGGGTAATTTCGTAATGCGGGGGTCAGGTGTTCAAGTCACCTAGGCAGCACCATTTTCCCAGCCATCCGCATGTCTTCAGGAAACCGGCTCCAGCAATGGCCAGCAGCCGAGCTGGATGTATTTGGTTTTGCCGATCCAGCTTTCGATGAGCTGAATTTCGGCGACGCGCCATGACAGCGGAGCAATCGGCATCTCTGGGCAGCGGCGCACGTCATAAGCGACGGTGGCGTGCGCGGTGAAACCGCGTCGGGTTGGCTTTGCGATGTCCCTGATTTCGAGCGCCATTTGGACGAATTGCCGGAGCGCCATTGTATCGACGACACCATCCTCGCCTGCGAGAACGAAGGGGGCGGCGGTTGCGGTGCTGCGAAATGTGAGGGCGCGATCGAACAGGATGTCGAACGCGGGAAAGCGGATCATGTTCAGTGCGGCATCGATCGCCTGCAGGAGCGATCGCGGCGCGCGGCCTAGGCGCCCATCCACTTTCTGCAGCGAGACATGCAGGATATCGGCGGGTCGCCTCGCGCCGGTAATCTTGGCGCGGGAGCACACGGGCGTCACAGCCCGGTAGAGATTGGACGCTGCATCACTTGCCGGACGCAGGCCGATGAAAAGGTTTGTCGGCTGGGCGCGGGACGGAATTTCAGCAGAGGTCAGCAACATCGGATGGCTCGGCGATCGTGCGGCCACTCTAGAACAAAACCAGATCAGCACGAGTCGTTTTCTTCAAATCCGTTCGCGACGGGCTTCGGCGGGCAATGTAGAGGTCGCGGCTGTAAGGTGGAGGAAGCGGTTGGCGCGTGCGTTTGATGTTCTTGTGATCGGCGCGGGCGCGGCTGGATTGATGTGCGCGATCGAGGCCGGGCGGCGGGGGCGGCGCGTATCTGTGATCGATCATGCGGCGAAGCCGGCGGAGAAGATCAGAATCTCGGGTGGCGGGCGGTGCAACTTCACCAACCTGCATGCAAGCCCGAAGCAGTTCCTGTCGGATAATCCGCACTTCAGTGTGTCGGCGCTGAAGCGCTTCACCCAGCGGGATTTCATCGCGCGCATCGAGGCGCGCGGGATCGCGTATCACGAGAAGACGCTGGGCCAGTTGTTCTGCGATGGGTCTGCGAACCAGATCATCGAGATGCTGCTGGACGACCTGAAAGCTGCTGGCGGCGAGATCGAGCTTGGGATCGAGCCGGGCGCAGTGACGCGGACGGCGGATGGGTTCGTTGTCGAGACGCAGGTGGGCGCAATTGCATGTCGATCGTTGGTGATTGCGACGGGAGGGAAGTCGATCCCGAAGATGGGGGCGACAGGGTATGCCTACGATGTCGCAAAGAAGTTCGGGCTGAAGATTATCGAGCCGCGCCCTGCTCTCGTGCCGTTCACGCTGAGCGACGAGAAGCTGGCGCCGGTGGCGGAGCTGGCGGGTGTTTCGGTTGAGGCCCGGGTCAGATGCGGGAAGACAGCATTCGACGAAGGGATGCTGTTCACGCATCGGGGGCTTTCGGGGCCTTCGATCTTGCAGTGGGCAATCTCTTCGGCAGCAATGCCTTCAATA
>ERZ724516.1953-NODE-1953-length-11761-cov-7.324705_pt1 | contig 11761 bp, 1 predicted proteins | sample MGYA00376049_ERZ724516 | MGnify/ENA primary metagenome ERZ724516 (study PRJEB28724, sample SAMN07190886) | activated sludge metagenome | isolation source: activated sludge of sewage treatment plant in Hong Hong | place: USA: Christiansburg, Virginia | collected... | reverse complement strand
GTTGCTGTTCCCGAAGAAAGCAGACCAGCGCCAATGACCTGTGCGGTACGGTTTGGGCCATAGATCGCTGTCGGAGCGCCAAACGCAAAAACAGAACTCCCTTGCGGGTAGGCCGTTCTGTTGGGATCTGGGGGTCCGAACGCAGCCTCGTAACCGACGGGAGGCGTGTGATTGAATGCCGTGGCGCCAAATTTTGCCGTAGTCTTGCCGTAGTAACCAACCACAGCATAGAACGCAGTGCCTGTGAGAGAAATGACGACGCCGCAATCCACGCCGTCAGCCCAGAATCGAAGTTCTTTGGCATCTGCGTCCAGTAGCACACTGAGCGTCGTTACAGGTACGATGCCGGAAGTAGCAACGATGGAGCCGTTCGTGTGGATGTTTCCGGTGTTGGACTCAAACGCCCATGCGTCCGCTAAAAACCCAGGCCAATAACTAAGATCGTTGGCAGCAGTTGCAACCCCAATCATCTGCCCAGCGACAGCGACTGGGTAGATAACTTCCCAGTAGAATTTACCCGCAGTCGCGCTGTAGACAGACCGAACACCGCCAGTGCTGCTGGCGTCGGCAGTCAGATTCCCACCACTCAGCGTGACTGTTGAATCCTTGTCTGACGGATTCCATGTGGTTGGCGCCAGAGCCATGCCAGCCCCTTACTGGAACAGCGCGAAAATCTTGTACGAGCCGTTGTCCCACTGCAGGGTAATGTCGCCCCCGTTGGTTGCCATGGGTAGGCCGGTCACGGTGTCCATGTAGAAGATCAGCGACGACGTTCCGGCAACGCCAGTGTCTTTGTAGATCACGGCGAACTTGGCATTGCTGCCTGCAACAAGCGCTGCGAACACCGAGTCGGTTGCGTCAAACGCGCCATTGGTGACGGATTTACTGGCCAGCGTCTGATCGGTGCCAAGGCGGGCCGCAGAAACATCCGACAGGAACTCATGCGAATCGCTGTAGGTGTAGGCATCGGACAGCAAGATCACCTTGATCGTGTCCGTTGAAAGATTGAGCAAGGCGGTCATCATTTTCTCGCGCGCCTTGGGGTAGAGTTTGTTTGCCATGGTGGAGGCTCCTGCTGTGAATGCAGGCAGTTTTCCCGCCATGGCCTTTCTTGGCGAACCCTAGAGGGGGGCTATTGCTCTATAGCGAATCTCCCAGCGTCGCGCGCATCGGTTCTGTTCTTTGGTAGGTAGACCCCATCCTTCGCTTGGTCGATGCGCATCTGACGCGCTCTCACGCTGGCCATCATCTGAGGCACGGTGATGCGCCGGCCAGGGTTCTTCTCGTTGAACTTGGCAATGTCTGCCTGCGCTTCTTTCACCGCCTCTGCATCGCCGTCGCGCCGCGCATTGGCAAACTCGGTCAGCAAGTGGCCACGCCTGCGGGTAAGTTCCCGGTCGAAGTCCAGCACTGCGCTCTTGCCTTCGGATGCGTTGCGCACGCTCGATGGCGAGAATCCAAGGGCTTGGCCAATCACCTCAGCCGGATTCACTTCGTCCTTGATGACGATTCCAGACTTGTCCTGCGCGCCCTCGTTGGCGTAGCGGACGGCCTTCGCCCCATTGCGCACTGCGGCAGGGAGCATCCCCTCCAGGCCACGCGCAAACTGGCCGTTGCTCATATCCTGAATACCTCTTAGCACGTTCACGCCAATGCCAGCCACAGGGCCAAGCGCTGCGGTCATGGCCGATTCCGCCAGGCGCTGCCCTTCCAGCCCTTCCTGAACGTCAGGAAGAATCAAGCGGTCCAACCCTACCCGCCCGGAAATATCCCACGGCGTCAGGCGGGAAAGCCCGTGCATCAGCACCTCTGCCGGCTTTTGTCCGAAGGCGTCGGCCAACATGTTCTGCAGCGCCACCTTGGCATCCCACGGTTCGTCGTCATCGCCACCGATCATCGAGGCGGCAGCCAGCAATGTTGTCACCAGCGGCAGACCCAGCGTACCTGCGCCAAGGCCGTGCATCACCAGCAGTCCTGTCAGCGCGCGGCGGGCCTCTCGGCGCGCTTCTGGCGTCTCGCCCTTGATGGCCTGCTGCGCACTGCGCGCCAGCGTGTAGATCATGTTCTGGCCGTACTGCTTGAATAACAGCAGCACCTTGGCGGTGTTGCCCTGCATGATGCGGGCGCGATTTCCTGATGAATAATCGAAGTGGCCTTTGTACGTCGCATCGGTTGCCTGCTCGAATGCCGTCTTGGCATCGGAGCCTGCATCTTTCGCCAGCCGGTAGGCCGCAATGAACGTCACTTGCCGATTGAACCTCTCGGCGTGGTGGAACATGAAGCTGGCCCAGCGCATCACCGGGCGAATCTTCCACATCACGCCCGAATCCTCGCCCTGTGCAATGCCGGCCAGGTCGTGCGCCATGGTCACGTCAATGGTGCCGGCGCGCACCGCCTCATCGTAGGCAGCGCGTTCCTCTGCGTTCAGCGATCCCGTGATGTCGTTCTTCCCCATCGCCGCCTGCTTGGATGCGCGCAGCAGTGCAGCGGCTGACTTGTCAAACCCCCACTTCGACGCCATCACCGGGTAGGCCACCAGCGCAGTCTGACTCAGGTTCACCAGGGCAGAAGCAGGCGATAGGCCCAAGAAGAACACAAAGCCGAAGCTGGTCATAGCACTTGAGAGCGGGTTGCTCTTGGGATTCATCAGCGACTCATGGCGCTTTTGCATCTCGTCCACCACGCGCTGGGCCGTTGGCTGGTCGAAGTCCTCGACCTCCTTCCAATCGTCCGTCATCTTCTGCATGTCGGTGATTTCAGACTGCATCAAGTCAGCGTAGCGCAGCTTGGCCAGATACCGGCCACCGTGGAACATGTTTTGCGCAAAGGCACGGCGCGCGTCCTGGCTGAAACCCGGAGTTCCCTTGCGGTGAATGCCGTGCTTGGCCCAACTCAGATCGGGCAAGCTCGACAGATACAACTGCCCCAGCGTGTCCTCCAACTCCATGCGCTCGGCTGCGCCCATGTCCACACCTTCGAGCGCCCCGTACAGCTCCGTCATGAATCCACGGCCCACTGCATCGCGGCTGGCGATGAACTCTTTGGAGAGCGTTGGTCGAACAACCTCATGCCCGCTGCTTGGCGGGAACGCCTTGACCAGACTGGCCCGCAGTGCCTGCGCCTCGGCCATCGTCTCGGCACGGTTCACGCTGGCAATCTTGCCGTCTGGTCCTTTGACAGCCACCACGTACTGACCGAAGCGCGCCAGGGGGAAGTACACGCCCTTGGTTTTCTTGAAAAACTCGTCATCCATGCGCTTGAGCAAGTCCGCCCGGCGCTCGCCCATCAGTTCGCTGCGCATGATGCGCTGCTTGATGGCCTCGCGTACCTTGGAATGGTGGTCCTCATAGGCCGCGCGTGCATCGCGGTACACCTGCTTGGCCTCGTCGGACAGTCGATTGAACCTGGCGCTCAGGGCGGAATGCTGCAGCTTGTTGTCGCCAGCCACATAGCCCTTGTCCGGGTCAATCTGCGCGAGCGTGGCGTCGTGCATCAACTCAGCCAGCGCCTTCTCGTCTTTCAGGTTCCCCCAGCGCTGCGCCAGTTGGTCGGCCTCGGCACCGACTTCGTTCTTGTCGGCCTCCATTTGCGCGGCCAGCTTGTTGTAGGCGTTGAGCTGCGGCAGGTCTTTGCCGTAGATGTCCACAATCTGGCGCCGGCCCAGCGTCTGCAGCCCCAGGCCCAGCCAGTCCGCTTTCTTGTAGCTCGCCTGGTCCTTGACGTTTTGCACCGTCACCGACTTGATGGCGTCGCCCATGCGCGCAGCAACACCTGCGGTGCTGGTGCGGCTGAACCGGATGTCGGGGCTGGTTTGGTCGAATGCACCAGAATTGCCGATGGCGCTCTTGATCTGCTCGGGGTGGAATGCGACGTAGTGGGTTGCAACCAGACGGCGCCCACTGGGCGTGTCGCTGAAGTTGCGCAGGATCATCCCATCATGGGGTGGCACAACCCAATCCGTGCCTGAACGCACGCCCTTTCGGGCAGTCTGCACCATGCCCCCGAAATCAACCGCCAGCTCGTGGTAGCTTTTCCCGGCCATATCCACAATCTTCGGGTTTTCCATTTTTAGGAAAACCGGCATCACGTTCCGCGCGCCATTCTTACCGAGCTTCTTCTTGGACAGCGCTGCGTAGTCGCCCGCCAACTCCGGCGAATCAGAGAACCAGAAAGCGCCATCTGCGCTGCGCGCCCTGGTGAGGCTGCCGGATTTTGCCAGGTCGAAAGCGTCAATATCGGCGGCTGTCCCGTGGTACACCACCAGTGGCTTGCCGTCGGCATCCACCACGCGGCTCCCCGCAAACCAGCGCTTGAACGCCTCGGCCTGCGTCTGGTCGGTGGCGGTTCTGCTGAATGCCAAGTCCATCTGCTCACCCAGCACCTTCGCCTTCTCTGCGCCGGTAACGGGTTCGCCGTTCACGTCGATGATGGTCAGTATCTTCTCCATGCCGGGGAAGATGACGTAGTTGCTTGTGCCTGCGCCAATTTGCTGCTGCGCCCATTGCCGCGCTTCCTGCTCGGACTTGAAAGGCATCGAGGTTGTGATTTGTGAAGCCTGTGGAATGATGTCGCCGATCTGACCAGACACCTGGCTCCCGTCCTTGCGGATTTTTGCTTGCCAACCTTTTGACGACTGAAACACATCAACCAATTCGCCACCGGATCTCCCGCGAGAGGCGCCGTCTAGGTAGCGGATTCCGGGGATGCCGATGTCTTTAAGTAGCGCCTCTGCATTCCCACCAAATCCAACCACCCGCTCCAGCGAGCGCAGCAGTGATTCGCCGCTCTTGCCCCACGACAATGCTGGTTGGTACTTTCGTTCACCCATCGCTCCAGTGATGTAGCCACCTTTGAGCTTCCCACTTTCAGCAGCATCCATCAAGGCTTGCTTCACCTGCTCTGTCTGCTCACTCAGCGGCTTATCCCAATCCAGCATCTTGGCGATCTGGTCGTCTGGGAGGTCTACTTGGTACAGCTGCCCCTCTAGCTGGCGCACGCTCTCTGTTGTCAGGCTGTCTGCAAGGATCTTGAACTTGTTGGCGTAATCGACGCCTCTTTGCGAGTCTTCGATCATGCTGTCGTCATACGTGAATTTGCGCAAGTCGCCCCAGCCAGCGCCCATATCAACTGTTTGGCCATTTAGCCGGCGCGCCTCATACAAGTGCTTCTTCGTGATTTCGATCTGCTTGCGCCCAGCCTCCTTGATTTCTTGTATTGCTTGCGCCGCCGTCTTTCCCTCCTGTTGCGTTGCAGTGAGGAAGCGTTCAGCAATAGACCTCTCGGGCGACTCGGTGACAGAAGGCAGTGAGTCCATTGACCGCCCATCGAACTCGTATCGGCCCCTGGATAGGTTGTCTTTGTACCCCGTAGCAATGCCTTTTCTATCGGCCAAATACAGCCCATGCCCATAAGCCTGCGCACCTTCACCCGTGCCGATCTTGCTTGAGTCGAATTGCAGGAACTTGTGCGGGCTGCCATGCCACACGCGGCTGAATGCCAGCATCGCCCGGTCAATCGACTGCTTCGGTGTCTCGTTGCTGCGCGTGACAAAGCCCCTGGCTGGAATGATGTACCCGGCAATGATGTCCGCATCCGTCAGGCGAAGGCTCTTGAACCCTGGCACGTTCGAGCGCAGCCAGTTGCGAATCAAGGCAATGGCTCGCTTCACGAAGCCGATGGTGGGCTGCGTTTGAGCCATTTCGGCCAGCACTTCCTCTGCGGCAGACAGGCGGTCCTTGGCGCTCATCGCGGCCCATATCTGCGCGACGCTCGCGGTCTTCTTGTCCAGCCCGCCCAGCGCATCCTTGTCGAACAGCCCGTATTCGCGGGCCTTGGTCACAACATCCTTGCGGCGCATGGTGCCTAGCTGCATCAGGATAGGGTCGAGCCCTTCACCGAACACTCCGCGCAGGCCGTAGTGGCCCAGCACTTCATGGAATAGCACCTCGGCAATCTGCTCCGGGCCTTTGAGTTGGTCGGATAGCAGGTACACCTTGCCCTTGTAGATGAACCCCCGCGCATCTCCGTCGCTGCCCTGGCTCTTGAGTTCTGCGTCGTAGTCGCGCACTTCCTGCGGAATCTGCGGGTCTTGCATGTTGCGCGCCACGATGATCTCTGGAACGCGCGTCCACTTCTCGGTAAGGCCATCGACCATCATCTGCGTGGCGACGTTTTGAGCGTTGCTGTCGGCGCGGGAGAGGGCGGGAGATTGGGCGCGGCTGAACATCGCCACACCCTCTGCCTTGTCGATCACCACCATGCGAGCATTGACGCCAGTGTTCACGGGCAAGCTCGGGTCCATGAAACTACCCTCTGGAAGTTTCTCACTGGTCCCTCCAACCGACTCCAGCCATTCGCGGAAATCCTGGGCCTTCTTGTCCTGGCCGAAGAACACACCTTCCCCCATGATCGCAACAATCCGTCCACCCGGCTTGAGCAGGCTGTACGCATGGCGCACATGCTCCGCATCGCGCCGGTTGCTGAACGGCGGGTTCATGATGATGCGGTCGTAGCCGCTGGCAGTGCCGTTGTGGGTAACACCCGTCAGGTCGGCCCGGTCGTAGTAGCCAGCACCCACCATGTCGCCAGAGGCATTCACCAGCCGCACGCGGTTGCCATTGGCGCCGCGCATGATGCCCTCGGCCCCGTCTGGGGCTCGGAAGGTGTCGCCAAAAGTGAAGAACCCGCGCGGCTTCAAATCAAGGAAGTCGTCCACTGCCTGGGTGGTGTAGCCCTTCTCCTCAAGCAGCGCGCGGCGCTCGCTCGAAATCTCGATCACGTCTGGCTCTGCCCCCGCCTCGCGGATGCGGTCGGCCAAGTGGCCCATGCCTGCACTGGGCTCCAGCACCGCCATGTCAGGCGACAGATCGGCCGCCTCGATCATCTGGTCGGCCACCTCCGCAGACGTGGGGAAAAAGTCCATCCCATCAGCCTTGCGGCCCACCATCTGCAATTCCATGGCGCGTGTGCGATTGGCCACGGCCTGCTCTTTGAGGTCGATGAACTCGCGCAGGGCAGCGCGGAATTCGCTTGGCGTCTCGATGCCGATGCGGGCCAGGGCCTTGCGGCGGTCGTAGGCCGTCTGGAACTGCCACGGCACCGACAGCTGGTTTTGCTTGTTGCCGCGGCGGCCGATGGCCTCCACCAGTTCGGCGCCAAAGTCGGCCGTCAGCGTGATGCGCTTGTCGCCATCGCCCTTCCACACGCCCCGGCCAATGGCCTCGCCAGGGCTCAGGATCACGCGGTTCTGCCCGCGCTTTATGGGAAGCACGATGGCCTTGCCGGTCAGTCCGCTGCGCTTGATGGCGCGCTCAGCCTCGTCCTTGCTGGCAAAGTCGGCCAGGGCATCTCCCCGCCCAAACTGCGACACATCCCGGAAATTGGCCTTTGCAAACTCCAGATAGGCGTCGGTCACATCGTCGGACACCGACATCAATCGCTGGCCCAGCTTCTTGGTGCCATCCACCTCCAGCATCTGGCGGCCCAATGTGGCCAGGTCAGAGCGGAACGCTCCGTAGCTCGGGAAATCTGCAAAGTCGGCCGTCTCCGCTGTGGGCGGTTCTCCCTTGCGCTTTTCCTGGTCCGCGTAGCTCGGGTACTTAGCGCGCAGCTCAGCGCCTTTGGCGGTGTCAACGGTGCCAGTCAGCATGTCCACCTGGGACTTAGTTCGCACCTCATCTAGGAACTTCGCGTTTCCGTCCTCAATGGCCTGCGCAATGTTGCGCATGGTCTGCGCCTTCGCCTTGTCGGCTGCAGCCGCCTGCAATGCAGCGCTGGCAAACCTGGCCCGGCGCTCGGTGTTGGCCTTACGGTCACGCCCCTCCACCTCTTGCGCTTGTGCTTCCAGTTTGTCGGCCATGGCGCGCAGGCGCTCCACGGCGGTCTGGCTACGGTCGTCCTCGAAGGCGTCGCGGCGCTGGGCCACCTGTTTCTGTGCTGCCGTCGTGTCACCACCAGCCAGCGCCAGGAACGCCTCGGCGTTGGTCTTGTCCTTGAACTGGAAACCAGGAATAGCCCCGTTGCCACGGAATGCGCTGTACCAGCCGCCCAACTTCTTGGCACTGGCCAGCACGGTCTTGTAGTCATCTGCGCTCAGGCGGTCTGCCAGCTTGACCACAAACAGGTCGTAGCCATCGCGGGTGTGCTTGGTAGCGATGATCTCGCCGCCCGTGGTCTGGCCTGCGGTGCGTACCTCCGTCTTGGCCGCACGCTTGCGTGACTCTCGCGCCTCCTTCGTGCCTTCGGCCTCAAGCGTGTCGTACTGAATCCGCTGCTCTGGCGTGAGCATCAGGAAAGCCTCTTTGCGGGTCTTTCCGGTACGCATGTGGGCGTCCAGCAGATTGCGGAAATCATCTCGCGTCTTTGGGTTTTCCAGTGCTGCGGCGCGCGCCTTGCCTCGGGCCTGCGCCTCGGCAATTTCATCTTGTCGGTCCTTGACGTACTGCGCCAGCTTGTCAGCATCGGTGGCTTCGACCAGCTTGCGCACGGCGTTCTGATAGCTGTCGCGCCCCATGCCGTAGGTCACAGACTCACCCAGCGCGTACTCGCCCACCATTTCGCGGTACACCGCGTCCACCACATCGGCCTTTTTCTCGTTGGCGTAGCGCATCTGCACGAAGGGCCCGCCCTCTCGCAGCAGCTGCACCTTGGTCATGGTGTCCAGCTCGGCCACTATGGCCGCTTTGCCGTCCACCACCTGCTCAAAGCTGGCCCGGAACTGCTCGGCCGTAGCCTTGCCTTCGCGCACGGCGGCCATAGTGGCGTTGTGGCGGTCAACGGTTGGAGTCTTGCTGGCTGGTTTTTGCTCTGGTACGCGGTCTGCATCGGTCAGGCCCTGCCCGTTTTTGGCATTCACCTTGTCGATGACGCTGGACAGCGGCACCGTATCGGATTTTGGCGCTGCTGGGCGTTCAGCTTTGTTGGCGAAGCCAAACGCATACCAAAGCCCGCTCACACTGAACTCACGTCGCGCGTGGCTGATGCCGTCAATCTCTCCGAAGTGGTCATTGCCTGCAATTCGATGGCGCACATACTCTCCGCGCTCAAAGGTGACTGGCTCCATTTCGCCAGTCTCGCGGTTCAGTCGCTCCAGGGTGAAGTGGTCGCGGTCATTGGCTTCCACCACGCGCCCTTCAATCTCAGCCACCAGCCACTTGCGCATCTCGCTGGGCTTGGTGTCTTCGTTGCGTGCGGCCTTCTTGAGCGAGTCAGTCACCACGCCAGGGGTTGCTGCCTCCGGCGCCTGGCCAGGGTCTGCGTGGGTTGCGGGGGCTGGTTGTGATTGCTGCAATGCAGCGCGGCCTGCAACAAACTCTGCATACCCATCCTTGCGCTTACCACGCTCCTTGGCACTATCCATGGCGGCTGCAAGTCTATCTACTCCCACTTCGCCGTCCAGCGTGGCAGCCCCTCGCTTTCCGGTAATGGTGACAATCAGTCCGCTATCGTTGAGGCCGTTCACCTTCACGCCGGTCGTCACCTTGCCGTCATTGAACACCAGCGTACCCAGCACGTCGCCGGGCTTCAGGTTCAGCGCCTTGGCAAATTCGCGGCTTTTGGCGTTGCTGCGCTGGGCCTGGACAGCCCTGGTGGCGTTGTACACGTCATAGCCAAAATCACCACCCTCCACGCCTCTCGAATTGCGCGCACGCTGCTCAAGCGTAACGCCCAACGCCTTGGCTACATGTTCATCAACATCGCTGTTGTAGAAAGCGCCATCGTCCAATGCTTTTGCTACGGCGTCCATCAACAACTGCTGGCGCGCGGTTGGCTTGAAGCTCGGACTCTGCGCCGCCATCCAGCTCTCGTCTCCTTGCTGCTGTGCGTATTTTTCAGGCGGCAGCTCGTAGCGGATCGCTTTTTCGTCCTGGCCATTGCTGGAGATTGCTACGTTTTCAATAGCTGTTTGCGCTTGCTTTGCAACCTCCCACCCTTGTTGGCGAGCCTGGCCAACGGCGCCAGTGCGATCCGGGATGATGGCAAGCCTGTCGCCTTTTGAAATTACGACCTGGCCCGTGGTGGCCATGAGGTTTGCAGAATCGAAGTCTGGATAGAACGGCTTGATGGCGTTTTCGTAAGCCTCTTGCGCCTTTTTCTTTGACTCCTGCTCAAGCGCCATGCGTTCTACATCACTTGCCGAAACGTCCGGGAACAGCTCGGTGGGGTGGGCAATGCGCCCATCTGGCAGCGTGACGTAATAGCGCACCATGGCGCCGGTGATGTCCGACTTCTCGAACAGCTCTGGCGAATAAACGTAACCGTAGCGGTCGTTGCCATTGCTGTCCTGCCCCTTGAACTCGCGCTCGGCGCCCTTGGTCTTGTAGGTATCCACCAGCGACTCAAGGACTTGCTTGCGCTGCTCCTTGGTCAATGACTTGCCGATTGCAAAGCGCGCAGCCTTGGCCTGTGCTGCTGCAATGCCTTCTTGCGCGTTGGTGGGCGCTTTCGCTATATCAGCAGCTATTTGTTCTGCTTCCGCATACACCCCGTCCAGAAGTTTTAACGCAGCTTTCGCATCACTCTCTTTCTTGAACAGTGCTACCGTGTAATCTTCAAGCGAGAACGATCCACCAGTTTTACTGCCAAACTCTTCGCCTCGTTTTTTAATATCCGCAATGCTCTCTCCATTGGCCCTGGCTGCCATTGCATCAATTTTTTCTGCTGTATCTTCAAGAAGAATGTCGTAGGCAGATTCTGTTGCGCGAAGTTCTTTAAGGTTGCGATTCTTTTCTTTTTCGTATTCCCTCTTCGCTACTTCAATTGCGCGTGTTTTTATTGGCGAAGCGTCGGGTTTGCTTTCTGGTGTGGGTTCGGCTACCGGTTCGAGGATTCCGCCAAAGTCCGGCCTGCCATTGCGCATCTGGTAAACGCTACCGTCCTTGCGCTCGTAAAGCAAATTGCCTGCCTCGTTCTTCCCGATCGGCTTATCCTCTGCGGGAACAACAATTTCGCGCGGCGCCTGCTTTGCGGCCACCGTCGCGTCCTGTCTCGCCTTCTTTATGGATGCAAGGTATTCGAGTGCATTGGGTTTTTTCTCTGCAGACGATGCCTGTGCGTCGCGTGCATCCACCTCGGCCACGATCTGCGCCAGCCTCTTGCCCTTTGGCTCCAGTCCAAGCTCACGCGCTACCCGGCCCGCTTGAATGGCGTTCTTGCGCCAGTTGGGGTGGCGGTCTGCTGTCGGCGTTCCTTGCGCGCTTGGCGACGGCGCTGCTTGCGCTCCAACTGGTTGAGCCTTGCCATCGCGCTCGGCATCGCCCATTGCAGCCAGCTCTTGCTTGCGCTTTTCGATGGCAGAAGGGCGAAGGCTTGCTACAACACCACCGTTGTTCGTCTGCCCAGTTGCAATTTCATGCTCAAGGCGCGCGCGGCGGCGCTGCTCTGGCGTCAGTGCTGCCCAGTTCGCATTGCCCGGCGCCTGAGCTTGCGCGCCTGGCGCTGGCGTGCCTTGCGCTCCAATGTTCTGAGGCTGGACAATGGGCGCTACAGACTTTGCATATATCTCAATCTCGGCTTTCAAAGCCTGGAAGTCGCTTACCGCTTTCTCACCATGCTTTTGCGCAATTCCGTTCAGCACAACCCGCACCTTGTCATAGAGTGACTGAATTGATGCGCGGTCGTCGGCTTTCTTTGCGGACTCGAACGCATTGCGCCAGGACTGGATTGATGCGTCGTCCTTTGCTGCTGGCTCTACCCCATCCGCTTGTACGCCACTTCCTCCAACCGTAGCGGATTGGCCTGCGGTGGCCGCTGCTGCTGGGCC
>ERZ724516.1951-NODE-1951-length-11771-cov-8.276972_pt1 | contig 11771 bp, 9 predicted proteins | sample MGYA00376049_ERZ724516 | MGnify/ENA primary metagenome ERZ724516 (study PRJEB28724, sample SAMN07190886) | activated sludge metagenome | isolation source: activated sludge of sewage treatment plant in Hong Hong | place: USA: Christiansburg, Virginia | collected... | reverse complement strand
CAGCCATGAAATACATCGACGAATTCCGCGATGGGGATGGCGCGCGCCACATCGCCGCCAATATCGCCGCCGAAGTCCGCCCCGACGTGACCTACAACTTCATGGAGTTTTGCGGCGGGCACACGCACGCCATTTCCCGCTACGGCATTGCCGACATGCTGCCCGCCAATGTGGGCATGATCCATGGGCCGGGCTGCCCGGTGTGCGTGCTGCCGATTGGTCGCGTCGATCTGGCAATCCGCCTCGCGCTGGAGCAGGGCGTGATGCTGTGCACCTATGGCGACACCATGCGCGTGCCCGCGTCGGACGGCCTGTCGCTGATCAAGGCCAAGGCGCGCGGGGCCGACATCCGTATGGTCTATTCGGCCGCCGACGCGCTCAAGCTGGCCGAGCAAAACCCGGATCGGGAGGTGGTGTTTTTTGCCATCGGCTTCGAGACCACCACGCCGCCCACGGCCCTGGTCATTCGCGATGCGGCGGCGCGCGGCGTCAAAAACTTCAGCGTGCTGTGCTGCCATGTGCTGACCCCGGCCGCTATCACCCACATCCTGGAAGCGGCTGAAGCGCGCCTGTTGGGCACGGTGCCAATTGACGGCTTCATCGGCCCGGCCCACGTCAGCATCATCATCGGCTCCAAACCCTATGAAGCCTTTGCCCAAACCTATCACAAGCCCGTAGTGATCACCGGGTTTGAGCCGCTCGATGTGATGCAGGGCATTTTGATGTTGGTGCGCCAGATCAACGCAGGACGCGGCGTGGTGGAGAACGAGTTTTCGCGCGTGGTAACGCGCGACGGCAACCAGGCGGCGCAGGCCTTGATGGCGCAGATCTTCGACCTGCGCGAGAGCTTTGAGTGGCGCGGCCTGGGCGAGGTGCCCTACAGCGCCCTGAAGATTCGCCCGGCGTTTGCCGAATGGGATGCCGAGCGCAAGTTTGACCTGCACTACGCCAGCGTGCCCGACCACAAGCAATGCGAATGCGGCGCCATCCTGCGCGGGGTCAAGCGCCCGCAAGACTGCAAGCTGTTTGGCACGATGTGCACGCCGGAGAGCCCGATGGGCTCGTGCATGGTGTCCAACGAAGGCGCCTGCGCCGCCCACTACTCCTATGGCCGCTTCCGCGACATCGCGGTGGTGGCAGGATGACCATGACGACAGCCAAGAAGAACTACCTGCGCCCCATCGACTTCAAGCACGGGCACATCGACATGACGCACGGCGCAGGCGGGCGGGCCGCGGCGCAACTGGTGGACGAGCTGTTTGCCCGCGCCTTTGATAACGAGTACTTGCGCCAGGGCCACGATGGGGCCTTGCTGCCCTTCCCCACGGGCGGGCGGCTGGTGATGGCCACCGATGGCCATGTCATTTCGCCGCTGTTCTTCCCCGGCGGGGATATTGGCTGTCTGTCGGTGCATGGCACGGTCAACGATGTGGCCATGTCGGGAGCCAAGCCGTTGTATCTGGCCGCCAGTTTCATTCTGGAAGAAGGCTTTGCGATGGCCGATTTGAAGCGCATTGTCGAATCCATGGCGGCGGCGGCGCGCGAGGCCGGCGTGCCCATCGTCACCGGCGACACCAAGGTGGTGGAGAAGGGCAAGGGCGACGGCGTTTTCATCAGCACCACCGGCGTGGGCGTGGCACCGGATGGCCTGTGCATCGACGGGCGCCAGGCAAGGGCCGGCGACGTGATTTTGGTCTCGGGTACGCTGGGTGAGCACGGCGTGGCGGTGATGTCGCTGCGCGAGTCGCTGGAGTTCGAGACCGCCATTGAATCCGACACCGCCGCCCTGCACACCCTGGTGCAGGCCATGCTGCAGGCCTTGCCCGACCCCAACGCCTTGCACGTGCTGCGCGACCCCACGCGTGGCGGGCTGGCCACCACGCTCAACGAGATCGCCAAGCAGTCGCAGGTTGGCATGGTGATCGAGGAAGCTTTGATTCCCGTGCTGCCGCAGGTGGAGGCGGCCTGCGAACTGCTGGGCCTGGACCCGCTGTACGTGGCCAACGAAGGCAAGCTGATCGCCATCTGCGCGCCCGAAGTGGCAGACCAACTGCTGGCCGCCATGCGCGCCCACCCGCTGGGGCGCGGTGCAGAGCGCATTGGCACCGTCACGCAGGACAGCCATTGCTTTGTGCAGATGAATACGCGGTTTGGTGGGCGGCGCGTGGTGGATTGGCTCAGCGGCGAGCAACTACCGCGGATTTGCTAATCCACCAGCCAGAGGTTTCCTGTTGCGGGCCCACACTGGGCTGGGCACACCCAGTGGGCCGGTAGAAGGCTGGGCGTGCCTCAGCCTTGCTGGTTTTGCAGAGCGGCAATCCGCTCTTCGATGGGAGGGTGTGTCGAGAACAGCTTGCCGATACCACCGGCAATGCCCATTGCCGCCACGCTTTTGGGCAGCTCACCAGGGACCATGCCACCCAAACGCGCCAGGGCATTGATCATCGGTTGCTTGCGCCCCAGCAATTGGGCCGCTCCGGCATCGGCTCGGAATTCGCGGTGACGCGAGAACCAGGCCACCACGATGGCAGCGGCAAAGCCCAACACGATGTCTAGCACAATGGTGGTGATCATGTAGCCTATGCCGGGGCCGGAGCTGCGGTCGTCACCCTTGCGCAAAAAGCTGTCGACCGCGTAACCGATGACACGGCTGAGAAAGACGACAAACGTGTTCATCACGCCCTGAATCAAGGTCATGGTGACCATATCGCCGTTGGCAATGTGGGCCACTTCGTGGCCAATGACGGCTTCAATCTCTTCTTTGGTCATGCCCTGCAGGAGGCCAGTGGATACCGCAACCAGTGCCGAGTTCTTGAAAGCACCGGTGGCAAAGGCGTTGGGGTCGCCTTCAAAAATACCGACTTCCGGCATGCCGATGCCGGCCTTTTCGGACAGCTTGCGCACGGTTTCAACAATCCAGGCTTCGTCCACGTTTTGCGGCTGTTCAATGATTCGCACACCCGAAGTCCACTTGGCCATAGGTTTGCTGATCAACAGGGAAATAATGGCACCGCCAAAACCCATGATCAGAGCGAAGCCCAACAAGGCACCCAGGTTGAGTCCACTGCTGGTGAGGTAGCGGTTCACACCCAGCAGGCTGGCTACGATGCCCAGAACAGCGACCACAAGTACGTTGGTCAAGACAAATAACAGAATGCGTTTCATGGTTTCCTTTTTCCGTTGGCCCGTCTACAAGAGCCGACTGCGTGAATGGTAAGGTTGAATTGCGCAATTTCAAGCCAGGACGCTTCTAAAGAACCTAAACACCATGGGGAAAAAAGGAAAGGACTCGACTACGTGTGGAACGCTGGCCCGAGGCGTTGGGCGGGGTGGGGCCGATTTCGGAACCGAAGGTTCATGAGGCCCCAGCCCGCCCGGCGCCTCGGGTTGGCGTGGGGCAAGTATCAAACCAAGTTGTGACGATTGGGGCGGAATACCGAGGCATCTTCGTAAAACGCTGGGTCTTCATTTCCGGACCACCAGCCGGGGACGCCTAGTACGGGCAAATGCGCAAAGGGCTTGCCAGCCAAACGCTCGGCGTTTATGTCGGCGGCCATCCACTGGTCGAGATCCGCTATCGAATGTGTAGCTGCTTGTGCCCTGTATACGTGGGCGGTGATGGGTTTTCGTGGGCAAACCAGCTTCTCCAGCAGCGCGTGACCAAACAGCACCAGATTGGACTGCGCCCACAGCGGACGCAGCGGACCAAACAAGCGACGCCAGGCCTTGGCCGCCAGAGCGTCCCACAACGCATCGGGGCATTGCAAAAAGGCGGCGTTCTCGTCAAACACCGTCAATGCGTCGCGCGCCGGGCCACGCACCGGCTGGATTCCGGTTTGTGCAATCTGGCCGACGTGCAACTGGTTCAGGCGGCGTTTGGTCTGGGGGAACAGCAACCAGGCCAGCCCATTGAAAAAGTCGTGCAAGCCCTCGCGGGTAGGGCAGCAGTTGCTATTAAAGATGTAGCTTTCGTAGGCCATTCCGGTCGGCAGATCACATTGCGGAACGAAGCGCACCGGGCTGGGCAAGGGCGCCAGCGCAGCATTCAGCGCATCGGCGCAGGGCACTCCTGCAGTTACCTGAGCCGCAACGCCCCTCCCCATCGTCGAATAGGGCCTCAGCCAGGGCACTGACCAGGCGATGGCACCTAGACCATCCGCCACGGCAATGCCTCACCCCCACCCAGTGGCTTCAATTGCGCCTCACCAAAGGCAAAGCTTTCGGGCACGGTCCATGACTCGCGGCGCAGGGTGATGGTGCCCCGGTTGCGCGGCAGACCGTAGAAATCAGCCCCATGAAAGCTGGCAAAACCTTCCAATTGGTCCAGCGCACCGGCCGTGTCAAAGGCCTGGGCATACAGCTCCAGGGCCGCGTGTGCGGTGTAACACCCGGCACAACCCGTGGCGTGCTCCTTCAGGTGGGCCGCGTGTGGCGCACTGTCGGTCCCCAGAAAAAATTTACTGGAGCCACTGGTAGCAGCCTGCACCAAGGCCAGACGGTGCATCTCGCGCTTCAGCACGGGCAAACAGTAGTAGTGAGGGCGGATGCCACCGGTGAAAATCGCATTGCGGTTGTACAAAAGGTGGTGTGCGGTGATGGTGGCGCCGATGAATCGATCACCGTCGCTAACGTACTGCGCGGCTTCCTTGGTCGTGATGTGTTCAAACACCATCTTCAACTCGGGGAAATCTTTGCGCAGCGGGATCAACTGCGAGTCGATAAAGACAGCCTCGCGATCAAACAAATCAATGTCGGGCGACGTCGCCTCGCCGTGCATCAGCAGCAACAGGCCTGAACGCTGCATGGCTTCCAGGGTCTTGTAGATGTGCCGCAAATCCGTGACTCCCGCGTCACTATTGGTGGTCGCTCCCGCAGGGTACAACTTGGCGGCGACGACCCCTGCGTCTTTGGCACGGGCAATCTCGTCCGGTGGCAGGTTGTCGGTCAGGTAAAGGGTCATTAAGGGCTCAAACGAGATGCCCGGTGGCACGGCCGCCAAAATCCGATTGCGGTAGGCGACTGCCTGCACAGCGGTGGTGATGGGCGGCTTCAAATTTGGCATGACGATTGCGCGGCCAAACTGTGCCGCCGTGTGCGGCACAACGGTGGGAAGTACATCGCCATCACGCAGGTGCAGATGCCAATCGTCGGGGCGGGTCAGGGTAAGTTCGTTCATGCCACTATTGTCCCAAAAGTTGCCATGGGTGAAATGTCAGCGTACACCTCAATACGGGTGAACTGTGCCGTCACCCGGAATGCAAAAAGCCCATCACAGTGGATGGGCTTTCTACAAAATATGGAGCGGGAAAAGAGGTTCGAACTCTCGACCTATACCTTGGCAAGGTATCGCTCTACCAACTGAGCTATTCCCGCATATTTGGTGGCCTGGGGCGGAATCGAACCACCGACACAAGGATTTTCAATCCTCTGCTCTACCGACTGAGCTACCGGGCCTGAGCCTAAAATTATAGCAGGAAGATTCGGAGATTTCCAAGCCGGTCGAATCAATGGGTCAATTGCCGTTGCGCTTACCACGCGTCAGGTCGACGCCAAGTTGCTTGAGCTTGCGATACAGGTGTGTTCGCTCAAGCCCGGTTTTTTCTGCCACACGCGTCATGGACCCGTTTTCCCTCGCAAGGTGGTATTCGAAATAAGCCTTTTCAAATTCGTCCCTGGCCTCCCGCAGGGGCTTGTCGAGTACAAAATTTTGCGTAGCCTGAAGACCTGGTTCACTGGGACCGCTGGTCATGGCCGGGGGAAACCCCAAGACTTCCACCACGGGTGTAAACGGTTTTGGTGTCGCCGCCGCCATGGAGCGATGCAAATTGTTGCGCACCAATCCCTGCTCAACTGCCCTCAACAATTTTTGCAGGGTAATGGGCTTTTCCAGAAACGCCAAAGCGCCAATTTTTGTGGCTTCAACCGCCGTATCAATGGTGGCGTGCCCACTCATCATAATGACAGGCATGGTCAGCGCACCAGTCGAGGACCACTCTTTCAGCAGGGTAACGCCATCGGTATCGGGCATCCAGATATCGAGCAAAACAAGGTCTGGCCGCTCACGCAATCGGGCGGCGCGCGCCTGCGCCGCGTTTTCCGCCAGTTCGACGTTGTGACCCTCGTCATTGAGGATCTCCCAGAGCAGATCCCGAATGCCATGCTCATCATCAACAACCAGAATATTTGCCATGTTTTGTGCGCTAACCCTTAGATACCCATATGTCGCGCTTAAGCTGGCGCGGTATTCCCGACGCCCAATGATAACGATACTTGCGCGCCCACCACGACACCGTCTACGACGCGGTTGACAATGTCTACCCGCGAGCCGTGCTCGTCTGCAATCTTCTTGACAACGGCCAGACCCAACCCCGTACCCTTGGCTTTCGTCGTGACGTAGGGCTCAAAGGCGCGTTTGAGGATGTGGTCGGGGAAGCCGCCGCCACTATCCAAGACACTGATTCGGACCCGCCCAACCCCCGGTTGAAACAGCGTCCTGACGACTACATTGCGATCGCCCGTATCGACAGTCTTGACGGTTTCGCTGGCATCCTGGGCATTTTGAATCAGGTTGTGAACCACCTGCCTTAACTGCTGAGCATCACCCATCACGGGCGGGCAGGCCGGATCCAATTCCAGACTCACCGGCACGGCAAGGCCGTCGTGTTCATAGAGCATGAAGATATCGGTGACCAAGGAGTTCAAATCGACGGGTTTGAGCTCTGCGGCGGGCAACCGCGCATAGTCCCGAAAATCGTTGACCAGTCGCTTCATGGCCTCGACCTGATCCACGATGGTTTTGACTGATTTTGTCAGAACGGCTTGATCACCCGAAGCCAGTTTTCCAGTGAGCTTCATTTCGAGCCGCTCTGCTGACAATTGGATCGGGGTTAAAGGGTTCTTGATTTCGTGGGCCAACCGGCGCGCCACTTCGCCCCAAGCCTGTGCCCGCTGCGCCGAGACGATGTCAGAAATGTCGTCAAACACCAACAAGCGTGCGTCACCCGGCAACTCGGCCCCGCGCGCGACCAACGTCAACGTGCGGTCAAACGGGCCATGCAGCGCAGAGGAGCCACCACCCAACTCGAACGAACGCTGCCAGTGATCCAAAGGTTGGCCCGCTTGCTGTGTCAAAAAATCGTCAAACTGGTGCTGTACCGAACCACTAAAGTCTGCCAATCCATCGATGTCTGCCAAGGGTCGGCCGACAAAATCAGAGAGCGGAACGTGCAGAATCCGTGTCGCCCCCGGATTGAACGATCTGATCAAACCCTGTGCATCCATCACGATGACGCCAGCCGTCAGGTTGTCCAGAATAGTCTGCAGGTTGGCGCGGGCCGCATCAACCTGCTCCATACTGTGTTGCACGGCTTGGCGGGCGTCCGCCAGCTGCTGTGTCATTGACGCAAAAGAACGGGTCAGCCCAACCAGTTCATCATTTCCCTGCATCACCAGTTTTGGAGTCAAGTCGCCAGCGGCCACCTGGCTGACGCCCTCGGCCAGCATCAGCAGGGGGCGCGCTATTTGGTCACCCAAAATCACCGCCAATAGCACCGCCCCAAATACAGCCAAGAAAAGACTCAAGGTCAAAGTCCCGATATACATACGCTTGAGTCCTTGCCGACCCAATGCCCGCTCCTGATACTCTCGGTTGGCGCTTTCCACCGCGAGCGCGTTGGCCACCAGATTCGACGGCAAGGCGCGGGTCACTTGCAGGAAACGTGATTCCGGGCTCAGCCCCAGCGCGGTACTTGAAATTGGCACCAGCACTTTGATGCGGGCACCATTGAGACTTGCTGGAACACCATCGTCCAGCCCATCCACCCAGGACAGAGACCGGTCAGTTCTTGCCGTGCGAAACTGCTGGGGTGAAGGTTTGTCGGGCGCCAGCTGAAAACGGGACTGGCCAGCACTGGCCAGGAGCTTCCCAGATGCGCTCCAAATCGTCGCATCGGCGGCGCTGAGCTGCTCCACCATGCGATCCAATGCCAGACCCACTGCCGCCTCCTGGGTTTCAGCCAATTGGCTGGCAGCGCTGCGCGTCTTGGTGGTGAGATCGTTCGACAATGCGTCTAGCGTGACGCGTCCCAGACTCAGGCCTGCTTCCAGCGCACCTTCGACCTTCACGTCAAACCAGGTTTCAATGGATCGAGAGACAAACTGGTACGAGACGCCAAAAACCAGAAGGCCTGGCGCCAACCCAACCAACGCAAAAATCGTGGCCAATTTGAGCAACAGGCGGCTGCCGAAGCGCCCCTCACGCAGACGCACCAGTAAGCGATAGGCCACCCAAACAATAACGCCAAAAAGAATACCCGCGACGACCACATTGACCGTAAACAAGCGCGCATAGTTGTGCTCATACATTTCCCGGTTGTTGGTGGCTTCAATGAGCAGGTAAAGCAACCCCAGGCCGATTGCCACCATGGCCACTGCACCACCCCCCAACGTCCAACGCAGGGCGCGGGAGCTTTGTACCGCCTTGTCGTAACGACTGCGCGGCAAGTTGGCGGTCATTTGATAGCCGTGGGTAAAAGGGCCGCACTGATACTGGCGGATAAGTCCCAGTCCGACTGACCCAATGCCCCGATCTGGAAAGGTCGTGGCAATTGACTGAGGTCCAAGCGAAATCGAAAATCCACTTTGTGCTTGAGACTTGCGTCCAGCTCAATTGCCTCCGCAATCTTCCATCGGGCAACCCGTCTGATAGCGGTTAGTGCGTCGGAAAGTGTTTCAAATCCTTGATTGAGTGTCAGGCCGACACTTGGATCTCGACTTGCGCCGGCTGTGACATTGATTCTCCATTTGCGTGTAAGGGGTTGGTAGGCGAGGCGCATATGGCGCTCAGTCGAAGCCACTTTTTTGTCATACCAATACCACCGTTCTCGCATCACATCGGCTTCAATAACAAAGTAAACAGGAATACCCTTTAGAAGCGCGTCTTCCACAACAGCCGGAAGTTCGAACGCAATTTGTGCCGACACAACCACTTCATCGTCAAAACGCTCGACTTTGTACTGCAGTATCTCAGTGGTATTCTGCGCTTGGGCCAAGCCAGCAACGGCCACAAAACCACACATGCACAGCACGCGCAGGGCCAGACTAAGCCATCCGTTTTTGCAGCAGTGCGTAAAAAAAGCCATCGTAATCACAACTCGGATTGTCTGGGACGCCTTCACTGTTTGCGACATTTCTCGGGATTAAATGCCCGGGGGACGACAGCAAAGCGGCATCAGTGTTGTGTGTGAGAAACGTTTGCACCTGGGCACTGCCTTCAGCCAGAAATAGCGAGCAGGTGCAATACACGAAGCGGCCCCCGGGACGCAGCAACGCCCAAAGCGATTGCAACAGTTGTTTTTGCACGTGGGCCAGTTGTGTGATGTCGGATTCGCGACGCAACCACCGAATATCCGGATGGCGTCGTACGATGCCAGAGGCGGTGCAGGGAGCGTCCAGCAAAATAGCATCGAAGAATTGGCCATCCCACCAGTCTTGCGGACGAGCCGCGTCTGCAGTCACAACGTCCGCCTGCAATCCGAGTCGCGTCAGATTTTGTCGAATGCGGCCAGTTCTATGGGCATCGATTTCCAAAGCCATGACCAGACTGTTCGTCAGTTCTGCGAGGTGGCCTGTTTTTCCGCCCGGCGCAGCACAGGCGTCCAGGATCCGCAGCCCATCGGACGTGTCACTTCCGCCCAACAATAAGGGCGCTGCAATTTGCGCCGATGCATCTTGCACCGACACCAGGCCCAGGTCGAACCCTGGAAGTTGCGACACTGAAGTAGGTTGCTCAAGCACGATTGCATCGTTGGCAGCAGCGCGCGCACCGATCCCCGCTTGCGACAGCATCGCAAGATAGTTGGTCGCCGTTGTCTTGCGTACATTGACCCGCAAGGTCATGGGCGCATGGTTGTTGGCAGCCTGCAAAATGGCACGCCAATGGTCCGGGTGGTCCCTCTGCATCCGCTTGATCCACCAGGAAGGATGATTCCAGTATGCGACAGGGTCAGCATCGGTTCGGGTGACAAGCGCATCCTGTTCACGCAAAAACCGCCGCAAACAGGCATTCAGGAAACTGGCCTGGCCATGGGTTGTGCGACCCCGTTTTGCGGCCTCAACCGTCTGGTTAACCAGCGTGAACATGTCATATGGTGCGTTCTTGGTGTCCCAAGCAAGGGCCAGCGCCACACACAAGAGGGCATCTGCATGCGGCGGTGGCAGCTTGCTGGCTAACAGCGTCCGAAGTGCCTGCGCCCGACCCAGATTGCGCCACACCTGAAAAGCCAGAGCCTGAACGCCAGCGCGCAACTCCGACGGTACTGCGTCTAGTGCCGCAGTACCCGAGGCGCCATCGCGAACGGTGGCGATCACGGCTGCCGTTTCGCTCAATTGCCGCCACAAGGGAACAGGTTCTGAACTGGTTCTCATGGCGTCTTCACAGCTGACCCGCTGGTTTTAGAGCCAACAAGCCGACGATGAGGCTGGCGGGAAACTGTGTCAAAGCTTGGTTGTAGACTTTCATCTTGTGGTTGAACCGGCCGCTCGATGTCTCAACGCTCAATGCAATGGTTTCCCAGCGACTTCGCAACGTTTCTGGCACGATGGGTCCGGCAAGGTCGGCAGGCGTTTCACACACCGCGTCCCAGGCGTGTTGCATCGCGACCAGACGTGTAGCCAGCCGCGACAAAGGCTCTTCAGCAAGCGGCATCGAAACAGCTTCCTTCAATGCCTGTTCCATTTCCTGCCAAGCCACCGTTAGTGAGCTCAAGACCGGAATGGGGTCACCTACCCTGTTGTCCAGCTGCCCTGAAGCAAGCAAAGGGCCTTGCCCACGCACCAGTTCAGCATACTGTCGCAGATCCTTTTCGACTGAAATTAGTGCGTCTAAACCCTTGGTTCGCATGCGCATCAGGCGGTTGTAGACACCCACACACCAAAATACTGCGATCGCAAAGGTGATCCATAACAACAGAGAGTAATTCATGTCCAAGCCGCGCACTGGCTCGGGCCTATTGCCCAAGGCACTAAACGAAAAAAGCCCCAAGCCCTCGTATATTGGACTTGGGGCGCTATACTAACTATAGCAGACTATCTCTATTCTGCGGCACCGCCTTCATCGGCACCTGGCTCACCCACCAACGCAGTGTCGCCAGCCAGTTCTGCGGCTTCCGCTTCGGCAATGGCACGGCGCTCGGCGTCGTCCATGTTCTCCCTCACCTTGCGAGCCTCGTGGTAGGCCAGGCCGGTTCCAGCGGGAATCAGACGACCGACGATGACGTTTTCCTTCAGGCCACGCAACTCATCGCGCTTGCCCATGATCGCCGCTTCAGTCAACACGCGGGTGGTTTCCTGGAAGGAAGCCGCGCTGATGAAGCTGTCGGTGGACAGTGACGCCTTGGTAATACCCAGCAGCAAGTTGGTAAATGTGACCGGAATCTTGCCTTCGGCTCGGAGTGCATCGTTGGTGTTGAGCATTTCGGAACGCTCGACCTGTTCCCCATTGATGTAGCTGGAGTCACCAGCGTTCTCGACCACCACACGGCGCAGCATCTGGCGAACAATCACTTCAATGTGCTTGTCGTTGATCTTCACACCCTGCAAGCGGTACACGTCCTGCACTTCGTCCACGATGTAACGTGCCAGCTCTTCGGAGCCCAGCAAGCGCAGAATGTCCTGCGGGTCGGCCGGGCCATCCACCACGGACTCGCCCTTGTTGACGACCTGGCCTTCGTGCACCAGCATGTTCTTTTCCTTGGGCACCAGGTCTTCCCAGA
>ERZ724516.1950-NODE-1950-length-11775-cov-4.186604_pt1 | contig 11775 bp, 8 predicted proteins | sample MGYA00376049_ERZ724516 | MGnify/ENA primary metagenome ERZ724516 (study PRJEB28724, sample SAMN07190886) | activated sludge metagenome | isolation source: activated sludge of sewage treatment plant in Hong Hong | place: USA: Christiansburg, Virginia | collected... | reverse complement strand
GGGCTTGAAGCTGGATCCCGGCTGGCGCCATGCCTGCGACACGTGGTTGAATTTCCTGCGATTGAAATCAAAGCCCCCTACCAGCGAGCGGATGCTGCCGGTGTATGGGTCGATCGACACGAAGGCGGATTCGACTTCCGGCATCTGGACAATCTGCCATCCCCCCTTGTCGTCGTGCTGCACGCGAATGACGGCGCCGCGACGGATTCGCTTGTTCGGCGGCGCTTTTTCGTCAAGCATGCGGGCGGCAAATTTCAGCGCGTCGCCAGTCAGCGTGATGAGATCACCCCCCTTGCGGTAGACCTTGACCTGCTTCGTACTGGCTTCAAGCACGATGGCGGGCGAAAGGTCTTCGGTACCGCTGATGTCGGCAAGGAGTTCGTCCAGCGTCTCGTCCTGGTCGGAAGTCACTTCCTTCATGTCTACAAAGGATTCCGCGCCGCGGTAGCCATGGCGGCGATCGTAGTCGAAAACTCCGCGACGCAGGCTGGTGTAGGCGGCTAACTGGTCGGCTTTCGTGATCGTGGTGTAGACCCGCAGGCCGCGGCTATAAACCTCGTCCGGGTAGCGTTCAGCAGTGATCTGGCGTGCCATTTCCGCCACATATTCGGCGTGTGCCGAGAATTCGCTGGCATCACGCTTGATGACCAGCGCCTGCTTGATGGCCGCTTCATATTGCTTGTCGTCCAGAGCCCCCATTTCGCGCATGCGGCGCAGGACGTACTGCTGGCGTAATTTGGCACGTTTCGGGTTCACCACCGGGTTAAAGGTGGATGGTGCCTTTGGCAAGCCGGCTAGCATGGCGGCTTCGGCAGGGGTCAAGTCTTTCAGCGGCTTGCCGAAATAGATCTGTGCGGCAGCGGAAAAGCCGTAGGCGCGCTGGCCAAGAAATATCTGGTTGACGTACAGCTCAAGAATCTGGTCCTTGCTCAGGTTGTGCTCGATCTTGAAGGAAAGCAGCACCTCGTAGAGTTTGCGGGTGTAGGTCTTCTCGCTGGAGAGGAAAAAATTGCGGGCCACCTGCTGGGTGATGGTACTGGCGCCCTGTTTTTTGCCGCCGGAGGTCAGGTTCATGATGGCAGCGCGCGCCATGCCCAAGGTATCGATGCCGCCGTGCTGATAAAAGCGTTCGTCTTCGGCAGCCAGAATGGCCTGTTTCATTGTGGCGGGCACGTCTTCGATGCGAACCACGTTACGGCGCTCTTCACCGAATTCCCCGATCAACTGGCCATCAGCCGTGAACACGCGTAGCGGTACCTTCGGTCGATAATCGGTGAGTACTTCGAGTGAAGGCAGGTTTGGGTAAGTCAGAACGAGGACGATGGCAGCAACGGCAATGCCGATCGCGAATAGTCCGACGACGAGAATCAGTGGATAGAGTATCCAGCGCATCAAGGGAGGCAAGTTCGTGTTCCGGAGATATTTGGGGTGTGGCGCGAATTATACGCGGCGCATTTACAGAGCGAAAAATTGCTTTACATGACTAATGCTTGTTGCTAGCATCTAACGTAGATTATTGTATAACGACGCTAAGTACTCATTTCAAAACGTTTTTTTGCCGAGGATAGTGTTTTGCAGATTGATCTCTCGATCTTCAATACGAAGGCGCGACCCTTGATTGGCCTGGACATCAGCTCCTCGGCCGTCAAGATGGTTGAGCTATCGGGTGGCGGCAAGGAAGGCTTTCGCGTCGAGCGGTATACGATCGAAGTTCTTGCCAAGGACGTTGTCGCTGATGGCAACATCGTTAACCTGGAAGCGGCGGCTGAGGCGGTAAAGAAAGCGTGGAAGCGCTTGTCGACATCGACGCGCAACGTTGCGTTGGCTTTGCCTGCCGCTGCCGTCATTACCAAAAAAATCATCGTTCCGGCCGGGCAGCGGGAGGAAGACCTCGAACTTCTGGTTGAATCCGAAGCTAACCAGTACATCCCTTTTGCGCTTGATGAAGTCAATCTGGACTTTCAGGTTGTGGGCCCCGCGCCATCTTCTCCTGACGAGATCGAGGTGTTGATTGCTGCGTCGCGCAAGGAGCGCGTCGAAGACCGGGTGGCCGTAGCCGAAGCGGCCGGGCTGAAACCGATTGTCATGGATGTTGAGTCCTATGCCGTGTTGGCCGCCTTCGAATTGATCGAAAAGCAGTTGCCGGAAGATGGCCACAATCAGATCATTGCTTTGGTCGATGTGGGTGCCAATGCAATGAATCTGACGGTGCTCAAAAATGCGCAGCCGGTCTATACCCGCGAGCAGGCCTTTGGCGGAAATCAGCTGACCCAGGATATCGCCCGCCAATACGGGATGAATTTCGGCGAGGCAGAAACGGCCAAGCGGGCCAATAATCTGCCGGAAACTTACGAATCCGAGTTATTGCGGCCGTTTGTGGAAAACATGGCGCTGGAAGTTTCGCGCGCGCTGCAATTCTTCTTTACATCGACCCAGTTCAACCAGGTGCATCACATCGTGCTGGCCGGTGGCTGTGCCGTAATCCCCGGAGCCGATGAAGTTATCGCTTCGCGCACGCAGATCAATACCATCGTGGCCAATCCTTTTGCAAACATGGTGCTCTCGGATCGCGTCAAGGCGCGAAATCTGCTCGCTGATGCGTCTTCGTTGCTGGTGTCCTGCGGGCTGGCCTTGCGGAGGTTTGACGAATGATACGCATCAACCTCCTGCCGCACCGCGAGGAAAAGCGGAAAGCCAGGCGAATCCAGTTTTTTGTTCTGGTCGGTTTGGTCTCGGTACTGGCCGGCCTGATTGTCTTTCTTGGGTACACCATTGTTAATGGCTATATCGCCAACCAGGACGAGCGGAATGAATTCCTGAAAAAGGAAATTGCCGTTCTTGACAAGCAGATTGAAGAAATCAAGCGGCTCAAAGAGCAGACGCAGTGGCTTCTGTCGCGCAAGCAGGTCATCGAATCCTTGCAGGCGGATCGGGCTGAGGCGGTTTATCTGCTCAATGAGATGGTGAAGCAGGTGCCGGAAGGCGTTTATATAAAATCCCTGAAACAGGATGGGCGCAAGGTCAGTCTGAGTGGCTATACCCAGTCAAATGCCAGAGTGTCGACGCTGATGCGTAATCTGGAGGCGTCTCCGTGGCTTGAAAGTCCGGTGCTGGTTGAAATCAAGGCAGCGACTGTGGATAAGCGGCGTGTCAGCGAATTCAGTATGACCGTGATGCTGTCACGCGCGCCGGCAGTCGCCGCCGACAAACCGAATGTGGCCGCAGGAAAGGACAAGAAATGAAAAAACCTGCCCTGCCCAATATTGACTTTAAGGAACTGCTGGAAGATTTTCGCGGGCTGAATCCGAATGACGTCGGTAGCTGGCCGGTAGCGCCACGGGTAGCAGTTCTGGTGGCGTTGTTTATTGCACTTCTCGGCGCCGGTTGGTGGTTTGTCTGGCAGGACCAGATCGATGCGCTCGACGGCAAGCGTAACGAGGAAGTGAAGTTGAAGGAGGAGTTCCTCAACAAGAAGCGCCAAGCGGTGAATCTCGATCTTCATATTCAGCAGCTTAATGAAATTGATCGCTCCTTTGGTGCGTTGCTGAAGCAGTTGCCGAACAAATCCGAAGTTGAGGCGCTGCTGGTCGAAATCAACCAGTCTGGCATGGGGCGAGGCCTGCAGTTCGAGTTGTTCAAACCGGGCCAGGAACTCGTCAAGGATTTTTATGCTGAATTGCCCATCTCGGTGCGTTTGACCGGTAACTACCATGATTTCGGGGCTTTCGCGGGTGATATCGGGCGCTTGTCACGAATTGTTACCCTGAACAACCTCAGTATCAACGTGAATGCACAGGGCAAGGACGGCGCGCTGACTCTGGATGCGGTCACCAAGACCTTCCGCTACCTTGACGAAGAGGAACTCGCCCGACAGAAAAAAGCTGCGGCAGATGCCAAGAAGGGTGGGAAAAAATGATCAGAGGCGTGGCTAGCTTTGTGCTGATGGCCGTCCTCCTCGCTGGCTGCACTGGCGAAGATCAGGGCGAACTTCGCCAGTGGATGAAGGATGAAACGAAGGATTTGCGCGGAAGAATCCCGCCCCTGCCACAAGTGAAGCCCTATGAGCCGGTTCCTTATGACGCTGCCGGGCTGATCGATCCGTTTCGTCCGGCAAAAATGGTGTCGGAGCAGAAGCAGGGCGGCGGTGGCATCCAGCCAGATATGAACAGGCCAAAGGAACCGCTTGAGGCTTTCCCGCTGGAGTCGATCAAGTATGTCGGGTCTCTGACCAAAAATCGCCAGTCCCACGCAATCCTGGAAGTGAGTGGATCATTGCATCAGGTTCGAGCGGGTAGCTATATGGGTCAGAATTTCGGAATTGTCACCAAAATTACAGAAACGGAATTGAGTTTGCGTGAGCTGGTACAGGACCCCGCCGGGGACTGGGTCGAGCGAACCAGTACGTTGCTTCTGCAGGCCAAGGAGGGGAAATGATGAGGCACATGTTTAAAGGATTGCTCGGTGCGCTGGCGGCAGCATTGCTTGCTGGCACGGCCATCGCCCAGGATGCTTCATCAGCTGCGAATGAGGTGCAGACCATCAACGTCGCCAAACAGGCTGGGGGGGTGTTGGTCAAACTGACTTTCAGGAAACCTTTGACGACGCCACCGGCGAGCTTCAGCGTCGCCAACCCGGCGCGAGTGGCCTTCGATTTCCCGGCAACGGTCAACGCCATTGGCCGGAATAGCCAGACCTTTAACGAAGGCAATGTGCGCAGCGTCAATTTCGTGCAAACCGACGAAAAAATGCGGATTGTCCTGAATCTCAATCAGCCAATGGCATATGACGCACGTGTTGACGGGAATTCGCTGTTGATATCGCTCGAATCCTCCGGTGCGCCAGCGGCAAGTGGTACGGCGATTACTCATTTTGCAGCACCACGTGCCGTGGGTGCTGCTCATGAAATCCGTGATATCGGGTTCCGCCGTGGCAAGGACGGGGAAGCCCGGATTACAGTTGATCTGAGTGACGCCAATACAGGCATTGATATCCGTCAGCAAGGCTCGTCCTTGCTGGTCGATTTCACCAAGACCAAATTGCCAGATCATCTGCGCAAGAAGATGGATGTCATTGACTTCGCTACACCAGTGACCGCAGTTACCGCTACCCAGCAGGGTGATGTGGCTCGCTTGAACATCGCGCCAAAAGGGCTGTGGGAGCACAACGCTTATCAGACCGAAACGCAATTCGTCATCGAAGTGAAGCCGATCGTCGAAAACCCGAACAAGCTGGTTCAAGGGTCGCGCGGTGGCTATCAGGGCGAGAAGTTGTCGCTGAATTTCCAGAACGTGGATGTGCGGCGTCTGCTTCAGGTCATTGGTGAATTTACCGGCATGAACATGGTTGTCAGCGATACGGTAGGTGGCAACCTGACCCTGATTCTCAAGGACGTGCCGTGGGATCAGGCGCTGGATATCATCATGCAGCAGCGTGGCCTCGACATGCGCAAGAACGGAAACGTTATTTTGATCGCTCCGCGCGAGGAAATCGCGACCAAAGAGAAGCTGGAATTCGAATCCCGAGCCCAGATTGGCGATCTTGAGCCGACACGCACGGAAAACTTCCAGTTGAACTACCAAAAAGCTGAAGCGGTTCAGAAACTGCTGACTGACACCAATCAAAGGATGTTGTCGAAGCGTGGCAGTGCCGTGGTTGATGCCAGAACCAACATGTTGTTTGTCCAGGATACCCCGTCGCGGCTGGAGGATGTTCGGGCACTTATTTCAAAGATTGACGTTCCGGTACGTCAAGTCTTGATCGAGGCGCGCATTGTTGAAGCATCGGATAGCTTCAGCAAGGACATGGGCGTACGTCTGGGTTTCCACCAGAGCAACCCCTCCGGGATCGCCAATGGGCAAAAAGGTGTATTTGGTGCCAGCGTGCGTGATACGTCGAACGTGAGTACCTCCACGGGAAATACTGCGGCGACTTCTCTTGCAGATACCATGTTTGTCAATATGCCGGCCAACCCGCGGTCGGGTACGGCTGGCGTCGCTTCGTTGATCCTCTTTAATTCGGATGCAACGAGGTTTATCAACCTTGAGGTCTCCGCTTTGGAAGCGGATGGTAGGGGCAAAGTTGTTTCTAGTCCGCGGGTTGTGACTGCCGATCAGGTTGAAGCAATTATCGAGCAGGGTGTGGAAATCCCGTATCAGCAAGCAACTTCGTCTGGTGCCACCTCGGTTTCGTTCCGGAAGGCCAATCTGGCACTCAAAGTGAAGCCACAAATCACACCGGATGGCAAAATCACGATGACGCTGGATGTCAACAAGGACACACCCAATACGCGTCTGACGACCGGTGCTGGTGTCGCGATTGATACCAAGCACGTCAAGACCGAGGTGTTGGTAGAAAATGGCGGTACGGTGGTGATCGGCGGTATCTACCAGCAGGAAACGAAAGAGACGACGAACCGGATTCCGGTGCTCGGCGAGATCCCGTATCTCGGCTGGCTGTTCAAGAATACGCAAAAGTCCGATGACAAGACCGAGCTACTGATCTTCATTACGCCGAAGATCATTGCGGATTCCTTAGCCGTTCGCTAAAACGAACTATCACCGCAATGAAGGCCGGCCATGCCGGCCTTCATTCATTCCGATGCGGTAAAATCCTTCCGTGCTAGACAATCCGCAAAACATCTATCTCGTTGGTCTCATGGGGGCGGGGAAAACCACCATTGGCCGAGTGCTTGCGCGCCGCCTGGGCTGGCAGTTCGTCGATTCCGATCACGAGATTGTTTCGCGGACCGGCGTTAGTATTCCAACCATCTTCGAAATCGAGGGTGAGTCCGGTTTCCGGCGCCGGGAATGTCAGGTAATAGAAGATCTGACGGCTGCACGCCACTTGGTGATGGCGACGGGCGGCGGCGTAGTCCTTGCAGCCGAAAACAGGTTACGTCTCATGGAAAACGGATTCGTTGTCTTTCTCGATGTCTCGCCCCGTCAACTCCATGAGCGGACACGCCATGACAAGAACCGGCCGTTGTTACAGGTAGAAAACCCCCTCCAGCGCTTGCAGATGTTGCATGATGAACGGTCCTCTTTTTATCGGGAGGCGGCAGATCTGGTGATCGATGCCAACGGCTGCAACGCCCAGTCAGTAGTTCAGAAAATTCTCCAGGAGTATCAACAGCGATGCAGTCCCTGACCGTTCAACTCGGGGCGCGTTCCTACCCGATCCTGATAGGCCGTGGCCTGATCGATCAACCAGCGCTCGTGCTTCCGTATCTAAAGCGGAAGAAAGTTGTCGTAGTAACCAACACCACGATTGCGCCGCTCTATCTCGCGAGGTTCGCAAGCGGTTTGCGTGATTGCGGCGTAACCGTTATCGAATCGATCCTGCCGGACGGCGAGCAATACAAGGAATGGCAGACGCTCAATCGGATATTCGACACTCTGTTGCAGGCACGCTGCGAGCGTTCGACTACCCTGATTGCGCTGGGTGGTGGTGTGATCGGTGACATGGGCGGTTTCGCTGCCGCCTGTTACCAGCGGGGCATGCCCTTCATTCAAGTGCCGACCACGCTCCTGGCGCAGGTTGATTCATCCGTCGGCGGGAAGACGGCGATCAATCATCCGCTGGGCAAAAACATGATTGGAGCGTTCTACCAGCCCCAACTCGTTCTCGCCGATACCGACACGCTCAGTACATTGCCTGAACGCGAGTTGAGTGCGGGTCTCGCCGAAATCATCAAATACGGACTGATTCGCGACCTTCCTTTTCTGGCGTGGCTTGAAATTAACATTGAAAAGCTCCGCGCCCGCGATACAGAGGCGCTGGCTTATGCTATCCATCGTTCCTGTGGAAACAAAGCGGAAGTGGTCGCTGCCGACGAGCTTGAAACCGGCGAGCGAGCACTGCTCAATCTCGGCCATACCTTTGGCCACGCTATCGAGACCGGGTTAGGTTACGGTCAATGGCTTCATGGTGAAGCGGTTGCAGCGGGCACCATGATGGCTGCGGAACTGTCCATGCAACTCGGCTGGATTGGTGCCGTAGACCTGGACCGGATTGCGAAGTTGTTCCTGCGCGCCGGATTGCCGGTTGTTGGCGCGGCGCTCAAGCCAGAGCACTATCTGGATCTGATGCGGCACGACAAAAAAGTAGAAGACGGTCGTTTGCGGCTGGTCCTGCTGGAGGCAATCGGCAAAGCCATCGTCAGTGATGTGGCGACCGATACCCAGATTATCGACGCGATCCGTTCGCGCTTGCCAAATGCTTGAACTCGCTCCCTACGCAGCCACCGAATCCGTCTCCCGCGGCCGGCGTCATCGGGAAGTGCCACCGTCGATGCGCACCGATTTTCAACGCGACCGCGACCGCATCATTCACTCCACAGCTTTTCGGCGCCTGGAATACAAGACCCAGGTCTTCGTAAACCACGAAGGGGATCTGTTTCGAACCCGCCTGACTCACAGTATCGAGGTGGCGCAGATCGCACGCGGCATATGTCGCGTGCTCCGGCTCAATGAAGACCTCGCCGAGGCTGTGGCGCTGGCGCATGATCTTGGACATACCCCATTTGGTCATGCCGGGCAGGAGGCTCTTCATGCCTGCATGCGCGAGTATGGAGGCTTTGAGCACAATCTGCAGAGCTTGCGTATTGTCGATCGGCTGGAGGAGCGTTATGCCGCATTCGACGGGCTCAACCTCTGCTTCGAAACACGCGAAGGCATTGTCAAGCATTGTTCGCTCGAAAATGCACGATTGCTGGGCGATGTCGGTGAGCGTTTCCTCTCGGGCGGCCAGCCGTCTCTTGAGGCACAAATATGCAATCTGGCGGACGAAATTGCGTACAACAACCATGACGTCGACGACGGGCTGCGCTCGGGTTTGATCACACTCGAGCAGTTGCGCGAAGTGCGGCTGTTTGCCCGTCACGTCGCCGTGGTTGAAGAGGAATATCCGCAGCTGGCCGGCCGTCGACTGATTCACGAAACCGTACGGCGCATGATCAATACGCTGGTCTGTGACCTGGTCAAAACGACTTCGGAGAACGTTGCAGCCCATAGGCCGAATAGCGTCGACGCTCTCCGGCAATGTCCGCCACTCGCCGCATTTTCTCCGTCCCTCATCGAAGAAAACAAGGAGCTCAAGCGTTTTTTAAGGGTCAATCTCTATCGGCACTATCAGGTATTGCGCATGACGAACAAGGCGAGACGAATCATCGGCGATCTCTTCGCCTCGTTTCTTGATGATCCCCGCTTGCTTCCGCCGCAGTACCAGCATGCGGACGAGCAGCCGCGTGCGGTAGCCGACTATATCGCCGGCATGACTGATCGGTACGCCATGAAGGAGCACCGTCGCCTGTTTGCGGTCGGCGAGATCTGACGGGCTCGCGCCCGGGCGCGCCAATTTGGTGCGGCGCAACACCTTGAACCTCAACGGGTTTCGCGGTATATTCCCAAGTCGCCCCTGAAAATTTCGCAAGCCGGCATCGCGCCGGCTTTTTTGACGTCTGGCGTGTGGCTGATTCGTAACCCCCGCGCGGCGCTTTGTTTTAAGAGGAATCAAGCGTGATGGATCCGGTAGTACAGCAGGCAGTACCACAGCAGCAGGGCTTGTACGATCCTGCTAACGAACACGACGCCTGCGGCGTGGGTTTCGTTGCCCATGTCAAAGGCAAGCAGACTCACTCCATCGTCGAACAGGGCCTGCTGATCCTGAAGAATCTGGATCACCGGGGCGCCGTTGGCGCAGATGCGCTAATGGGGGATGGTGCCGGCATCCTCATCCAGTTGCCGGATGCCTTCTTCCGCGAGCAAATGGCGAAACAGGGCGTGACCTTGCCGCCAGCCGGTGAGTATGGCGTCGGCATGTGCTTCTTGCCGCAGGAAAGCGCCAGCCGCGTCGCCTGTGAAGAAGAAATCGAACGTGCCATTCGTGCCGAGGGTCAGGTTCTTCTCGGCTGGCGCGACGTGCCAGTGTCGCGCACGATGCCGATGTCGCCGACGGTCAAGAAAAACGAGCCGGTGATCCGCCAGGTCTTCGTCGGCCGTGGTCCGGACGTATTCGTCACTGATGCGCTTGAGCGCAAGCTTTACGTCATTCGCCGTGCCTCGGCCAACGCCATCAAGGCGCTGCGGCTGGCACACAGCAAGGAGTTCTACGTCACCTCGCTGTCGGCACGCACCATCGTTTACAAAGGCCTGCTGCTGGCCGATCAGGTTGGCGAGTACTTCCTTGATCTGCAGGACCCGAGCTGTGTATCGGCGCTGGCGCTGGTGCACCAGCGTTTCTCGACCAACACCTTCCCCAGCTGGCACCTTGCCCACCCGTTCCGCATGATTGCGCACAACGGTGAAATCAACACGCTGCAGGGCAACGTCAACTGGTTCAAGGCGCGCGAACAGGCGATCTCCTCGCCGATCCTCGGCGACGACCTGAACAAGATCTGGCCGCTGCACTACCCCGGCCAGTCCGACTCCGCCTCGTTCGACAACGCCCTCGAACTCTTGGTGATGGGCGGCTACTCGTTGGCCCAGGCAATGATGCTGATGATCCCGGAAGCCTGGGAAAAGCACACGACCATGGACGAGAAGCGTCGCGCCTTCTACGAATACCATGCCGCGATGATGGAGCCGTGGGACGGCCCTGCTGCCGTCGCCTTTACCGATGGTCGCCAGATCGGTGCCACGCTCGACCGTAACGGCCTGCGTCCTGCCCGTTACCTCGTCACCGACGATGATCTGGTGGTCATGGCTTCCGAATCCGGCGTGCTGCCGATCCCGGAAAGCAAGATCGTCAAGAAATGGCGCCTGCAGCCAGGCAAGATGTTCCTGATCGACATGGATCAAGGCCGCATCATCGACGACAAGGAACTGAAGGATTCGCTGGCCAACGCCAAACCCTATCGCGAGTGGATCGAGAAGATCCGCATCAAGCTCGATGGGCTGCCGGTCGTCACCGAAGCCAATGAAGACTCTGCGGCCTCGCTGCTCGATCGTCAGCAGGCCTTCGGCTATTCGCAGGAAGATATCAAGTTCATCCTTGAGCCGATGGCTGCCAACGGCGAAGAAGCTACCGGCTCAATGGGCAATGATTCGGCACTGCCGGTCCTGTCCTCGAAGGAAAAAGTCTTCTACAACTACTTCAAGCAGTTGTTCGCGCAGGTGACGAACCCGCCGATCGACCCGATCCGCGAGGAGCTGGTCATGTCGGTGGTGTCCTTTGTCGGGCCAAAGCCAAACCTGCTCAACGTCACTGACATCAACCCGCCGATCCGTCTGGAAGTTTCGCAGCCGGTGCTGTCCTTCGACGACGTGCAGAAAATCCGCCACATCGAGAAATACACCGGCGGCAAGTTCCGTTCGTTTGAACTCGATATCTGCTATCCGGTGGCTTGGGGCAAGGAAGGTGTCGAGGCGCGTCTGGCTTCGCTCGTCTCGCATGCCGAAGACGCAGTGCGTTCCGGCGCCAACATCCTGATCATTTCCGACCGCAAGCTCGATGCCGACAGCGTTGCCATCCCGGCCCTGCTCGCCACCTCGGCCGTGCACCAGCATCTGGTCAAGGAAGGTCTGCGCACCAGTACCGGCCTCGTCGTCGAAACCGGCTCGGCTCGTGAAGTGCACCACTTCGCACTGCTCGGCGGCTACGGTGCCGAAGCCGTGCATCCCTACCTTGCACTGGAAACCCTGCGCGATCTGGCGCACGGCGATGCGGAGAAAGCCGAAAAATACGTCAAGAATTTCATCAAGGCCGTCAGCAAGGGGTTGATGAAGGTCATGTCCAAGATGGGCATCTCGACCTACATGTCCTACACCGGCTCGCAGA
>ERZ724516.1948-NODE-1948-length-11779-cov-3.849454_pt1 | contig 11779 bp, 9 predicted proteins | sample MGYA00376049_ERZ724516 | MGnify/ENA primary metagenome ERZ724516 (study PRJEB28724, sample SAMN07190886) | activated sludge metagenome | isolation source: activated sludge of sewage treatment plant in Hong Hong | place: USA: Christiansburg, Virginia | collected... | reverse complement strand
CGACCGACAGCATTTCGATGGCCAGCTTGGGCAAAATTTTTGGCCGCTCAATGGCTGCCGCCAGCGTACTACCTTCACGGATCTCATTGACCGCGGAGATCAGTCCGCGCGACACAAAGCGATTCGAGATTGCCCCTCGCGCAGTCTCCAGTGCTTCTACGATCGGCGTGCCGCCGGCCAGCACCGTGGCGAGCGTCCGCGTTAATTGGATCGTATGGTGCTCCACGAGAATAGTCCCGAGTAACGGCAGCCGCAGCAGATTCCGGTCCACCGACAGACGACCGGCCGACGTTTGATACCAGGCGCGCCCCATGACCATCGCCACGATGATGATGATGGCCACAGGAATCAATTGCGCTTCTCCCATGTGGATCGCGGAGATGAGCAATCGCGTCGGCGTCGGCAGATTGGCGGACGATTCGCCATACACAGAGATAAACGTCGGCATGACATAGCTCAGCAGAAACCCGACCACCGCAATGCCGACCACGACGAGAAAACCCGGATAGGCTAACGCCTTCGTCACCTTTTGGCGAAGGCTGATCATCAGTTTTAAATAAGCAATGTACCGTTGCAACACCTCGGCCAAATTGCCTGATTGTTCGCCTGCGCGAATGGTGGCCAAATACAGATCCGAAAAATAGGTGGAATGCTTCGCCAAGGCTTCGGATGCCGACGACCCGCCGCGAATGTCCTGCCGGACGGCTTTGAGTGCTTCTCGAAACGGAGCACGCTGGGTGCGATCGATGAGGAGATCCCACACCCGCAGAACCGGAAGCCCCGCCTTGATTAAGGCCAGCAGCTCTTGATTGAACACAAGAAAATCTTGGAGCGGAAGCTTTCCCCAGCGGCCCGCCGACAGCCCCGGCACGCCAAACCCTGCCCCGCTTCGAGACAGGCGAAACACCAGCACGCCGTCTGCCTCGAGCTTCGCGCGGACGACATGCTCGTCATCGCCTTCGATGTGGCCTTCGAAGGTCGTTCCATCCGCGCGTGCCGCTCTATAGGAGAAAACAGCCATGAGTTCATTCGGCTCGGCACATTACGCGATGATCTTCAGCCTCTATTGCACCAGCATGTCGGGTGTGGCCGGCTGCACAGCCGCATGCTGCGGCCCCGACTCAGGCACACGGAGCTTCCGTCCAGCCAGGATCCGGTCACCGGACAACCCATTGAGCGAGCGGAGGGCGTCTATCTTCACCTTGTACTGGCGCGCGAGCCGCCACAATGTATCCCCGCCCTGCACAACGATGGTTCTCCCCATCGTTGTGCCTTTGGACAGCGGGGAACTACGAAGCGCTGCCGTCTGGAACACACCTGAGTCTGATGTGGCCTCGCGATCGAGCGGCAGGGGCTGCGGGGGCGCCGTTTCTTGCTGATCCGGGGCACTCTCTTCGAGGCGCACCTGCGCGTCACTGGAAGCCGGAACCGTGACAGGTTGATGTGACGGTACACTCTTGCTACGCGATAGAGGGGTCGAAGCTGATGGCCTCACGTGTCCGTTGAACGGCTGGACCGCCTGGGCGAGTCGTTCTCGTTCGTCGCGCGCTGAGGTCAGCTCTTCACGCTGCAATTCGATGATCTGACGGGCCTCTGTCAATCGCCGCTCAGTTTCCCGCAGCATACCCTGAAGTTGTGCCCGCGCCACTTGCGCGTCGGCCAGCTCTTTTCTCTGCTCATCCAGTTCCGTCCGTAACTCAGCGGCCGTGCGCTGTGCTTCGCGGACTGCGACCTTCAGGGAGTCCGCCGCTACTTGTAGATCAGACGGGGTTGGCTCCTGATTGGGAGTCACCCGCGCACAACCTCCCCAGGATTCACAAACGAGCAATACGGCTATCCAGAACCCGAGTCGTAACCCAACGCCCTTCCGTCGCGCAGGAACATGTGGCTGTATCATGATGTTCATCGCCTTACCATTGGTTGTAGGGTACGCCATTGGTTCCGACCAGTTCGGAGCCTGAAAACACATCGACCATCCCGCCTTCAGCTTCATCGACCATCTCCTGCCACGAGGTGGTCGCCCCGGTCAACGGATCGGTCGGGACCCTCCGGAGATACCCGGCAGACACTAAGGCCTGGATGCTCTCCGGATACTTCCCCTTGTCGGCACGATGTTGGTCGATGACATCGCGCAACGAGAACAAATCCTGACGCAAGGCGCCTTCTTTCGCTTTAATGATCGCCGCGTGATACGAGGGCACCGCCAACGTGGCAAGAATCCCGACAATCGTCACCACAATCATCAACTCGATAATAGTGAACCCTTGCGGTGACGAAGGCGCCCATGCGTGTTTACCAGTCTCGGTATTTCGTGCCATCCAAGGCCAGTTCTTGACTCTGAGTCGTAACATCGTAAATGTCTTCTCCGCACCAGTCTTTCACGCTGGCGGGGTCCCGGTAGCAACGCAAGCGCCAATCGGCTGCGCCGGTCATCGGATCCAAGGGTATCGAGCGCAGGTAGCGCCGGATCGTCGTCCCGCGCACCGTCGCTTGCTCACCGGTAAGTTTCACTCCCAGTAAGGCATCGAGCGACTTGGGATATCCATACGGGCCGGTGACGTCCTTGCAACTCAACCGATTCTTGACGCAGGCGGGCCCCATAAGGGTGTCACCATCACGCGCCCATTCCAGGTGGAATGCATCAATCGCGGCTCGAATCACCCTGAGATTCTGCCGAAGCTCGATCTCCTTCGTCCGTTTGGTGGAGACCTTCGTAAACGGCAGCGCGACCGAGGCAAGGATGGTGAGAATCGTCAGGGTCACGAGCAATTCGAGCAACGTCACACCGGACTGTTTCACCGCACTCTCACCACTCCTGAGGCTTCGCCGGTTCCCTCCGGAACGTCTTGGCCGGGATGTTTGGCCATCTGGAGCCGCACCGGCGAGACGCCCGGGGATTTCGCGAGAAAGGTCAATCGCAGCAAGCGGCCTTCATCTTTGGTAGCAGTCGCAGAACGATGCAGCCGCAGCTCGACAATCCCCTCGGCTGAAGACGAAGTCGCAGCCACCGGAGCTTTACCGGCCTCGGTCCCCAAGACTTCACCGAGGGTCGCATCTCGAAACTCGAGAATCTTCGGATCAAACTCCAGCGTAAACGTTTCCGTATCGAACCCCTGGGCTTGAGTGGCCAACACCTCCACACGAATCTCTTTATCCATCTGAATCGTGGCGTCCGCAGGTTGCATGGACAGTTGAAGTCGAGACGAGACCACATCCGAACTCGTCGCACTCAGTTTGGATTTCTTCGACCCGGTTTTCTCACTGGCGGTGCCAGAAACCGCCGGCACTGCGACCCGAGCAGAGATCGGCTTCGGCTGCATGGCAAATAATGGTGAGGTGGAGTACACGGATTCAGTTCCTGACCAGAACGCCTGTCCCTGGGGTCCCGGGAGACGCAGTGCGTTCACGATATGCGGAGTAATGGTCAAAATGACTTCCGTCGTGACTCGTTGAGTCTTAAACGAGCTCAGCAGATTTCCCAGATACGGGATATCGCCGATCCATGGAATGGTGACTTTCGTGCGACGATCTTCTTCTTGCAGCAACCCGCCCAGGATGATGGTTTCTCCATCGCGCACGTTGAGCATGGTCTCGGCCGAGCGGTTACCGAATTTGAACTGCGTGATCGGTGGAGATTGCTGCAGCAGGACGGTATCGCCCAGGCGAATCACCTCGATCTTCATCTTCAAAGACAGTTCATTCGCGAGATGAATATTGGGCTCCACCGTCAGCTTCACGCCGGTGTCCCGGAATTCTATCGAGGTCACCGTCGAGGTCGTCGGCACCGCACCGGTCGCGGCCTGCCCCGGCAACACATTCGTGGTCGACAACAGAATCGGTTGCTTGTCGCCGATGTTCACTTCGGCCTTCTTATTGTTCAGCACCCGCACTTTCGGCGCTGCGAGCGTTTTGGCATCCGTGATCTGCTTAAAGAAGTCCAATTGCACATTCGTGGGAACTTTGAACAGGTAACTATCCTGGCCCAGACTGGCTAAATTGCGATAGGTAAACTGCTGTGCAAGTTCGCCGGCAATCGTCCCTGTAAATCCTGGAGGAACGAGCCCAGCTCCGATCTGCTTCGGATAACTCAGCCCGTACTGCTGATCGACCGTCCGATTCACCTCTAACACTTCCACATCGAACAGCACCTCGGAGTCTTCGCGGTCGTTGGCCTGAATAATTTTTTCAGCCAGCTCCACTTTTTCCGGTTGATCCCGAATGACGATCGTATTGAGCGCTTCATTCCCATGGATATGCTTCACATCCAACATGGATTTCAGCAGCGCCACCATATCTTTCGCTTTGGCCGACGACAGATAGAAGGTCCTGATCATCAAATCCTGATACTGTTCCTGCTTCTGCTTGGTGTTCGGACTGATGATGAAGAGCGTCGGGCCGGCCTTGTGCGCAGACAGCGGTGGTCGCCGTAGCATCAAAAACAGCGCTTCGTCAAAGGGTTTCTCTTCGAGCGAGACGGTGATGGGGTCGTTTCGCACGTCCTTGTCGAACACGAAATTGACGTGGGCCGCCTTTCCCAGCGCCTCAACAACTTCTTTCAGCCCCGCATTGCGAAACTGTAACGTCACCGGCTGCTTCTGCCGATCATCACGGTCGGCGGCATGCTGTTCAGCGGATAGACGGGCGACCCCTTCGAGCGCATCCTTATATGTGGGATCCAACTCGACGGCCCGCATATAGCCGGTCATGGCTTCGGTGACCCGCCCCAACTGCACCAACCGTTCCGCTTCTCGATACCGGTCGCGCGATTCCTTCAATCGCAGGGCCTCCGTCAAACCGGCTTCGTGGTCCTTGCTCGTTGGCTCAATCGTGAGGGCCCGCTTGAACTCCTCGGCGGCCTGATCGAATTGGCGATCCTTTAATAATTGCCGGCCCCGTTCATCATGTGCGGCGGCGGCACGTTCCCTCGAAATACGATACTTGTTCTGGAGCGACGGCTCGAATGGATCATCCTTCAGTGCCTGCCGGTACGCGACGCTGGCCTCTTCCCAGTTTCCAGCCGCGAGATGCTGGTCTCCGCGTTTGACGTCGGGAGACGCAAACGTGCCGCAAGCCGTCAACGCCAGGCCGCAGACCAATCCGCTGACAGCCATGGCCAGCCGGCGAAGCTGATTATCTTCGATGGTGACGCGTGCGGAGGGGAAGGATGACTGCATAGATCTGATCAACAAGGTTACAACCTCTTTGGTATACCAAACTGACACACACGCGACAATCAGTTTCTCGCTTTGGACGATGCCGTCCTCGGGTCTCGTCTCATACCTGTTTCGGCAGGTATGAGACGAGTCATTAGCGGTTAGGATTATTGGGAGGAAGAAAACCTGGGAGACCAGCGACTGCTTCGGCTTCCTGGAGAGACATTCCTCAGAAACAGACCGGAGTCGATTCCGGCAAGAGGGACAACTCCCCTCCTACCGAGTAGCCGCGGCCTATAGCCGCCAATATTTCACAGAACCCGGCAAGGTCTCCGGACTCAAGACACTCTTCACGTCAACCACGACATTGTTCCGTTGCTTTCGCAATGGTTTGAGCAGCTCCGGTACGCTCATGCGCAAATATTCCCGGTGCGCCACCGCCAGAATAATGCAATCTAGCTGTTTCAACTGATCCCAGGATGACAGGCGAAGGCCGTATTCACCCACCGCCTCCTCATGTTCAGCGAGCGGATCGTGAACGACGACTTGAATCCCATACTCCTTCAATTCATTGATGATATCGGGCACCTTGCTGTTCCGCAGGTCCGGAACATTTTCCTTGAAGGTCAGTCCCAATACGCCGACACGTAAATCGCTGACGGGGCGTTCGACCTGGCTCAGCAGCTTCATGGTCTGTTCGGCGACATATTTCCCCATGCTGTTATTGATACGCCGGCCGGCCAGGATAACTTCCGGGTGATACCCTACTGATTCTGCTTTAGCGGTCAAATAGTAGGGATCAACGCCAATACAATGTCCTCCGACCAAGCCCGGATTAAACTTCAAAAAGTTCCACTTTGTTCCGGCCGCCTCAAGGACTGATCTCGTGTCAATTCCTAAGCGATGGAAAATCAACGCCAGCTCGTTCATGAGAGCGATGTTCAAGTCTCGCTGCGTGTTCTCAATCACCTTCGCCGCTTCCGCTACTTTAATGCTGGATGCACGATGAATCCCCGCCTTGACCACCAACCCATATGTCTGCGCGACGATTTCCAATGACTCCTCGTCCTGCGCAGAGACGACCTTGATGATGCGCTCCAGCGTGTGTTCCTTATCGCCGGGATTGATGCGCTCCGGAGAATATCCAATCTTGAAATCGATCCCACTCTTCATGCCGGAGGCTTTTTCGAGGATCGGCAGACAGTCTTCCTCAGTAGCGCCGGGATACACCGTCGATTCATAGACAACGATGGCGCCGGGCGAAAGATTCGCCCCGATCAATTCAGACGCTTTTTTCAATGCGGTGAGATCAGGCTGCAGCGCATCATTGATCGGGGTCGGCACCGCAACGATAATAAAATCTGCCGTCTTCAAGTCACTCGGCTCGCACGTGTACCGGACTCGGCTGGACTTCAAGTCCTGCGGCGAAACCTCGCCCGTCCGATCCACCCCTTTGCGCAATTCATCGATTTTTGTCTTATTGATATCGAACCCGATGACCGGCGCCGACTTACCAAACGCCACCGCAATCGGCAATCCGACATATCCCAAACCCACTACCGCAATCTGCCGCTGCATCTTCTTGGCCATGTCACTCCCCTTGTCAATCACTGCACCAACCAGTCAACGCTGAAAAAAGAATGGCAGAATATCGCCAATCCGTCAACGGTTTCCCGTGAGTATCTTACGTCGATTCCTTGTGACTCGGCCACGTAACAGAGGCGCGATACAGTTCTCAAGCGCAGGAAGGAGATCGGCTCTCACATCCCAATGAGCATCTTTCGAGATACACCTATCTACACATTTACCGACACACTTCATCCCAGAAAAGTTGAACGCCGCCACCACTCCCGACTTACACTTCCTAAGCCTGCTAGGCGCCCTCAATGAACGATTTTGGCCGACGATGACCTCTCCACCACACACTAAGGGTTCTGGTCACCTTGACCGCAATGCTTGAACGACTCGATCGCCAAGCCAAAGAACCATGAAACCATTTGCAAGCTTATGAATGCTATTGTATGGTAAGGCCGTTTAAGACTCTGCAGGCACTGATCTTGCTCATCTTAAAAAATGGTCAGGCATTCCCCCGGGAAGGGAATTGGTTCCCGTAACCTCGTCAACTCCCGCTCGTGCCGCCATAGTAACGGGAGACCGAGCACATGACCACATTGGTAACCACAGTAACCACCCCAACTCTCACTACGAACAAGAGGACAATCATGGACGGCAACGCAACATTTCACGCCTCCAAGAGGTTGGCTACTATTGTGGCCCTGCTGACGCTAACTTTCGGACTCTCCTCCACAGGAAGTCACGCTGCCGGGGTTTGGACCAATGAGCCGGCGGGAGCGGCCGTGGTTTTAGATTGCGCCTTCTCGAGTACGCCTGCAGCCTGCGGCATTTTAGACGTATACTCATCCGCCATTACAGATTCAGACGGGACAGCCCCGGTCTCCCCTTCAGGAGTGATCCGATCGACCATCTCCAGAGGGAATCAGTACGGGGGATCACAACTCAATTGGACTACGTCACAAATTGTGAATGAGATCTATGTTGGTAAAATGTGGCGGACCAACACTGGCTTTGAGGGCAGAACGACGGCGAACAAGATGTTTTTTGTGCGTGGTCCAGGGGTCAATGGGTTCTTTGGTCTTGGGGGGAGCCCAGGAAGTACAGCATGGCCGATTTACTTTGGGCATAATACCGCTAGTCTCGACAACAGCCATACATGCGCCTTTGATTTAGGATTGGTATGCAATCCAAATGTAGGAAATGTCCAGGCAATTAGAGGGCAATGGACCAAGCTTGAGGCTTATTTCAAAAAGAGTACTACTGCGACATCACGCGATGGAATCGTACGCTGGTGGGTCAACGGGATTATGGTCGGAAACTATACAAATATGAATTATGCGCCAAATGGATTAAATGAGTGGGTCTGGTCTGAAACGTGGGATGGAACCGTCACCAACCCCATTCCCTCAGTCGACTGGAGTCACTACATCGATCACCTACACATCTCAATTCCTGGTGGAAGCAACAGTGCTGATCAGCCACCAGGCCCCCCAGCTACACCTACAATGCGAAGCGTGACTACTCCCTAAAAATTCAGGAAACTCAAAAGCGGGTAAGGAACTAAAAAGCTTTAATAGGTCTCAGAACTACGTCAAGAGCTTGAATAGTGGCGAGATGATGGCCCAGGAATACCTGAACACGTTTAGGCAATCGTTTGAGCAGGGGACGCTGATGGAAATCAAGTTTCTCGATCTCGAAACGTGCGTGAGAATAATAGTTGTAGTGGCTTAATTCCGTAGTTCCATCTGCCGTAAAATAATCGAATGTACGCTCTGTGAAAAAACTCACATGGGTGGGATCTTGAAATGCTCCTGCTGAGTTGTAATACGGAACCTGAATGTGTACCACTCCCCCGGGGATCGTTACTCGCCACAACTCTTCCATCATCTGTATGGTGTCTGGGAGATGTTCGAGAAGATTGAAGACTATGCAGCTCTGTACGCTGGAATCCTTGAATGGCCAATGGTTCTTAGAAAGATCGCAAACCACACCTACCCCAGGTTGCGGACTTATATCAACGCCTGTACACCCAGGTAGCACTGACTTTCCACAGCCCAAATGCAGTTTAAGACTTGCCATGATATCCGTCCTTACCTTTCAAATTTCTAAACAGTCACTTATATGGGATGGTCGCGCCTGAAAGGGGGTGAGGTGATGCAAAGCTCGGTGCATACCTGAACAATATCTGCCAAGAGTCTGGCCTCCCCCCCACAGCGCCTGGCATAACGCCGTCCAGTCTCTGCCGTTCGACGGCGGAGAGCATCATCATTCCAAACTTGCGTGATGGCAACTGCCAAGGCTCCTGGATTTTTGGGAGCCACAATGACGGCCTCATCTTTCAACATTCCCCTTGTTGCTAATCCCTCTGTAACAATTACGCATTTCCCCATCGCCATTGCCATTAAATACAAACTCAGACCGGGCGCATACATGGTGCTTGGCAACAGCGGTACCACAACTATTTTGGCTCGACGAATGAACTCAACCCAACTCTGCTCCCCCTCATTCTTGGCTGCAGCCAGATTGGGCGGGAGATTTGAAAGATCCACATCAGTGGCAGATCGCTTGAGCAGCGCAGTGTCTTCGTATAGAAGAAGCCCTGGATAGTCAACCCTTCTCATCGCTTCAATAAAGGTCGGATAGTCTCGATAGCTTCGCCCTGCAGTAAACACATATTCTTCGGCCACAGGAGGCTGATTGCCGGAGGTCATCTTTTCCCAATAGTTAACCTTAAATGGGACAAAAACACATTTTGACAGAGGGATCCCATAGATCCGCTCATACTCACTGGTATCTTTGAAATGCAGGATGAACCGATCGACCTTCCGCAGCAGCACCCCCTTCATCCAAGCGACGATCACTTGCTTCCAACCGGTGGGGCGCGACAAGATAAAATCTACCGCTACAACTTTGCACCCGCCAAATGGCCACAGCGCTTTCATCAAACAGAAACCAACAACTCTCCATGTGCCCCCAGTCAACACCAAGACGTCTTTCCCTCGCGCCCGAAAGAAGAGACACATTCCATCCCAGAAGGTTTCCTTATCCCCTGCGTACTGACTCACTGCCTGATATGAACCAGCCTGTATGCCATCAAGTCGGCGAAGATTTGAAATTACGCGAATTGGTATTAATGACGTCATTAGAGAAACCTATTTACTGATAAGGATATGGCTCATTGTCGGCAGACTAACGACTAGTCACTTTACGGCCAGCCGCTAGTTCATATGCCGCCACGAGACTCCGACCAATAGTGTCCCAGGAATAGGTCTGCGTTGCAATTTCGCACGCACTTTGGGCCAATCTTCGGCGCAGTTCAGTGCTTGAAAGCACATTGATAACTTGATCGATAAACGCCTCTGGTGTATCGGCCAGAAGCAAATGTTCCCCATCCCTCAACATTAACCCTGACGCAGCGAACGTCGTGCTCACGATGGGCATGCCCATCGCCAGCGCATCCAGAATCTTCAAGCGTGTCCCCCCACCATCGGTGATTGGACACACGAATACAGTCGCCTTTTGAAAATATGGACGCACATCATCCACAAAGCCGGGAACATGCACCCGTTGATCACGTTGAGACAATTCAACCAACCAAGCCGGTGCGTTTTTTCCGACGACATCGATTTCAAGGTGTTTCATTCTGCCCGACAACCCAGGCCAGATAGCCTTAAAAAAGTAGGTAATGGCACCTCTGTTTGCCAGTTGATCAAGGCGTCCGCAGAATAACAGACGAGCCCCGCCGGGGTCTGGGCGTGGAGTGAAGTACTGAACATCAACTCCATTCGGGACTACACAGATCGCGCTGTCAACGCAAGACGCTTTGAGCAATAGCCCTTCATCCTCGGACACGACGACATTGACGTCGAAGGTAGGGCACCAACGTTGCTCGGCGGCAAGCAAGTTCGCCGACTCCCGTTCCCAGAATGCTCGCCAGAGGAAGTTTCGCTCGTGAGACGCACGTCGCTGGACAAGCGCAGACTCAATATCGTGGTGATTCAGGACCGTACCGGCATGGGAAATAAGTGGCACATAGGGGGAAAGGCCTAGGGTATCTGCGTGCACAACATCAAAACGAATCCGACTCGTCAATCGTTTGATCCGGCCAACCATTTCCTCGGAGCGCAACCATTTGAACTCGTACGGCTCGCCGGTGACCAAGCCGCTAATCGCGCGGCAATAACGACCAACCCGGAGAGAATCTGTAGGGAGTGGAACCCAGTCGACGCTGGCACAAAATTCTGAGAGCGCTTCGACACAATCTTGAGGCGTCACTCCCTGTGGTCTCGAGGCCGGCTGGTCGAACACAAGAGCGTGAACTTCATGCTCTCTGGTCGCTTCCCTCAACAAATTGTAATTTCGCTGTAGTGGGCCACCCTTAGGAGGATACGCAAGATTGTGCCCCAACCAAAGAATTCTCATCTCAGATATTACAAAGCGCCCGGTAAAGGCTAGCAGTCCGCTCCGCCATCGTGCTTGCGCTGAATTCCCTCTCGACCCGCCGTCGCCCTTCTTCCCCGAGCGCCTTAGCTTTATCCGGCCTATCAATCAATTCCTGCAAAACCACTGCGAGTTCACCGGAATCACCAGGGCTCACTAATTTCCCGGAACGGTCATTGGCAATCACTTCAGGAATCCCGCCTACCCGTGTGGCCACTACCGGCCGCTGCAAGGCAAGGGCCTCAAGCACAACCATCGGAATACCCTCGTGCAGGGATGGGAGCACAAAGATATCCATCATGTTCAGAAAGTCATAGACTTGATCTTGGTGCCCCGCGAACACAACAGCTTTTTCCAAGCCTAACCGCTTCGCGTGTGCCTCGAGATCATTGCGTAAAGGACCATCCCCCACGAGGACGAGCGTTACATTTTGCATTGAGGCTCGCAGGATTTTGATCGCTTCCAACAGTATGGAGTGTCCCTTAACGGGGACCAGGCGCCCGACTGTTCCGATCACCACGGGATCCTCCGTAAGCTGCCATTTCTTACGCAGAATCTCCTTCTTGGTGGTGACTCGAACCCCATCCAAATCGACCCCATTGTGGATGCAC
>ERZ724516.1944-NODE-1944-length-11802-cov-7.633609_pt1 | contig 11802 bp, 12 predicted proteins | sample MGYA00376049_ERZ724516 | MGnify/ENA primary metagenome ERZ724516 (study PRJEB28724, sample SAMN07190886) | activated sludge metagenome | isolation source: activated sludge of sewage treatment plant in Hong Hong | place: USA: Christiansburg, Virginia | collected... | reverse complement strand
ATGATTGCCGCCAGCGGTTGGGCTGACGGCGACGACGAGCTGTTGCCACTGTACGACCCCTGCTGCGGCAGCGGCACTATTGCCATCGAGGCCGCGCAGATCGCCTGCAATATCGCGCCAGGCAGCCTGCGCCGCTTTGCATTCGAAAAATACATCCCATTCCAGCAACACGTCTGGGACGGCATCAAAACTGACGCCGCCGCCGCCGTGGTCAAGCCCGAACCCGGCCAACAGCCTTTGATTTTTGGGAGCGATGTGGCTCACCGCATGGTCGACTTTGCGCAGCGCAATGCAGAGCGTGCCGGGGTCGCAGATGTCATTGAATTCCGCGGTGGTGACGCGCTACAGCGTATGCCGCCCACCGATGTACCGGGCGTATTGTTGCTGAATCCGCCTTATGGCGACCGTATTGAGGTGGCCGGTGTCAGCGGTGCGGGTGCCCGGCGTTCCGGTGCATCCAACCGCGGCGAACGCAATGACGCGTCGCTGCCGGACTACGAAGCGCAGAGCGGTGCCCGCGAACAGGCAGTGACCGAAGACGGCGGCGAATTCTTCAGCCAGCTCGCCACCCACTGGAAGAAAAACTACAGCGGCTGGACCGGCTGGATTCTGACACCCGACCTCAAGCTGCCCAGCAAAATGCGCCTCAAAGAATCCCGCCGGGTGCCGATGTGGAACGGGCCCATCGAATGCCGCATGTTTCGCTTTGACATGGTCAAAGGCACGGCCCGAGACAAGAAGTAATTGGGTGGAGAACCGGAAGAAGAATAGGGGTCGGATCACTGGCCGCGCAGCGGACATGTGCTCTGACCCCCATTCTTCGTAGCACTCGGAGCGCGAGAAATTGGAATCTGACCCCCATTTAGTCGTCCTTGACACCAATATCGTCCTCGACACTTTCATCTTTAACGATCCCGGCGCAAAGCCTCTGCTGGAAGCCCTGCAATCCGGCACCCTTCGCTGGATCGCCACCTCTCCCATGCGTGACGAGCTGGCTCGTGTGCTGGCCTATCCCAAAATCGTCAAGCGGCTGGCCTTTTACCAATTGGAGGCCGCGGTGGTGCTGGCGCAGTTCGATACGCTGGCCAAGCTCGTGGACGTAGCCCCCAAGGCCACGGCCACCTGCAAAGACCCCGATGACCAGAAATTCATAGACCTGGCAGTGGCCCACCAGGCCCTGGTGCTGAGCAAGGACAATGCGGTGCTCTGCATGAAAAAAAGGCTTTTTGTTCTCCAAGTCCATGTGGCTTCTGCTGTTGGGGAGCAATAGCAGACGACGGGCAGGTCTATCTTTGAAGTGATAAGCTAATCAGCCCTTTGAATCACTTTGCTCAGGAATCCCCCATGACCGTGCTTGTTCGTTTGTTGTATGCCAGTAAAGTCGCTCCCAATTTTGGTCCCATGGACATGCGGGACATTCTTGAAAGTTCGCGTCGCAACAATGTGGATCAGGGTATCACCGGCCTCCTGATCATGGCGGATGGCTACTTTTTTCAGGCGCTCGAAGGTGATCGCAAGGTGGTCAATTCCACCTACATCAAAATCCTGAAAGATGCCCGACACGCGGCCTCCATCATTTTGAGCAACCAGGAGATCGAAAAACGGCAATTTTCTGGCTGGTCCATGGGTTACGTGCTCAGCAGCGAGAAGAACCGCCCCTTGTTTATGTCCTACTCCGCTGGAAAATATTTTGAACCCTTCTCCATGCGCTGTGCGGCGGCGGAGTCGCTGCTGGCCGAAATCGGAGGTTATGCACGCCAGCTCGGTGGGACCGAAAGCGCTACTGGCACGTAAGCGAGCCGGGCAGTTTGCCTGGACTCCGTGATTGCACAGGCAAAATGGTGTTTCCCTTGAACACGGAACCCCAAGATGACCCCCACCATTCCCGCCGATTCCACCCCTGCTGCCGTGCGTCCTTTGGCCGCTGACGCGCAGGACGCGCTGACCGACACATCCGTTTCGGCGGAGCAGTTCGACGAAATCGACACCATCCTCGACGATCTGCGCACCCGCTATGACGAGACCCCGCAGTGGGAGTTCTGCGAGGGTTTCATGGCTGCGCTGATCTGCTGCCGCCGACCGATTCCACAGTCCGAATACCTGGACGTTTTGTTGGGAATTCCTGCCGACGGCGACCCGGTGCTGCTGGACATGGACAGCTCTGAACCGGCGTATCCGGTTGGCTCCTTTGCCGATGGCGCCCAGCGCGCACGCTTTCTGCAGATCTGGGAACAGCGCCGGGCCGAAGTGCTGGCGGCACTGGACACGCCGATCGAATCACTGGAAGACACCCATGCCTACCACCCCGAGGTCATGGATGTACGTGGCGCCATGGCTGGTTTGACGGAAGCCGAGCGCGGCGAACTGCCGGATGAACCACTGCCGGCCTTTGGTCAGGTCTGGGCCTTGGGTTTCATGTACGCCGTGGAAGCCTGGCCCGAGGAGTGGGCCGAGCCCAGCGACAAAAAGGCGGCCAAGTGGCATGACGTGGCACTTCAGGCCATTGTGGCGCTGACCGAGGATGACGAGGGCGAACCCGAGTTGTCGCCCTTTAGTGAAGACGGCCCACCGTCCATGAGCACGGAGAGGCTCAATACCTTTGCCGACGCCATCTGGTCGGTCTACGACCTGCGCGAAATCTGGCGCGGCATTGGTCCGCGTGTCAAGACGCTGCACCGTGCCGACGTGCCGGGTCGCAACGACCCTTGTTATTGCGGCAGCGGCAAAAAATACAAGAAGTGCCACGGCGGATAAGTCAATTTGCCGTAACGCGCGGCGCCAACGCCAGGGGCAGTGCCTCAGCCAGCAGGTCGTAGACGGCGCGGATGCGCGGGTTGGTGCGGATTTCGCGGTGCACCGCCAGCCACATCGGCAGGGCCGGAATCGGCAGCGCACCGGCCAGAACCGGCCGCACATCGGGGTCGCTGCGGGCCATATAGTCTGCCAAAAAGCCAATGCCCAAACCGGCGCGCACGGCCTGCCACTGCACGATGAAATCATCGGTGCGCAGCACAAAGGCCTCCCGGCTGACCGGATACCCCAGGGCCTGAAAGCCGCGCAGGATGGACGGATCGGTATCGTTGCCGATCAGGTCGTGCTGCAACAGGTCGGCGGGCAGGCGCGGGGGGCTGCGCCGCGCCAGATAACTGCGGTGGGCGTAGGCACCCACGCCCACACTACCAATTTTTTTTGCCACCAGTGTGCCCTGGTCCGGGCGCACCATGCGCACGGCAATGTCGGCCTCGCGGCGCAGCAGGTTACTCACCTGGTTGCTGGAGACCAGCTCCACCTGGATGTCCGGCAGAGCCAGACGCATCTGCGCCAGGATCGGCGGCAGCAACTGCACCGCCACCGGCACGCTGGCAGTGATGCGCACCGTGCCCGTGGATTGCGACTGGGCTCCGGTCAACGTGTGGCTAAGCTGCAGTGCACCGGCCTCCATGGCCCGCGCCGATTCGGCCAGTTGCAGCGCGGTGGCCGTGGGCACCAGGCCGCGCCCAGTGCGCTCAAACAACACCACGCCCCACTGGCTCTCCAGTTCTGCAATGTGGCGCCCCAGCGTGGGCTGGCTGGTTTTGAGCTGGCGCGCCGCGCCCAGCAGGCTGCCCTGGTCCAGTGCCGCCAGAAAGGAGCGGATCAGGCTCCAGTCAAACGGGGTGGTTGCGGTGGTATTCATAAACGCATAGCTCCTGTGTACATCTATGCAATTGTGTTGGATCGCGCTTGTTTCCACAATGCAGGCATCACTAACAAGGAACCCCGTTATGCCGACCAACACTGTACTGATCCTGGGCGCACGTGGCCGTTTTGGCCTGGCCGCAGCACGCGCCTTCGCCGCCGCTGGTTGGCGCGTGCTGGGCCAAACACGCCCCGCTAACGTGGCCCCCACGCTTGTCGCTTCGCGTACTGCGCTGCCCCCCGAGGGGGCCGCAGTCGCCTTGGGGCGTCCCGGCGGCGACTTGCCAGCTATTGAGTGGCTGCCGATCGACCTGCACGACACCGCTGCGTTGACCCAAGCCGCGCAGGGTGCCAGTGTGGTGGTCCACGCCCTGAACCCGGCCTATACCAATGCCGCCTGGCAATCGCAAGCCCCGGCCATGCTGGACGCATCCATCGCCCTGTGCCGTCGACTGGACGCCACGCTGATGTTGCCTGGCAATATTTACAACTTTGGCGCCACCATGCCGCCGGTGTTGCGCGAGGGCACGCCGCAGGCCGCACACACCGCCCTGGGCCGGGTGCGCATCGCCATGGAAGCGCAGTTGCAAGCCAGTGGGGTGCGCGGCATCGTGATCCGCGCCGGCGACTTCTTTGGCAGCGGCCAGGGCACGTGGTTTGACATGTCCATCACCAAGGACCTGCGCAAGGGCGCGTTGACCTACCCCGGCGTCAAGGGCGTGTCCACCAGTTGGGCCTACCTGCCGGATCTGGCGCGCACCTTCGTCATGGTTGCCGAGCGACGCGCCCAACTGCAGCCTTTTGAGGTGTTCCACTTTGCCGGCCATGTGCTCACCGGCCAGCGCTGGCTGGACCTGCTCAACCCCATTGCGCGTGCACAGGGCTGGGTGCGCCCGGACGCACAACTGCGCTGGAAGAGCATGCCCTGGGGCGTTATTCGTGTGGGCGCGTTGTTCGTGCCCACTTGGGCGTCCCTGCTGGAGATGCGTTACCTGTGGAACACCCCGCACGCGCTGGCGAACGACAAACTCTGCGCCCTGATCGTCACCGAGCCGCACACGCCGCTGGCGCAGGCGCTGGAGCAGTCGCTACGGGACCTGGGGCTGCTGGGCAGGCCGTTGGCATCCGATGCACCGGCTGCACCGGCGAAAGCGGCATTGGCGCAGTCCATACGTTAAGGAGAACACCATGACAACAGCATTGCAACGCCGCGGCTTCTTGCGCATTCTGGGTGCCGGGTCCCTGGTCCCGTTGGCCCCCCTGTCACTGAGCGGCTGCGGCGCGGCCATGCCTATGGATGCCATTGAAGCCTGGCTCGGACCCGGTGCGGAACTGGCCGCTCAGGCCGACCCGAGGCGGTGGATACTGAGCCACGCCATCCTGGCCCCTCACTCTCACAACCTGCAGTCCTGGATCGCCGACTTGGGCACGCCCAACCAGATCACGCTGTACTGCGACCTGAACCGCCTGCTGCCGCAGACCGATCCCTTGTCGCGCCAGATCATGATGAGCCACGGCACGTTTCTGGAGCTGCTGGACCTGGCAGCCCGCGAGCGCGGACTGCGTGCCGACATCACACTGTTTCCGCAAGGGCCCTTTGGCCCGTCCACGTTGGATGCCCGTCCGGTGGCCCTGGTGCACCTCACCCCCGACCCGACGGTGCAGAAAGACCCGTTGTTTGCGCAGATCCTGCACCGCCATACCAACCGCAGTGCCTACGACATTACCCGCGCCGTGCCATCGGCGGCCTGGCAGGCCATGCAGGCGGCAGCAGGCCCGGCGATCCGCGTCGGGCATGCCGGGCTGGAGCAGGGCGCAGCATTGCAGCAGCATCGGCGCATTGCGCTGGACGCCTGGCGCATTGAACTCACGGTGCCGCGTACCATCATGGAATCGTTCAAGCTGCTGCGCGTGGGCACGTCCGAGATTGCCGCCCACCGCGACGGGCTTTCCATGACGTCGCCGATGATCGTGGCACTGGACCGGCTGGGCCTGTTTGACCGCCAACAGATACCCAAGCCGGATGACTACGCCACCACCAGCCAGCTCAAGGAATTCGACGCCAAGATGGCCAGCACGCCGGGTTTTGTGTGGATGGTCAGTGCCGATAACAGCCGTGCCACCCAGGTCAACGCCGGGCGGGCCTACGCGCGCCTGCAACTGGCGGCCACCGCCCAGGGGTTGGCAATGCAGCCGCTGTCGCAGGCCCTGCAGGAATATGCGGAGCAGCAGCAGCCCTACGCCGCCATCCACATGCTGGCGGGTGCCACGCAGCCGGGCGCCACCGTGCAAATGTGGGCGCGCGTGGGTTATGCGCCAGCCGTCGGCCCCGCGCCGCGGCGGCGTTTACCGGACTTCATCAAATCTTAGAGGTGAAATATGCCTCTAGCCCTCGTATTCATTGCCTAAGATGCTATTGATTCATGAGTTCTGAAGGCTATCCAGGCTCACAACATGCCGGAAGGTGTTGGCCATCGGCTGGCACTGGCCCTCTCAAGATTGACCTACGCTGTCAGAATTGTGTCCATGGATCCACTTTCTGTCTTCATCGTTGCCACGGTCTTGACCCTGCTCAATGGCGGAATCTTGGGCCTGATGCACAAGGGTTTTTCCACGGAGATACGGCCTGCGGCAGCAGACTGGCGCATCGGGACGCTTCTGGTCGCTGGAGGTGTTGTGCTGCTGGCTTCACAACACCCGACAACCGTTTGGCTCTTGTTGCCGTTGGGCAACGCCCTCTTGTTGATGGGGTTGACCTTGTATTGGCGCTCTGTGCGTCGCTTTGACCGTGTTGCCGACACACCTTGGTTATTTGCTCCAGCCGTCCTGACGAGTCTGGCATTGACGTGGTTTGTGGTGGTGCATCCCGTCCTTTGGGTTCGCGTTGTCCTTGCGTGTGTGGGCTGGTCTATTGCCCTGTTGGCTTCTGCGCGCAGTTTGTTCAAACACCGCTCTGCACGGCGTGAAATCAGTCGCGAAGTCCTGATGGGCATCATGCTTGCGCTGACTGGGTTCATGATTTTTCGCGCGGTCTTCTTTGCATTGCAGATGCGCGACGTGAACTCCATTCTGGCCACGGACCACATGCTTAATGTGCTGACCCCCTTGAGCGTTGCAATCTTGCCAGTCATTGGAACCACGACTTTCCTGGTCATGTGTAGTGAGCGCCTGCGTGCTGAATTGGCAGTGCGAGCAGTCGAGCTCGATGCGACAAACGCAGCGTTGCTCGCGGCCATTCGCTCGCGAGAAGACGCCGAGCGTATCGCACGTCATGACCTCAAGACTCCGCTGGCCAGCATAGCGGCTACGCCCGAACTCCTGCGCGCTGGTCGTGCACTGGAGCCAGACCAGGAGCAGTTGTTGAACCTGATTGAAGGCGCAGCGCGCCGAGCGCTGAGCATGGTGAATTTGTCCCTGGATTTGTACCGCATGGAGAACGGCAGCTTCCACTTTGAACCTGAAGCTGTCGATTTGACTGCCCTTGTCCGGGTGGTCATGGAGGATCTGGGCCAGCATGCCCAGTCCAAGCGTGTGACCATGAGACTGGCGTGCGGTGACGAGCCCGCGGTGGTGGCAGCGAATGCGGTGCTGTGTTATTCGTGCATCGCCAACGTGCTGAAAAACGCGGTGGAGGCGGCCAGCGACGGTTCGTGCGTAGAGTTGGACTTGCAACCGGGTGAGCGCGTGCTGCTGCGCATTCACAATGACACCGCGGTACCGCTCGCTTTGCGGGACCATTTTTTTGAGAAGTACGCCACGCATGGCAAATCCGGTGGGTCTGGTTTGGGTACCTACTCATCCCATCTGATGGCCAAGATGCAGGGTGGCGCGCTGACTATGCAGACTTCGGATTCCAGCGGCACCACTGTGACTCTGGAACTGCCTTGCTCCCGTGCGCAAAACGCCACCGAGCCAGGCTTGGATCGCACAATTTCTCAGCGGGCAGGCTCTGGCGATGGGGAGTCGTCAAAAATGGGCGACCAGGTTTTTGCGCACGTTCTTGTCGTGGATGACGACAGCTATAACTGCAAGGTGCTTTGCAGCCAGTTGGCCCTGTATCCCGTGCGTGTCGAGACCGCCTTCAATGGCCGCAGCGCCATTGAGCGCGCGTTGGCACATCGTCCGGACCTCGTCTTTATGGACATTGAAATGCCCGTCATGGGCGGCGTGCAGGCCGTGCAGCACATTCGCCAACTGCAGAAAGCACGAAGGCAGGAACCCAGCGTGATCATTGCATTTACTTCCGATGATGAAGCCCAGAGCCAGGCCCGTTACCTGGCTAGCGGGTTCGACACCTGCTTGGGAAAGCCGACATCGCAAGCCACATTGGCCCCGTTGTTGCGAGGACTACCCCGCCCGCCAAGTCCGCCCAGGCAGGCACAACCACCAGTCAAGGTGCAAGCCCATTTGTTGGCAGACATGCCAGAGTTCCTGGCCTCGCGCTTGCAACTTATGGATGAACTGGAGCAGGCGTGTGTTGAGCATGATCGTGCGCGCCTGCGCAGCGTCGCCCATCGATTGACTGGCAGTCTTGCCATGTTTGGTTTTCTCTGGGCTGCCGACGTTTGCCAGCAGCTTGAACACGGTGCCACTGGCATCGATCTGGCAATGGCACAGCGTCTTGCCCGCGATCTGATTGAGCATTTGTGCTCCGTTCCCGTGGTGCAAGAAGATGCAAATGCCATGTCAGCGCCCTAATCCTCGCCGAAATTACTACACTGCGCTCATTCCAATACGAACACGCCTGGAGCCTGACATGACCACCCCACGCCTACTTGTCATTGATGACGACGACATGGTGCTCACCTACCTCAGTCGAACATTGAGCCACCGCTACACCATCATGACCCGCCAAGATCCAAAGGCTGCGATTGAGCTCGCTGCAGTTGAGCTACCCGACCTTATCCTGTGTGACATCGATATGCCCGACATGGACGGTGGCGCGGTGTGCGCGGCCCTGGCAGAGAACCCAGTTACCGCGAGAATTCCATTCGTTTACCTCACCGCCATGGTCTCACCCAGTGAGGTCGTGGAGTTGCAAGGGTTCGTAGGCGGTCGGCCAGGCGTGGCCAAACGCGCCAGCATGCAGGAATTGATTGCTACCATTGATTCGCAACTCAAAGCCTAGTAGTCAAATAGGCCTCCAGCCCCCGTATTCATTGCGTAAAGCGCTATCAATGTAGTAGTGACTGGCGTGTCGGCTACACAAAACGCCACAGCGCCACCACCAGCACGGTGCAAGCTGCGGCCACCAGGTCGTCGAACATGATGCCAAAACCCGCCTTGCGCCAGGCACCGGGGTCGCTGGCCGGATCGAGGTTGTGGTACAGCGCATCGGCCCACCCCACCGGGCCTGGTTTGACCGCATCAAAGAAACGAAACAGGCCGAACGCCAGCACCTGGCCCACCACGCCGGTCGGCATGACCAACCACAACACCAGCCAGAAGGCGACCACCTCGTCCCAGACAATGCTGCCGGGGTCCAGCACGCCCATATTACGGGCCGTGACGCTGCAGGCCCACCAGCCCAGGGGCAGGGAAAGGCCGATCAACACCGCCCAGCGGCCATCGTTCATACACGGTGACAAGGCGATAAAGGCGATCCAGGCCCATAACGTACCGGCCGTGCCCGGCGCAATGCGCGACAGGCCGGCGCCAAAGCCCAGCGCCAGCCAATGCGCGGGGTGCGACAACATAAAGCGCACCGTGGGGCGCGCCAATGGAGGGGCCTGGGGCGTGTCAGTCATGGTGCGGGGGCGCCAGGTAGGGTGTGGCGGCGCTGGTTGCACAGGGCGTGGCTGATGGCCAGGTTCTCCAGATGGCTGTTGCCGCCCTCACTCAAAGGGCGCATGTGTTCCAGTGTTGCCTCTGCGGGCAAGACCGGTTGCCCGCACACCCAGCAGGGCACCACGCCGTGGAGTTGGCGTGCCACGGTCTTGTAGATTTTGTCGCGGGTCAGGTTCAATCGGCTCATGCTGCGAAATGGTCAAACGATGCAAACGAGTGGGCCAGCACGTTGCCCTGGCCATCCAGCAGACGCAACCCCGGCGCTGCCTCAATCTGGCCAATGCGCGTCACCGGCGTGGCGCTGGCATTGCTTGCGGCTTGCACGGCGGCCCGTTGCGCCGGTGCAGCGGTGAAGACCAATTCGTAATCATCGCCACCGGCAAACACACACTGGCGTGCCAGTTGCGCTGAAACATAAGTGTCAAAATGGCCTCCCGCCCTCGTGGAATATGCGTAAACAGCTATTAAATAGATAGCGTCTTTGGTGTCCACGCTGGCCCCTACGCCCGAGCGGTCCAGGATGTGCCCGAGGTCTCCGAGCAGTCCATCGCTGATATCGGCCGCCGCACTGGCCACACCGCGCAGGGCCAGACCCAGCGCAATACGTGGTGTAGGTCGCTCCAGGCGCGGGCGGGCAAACGCCAACCATTCGGGCGGCAACGTGACGCGCCCTTGCAGTGCCGCCAGGGCCAGGCTGGCGTCGCCCAGCGTGCCGCTGACGTAGATGTCATCACCTGGCTGAGCGCCGCTGCGCAGCAGGGCTTGCGTGGCCGGCATCTCGCCAAACACCGTGATGCAAATGGTCAGCGGCCCCCGGGTGGTGTCACCGCCAATCAGTTCACAACCATGGGCATCGGCCAGCGCCATCAGGCCTTCGGAGAAGGCTTGCAACCAGGCCTCATCCACGCGGGGCAGCGCCAGCGCCAGCGTGAACGCCAGCGGCCGCGCGCCGCACGCCGCCAGATCGCTCAGGTTCACGGCCAGCGCCTTGTGGCCCAGGCTGCGCGGGTCCACATCCGGGAAGAAATGGCGGCCTTCCACCAGCATATCGGTCGATATGGCCATTTGCATGCCGGGGCCCGGCTGCAGAATCGCGCAATCGTCTCCCACGCCCAGCACCGCCTTGGGGGTGGCGCGGGTAAAGAAACGCCGAATCAGCTCAAACTCGCCCATGGAGTCGCGTGTTTTAGTGCAGCGTGCGTGAACCGCCGATACCGGTGTCGCCGCTTAGCGCGTCCAACACAAACATGGGCACGTCGGCGTCAAACTTTTCACCGTCTTCGGCTACACAAAAAAAGCTGCCATGCATGGTGCCGGTGGGGGTGCGCAGCCGCGTGCCACTGGTGTATTCAAAGGCCTGGCCGGGCTTGAGCAGGGGTTGCTGGCCCACCACCCCCAGGCCCTTGACTTTTTCGGTACGCCCGTTGGCGTCGTTGACGTTCCAGGTACGCGAGATCACTTGAGCCGGTATGTCACCGGTGTTGATGATGGTAATGGTGTAGGCAAACACAAACAGGCCCTCGTCCGGTGCCGACTGGTCGGGCAGGAACTGGGGAACAACTTGGACGGTTAATTGGTACTTGGGCATGGAAGTAATGCTAACGTGAAACTTTGGCAAAGAAGGGCCGGGGCTGGTTTATTGGCTTCGCGTGGGATTTTTGAGTGTTGAGTGAATGCAATTCGGGTTTGAATTTCGTGCGCCCACGCTGGTCAGTGAATCTGATCTCGGTTGGCTCATTGTGTTCCTTGGAAGTGTTTCAACCCACACCTGCTATCGCTGGCAGGTGAGCCCGTTCAAAGTCCAGCGGCTCGCATTTGCATGGAAGTTTCAATCCGCACCCGCCATCTCTGGCGGGTGATCCCCGTCAAGCGGGTAATCTTTGCTCAGTTTCCCGATGTTTCAATCCGCACCCGCCATCTCTGGCGGGTGATCCCATCTTCGGCAATTCCTTCGCGGTAATTCAGTTCTGTTTCAATCCGCACCCGCCATCTCTGGCGGGTGATCCCGGCGCAAACCGCTGGGCAAACGGCTACATCGAAGTTTCAATCCGCACCCGCCATCTCTGGCGGGTGATCCCCTGCATCGATTCGGCAATGGCGGAATTTGAAATGTTTCAATCCGCACCCGCCATCTCTGGCGGGTGATCCCGAATCTGGCGGACGGCGTACACGTCAAGTTCGTGTTTCAATCCGCACCCGCCATCTCTGGCGGGTGATCCTTGCGCACCCTGGCCTCGTCGCGCCGGTAGTCCTGTTTCAATCCGCACCCGCCATCTCTGGCGGGTGATCCGCTGTGCGTTCGGTCGTTTGACGCGCTGCGAACTGTTTCAATCCGCA
>ERZ724516.1942-NODE-1942-length-11807-cov-6.867001_pt1 | contig 11807 bp, 9 predicted proteins | sample MGYA00376049_ERZ724516 | MGnify/ENA primary metagenome ERZ724516 (study PRJEB28724, sample SAMN07190886) | activated sludge metagenome | isolation source: activated sludge of sewage treatment plant in Hong Hong | place: USA: Christiansburg, Virginia | collected... | reverse complement strand
CCTGGTCGGCCAGCAGCAGGCCCTTGTAGACCACGGTGCGGCTGCTCATGCTGGGAACGTAATACTCTTTGCTGTGCTTGAGCTGCAGGCTCTGGATGGCGGCGCTGGCAGTCTTGCGGATCACGTACAACTTGCGCTCCAACGCGTCCTGCACGATGACGTCCTGGCCACGGCCGATGAAGACCTGGCGCTGGATGGGTTCTTTTTCGCGCACGGTGGGCGACATGGGCATGTCACGGTTGACCGGCACATCGCGCCAACCCAGCAGCACCTGGCCCTCGGCCTTGATGGCGCGCTCCATCTCTTGTTCACATGCCAGACGGGACGCGTGTTCCTTGGGCAAAAAGATCATGCCAACGCCGTATTCACCGGGTGGCGGCAGCGTCACGCCCTGGGCGGCCATCTCTTCGCGGTACAGCGCATCAGGCAGCTGGATCAGGATGCCGGCACCGTCTCCCATCAGCTTGTCCGCGCCCACTGCACCCCGGTGGTCCAGGTTGTCCAGAATCTTCAGCGCATTCTTGACGATGTCGTGCGACTTGGTGCCCTTGATGTGGGCCACAAAACCGACGCCGCACGCATCGTGCTCATTGGCCGTGGAATACAAACCGTTGTTCTGAAGATGTTGGATCTCGGCTGCCGTAGTCATGGCGTTCCTCTGAAAATTGCAATGGGAATGAAGAATACTGCAATGCAACAAGAGTGCCAAGCAAATTAATTGGGGTCAGATTCCAATTAATAACTGACAGAAACAATCAATGAATAATTGGGGACATATCAAAAATAATAGCAATAAATCCTTATTTTACGGGGGCTAAGGCCCAATTTAGTCCTTGATCTTTGGCATGGAAACCGGCCGACCGGCGGTGCCTTTGGATACGCGGCGTATTGTCTTTTTTTGCAAATTTTCCACAAATTCCGGTCCGCCCAAGGCCCAGCCACGCAGGGCCGAGTCGGTCAAGGCCTGTTGCTGCCCCATGCTGATGCCAGCCTGCACCAATTCCGCATATGCCGCTTCACGCGCAAAAGGCGTGTTGCCCAACGCCCAGACCAGCGCATGCGGTGTGATCAATTTGTCGGTCCGTAAACCCACGTAATGCGCATGGCTGGACCAGGGGTAGTCTCTGGCCTGGGCCACCAGGCCGGCGCGCACCGGGTTGAGGTCGATGTAGGCCATACAGGCCAGCAAATAGCGCTCCGTCTGGATCAACGTGGATTTGTACCGTCCTTCCCACAAGGTGCCGGTTCGCTTCTGGCTGTCATTGAAATAACGCACATAACGCCGGCCCACGGACTGCATCATCTGCGGCAGCCCATCGGCCGTTTCGGGTGTGGCCAACAGGTGGAAATGGTTGCCCATCAGCACATAGGCGTGGATGGCGACCTTGAACTTGCGGGCGTTTTCGTCCAGCAGATCCAGCATCATCTGGTAGTCGGCAGCAGACGCAAAAATGGCCTGGCGGTTGTTGCCCCGCTGGATGACGTGGTGGGGATGACCCGGCAGCGTCAGACGAGGAAGGCGGGCCATTGGGGATTCACCACACAGGTGCAGGATCTGGGTCAGGCCACGGGAAGGGCATCCCCTGCCTGCGCAAGGTCCGCGGGCAGCACAAAGCGGGTGTCCATCAAAGCCGTCAGGCCAAACTCCCCCAACAGCGACTGCAAGCGCTGGGCCGCCGCCCGGTTGGGTTTGCCGGTGCGCCGGGCAATGATGAGTTCGTTCTTCATGCTGTGCTCCCAGCCCACTAGCTCGGTCACGGTGACCTGGTAGCCGCTGGCCTCCAGGTACAGGCAGCGCAGCACATTGGTGATCTGGCTACCCATCTCGCGCGTGTGCAGCGGGTGGCGCCAGAGTTCGGCCAGCGGCGTGCGGCGCAGCGACAGCGCCTTGTTGGCATTCAGGCAGCGGGCGATCTCGGCCTGGCAGCAGGGCACCAGCACCAGATAGCGCGCGTGTTTCTTCAGCCCGAAGGCGATGGCGTCGTCGGTTGCGGTGTCGCAGGCGTGCAGGGCCGTGACCACGTCAATCTGGTCCGGCAGGGCCTCCGATGCGGTGGACTCGGCCACGCTCAGGTTCAGGAACGACATCCTCTCAAACCCCAGGCGCGCCGCCAGTTCGCGGGACTTTTGAACCAGCTCCGGCCGGGTCTCAATGCCGTAGATATGGCCGCTCTTCGATGCCTTGAAGAACAAGTCGTAAATGATGAAGCCCAGATACGACTTGCCCGCCCCATGGTCGGCAAGCGTTGCACCCTCTCCAACCTGCGGTAACTCCAGCAGCAGCTTCTCGATGAACTGGTACAGGTGGTAGACCTGCTTGAGCTTGCGCCGCGAATCCTGGTTGAGCTTGCCCTCACGGGTGAGGATATGCAGCTCCTTGAGCAGTTCCACGCTCTGGCCTGGGCGTACTTCTTCAGCCAGGGGATGGGCGAGCGCGGGCTTGCTCTCCGCCGAGATAGTGGCGGCCATTGCGCGGGACTTGTGCTGTTTCATGGCGGGAGTTTGCCACGCCCAGTGCTGGCGCCCACATCCAGTGCGGCCCAGCCTTCGGGGCCCAGACGTTCCATGGTCCGCATATTGGTCTCGAAAATGGCCTCGGCATGGGGAAAGGCTTTCACCGCGCGGTCAATGCTGTCCTCACGCAACAGGTGCAGCGTCGGATACGGCGCGCGGTTGGTGCAGTTGGTGACGGCATCCGGCGGTGCGTCGGCGAACTGGTAGTGCGGATGCAGGCTGGCGATCTGGAACACGCCCTCATAACCCATCTTGCTCAACAGGCGGTTGGCCTGGGCCAGAAAGTCATTGAACTCCAGAAAGTCCGCCAACCCGTCGGGTGCTATGAAAAGTGTAGTATCCCTTTCACTAGGTTCGAGGGCTGCCAGCGCATTAAGCTCTTGCTTCAAGTCTGCCAACAGGTCCTTGAAGCCTACGCTGCGGGTCACCGCATAGTGCACCTGGTTCTTGACATCCACCGACTTGGCGAACGGGCACAGGTTCAAACCAATGACGGCGCGCCGCAGCCAGTTGCGGGTGTCTTCAATGACCGCATCATCGGTTGCGCCTGCGCCAGCACTCATGCAAAACGGCTGGGTTGGGCGACGATCAATTTCGCCAACTCGTCCATCCACTCGTTGTTCAGGCGTTCGGCCTGCCACGTTGTGCTGGATACGCCAAATCCGTCGGCATTGGCCAGGCGAAACACCAGTTGTGCATTGTTGTGGTCCGCGGTGATAGTGACATTGCCACGCGCTTGTGTGACATAGTCAAACCGGATGGCCTGCAATGTATTTTTTTCTGGGTGGCGCACGTCCTTGCGCTCATGCTCGACATGGCCAAATGCCAGGCGTTTCTGCACACGCTCCAGTTCCGGTGGGAAATTGACGCTGACAGATCCCGAAATCGGCGCACCAACGCTGGGAACAATCTCCCAACCGACGGCGATGTAGTCGTAGACGTCTTTGTCGCGTAACTTCTTTTTTCGGGCGTCCGCCCGGAAATTGACCAATTTCATTGGCGGCCAGTAGGTCTTGCCATCCAGGGAAAATCGCGGAGCCTCGGGAGCAATGACACTTAACTGGCGCGCCAGTTCTTGCAGGTATTGCCAAACGATTTTGCAGGCACGCTCCGTCTTGTCCGCGTTTTCCTCCAAGTTCTGCAACTGGGCGACCTGCTCATTCTGCAAAGCGCTGGCCTGCATTTTTAGCTGATTCAAAAAACTCACAATCCCTCCGGGCAGGCCACTAAACCATACAATTTTACCGAGTTGGCGTGCTGCACGGTCGGATTAAACGAGCAACTGCTTTCCGGTCAAGCGGGCGTGTTCACGGGCCGCAAACCGGTCGGTCATGCCTGCGATGTAGTCGGCCACGACACACACTACGGCATTGCCATCGGGCTGAACCGTAGCTGTGCGCTCGATGCCAGCGGAAAAACTATCGGACATTTCGTGCGGTGCAGACACATAGGCCGCAAACAACTCACGCACCACCAACTGCGCCGTTCCAGTGGTGGCCATGACCTGGGGATGCCGGTACAGATTGCGAAATAGAAATTTCTTTAATTGCTGAGACTGGCTTCGCATGTCTTCGCTGAAGGCCAACAGGGGCGGCATATCCCGCACGGCATCTGGGTTTTGGGGGGCTGCATCTCTTAACGCGCGTTGGCTGACGTTGATCAGGTCATACACCTGGGCGCTCAACATGCGGCGTATCGTTTCAAAAAGCAGGCGACGCTGCTTATTAGGGGTTGCCAACTCGGGATAGTCCTGCAAAGCCTGCGCACAATAAACTGCAAACAAACCTACTTCCTGCAATTGATCCATCGTGATCAGACCCGATCGCACGCCATCGTCCATGTCATGCGCGTTGTAGGCAATTTCGTCCGCCAGATTGCATAGTTGCGCCTCCAGACTCGGCTGCCCACCCACCAGAAAGCGACGCCCCACACCGCCCGGCTCAACGGCCTCCAGGGCCTCAGCGTTGATCCGACTGCAATGTTTGAGAATGCCCTCGCGGGTTTCAAAACAGAGGTTGATACCGTCAAACTGAGGGTAACTCTCCTCCAGCCGGTCCACCACACGCAGGCTCTGCAGGTTGTGCTCAAAGCCGCCATGGTCGCGCATGCAATCATTCAGCGCATCCTGACCAGCGTGTCCAAAGGGCGTGTGCCCCAGGTCGTGGGCCAGGGCGATGGCTTCCACCAAGTCTTCGTTGAGTTGCAGTGTTCTGGCGATCGATCTTCCCAGTTGGGCAACTTCCAATGAATGGGTCAGGCGCGTGCGAAAGAGGTCACCTTCATGGTTGAGAAAGACTTGCGTTTTGTAGACCAGTCGCCGAAAAGCGGTGGAATGAACAATGCGGTCGCGGTCACGCTGAAAGGCCGTGCGTGTTGGAGCCGGTTCTTCTGGGTACCGCCTGCCACGTGAGTGCGCCGGGTCGCAAGCGTATGAAGCCAAATTCATACAAGCAAAAGAGCGAACAAGCCCCCGTGAATATTCAATAGTTTGCTATATACTTGATAGCATTTCATGCGCAGCAGGCATCAATCACCCGGCGCACCACGGCTTCTTCGGCACCCCGTACAGCAGCATGGGCGGCGCCGTCAATCACGACAAAACGGATCTCGCCGGCCTCGGACTTCTTGTCGACCCGCATCAAGTCCAGGTAACGACCGGCGTTATCGTCTGGTCGCAGGCGCGGGCTGATCACCGGCAAGCCGGCGCGCTGTATCAGCGTACGCAAACGCGTCACGAAATGCGCGTCTACAAGCTCCAGTTGGCATGACAGTTCTGCTGCCATGACCATGCCGCAACCGACCGCCTCACCATGCAACCACTGGCCGTAGCCCATACCCGCCTCAATGGCGTGACCAAATGTATGGCCAAAGTTCAGGATCGCGCGCAAGCCGGACTCGCGCTCATCTTGCGCCACCACCCAGGCCTTGATCTCGCAACTGCGTTTCACGGCAAAAGCCAGTGCGTCCACGTCGCGCGCCAGTAAACGATCCATATTGCCTTCAATCCAGTCCAGGAAAGAATCGTCGGCAATGGGGCCGTATTTGATGACCTCGGCCAGGCCGGCACTGAGTTCACGGTCCGGCAAGGTCTTGAGCGTATCCAGATCACACACGACCGCCAATGGTTGGTAGAACGCGCCAATCATGTTCTTGCCGTGCGGGTGGTTGATGCCGGTCTTGCCGCCAACGGACGAGTCGACTTGCGACAGTAAGGTGGTTGGAATTTGCACAAACGGAACACCGCGCATATAACTCGCGGCCGCAAATCCAGTCATGTCGCCGACCACGCCGCCGCCCAATGCAAACAACACCGTCTTGCGGTCACAGGTGTTTTCAAGCAAGGCATCAAAAATCAGGTTCAATGTCTCCCAGGTCTTGTACTCTTCGCCATCGGGCAATGTCACCAGGTGAACATTCTTGTAGCGGGATTGCAGTGCCGTGTGCAGGCGCTGCGCATACAGGGGCGCGACCGTCGTGTTGCTCACAATCAACGCACTGCTGGCGGCAGGCAAATTGGCGAAGGTAGCGGCGTTATCCAACAGAGAAGATGCGATCAGAATGGGATAACTGCGATCGCCAAGGTCGATGTGGACCTGCTGGGGTGGTGTAGGAGAGTGCATAACTCCTTAGTTTAGAGGATTGGAAAATGTCGAGTTGTCAGGGCCAGCGGCAGTCAAAATTTCCGCCTCGGCGTAAGGCGTTGGCGGAAACGACGGCCGCTCAAGCGCTAGGGACCAGACCCGCAAGTTCCAATTGCATCAAGATCATGTTGACCAGGGAGGCCACGGAAGGTCGGCCGGTCTCAATCACAAAGTGCGCCACTTCACGGTACAAAGGATCACGTACCGCGTACAGATCCCGCAATCGGCTCAAAGGATCGGCAACTTGCAACAAAGGACGGTTGGTATCGTGGCGCAGTCGCCTGTACAACTCTTCAGGAGTGGAATTTAGATAGACCACGTGGCCGCGTTCACGAAGCCTTTGACGCGTTGCCGCTTTCAATATTGCGCCACCACCGGTTGAGATGATGGCCTGCGGGTTTTGTGACAACTCGTCAAGCACGACTTCTTCGAGATCACGAAAGCGATCCTCCCCATACCGTAGAAACGCCTCCTTGATCGAGTACCCCTGTCGCTCCTCGATGACATGGTCCGAGTCAAAAAACGGAACCTGCAACCGCCGAGCAAGTTGCCGCCCGACCGTGGATTTGCCTGAGCCTGGGAGGCCTACGAGGGCGATCACGGCAGGCGAATCCAGTCTTCCAGCCAGCTTATGGAACGGCGAAGGTTATTGCTTTGACGCCTGCGGAAGTAGTGACTGTGACCTTGACCTGGTCGCCAGTCACACAATCCTTCAAATAAATGCTCAATGGCAAGGGAGACAAACTGTTCGGCACGGCAACGTGCGATTGACCCGATACGGAGCAAGTACCAATAACAGGGGTTGCTCCTCCTGTTGTCGGCAACGCAATCGATGTATCTGTTGCCAATGCCGCAATGGTACTGCCTGTTGGAACACTATTACCGTTCAAATCCTGAACAGAAACGTCCAACTGACTGGCAACAACGGTGCCGCCCCATTGCGCAGACGCAACACTGGTCCAAGTGGGCGACAGTATGTTCAGGTCATCCGTGGAGAATACAACTATAGTTTGCATTCTCACATCGGCCGCACCCCATACCCCGTCTCCAACTGTAGGTGAAGGAGTGACGCCCGTCGCACACGCACTTGCAGACGCACTTCTGGGCACAGAGAACTCGCCAGTAACAAATGCATTGACGGCGCCAAGCACGGTTGCAGTGTCGTCTCTGTAAGCAATGCCAAGGTCCGTATACGCTTCTCCGCAATCGAAAACATTGTTGAAATTAGCGTCCACAAAATCTTCCTCACCAGCAGCATAGGCCAAAATCGTCACCAGCCCGTTTACAGGCCGGGGATTCTGCGTACGAATTTTCACATTGCATTGTGAATTTCCGGCGACTCCACCGGTTGTGCAAACGGGTGGGATCATGACGCCACCCTCAGTGACAAAGTTTACTGCAGTACCGTCCGGAACCGGATTGCCTTGACGGTCAGCCAACGATAAAGTCACCGTCGTTTCCGATCCGTCGAAATTGAATCCCCTGATCGCTCGTTCCCCAATAGACAGACTGACACGCATCTGAGCTGGGCGACCGGATGCAATGGTCAAAACAGCAGAATCGGTTTGGATAAGTGGGTTCGAAACCAGTGCCGCGTTCACCAACACACTGGTCGGAACGGTACCCGAAAACACCGGCACGGAAACCTTTCCATCGGCGTCTGTAGTGATACGAACGGCCGCAAGGCTTCCGACCGAACCAATAGACGCCTTTGGAATACCACCATTCAATGTCTTGAGTGTCAATGAGACGTCTTGACCCAGGATCGCTTCACCACGTGCATTGACCAACTTGAATTCAACAATGGATTGGGTAGGTCCACCAGCACCATCAAGATAAATTCGGGATGGAGTGGCACTAACGAAACTGAGATTGGTTGCTGGTGCCGCCGCGATATTCAAAGTTCTAGAAACAACCGTCGCGCCGACCGTGCTTGCAGTAATTTCAACCGTTTTACCACTGCACCCCAATGTGCTCGGGGTTGTGCCAAGTGCGTCCGTTGCCGTGTAGCTAACTACAGCCAGTCCGCTGCTATTGGTAGAAGCGGTGGCGGGCGATATCTGCCCACAACTCGCGGTAAAGTTCACCTGAACCGGCGTTCCAGTCGCCGCAACTCCGTTGACGTTGGCCTGGACCGACACCTGACGTGTTCCGTATGCCGCCAAGGTTCCAGTCCCAACGTCCAGATTGGTCAGCGTAATGTTCGACGCCGAGAGCTGGTAACCAATAAAAGTAGTTATGACCTTATTGGCAGTGGGTGGCAGGCTTCCATTGGGATAAGCGGCAAACGCCCCAACCTTGTAGCTATAGGTTAAGGTCAATGAACCCGCTCCACTTGCCAACAACGATGCCCGTGCTACTTTGATAGTAGCGACTCCGGAAGAATTGGTCAGACCAGCGCTACCTTCTGGAAAGACCACTTGTGTCGGGTCACCGGCGACGTCAATCACCTGATTGGGGATGCCCAGCCCGCTGGGGTCAGTTAAAGTTACGCTCAGCAATGTATTTCCGGAGGCGGCAAGAGAGTTGGTAGTGAGCCCGGCCGCGTCACGCAAAGTCGGAGACTTCAATACGGGGTCCTGACTGACGGCTGTGGTCGATGGCGGCACTGCAACCGTAATCGACAGAGTCAGAGAAGTACCCGACGCATCTGTTATCTGCAGACTCGCACTACCGACAGCTACCGCTGAAACAGTCAATGCCGTCCCGACAATGCCACCGTTGGCAACACGCACATCACTGCTGACTACGCTGTAGGGCGCTGTACCGCCACTCAACAAATAGGTGGCAGAAGCGCCTGGCACCATGTTCACGGATCCCGGTGCATTCATGAAGAACTTGGTCGAAGACCCGACCGTTACAGCGATAGAGATACTGCTGGCACCATCAGCGTCCTTGATGGTCAGGTTGGCGCTTCCGCCACCAACGGCACTGACTGACAAATTTGATCCACTGACAGTTGCACGCAATACGCTGAGGTCGTCGCTGGTGACGGTGTACGGGGTTTTGCCACCTGTGATGGTGTAGGACACGGTTGTTCCATTGGCAATACTGACATTCGATGGGGCCGTCGTAAACATGGTTACTGGTGTCGGAGCTGCCGACTCTGTGACAGTTACCGTGACCGCCTTCGTGGCGCCCGCCGAGTCACGAACATCAATGGATGTTGCTCCCGCTCCTACGCCAGCAATTGACAAAACCGTGCCATTGACTGAGCCGCTAGCGATGGCCAGATTGCTACTGGTTGCCAAGTAGGGCGGTGTGCCTCCACCGATTGCAAACGAGTTGGACACGCCTTTGGCCAACGTCAATCCAGCCGACGGAACAGTCGTGAAGAATGCTGTTGTCGTTGGAGTTGCACCTGAACTCAAGCCCGGCGACCCACCGCCACCACCGCAAGCGGCAAGGAAGGCAACCATCAGGAACGTCGACAGGTAGGATATGACACGCATAGGGATACTCTTTAGTTTTCCAATGAAGAAGAATTATCGTGCCGCACCACGGTCAGCAATCGTCTTCGGAGTGATAAACACCAGCAATTCGGTCTTTTGGGTGGAACGAACCTTGGATTTAAATAGATTTCCAACGACTGGTATGTCGCCAAGCAAGGGGACTCGCGTTTCATCTTCCGCCTGGTTCTCGGTATAGATACCACCGATAACGACCGTACCACCATTCTCAACCAAAACCTCTGTATTGATATGTTTGGTATTGATGGCAAAACCCGCTGACGTCACGCGCCCCACGGTGTCCTTGGTAACGTCGAGTTTCAGAATAATGCTTCCCTCAGGAGTAATCTGTGGTGTTACTTCCAGTTTCAAATTGGCCTTTCTAAACGCGATCGAGGTCGCTCCGCTAGCAGATGCCACCTGGTATGGCAATTCCTCCCCCTGCTCTATCGTCGCCTTAACCTGGTCCGCTGTCACAACACGTGGGCTCGACACAACTTTACCCTTGCCATCCGCTTCGAGGGCGGAAATTTCAAGGTTCAAAAAACGATTGGCCGCAGTATTAAAAATGGAAACCGCAAATGCAGCGGGAGACGACAACGCAGGATAGTTGACAACCGCTGGCATCGTCAAAAACTGGCCACCGGCATCAAGTTGGCCTTCGACCTTATTGGACGTGGTGTAGGTCAGGTTCGAATAACTGGTTCCGAAGGCCACGCGGTTATCACCACTAACCTGGTAACCACCGTCGCCACCCATCTGCGCCCTTGAGTCGACACCTCCCAACTTGACACCCAGCGACTTGCCAAAGGTATCCGTTGCCTCAACAATTCGGGCCTCGATCAGGACTTGCCGAACCGCAATGTCCAGCTTCAGGACGAGTTGCTGTATCTGCTCAAGCTTGCTCGGAATATCTGTGACAAAGAGCTGGTTGGTTCGCGGCTCGGCAATGACGCTGCCTCGTGCACTCAAAATTCTGGCCTCAGCGTTTGCGCCGGCGCCGCCAGCCTTCAAATGTGCCGCAATCTCTGCAGCTTTTGCGTAGTTGATTTGGAAGGATTGCGTGCGCAGCGCCTCCAGCCCCTGAATGGCCACGGCGGACTCCAAATCGATCTTCTCTTTGGCTGCAATTTCGTCCTTTGGTGCAACCCACAGCACGTTCCCGGATTTGCGCATGCCAAGGCCTTTGGCCTGCAGAATAATTTCAAGCGCCTGGTCCCATGGAACATCCTGCAAGCGCAATGTAACAGCGCCCGATACAGAGTCAGACGTAACAATATTGAAGTTCGTAAAGTCTGCAATTACCTGCAGCAAGGAGCGCACTTCAATATTCTGGAAATTCAAGGACAGTTTTTGCCCCGAATAACCCACTCCTTGCGTGAGTTTCTTGGGATCTATCTTTATTTCCTTTACCTCAATCACAAACTGCTCATCACTCTGGTAGGCGCTATGCTCCCACTGCCCAGTTGGCTCGATGACCATCCGCACCCGTTCTCCAGACTGAGTAGTGGTCACCGACTTGATGGGCGTTCCAAAGTCAGCCACGTCCAAACGACGGCGCAAGCCCTCCGGTAGCGAAGACTTCATGAATTCAACGACCAAGGTCTGGCCTTGTTGACGTATGTCCACTCCCACTTGGTTGTTGGGCAGCGTCACAATAACCCGGCCGGCACCTTCGTTTGTACGACGGAAATCCATGTCCTTCAGCGGAAGGGAGTCGCGACTGCGCGTCTCCGCGAAGTTGGCTACCACAGCCACAGCCGGTGTACTTGCGACCCCAGAGTCCAATACGATGAACAACGACTTGCCACGAATTTCCGCCTTGTACGCGGACGGGGTCTTCAGATTCAAAACAACCCTCGTCCGTTCACCTGCCTGAACAACGCTGACCGATTTCAAGTTACCTTGATTCAGATCGATGGTGGAGCGACCCATGGCGCTCGAAACCCCAGGGAAATCCAATGCGATCCGCGCTGGCGATTGAATAGCAAACCCCGATGGCAGCGCCGTAAGTTCTTTAGAAAGATCAATGCGTACAACCTCAGCACCACTTTGAATTGACCCACTCACGGCCTCGATGGCAGTTTGGGCTTGAGCAAAGCCCCACCATGGCAAAATCGCTGCGAATACGATGCACCGCCACATGTTTGTCCCCAACCAATGGTTCTGATTTTTCATTTAGCCCTCTCTTGCAATTGCAATG
>ERZ724516.1941-NODE-1941-length-11814-cov-20.983332_pt1 | contig 11814 bp, 9 predicted proteins | sample MGYA00376049_ERZ724516 | MGnify/ENA primary metagenome ERZ724516 (study PRJEB28724, sample SAMN07190886) | activated sludge metagenome | isolation source: activated sludge of sewage treatment plant in Hong Hong | place: USA: Christiansburg, Virginia | collected... | reverse complement strand
CATTCTCACTCTCCCACGCCGCCCACCGGACACAGTCGATCGGTGGATCGAGGCTAAGAAACACGAACCGGTGGCCTCGATTTCGAGCGTCGGATCGGCCTCACTTTGGAGCGTTGCCGACATCGTCGATGGTCTCGCGTCAGGGTGACCGTCTAAGCGGTTGTGAACGGGTGTCGCTTCCATGGGCAGGCGGCGGTGAGTCCCTGACCTCCCCCTGGGACGGGTAGGCTCGCGTCCGCACGAACGACCCCCTCATCGATATGCCGCCCGCGCGCTGAGCGTCGGATGGCCAGGCCCCGAGGGGTGCGGGGCGGTAGCTCAGCCGGTCAGAGCAGCGGACTCATAATCCGTCGGTCGTGGGTTCAAGCCCCACCCGCCCCACGATATAACCGCAGGTCAGAGGTATGACGGCCGATTGCACGTCCGTCCGCCACCGCTTCGCTTAGCATGACCCTGCGATACCGAGAGCGCCGCAGGGTCACACGCATCATCGAATGATCGTGAAGACGTCCGTCAGCTTCGGGCCGCTGACAGTCCGGAGTTGATACGTGAGGGTGTTGCCACTCACGGTGATCTCACCGAACCCGAACGAGATACCTCCAGGACTGTTGGTCCCCGAGCCCATGGCCCAGATGGAGCCCAAAGAGCCGATCTCCCTTGGCGAGTGCCCACCAGTGCCGAGGACGGCGAATACAGTCCCTGCGCCGGAGACGAACGATCCGTCCCTGTCCACGACTGTGGGAGAGGTCTGCGATGTGACGGGCCCTCCGATCTGATAGGCACGGCTGATGTTGTGGTCGTGCCCAGACAGTGACAGGTCAACCCCCTGCGTTACCAGGAACGCCGCGAACTGAGGGTCTGCAAGGTTGTTAGGGGTCAGACGGTGGGCGCCGATGGTCAAGTATGGTTCATGGGCACCAACGACCACGAACTTGCCAGCCGATTTTGCCCCCTTAATCCAGGTGCCCAGTTTGGCCTGTTCGGCCGTACCATTACGGTACGTCAGCTTCCCTGTCGGATTGCTGATATTTGGGGAGAGCATGATGATTCTGACGTTCCCCCGGTCTACGTAGTAGTCGTACGGGTAATTTCCGACAACACCGGCTGGTGGGGTTGATCCTGCACAGTAGGCGACGTACTTCCTGTAGTCGCCCTCCGGGCCGCCGTATGTCGGGTCAGTTCCCTCGTGGTTGCCGGGGACCATCAGCCATTGAAGACTGCTACCGGCATTGTTCTTGAGGAACGTGCAGTAGTTCTGCTCGACCCCGGGGTTGTTGTTGTAGCCGAGATCCCCCAGATTCAGTGCGAAATTGTAGCCGTTGGCTCCTAGTCCTTTGAGCATGGAACTCGCGGCAGTGGAACCATTCTCCGAGTCGGTCCCGATATCTCCCACAGCGGCGAATTTCACGCTCGCAGGAGGTGGCGTTGTCGCGCATGTGACGGCGTTGACCCTCAACCCGTCCAAGGCCAACGCTTTGCCGGTGGTGCCAGCAATGGCTCCGTTGGACACAGAAGCCGACCAGCCCTGACCACGGACGTACGCCTGGTACGTGACCGTGCAGCCGCTGGGGACCGTGACCTTCACCGCCTCCATTTGTAGGCCGCGACCAGTCGTTCCAGCAACCATTCCTGGCCCCACCGGAGCCATCCAGCCGATACTCGACACATGGGCTGAGATGGTGCTACCTGTCGGCAGTTCAGTCAGTTTGATGGCCTCGATGGCCCGGTTTTGGCCAGGTTGGCCAATGACCTCGCCAACGCGTACCGCTGGCGCCCAAGCCCCGCCAAAGAACGCATGCTGCGTTCCGGCGACCGGTGGGGTCGTGGTGCTGGTGGTCGACGTGGCGCATGTGACGGCGTTGACCCTCAACCCGTCCAAGGCCAACGCTTTGCCGGTGGTGCCAGCAATGGCTCCGTTGGACACAGAAGCCGACCAGCCCTGACCACGGACGTACGCCTGGTACGTGACCGTGCAGCCGCTGGGGACCGTGACCTTCACCGCCTCCATTTGTAGGCCGCGACCAGTCGTTCCAGCAACCATTCCTGGCCCCACCGGAGCCATCCAGCCGATACTCGACACATGGGCTGAGATGGTGCTACCTGTCGGCAGTTCAGTCAGTTTGATGGCCTCGATGGCCCGGTTCTGGCCAGGTTGGCCGAGCACCGATCCCGGCTGAACTGGGGTCATCCAACCGATGCTTCCGACATGGGCCTGCTGCGTTGCAGTCGCAACCGCAGCAACTCCCGTCGCGTAGATGATGCCGAGCGATGCGGTCGCAACTGCCGCTACTGCAACTGCGGCCACCGCAAGAATCCGTGCCCTTCTCATGGGCCCTCCTAGAGCCACTTGCGCCAATAGATTTGTGCGTCACCGCGACGTCCTTCTTCGGGGGGAACTCGACCCCCGCGCCGTCGAACATCCGCACGGGTCAGTGACGCGCTTGTGATCCACGCGGTCCGTGACGCGGCCTGGACCGTCACCGGGGGACGGTAGGCGTCAGCTGACCGCGGAGGGCCCGCCCGTGCGGGCGGAAGATGACCGCGCCGCCGGCTGGGTCGACCGGTTCACCAACCGACGCCTGCACGGCACCATCGGATCGGCGCCCTCAACCGAGAGCAGCAACCCCTATGCGAGCGGCGGAGAATTCGGTGCGCAGTCTCGCGGTGATGAGGTGATGGGTGGCCTCATTTATCGGTCCGCACTCGCGGCTAGTCCGCTGGGTCCCTTCTTGGAAGAATTCCTTCGGCCGCTGCGCGGGCGGAAACGGGGTGCCGGGCTGGGGTGTGAGCATGGCTGGTCAGGTCCCTTCGGTTGAGCGTTGGCAGCCGTCCGCGCTTGGCGGCCCAGCGAGCTCGTGTGGCTGGCCACCTGGGGCTGAGCGGATTGGGCGCGAGGCTGGGGAGAATTCAAAGCGGACGAGACCAGATCTCGGATTGGCTACCGCCTAGCCAGATACGGCCATTCGCAACTGTCATGCTCACACCGGGAAGGTCGGCCTGAGCCAAGATCGTGGTCTTTGTGGTTCCCGTCAAGACGTAGACGCCAGTGGCGTCCTTGAGGTAAATCCGTCCGTCATCGCCGGGCGACAGAACGCCCCACACTGAAGATACCTGACTGGATTGAGCGCCATCAAAGGCAAATACTTTGCCATCAGTGATGAAATATGCGATTCGTCCATCGCCACAAACCTGATTCGCCCTTTGCACGCGGTCTCCAAGGATAACCGGGTAGAATTTCGATCCACCGACCGTCACGGCACTGTTTGGTACCTTGTTCATGCGCTGACGTCTCGTGTCGTAGTATCGCATCGGGGGCTTGGTACCCTTTGTCCCGGGATCAGCGCGCATAAAGATGCGGTTACCAATACGCGTCAGCCAATAGAAACGCTCGTACCCGTCCATGGACGCGGACTCCTCCGGCTCACGCCACAGTTCAGCCCACGTCCGGCCATAATCGGTCGTGCGCCACACCACTGCGGAGAAGCCGCCGGACGAGCCGGCAAGCAGATACTCCCCCGCGTTCTGGGAGTCGCACACGTCAAAAACGTGCTCGGCCGGCGGACCCACAAAGGCGGCCCATCTGCCGTCTAGATTCGAGGCAAAGCTATTGCCTGCGGGAGCTCCAGACGAGGGATCGATACATGGGGCGAATAGCGCACCACCAAACCGCCTGTACGTGTTAATCTCCTCGGTTCGGAACGAGGTGAATGATGAACCGAAACCTCCCGCCGAACCGAAGTAGGAAACGTTAGTGCCCATTCCGGACGCCGACCCGGAGTTTGCACCGTAGTTCCCGTAGCCGTAGTAGATGCGACCCTGGTACCCGATCAAGGTGTGTATGCACCCTCCGCTGTAGGCCGTGTGTGCGAGCGCATCTGGGGCTCGGCCGTGGAAGGTGAAGCCCGCCGGCGGGGTTCCCGTAGGGTCGAGTAGGGGGTTGGCGACAGCGTCGATGTCAAGCGCTGTGGCAAGGAGGCCCCCAGCGACGCCGACGAGAAGCGTGCGGCGAGACACGCCGACGGATGACCTGCGGAGCGGAAAAGCGTTCACATCTTCCATGTGAGCGGGCCGATACGGTGTTGCCGCGACCAAGCCGTGGCGATCTGCAACACGAGGACTGGTGCTCCTCATGACGAACCTCTCAAAAGTGTTCAAAAGTGCGCGGGTAAAGCAAGGGGGGTCACATCTGCGGATGCGACGATGTCGGGCCCGCCTGGAGACAGCTCGTCCCGACCCAGGAGGGGGGGGTTGGCCGTGACGAGAGGTCTGCTCCAGGGGCTGGATCACCCAGCACGCGGCGGCCCCAATTGACGACCCAACGGATCCGCCGAGGCGTTATCCATCGGGCCTTTGTTCACAAGAGCCACACCGCCCGCTGAGGGTCAGTAGTCAGCGAGCGACATGGCGGGCATGACAGACCGGGGTAGCTACTCGACAGAAAGGGATGCGCGTCGCTATCGCTCGTTGGCAGCTGGTCCGCTCAATAGTCGACGACCTTCCGAAAGGTCGACCACATATCATCGGCGCGATAGGACAGCGTCGATCTACTCGGCCCCACGAGTTCCGCTTCTCTGTGTGGGCGGAGATGACGCCCACACAGAGAAGCGGAGGACCTCAGTGCCTCAAGGTCTCTCGAAGCAGCGAGCACGAGACTCGCTTGTACGGGCCCTGAGGGTAGCCAGCACACGCAGCCTGGGACGCTGCCCAGACCTCGGCCGGCATCGTCCTCGTCGTGCCGTCGAAGAAGGACCTCTTGCCCAACTGTCGACTGAACCACGTCATCTGCGCTGGCGTGAGCACTGACAGCGACCAGATGTGGGCTTCTTCGTGCGCAAGGACGGCCTTGGTCTTGGCCAGTGTCATACCTGGCTTGACGACCGTTTCGCGCCGGAAGGTCCAGGCGTTGTAGCTCTTGCCGACCCGACTGGAGGAGCAGGAGAACTTCCACCCGGCCGGGTGGTAGATGATGCCTTTCTGGACCAGCGCGTTGCACGCGGCGAGCGACAGGCGCTTGGAGGAGGCGTTCAGATCCTCATCCGGCAGGGGTTGGAGACCGGCGGGGAGACTGGATGCGGAGGGGGTCGAGTCGACGTACGGCATGGCCGACGCTGAGGCTGGGATGACCAGTCCGACAAGGCCCATCGTGAGGAAGGTGATGGCCAGGGCCAGGCTTCTTTTGGATGCCTGCCTGAGTGCGGGGAGAGCGCTTCTCATACCTCCATACTGACACCTTAGTTAAGAATAAGAAACCCAAATCAACGTTTTGACCCCTTGTGACGTCTGACATTAACCTCGATCAACGTCAGAACGCGACTTTGGGGAACCCCCGAGTCGAGGGACCTATGGCACTGGACGACGCCGCGACCGCGTTAGATCGTGCGAAGTAGCGCCCCGGCGATCCCGCGGGCCGGTCGAGGAGGACCCACCCATGAAGCGTCTCCTGTCGGGTAACGAAGCCATCGCGCGAGCCGCATGGGAGGCAGGCGCGGTGCTCGGCGCGGGCTACCCCGGGACCCCCAGCACGGAGATCCTCGAAGCGTTCGCCCCCTACCCCGATGTGTATGCCGAGTGGTCACCCAACGAGAAGGTCGCCCTCGACGTCGCCATCGGGTCCGCGATCGCCGGTCGCCGCGCCTTCGCCACGATGAAGCACGTCGGCCTCAACGTCGCACTTGACTCGTTCTGGTCGGCGTCGATGACCGGCATCGAGGCCGGCCTCGTGGTCGTCTCGGCCGACGACCCCAGCCTGCACTCATCGCAGAACGAGCAGGACAACCGCTTCCTGGCTCGTTGGGCCCGGGTCCCCTGCCTCGACCCTGCCGACAGCCAGGACAGCCACGACTTCATGGTCGCCGCCTTCGACCTGTCCGAGCGGTTCGACACCCCCGTCCTGCTGCGCCCGACCACTCGGGTGTGTCACACCAGTTCTCCGGTTGAGGTCGGCGAAATCCGGCTGCGTCGACCGGTCCCCGACACGTACGTACGCAATCTCGCGAAGTACGACATGGCACCGGCCAACGCCCGAGCCCGCCGCCCCGTGATTGAACACCGGGTCGAGGCTCTTGCCGACTTTGCCGAGACCTTCCCCTTGAACCGGGTGGAAATGCGTCGCACGACGATCGGCATCGTCACCAGCGGCGTCGCGTACGCCTACGCCCGCGAGGTCTTCCCCGACGCAAGCACCCTCAAACTCGGCATGGTCTATCCGCTCCCCCGCCGCCTCATCGCCGACTTCGCGGCCCAAGTGGACTCGCTCATCGTCCTCGAGGAGCTCGACCCGTTCGTCGAGGACCAACTGCGGCTCATGGGCATTCGGCTGCACACGCCGCCGCTCCCCCCGACCTACCCGCACACGAAGTCGATCTTCCCCCTCATGGGTGAGCTTGACCCGGCGGTCGTCCGCTCCAGCGCCGTCGCTGCGGGCCTGCTCGACGCTTCCGTTGCCAGCCCCGTGGCCGCGAGCGGCATACCGTATGCCGCGGGCAGCCCCGCCCCCGCCTCCCGCACCCTCTCGCTCACCCCCGTCGACGTGGCCCCCCGCCCGCCGGTCCTCTGCCCGGGGTGCCCGCACCGGTCGTCGTTCTATGTCCTGCACAAGTTGGGCGTCACCGTCAATGGCGACATCGGGTGCTACACGCTGGGGATGGCCAAGCCGCTCGACGCGCTGCACACGGCAGGATGCATGGGCGCGAGCATCGCCGTCGCGCACGGCGGCGCGCAGGCCGGCGACCAGGGGCGGCACGTGGCCGTCATCGGTGACTCGACGTTCTTCCACAGCGGCATCCCGGCGCTGCTCAACGTGCTCTACAACCGCAGCAACGTCGTGACGATCATCATGGACAACCGGATCACCGGCATGACCGGCCATCAGGACAACCCCGGCTCCGGCCACACTCTGCAGCGGCAGGAGACCGTCGAGGTCGACATCGAGCGGGTCGTGCGAGCCCTCGGCTTCCCCGACGACAAGGTCCGCACCATCCCGTCCTATGACGTCAAAGCCCTGGAGAAGCAGCTCAAGACCTGGCTCAAGGAGGACGGCCCGGCGGTGCTCATCACCCAGGAGGAATGCGCCCTCCTGCCGACGGCCAAGGCGGCCTACTTGCCGCTGGCGGTGACCGACGCCTGCAACGGCTGCACGATCTGCTTCCGGATCGGCTGCCCGGCGATCCTGCAGTCCGACGTCCTCGACGAGCGCACCCAACGCCCGCTGGCCCTCATCGACCAGGTGATGTGCACCGGGTGCGAGATCTGCGCCCAGGTGTGCCCGCGCGACGCGATCCTCTTCCGCGAGCAGGTGGCGCATGTGTGAGCCGCTCCCGGGCGCGCTCCCCGACACTCTCCCCGACGCGCTCCCCGACACTCTCGATATCGCGCTCGTCGGCGTCGGCGGGCAAGGGACGATCCTCGCGAGCAACGTCCTGGCCGAGTTGGGCATGGCCGCGGGTTACGACGTGAAGAAGGCCGAAGTCCACGGCATGTCCCAGCGCGGCGGCAGCGTCGTCTCGCACGTGCGGTGGGGCCCGGAAGTGTTCTCGCCGATCATCCCCGCCGGCGGAGCGGACATCCTCGTCGCTTTCGAGAAGATGGAGGCCGCCCGGTATGCCGCGCTGCTGGCTCCCGGCGGCACGGCCATCGTCAACGACTTCGCCATCGAGCCGATCACGGTCATCACCGGCGGGGCCCACTACCCCGACGACGCGGCCATCGAGGCGGCCTTCGCCGACGGCGGACAACGGCTGATGTGGATCCACGGGGCACGGGTCGCTGAGGAGTTGGGCAACAAGTTCGTCGCCAACGTCGTCCTGCTCGGTGCCCTGTCGACCCTGCTCGGGCTTCCCGAGGCCGCCTGGGCCGCCGTCCTTGATCGCCGGGTCAAGGCGGCTCACCTGGAGATCAACCACCGGGCCTTCGCCGCCGGCCGCGCCGAGATGTCGGCCCCGGCACCCACCCGACCGCAGCCTCAGACGAGGTAGACGAACCCCGGCCCTTCGTCGCGATAGGGGATCCCCAGCGCGTCCAACGCCGATCGCCACGACCCGGTGCAGGCCGGGTCTGAGCCTTCGAAGCCATGGTCGGCGGTGAGCACGATCGCGACGTCGTCGAGCTCGCCGCGGGCCGCAAGCTCGTCGAGGAACACCCCGAGCCGCGCGTCGGCCTGGCGCAGTGCCTCCCGGGCCGGCTCGGAGCGGGGGCCTGCGGCATGGTGCCCGGCGTCGGTGACGACGTTGGCCCACCAGGTGAACCTCGGGGCAGTTGCCAGCCCGCCGGCGAAGAGGCGCTGGATCTGGATCAAGCCCATGTCGTCCACCGAGACGCCCCACCGGAAGTAGCCGTCGCGCTGGATGAACCGCGGGTCTGACAAGAACGGCGAGGTCGACGCCTTCGGCAGGTGATCGCCCATGCCTCCGGCGCCCCGCTCCGACCCGTCCTCGCGGACGAGCCCCATCGTCGAGTAGTCCGCGCCCCGGTCGATCGCGTCGTCGATCGAGGCGGTGGCTCCAGGGACCAGCTCGAAGATCGTCCGCACGGAGTCATGGATCCATTCGGAGGATCGGTGCCAGGTCTTCTCGTCGTTGGGCACGACCCGCTCGCCGGTCCCGCGGTCGTAGTAGACGTTGCCCATCACCCCATGTCGACCGGGCCCGACACCCGTGAGGATCGAGGTGTGGTTCGTCAGCGTGATCGACGGGAACTCCGCCACCGCTCCCCCGCGCAACGCCAGCCCGCGCTCGATGAGCCGCGCCACCGTTGGCAATTCGCCGGCCTCGGCCAGGTGCAGGAGGTCCGAACAGTGCGCCCCGTCCCAGAGGACGCCCACCACCGCGCGCGGAGTCTCCCCCGTGAGGTATGCCGTGAGCGGCCGTCCGTCGAGCGGCTCACCCTGGGCGTCGCGCAGGTCGTCCGGGTCGACCCCCGCGAGGACGGCCATCGTCGGGCCAACATCGACCAGCCGGGCGTGCTCGTCGAGCAGGCCAAGCGGGCGGACACCGACACCTGAGAGCACCAACGGCGCACGAGACTGGATGACATCGAGGGACCCGTGCTCTCCGACATGCCCACCCTCGTCGGGGAAGTAGTGCCGCGGGGTGTGGACGATGGCCAGGTCGGGGCTGCGATCGGGATCGGCGAAGAAGGACAGCAGCCGTTCAGCGGCATACGGATAGGCGTTGGCCCGGGACTGGGCCGGGCTGGGATTGGCCACCTCGCCGGTCGGGCCCTCATAGGGGAGGAAGGCCATCGGGTCCTGGCTGGCGATGGGGTCCACTCCCTCAAGGACCTCCTGACGACCACCGGGATGCAGCCTGGTCCGCCCGAGATGGTTGGCCGCATGCGCGGTGGGCACTCCATCCACCGGCTCGACCCAGACGACGAGGTCGACGATCGCAGCGAGGTCGGCCGAACACAAAGCCCGGATCATCCGGTCCCGATCCCCTGTCCGGTCCCCAGTCGGATCCCCAGTCGGATCCCCAGTCGGATCCCCAGTCCGGTCCCCGTCCTGGGCCGGCCTCATGCTCATGGTCTCCCCTTCAACGTCGTGCAACCCCGAGCCGCCTCCCATGCGGCCAGCCGCTTGGCGCTCTGGGCGGAAGCCCGTGGCATGCCGTCCACGACCGAGATAGTTAACGGAGCGTAGTCGTCCGCGACGACGATGGGGGCAAATCCGTCCCATTGATCCCGCGGCACCGCGGCGCGCGCCGCCACCGCGGCGGGGTCGATGGACAGGGTGAGGACACCGGTGGCGGCGTCGGCCGCGGACGCGGTCTTGAGCCACCAGACGAAGTTCCCCAGCCCGTAGCCGACGTAGGCCCCACCCAGCCAGCCGGAGCCCAGCACCCGGTGTTGGTGCCCTCCGACGATGATGTCGGCCCCGGCCTGCTCCAGGGCGCGGGCCGTCCGCACCTGGGCCGCGTCGGGGCATACGGTCCGCTCGATGCCCCAGTGCAGGAAGACGACGACCACGTCGTAACGGGCCCGCGCCGCGCGCACGGCCGCGAGGAGCCGCACGTTGTCGATGCTGGCCGCCACCCCTGCCCTGGATTCGGTTGCGGGGAACTTGGCTGCGGTGAGCTCGGGGACCTGGGTCGCCGCGACGACAGCCACGGACACGCCGCGGACGGTGAAGACGGCCGGGGCGAAGGCTTCGGCAGCCGTGCGCCCGACGCCGATCACGGGGATCGGGCTGGCCGCCTTGGCCGCCAGCGTGTCGGCCAGCCCCACCGGCCCGAAGTCGACGGCGTGGTTGTTGGCCATCCCCGCCACGTCGACGCCGGCGGTCGCGAGCGTCGTCAGTGCCGAGGCCGGCGCCCGGAAGGTGAACGACTTGGGCTCCGGCGTCCCGCGGGTGGTGATCGAGGTTTCGAGGTTGACGACGGTGATGTCCGCCGCGCCCAGCAGCGGGCGCAGTTCGGCAAGCCCGTCCCCACCCTCGAGCAAGGGCCGCAGGTGTCGCTCGAAGTGAATATCACCCGCAAACGCGATGGTGATCGGCGCCGGCGCCGTCGGAGTGGGTGCGGGTGCCGGACCCGGGGCGGGCACCACCGGCGGTCGCTCGGCGGCGCCGCTCGTAGCCAGTGCCGACACTCCCGCGCTCGGGTATGCCGCCGTCCCCGACACCGCGCTCGCCCCTCCCAAGCCCGGTGGGCCGGCTGCGTCACCCGACGTGGGCGCGGTCGTCGTGCACGCCGCGATGACGATCACCGCGGCGATGGCCACGGCGGCCTGGATCCGACGGTGGATGGCCATGGCAGATCAGTCTGTCCTACGGAGCCTGCAGGCTAGGCTCACTGCACCCACGGGGGGACTCGTGGCGCCGGGCCTTCTCGGCCCGGCTAGGAAACAGGAGAAGGAGCCACCCGTGGCACTCATGGAAGAAGGCAGCACCGGCGCCGGCGAGACCCTGGAGGTCGTCTCCTCGGTCAGCTATGACGCCCAGGGCAACGTCATGACGGCCGAGCAGGTCGCCGCCCAGGCTGCCGCCGCAGCCGAGGCTAAGGCTGCGGCAGATGCCGCGGCCGCCCAGGCTGCCGCAGAGGCCGCCGCCGCAGATGCGGCTGCCGCCGCTGCTGCTACCGCCGCTGCCGCTGCGGCCGCCGCTGCACCGGTCGAGCGGACCTACACCGTCGTCAAGGGGGACACGCTGTCGGCGATCGGCAAGAAGTTCGGCGTGAACTGGCGCGACATCGCCTCGCTCAACCAGGTCAAGAACCCCGACCTCATCCACCCCGGACAGGTCTTCCGCATCCCCAGCTGACCGCAGTCAGCGCCGACTCCGCACCACCACGCAGGGGGCCTCCCGAACCGGGAGGCCCCCTGTCTGCGTCCGGAGGTCCACACCGGCCGCGCAGCATACTCGGCGGAGTTTTGCTTTTTTGTTTCTGTGGGAATGCGCTTGTGTTGCCCAGGTGACGGCAATTCGGAAAGCCCACGACGTCCCCTGCCCAAATGCGCGGTGGGGCGCTAGGTTGAGCGAATGACCGAGGCAGCGCGGGACCAGAATCCCACCGGACGGCCAGCAGAGGGGGACGAACCCCCACTCGCCGCCGCGTCCACCAAGGAGCCGATGGTCGTCATCACGGGGGTCAACAAACACTTCGGCGACCTCCATGTGCTGCGCGACATCGACCTCACGGTCGGTCGGGGCGAGGTCGTCGTCGTCCTCGGCCCCTCGGGGTCGGGCAAGTCCACCCTCTGCCGGACGATCAACCGGCTCGAAGCGTATGAGTCCGGGTCGATCACCATCGACGGCAAGACCCTTCCCGACGAGGGCAAGGCCCTGGCGCAACTGCGCGCCGATGTGGGGATGGTCTTCCAGTC
>ERZ724516.1940-NODE-1940-length-11815-cov-9.922959_pt1 | contig 11815 bp, 11 predicted proteins | sample MGYA00376049_ERZ724516 | MGnify/ENA primary metagenome ERZ724516 (study PRJEB28724, sample SAMN07190886) | activated sludge metagenome | isolation source: activated sludge of sewage treatment plant in Hong Hong | place: USA: Christiansburg, Virginia | collected... | reverse complement strand
GGGTCGTGGGTTCGAATCCCGCCTGGCGCACCATCTTACCGTTTCCTCCGAAGGCAGGGGTCGTGGGTTCGAATCCCGCCTGGCGCACCATCTTTAATACCTTCTGCTCTGCACACATCCCGGCCTGAGGCTAATCTGTATCAATGCAACCTTCCTGCAAGGTGGTATTGTTACTAGTTCAATTAACCCTCGGGAGTCATCATGCTGCCCAAACAGATTCGTACTGGACTGCTGTCCCTGCTTCTTGTGTCAACCTCCGCACTGGCCGTTGACCGCATGCCCTCGCACGACCATCACAAGCCATCCATAGGCCTGCACCTTAACCAGGGCCAACGCTGGGCTACTGATGCACCATTGCGTCAGGGCATGAGTAACGTCCGTGAGGCTTTGATCCTCGCTGTGCATGCAGATACCACCCACCCATTGTCTGCCGCAGAGGCTGACAAGCTGGCTGATGCCATTCGCACTCAAGCGGACTATCTAGTGGCCAACTGCGTACTGGCTCCGGAAGCTGATGCCGTGCTGCATGTATTATTGGGACAGTTACTAGAAGGCGCAGAGTCTCTGCGTCTGAAGCCTACAGATGAAGCCGGCTTGCATAACATCATTACGGCGCTCAAGGATTATCCGGCCTACTTTAATCATGAAGGCTGGAAGCCGGTGACAACCACTACCCCAGCTCCCTGATTTTTTCTGAAGCACTAACCATGACCGATATTTTTTCCTGGATGAACGAGCAGCTACTGCGTATGCAGTGGCTGCACGACTTGGTGCGCCTGCTCGTTGAAGATGTTTTTGGACTTGACATGGCCAGCCAATTTGGCGGCAGCGTGCACTTCTTTATTTATGATGTTCTGAAGATTTTTATTTTGCTCGGCACGCTGATCTTTTCGATATCTTGGATACAAAGCTATTTCCCCCCCGAACGAACGCGTACGATTCTTGGTCATTTTACCGGTATAAAGGCCATTATTATTGGTGCACTACTCGGGACGCTGACACCATTTTGCTCCTGCTCTTCAATTCCGCTATTCATGGGCTTCACCGGCGCAGGCTTACCGTTAGGCGCAACTTTTTCATTTCTTATTTCATCCCCGCTCGTCGATTTAGCTTCCGTCATTTTGTTGGCCAGTATCTTTAGCTGGCCGATTGCGCTGGCTTATGTCGTAGTCGGTATCCTGCTGGCGGTTCTGGGTGGCGCGCTTATTACGCGATTAAACATGGAGCGCCATGTTGAGCCTTTTGTTTTTTCCAACCGCATGGCTGTGATGCCTGAACAGGCAATGACTATGCGTGAACGAGCCACCTTCTGCCGCGATCAGGTTATCGATATAACCCGCCGTGTTTGGCTATACATTCTGATTGGTGTTGGGATTGGTGCCGCCATTCACAACTGGATTCCGGAAAGCTTTATCTCCGCGCTGCTCGGCCAGGACAAATGGTACTCCGTACTAGTTGCCACCGTTGTCGGCATCCCCATGTATGCAGATATCTTTGGAACTCTGCCAATTGCCGAGGCGCTGGTGGCTCGCGGCGTTGGGCTCGGTACTGCACTAGCATTCATGATGGCGGTTACGGCAATGTCATTACCGTCTCTGATCATGCTGCGCAAAGTGATACGGCCTCCGTTATTGGCTACCTTCTTTGGTATCGTTGCGGCAGGCATCATCTTGATCGGCTATCTTTTCAATATTGCTAGCCACTGGCTTGTTTAGGCTTCCCTGCTTTAAAGCGCCATTAAACGCTATTGAGGAAATAAAAAATGATTATCAAGATTCTTGGATCTGGATGCAGCAAATGCCTTACCCTTACCCAAAACACGAAAGCCGCATTGTCTAAATCAGGCCAGCAGGCAGAGATCATTAAGATCACTGATTTTTCTGATATTGCTGCCTATGGCGTGATGTCGACACCTGCACTAGTGATTGACGAGAAACTGGTTTCTTACGGAAAGGTACTGAAAGCCGACGAGATTATCGCCCTGCTTAGTTAAAATATATTCGCAGATTGTTTGAGTCCTTTAGCCAGCTTACTTAATGCCTAGCCACTAAATGCACTCGCCTGCTGCATGACCGGACGACCAGGCCCACTGAAAGTTAAAGCCTCCCAGATGACCAGTGACATCCACCACCTCGCCTATAAAATACAAGCCGCGCTGCGCTTTACACTCCATCGTTTTTGACGACAGTGCTCGGGTATCAACGCCGCCCAGCGTTACTTCAGCGGTACGATACCCCTCGGTGCCCGATGGCTTGAGCGTCAATTGCGACACGCCCTCTGCCACCGTCAATAATGCTGCATCAGGAATTTCTGCCATTGCCGTTTCAGCCCACGACGACCAGAATAATGCCTGCAACTCCTGCACCAAACTTTTCGCCAGTAGTGGTGTCAATAAGGTGCGCAGCAAAGAGCGCGGGTGATCCTTCTTCTGCTGTCGTAACCACGTCACCACTTCTGTACCGGGCAATAAATCCACTGCTATGGACTCACCAGGCTGCCAGTAATTGGATAACTGCAATGCGGCTGGGCCGCTCAAACCGCGATGCGTAAATAGTACCGCCTCGCTAAAGGCCTGCTCATCGGTACTCAGCACCACATCCACTGCAAGCCCCGATAGTTTTTCAGAAACCACCTTAAAGCCGTCACTGAACATAAATGGCACCAAACCGGCACGCGTCGGCAATAGATCTAAGCCAAACTGCCGTGCAATGTCGTAACCAATACCGCTTGCACCCATGGTCGGAATGGACAGCCCTCCCGTGGCAACAACCAATGAATGCGCCGAGAAATCGCCCTTGCTGGTTTTTACAACGTAGCGTGCCACATCGCCATCATTACGTTTTTCTGTGCTACTCGGCGCTACTGACTGTATTTCGCAATGTGTTTGTATTCTGACATGCGCTTTTTCGCATTCCGCCACCAGCATATCCAAAATATCTTTGGCGGAATTATCACAGAACAACTGTCCATGTTTACGTTCGTGATAAGGAATACGATACTTGTCGACCAGCGCAATAAAATCCCATTGTGTATAACGATTGAGTGCTGATATACAGAAGGAAGGGTTACTTGAAATAAAGTTATCAGGCTCAACAAACAAGTTAGTGAAATTGCACCGCCCACCACCGGACATCAGAATTTTTTTGCCAATCTTGTTGCTGCTATCCAGCACCAGTACGCGTCGCCCACGCTGCCCCGCCGTAAGCGCACACATAAGACCAGAGGCACCGCCCCCAATAATAATGGCATCGAAATGAGTCACGAATGCATGCTCGGAAAGTGTGTGGTTCAGGTGGACCGTATCAAGGTTTTTACGCCATCAGCTGAGCCCAGCAACAGCACATCAGCCGGACGCAGGGCGAACAAGCCATTGGCGACAACACCTGTGATATTATTGAGGCGCTCTTCCATTTGACGCGCCACCGGCATGGGCAGATTCCACACATCAAGAATGACGTTGCCGTTATCCGTCACCACTCCGTCGCGATACACCGGATTGCCGCCCAGCTTTACGAGCTCGCGAGCCACATACGAGCGCGCCATCGGAATGACTTCGACCGGCACCGGAAAACGACCTAACTGGTCGACTTGCTTGCTGGCATCACAGATGCATACAAACTTTCTGGCCACCGCCGCCACAATTTTTTCACGCGTGTGTGCGGCACCGCCACCCTTGATCAGCTCCAGCGCCCCATTGACCTCATCGGCACCATCGACATACACACTGATGGAGCCCACCGAATTAAGGTCCAGCACCTCAATGCCAATCTTACGCAAGCGGTCTGCTGTTGCCTGAGAGCTGGCCACGGCTCCGGGAATGTCATCACGCATACGGGCCAAGCCATCAATAAAGAAATTGGCTGTGGAGCCGGTGCCCACCCCGAGAATCTCGCCCGGCTCGACATAGGCCAGCGCAGCCTCGGCGACGGCTTTCTTGAGGGCATCCTGGTTCATGCGGGGCTCCGGGCAGGGTAAGAAGGCCACAATTATACGCGCATTGGACTCTCCCTTTGCAGGGACTTTGCCTAAATCATCACCACTGCTGGTAACATGACGGCTTGCCCTGAAGGTCTGTCCTCATGCCCGAAAGCCCCTCTCTAGAAACCTACGTAAAGAAGATCCTGCGTGCCCGCGTTTATGACGTGGCCATTGAGTCGCCCCTGGACGAGGCCAAAGGCCTGTCGCGACGACTGAGAAACCAGGTTCTGTTGAAGCGCGAAGACCTGCAACCGGTGTTCTCATTCAAGCTGCGTGGCGCCTACAACAAGATGGCGCAGCTGACTAAAGATGAGCAGCAGCGCGGGGTGATCTGTGCTTCAGCCGGCAATCATGCCCAAGGACTGGCACTGTCCTCTCGCAAACTGGGGGTTCGCGGCACCATCGTGATGCCTCAGACCACCCCGGACATTAAGGTTAATGCGGTAAAAAATCTCGGCGGCCATGTTGTGCTGCACGGCGACTCGTATGACGAGGCCTATACCCATGCCGTGAAACTGGCCGAAGAAAAAGGCTACGTCTTTGTGCACCCTTATGACGACCCTGACGTCATTGCCGGTCAGGGCACCATCGCCATGGAAATCCTGCGCCAACACAACGGCGCCATCGATGCCATTTTTGTTCCTGTCGGTGGTGGCGGCATTGCGGCCGGCATTGCGGCCTATGTGAAATATGTGCGCCCGGAAATCAAGATCATCGCCGTTGAGCCCGAGGACGCTGCCTGTCTGGCCGCGGCCATGAAGGCGGGCAAGCGCGTAAAACTCGATCATGTTGGGCTGTTTGCTGATGGTGTAGCCGTAGCGCAGATAGGTGTTGAGACCTTCAAGATCCTCAAACACCACGTCGATGAGGTCATCACGGTCAGCACCGATGAAATGTGCGCAGCCATCAAGGATATTTTTGACGACACCCGCTCCATTGCCGAACCTGCTGGCGCACTGGCATTGGCTGGCCTAAAAAAATATGTGACGCGTGAAAAATGCGAAGGGCGCACGCTGGTCGCTATAGATTCTGGCGCCAATATGAATTTTGATCGCCTGCGCCATATCTCTGAACGCACCGAAATTGGCGAGAAACGCGAAGGCATTCTGGCCGTCACTTTGCCGGAGAAGCCGGGTGCGTTTAAGGCTTTTTGCCAGACACTGGGCAAGCGCAATATCACGGAGTTCAATTACCGTTATGCAGATGCTCGCGATGCGCATGTCTTTGTGGGCGTGCAACTGCGCAATGGTGATATCGAACGCGCTGAGCTGACTGGCTTGCTGGAAAAGAAAGGCTATCCGGTACTGGATCTTTCTGACAACGAAATGGCCAAGCTGCATATTCGCCATTTGGTTGGTGGCCATGCTGGCGTGGGGGATGAGCATCTTTTCCGCTTTGAGTTTCCTGAGCGGCCCGGCGCACTAATGAATTTTCTTACGCGCATCGAAGCCAAGTGGAATATTTCTCTGTTCCACTACCGCAATCATGGCGATGCTTTTGGTCGTGTATTGGTCGGCCTGCAACGGGGCGGTCGCTCGGCCAAAGAACTACAAGAGTCGTTGAAAGAAGTGGGCTACCCCTTCCAAGATGAAACAGATAATCCTGCGTATCAATTATTCTTGCGCTAACCCTGCAAAGTGTCGCCCATTAAAAAGCCCGCTAATGCGGGCTTTTTAATGCATACGCCTATCAGGCAGGCAGAACACGCACAAATACCGTCTTCAGGTATTCCGTTTCAGGAATAGCCGGATGAATCGGGTGATCTCCGCCCTGATGACCTTGATGCACAATCTGTGCAGAACGGTCGATATGTCGTGAAGCGCCACGCACCACATCCACCAACTCTTCACGCGCCAAGTGCATTGAGCAAGAGCCCGACACCAACAAACCCTCACGATTGAGCAAGCGCATCGCCAACTCATTCGCACGACGATACGCCAGCAGACCATTCTTGTGATCCTTACGGCGCGTAATGAACGCGGGGGGATCAAGAATGATCACGTCAAACTTTTCGCCTTTCTGCTTAAGCGATGTCATCACTTCAAAAGCATCGCCCTGAAGGGTTTTAACTTTCTCACCAACACCATTAAGCTCAGCATTACGCTGCACCAAGCCCAGCGCGAAAGCAGATGAGTCCACGCACGTAACATCGCTGGCGCCAAAAACTGCCGCCTGCACACCCCAACCACCAATATAAGAGAACACATCCAGTACGCGCTTGCCCTTCACCCAATGCGCCAGCTCAGCACGCGAATCGCGGTGATCATAAAACCAACCTGTCTTTTGGCCTTCGCGGATCGGGGCAATAAACTTCACACCGTTTTCGATTAGCTCAACTTCGTCAGGTACTTCACCGGCACCAATCTCGACATAGCCAACCATGCCTTCGACTTCACGCATTTTGCCGTTGTTCTTGAACAGGATGCCGCGTGGCGACAGCACTTTCTCTAGTGCCTCGACAATCTCGGCCTTGAGCAGCTCCATACCAACCGTCGATACCTGCACCACGCAAACATCGCCAAAACGATCAATCACAAGACCCGGCAGAAAATCACTGTCGCCATACACCAAGCGATAAAACGGTTGCGGATACAGCGCCTCACGCAAACCCAGCGCCACTTGCAAACGATGCACCAGCAGCGACTTGTTAAGCGGGTATTTTTCGTCACGGCTGACAAGGCGACCGCAAATCAGCGTATTGGGGTTGACGGTGGCAATACCGAGGCACTTGCCCTTGTTGTCTTCCACGCGCACCTGTTCGCCCGCGGTGAAATTCTTCAATGGCGTAACGGCCACATCGACTTCGTTGGAATAGATCCAGAGATGGCCTTCGCGCAGGCGACGGTCTTCATGAGTCTTGAGTTTGAGTGTGGCAAGTACGGACATTTCGGTATTCCCCTAAAAAAACAGACGCCCCCAAGCCTTGCGGCTGGGGGCGTTGTGAACGTCATGATAACACTGAAGCGTCGTGCGAGCCTCAGCTGGCGCTGGATGGCACCCACTTAAGATTCAGCTCACGCGCCGCTCTTACATCATCCAGACGTCGGACCGGTAGCGTGTGCGGGGCACCCTTTACCAAGTCTGGCGTGGTACGGGCTTCCTCACGAATCTTCACCAGTGCCGCTATAAAGGCGTCCAGCTCATCGATGGTTTCGGTCTCGGTCGGTTCAATCAGCCAACATTCCGGCACCAGCAACGGGAAGTAAGTGGTCGGCGAGTGAAAACCGTAGTCCAGCAGACGCTTGGCGAAATCCATCGCATTAACGCCCAGCTCCTTCGCTTCCTTCGCGAAGGTGATGATGAACTCGTGCGAGGCACGGCGCTCCGGGTAGGCCAACTGGAAACCTTCGGCCTGTAAGCGCGCCATCATGTAGTTAGCATTGAGCGTGGAGTACTCACCCACGCGTAACATGCCTTCACGACCCAGTGCCCGCCCGTAATAGAACGCACGCAGCAGCACACCCGCATTACCCATAAAGGCAGACAAGCGGCCAATCGTGCCCGGCAATTCGTCTTCACCGATCCAGTAATAAGAACCGTCATCCTTCTTGCCGGCCAGTGGCGTTGGCAAGTAAGGCAACAAGCGTTCGCCGACGCCAACCGGACCCGCACCCGGACCACCGCCGCCATGTGGCGTTGCGAAAGTCTTGTGCAAATTCATGTGCAACACGTCGAAACCCATGTCGCCTGGGCGCACCTTGCCCAGAATGGCATTCAGATTGGCACCGTCGTAATACAGCAGCCCACCGGCATCATGCACAGCCTTCGCAATCGCTTCGACTTGTTGCTCGAACACACCACACGTCGATGGATTGGTCATCATCAGGCCTGCCGTCTGCGGCCCAACTGCCGCCTTTAGTGCGGCCAAATCAACGTCGCCGTTACTCAGCACAGGAATTTCCCGCACCTTGTATCCGCACATCACGGCGGTGGCTGGATTGGTACCGTGCGCGGCAGAAGGAATCAGCATTTCTGTGCGCTCATAATCTTGACGCGCTTCATGGTAGGCGCGAATCATCGCCACACCCGCAAACTCACCCTGAGCACCAGCGGCTGGCGTTAAAGACACGCCCTTCATGCCAGTGACTTCTTTCAATACTTCCTGCAAGTCATACAGGCACGCGATATAGCCCTGCGAGTGCGACACGGGGGCCAGTGGATGACGAGCGAGAAAGCCCGGCAGCATCGCCGCTTTGTGTGCGCCGCGTGGGTTGTACTTCATCGTGCAGGAACCCAGCGGGTAAAACTGCGTATCGATGGAGAAGTTTTTGCGCGACAGATTAGTGTAATGACGCACCACTTGCATCTCACCCACTTCAGCCAATGCCGGACGTGTTTTGCGACGCAAACTTTCCGGAATATCCGTGAGATCCATACGTTGGCGCGGTGCCTGTGAACTGGCAAAGCGGCCCGCACCAGAGCGTTCAAAAATAAGTTTCATGGTCTTAGGCCTCCATCAGCGCGTGATCAAGCGCGGCCACATAGCGAGCGATATCGTCTGACGTTTTGGTTTCGGTACAGCACACCAGCAAGGCATTGCCGAGCTCAGGGTAATCCGCACTCAAATCAAAACCACCGAGCACACCATTCTTAGCCATGTGCTCCAGTACTTTTGCTACCGGCTTATTCAGGCGCAGTACTTTTTCATGAAATACCGGGCGATTGAACACCCGCTCTATCGAGCCCAGCTTGCTGGTGGCTTGCGCTAATTCACGAATATTGTGATGCGAGGCTTGTGCCACGCGCTCAAGACCTTCTGCGCCAAGCAGTGCGAGATAAATCGTCGCCGCGGTCATGGCCAAGCCCTGATTAGTACAGATATTCGATGTCGCTTTCGCACGACGAATATGCTGCTCACGCGCCTGCAATGTCAGTGCAAAACCAGGCTTGCCTTCCAGATCAACCGTGCGGCCAATAATACGACCTGGTATCTGCCGCACAAACTCCATCTTGGTGCAGAGAAAGCCAACGTAGGGACCACCGCTCGACAGTGGAATACCGAATGGCTGACCTTCGCCCACGACGATATCGGCACCGGTTTCACCCCATTCACCGGGCGGGGCAATAATGGCGAGCGCCATTGGGTTAACGCAGGCAATCACCAAAATATTATTGGCATGCGCCCAGTTGGTCAGTGCATCCGCCTCTTCCAGCACACCAAAAAAGTTTGGCTGTGGCACCACAATCGCCGTGTAGTCCTCGCCTTCAAATGGCTTGAGCGTAGCAAGGTCGACATGCCCACCCTGCTTATTAAACTCAACCTCAACCACTTCAATATCTTGCAGCGAGACAATTGCTTTCAGTGCTGCACGATAATGTGGATGCACGGCAGTAGGCACCAACACACGACGCATCTTTGCATGCTTGTTGGCGCGTACCGCCATCAACACCGCCTCAGCAAGACCAGAGGCACCGTCGTATACAGAGGCATTGCACACATCCATCGCCGTAAGATTGGCCATGGATGTCTGGAATTCATAAATCACCTGCAAGGTGCCCTGCGATGCTTCTGCCTGATACGGTGTGTAGGCGGTCAGAAACTCACCCCGTGATGCCAACTCCCACACCGCCGCCGGAATATGATGCTCGTAGGCACCCGCACCAATAAAGCAAAGATCTGCTTCGTCGGAACGAGCACGTTCGCGCATCAGTCGCGTGACTTGCATCTCGGTTTCACCATCCGGAATACTGGACAAGGTGTTGCCACGCAGGTGTGCCGGAATTTCATCAAACAGTGTTTCGATGGAAGAAGCCTTGATGGCTTCCAGCATCTTGCGCACATCATCTTCGGTATGAGGAATAAAAGGCATGACAGGGTCCGCAGGAATGAATGGGACAAAAAAGCGGAAGCAAACACTGCCGCCTCCGCAAAACGTTCAAGAGCCGGAGTAACCCGGCTCTGATCAATCAGTGACCTTCCGCTTCGACAGCCGCGTCGTAGCCTTCAGGTGACAGCAGGTCGTCAATTTCAGCAACATCCGCAATGCGAATTTTGTACATCCAGCCATCGTGATACGCATCGCTGTTGACGCTTTCCGGGCTGTCCGCCAGGGCTGCATTTACTTCAATGACTTCGCCGGTCAATGGCGCATAAATATCTGATGCGGCCTTCACGGATTCGACTACACCGGCTTCATCACCGGCTTTGAGTTGATCACCTACTTCTGGCAGCTCGATATAGACCAGATCACCCAGCGCTTCTTGGGCGTGATCGGTGATGCCAACCGTAGCGATGTCGTCTTCGATGCGAACCCACTCGTGGCTGGCGACGTATTTTAGTTCAGAGGGCGTGTTGCTCATGGTGTTAGCCTCAGGCGATGTCGCCGCGTTCGTAAAAGTTAACTAGTAAAAAACCAATACCGCCTGAAGTCCGGAATGACCGCAGGCGGCGCAAAAACAATGTAGGTAGCAATGATATCAGTACAGCACCTTGCCGTTACGCACAAAAGGCGGACGAACGATACGAACTGGCAAACGCTTACCACGAATCTCGACTTCACCGTGATCCGATGACCCAACCGGAATACGGGCCAGGCCAATGGCCTTTTCCATGGTTGGCGAAAAAGTGCCAGAGGTGGTCTCGCCCTCGCCTTCAGCAGTAATCACCTTCATGTGCGAACGCAGAACGCCTTTACCTTCTAAGATCAGGCCAACCAAGCGTGATGTTACGCCAGCCGCCTTCTCTGCCTCTAGAGCCGCCTTACCAATAAAGTCGTGATCCCATGCAATGGTCCACGCCATATTGGCCACTAGCGGCGAGACTTCCTCGGTCATATCGTTGCCATACAGGTTCATGCCGGCCTCTAGGCGCAAGGTGTCACGCGCACCCAGACCGCAGGGCAGCACGCCTGCCGCCAGCAGCTCGCGCCAAAAGGCCGGGGCTTCCGCATTTGGCAGCAGGATTTCCAAGCCATCTTCGCCGGTATAACCGGTACGGCTGATAAACCACTCACCGGCACACGCCCCTACAAACACATCGAGCCCATTGATTAGATCGGCCAGCGCCGGACGCAACGCCGCTACCTTGGCACGAGCCTCTGGGCCCTGCACGGCAATCATGGCCAGATCAGTACGTTCGTTCAGGGTAATGGCAAAGCCAGCTGACTGCGCCTGCATCCAGGCCAGATCCTTGTCATGAGTGCCGCAATTCACCACCACACGCCATAAAGAAGGTGCCTCAGGGAGTGGGGCATAGACGATAAGATCGTCGATTACGCCGCCATCTTCGCGCAACATGGCAGAATAAATCGCTTTTCCCGGAATCTTGAGACGAGCCACATCGTTGGCCAGCAGCTTTTGCAGATACGGCAGGGCATCCGCCCCATCCAGCTCAAGAAAGGTCATGTGCGAGACATCAAACATACCTGCGGCACGGCGCACGGCATGGTGCTCGTCCAGTACCGAGCTGTACTGCACCGGCATGTCCCAGCCACCAAAGTCGACTACGCGGGCCTTTAGGGCCAGATGTTCATCATAAAGTGCGGTTTTGTGGCCCATGGCGATTGGCGTCTCGAGTGGTGAGGCGCGCATTTTACACATCGGAAGGCGGCGGCTCCACGACTACAGGGCCTGTACGATTGGCGGCAGGGCTCACCTTGGCAAATGATTGCCTTGCCCTAAGCAATGAGACCGCCCACCGGAGCCCCGGCGGGCAGTCACATACAGTTTTTTTTAGGCCTTCATAATCAGATGATCGGTAACCATGCGATACAGCCCCGCCGGCAACAGCCGGGAGGCCACGCGTACTAGCCGCGCTTTCCGGCCCGGTATAACCATGAACTGGCGTGCATCGATACCCGCCTTGATCTGCGAACACGCCTCATCCCGTGGCAGGCTC
>ERZ724516.1937-NODE-1937-length-11825-cov-8.411300_pt1 | contig 11825 bp, 7 predicted proteins | sample MGYA00376049_ERZ724516 | MGnify/ENA primary metagenome ERZ724516 (study PRJEB28724, sample SAMN07190886) | activated sludge metagenome | isolation source: activated sludge of sewage treatment plant in Hong Hong | place: USA: Christiansburg, Virginia | collected... | reverse complement strand
TCGATGTTGCAAAGATCCGATTCAAAAATAGAGGTGCTTTTTTTAGATATTGATATGCCTGACGAAAGTGGGTTGGATTTAAGAAAAAAAGCGGCTCAAGTTCCAGTTTGTATATTTATTACGGCGCATCCTGAGCATGCGGTGGAAAGTTTCGAATTAGACACTTTAGATTTTATTGTCAAACCTTTAAAACTCGATCGTTTTTCGCAAACAATAAAGCGTATTGAGGAATTCATGGAAATCAAACACAAAGCGTTGCTTTTCGAGTCGAGTATTGGTGGCGACACGATTTACATCAAAGAAGGGCATGAGCAAACCAAAGTAAAACTGCACGATATTCTTTACCTTGAAGCATTGAAGGATTATACTTTAATCGTGACTTCTCAGAAACGTCATTGCGTTCTATCGAGCATTGGCAATTTGTTGAAGGAAGATCATTTTCAGTCATTCATTAGAACGCATCGCAGTTTTGCCGTGCAGAAACAGTACATCAAAAAAATCTTAACCAATGAGGTACTGCTAAATAATGATGTCCTGATACCGATTGGCAGAAGCCATAAAGAAAGTTTAAAAATGCTGCTGTAACATTCAAAAATTGACTTATGAAATCTATTTTTTTGATTGTTGGATGCTTTTGCTGTTTTCAGATTTGGTCACAAAACCTTTCCTACAAAGATGTTGATTCATTATTGATCGTATTAAAAACACAACGTGATGATTCCTTGAAATGCAAAAACCACAATGCGATTTCTCGTCTTTACGTGTATAAAAACGGTGCTGAGGGCATGCGTTACGGTAAGCTAGGTTTGCTATTAGCGCAAAAAATAAATTGGCAAAAAGGTATTGCAATGTCACATATAAGTCTCGGAATGCATCTGATTTCGAATGGCAATTATTCGATGGCATCTCAAGAGTTGTTCAAAGCTGAGGCAATATGTAGGCAATTGAAAGACCGAGAAAATTTGGCACGCACATTCAACCAAATGGGCATTCTGAAGGCAAATCTTTCAAGGTTTCCCGAATCGTTAGACTATTTTTTTAAATCACTTAAACTCTTTGAGTCGTTAAAAAAAGGCGATTTCAGGCTTAGTATAGCCAGTTGCCACGAAAATATAGGAACCGTCTACAACATTAATAACAGGAATGAAAAAGCGATAGAAAATTATAAGAAGGCGATTGCTATTTTAGAGCGAATTGAAGAGTATGAATTAGAACATGCAATGAATATCGCTAATCTTGGCACCATTTATCAAAAGCAGAAAAACTATGGAATGGCCATCGTAAATTACAAGACCGCAGAAAAAAAGTTGCTGCGATTGCAAGATAGTTTCGGACTCGCATTCGTCAACAGTTGGTTAGGATCGGCTTACTTGGAGCAAAAAAAATATGATCTAAGTATCGAGAAATCGAAGAAAGCTGTTAGTATTATTGGTAAAAGTGGTGATAAGGAATTGATGACAACCACCGTTCATAATCTGGGATATGCACAATTAAAAAAAGCGATGTCATCAAGCAGCAATCATGAATTGAATGATGCGTTCGGGAACTTATCGACTTCTTTAAAAATGCATTTAGAATTAGGCAATCACGAAGGACTAATTAAGGATTATTTGCATTTGTCTGATTACTATAAATTCAAAAAAGATTTTGCAAAAAGTCTAGAGAGTATCGAAATGCATTTGGCTTATAAGGATTCCGTATTCAATTTTAAAAACAAACAATCGCTACAAAACCTCGAAGACCAACGAACTATAGATATCAAAAATAAAGAAATTCAAATCAATAAACTCTCGATTGAATCGAAAGAAAAACAGAAATGGTATTTCATATTAGGGATATTATTACTCGCAATCATTGGAAGTTTGCTGTTTTACCAAAGTCGAAATCGCAAAAAGACCAACGAAAAGTTACAGCTTTTAAACACCGAATTAGACCAAGCCAATAAAGTAAAAACAAGATTTTTTAGCATATTGAACCACGATTTGCGGAGTCCAGTTTCGAACTTAATTCACTTCTTACACCTACAAAAAGAAAGTCCAGAATTATTAGATGAAGAAAGCAAAAAACGCTTGGAGAACAAGACAATCCTTGGCGCTGAAAATCTTTTAACTTCAATGGAAGACATCCTATTATGGAGCAAAGGACAAATGGAAAACTTCGCGCCGAAAATGAAGAAAGTCGCCGTAAATTCCTTGTTTGAAGATACGAGTAAACATTTTTCGAGCGAAGAAAAAGTAGCAATCACATTCGAAAACATTGAAAACATTGAAATCACTACCGACGAAAATTACCTCAAAACCATCATAAGAAATCTAACAGGAAATGCCATCAAAGCACTAGATAAAACAGAGCATCCAACCATTCAATGGAAAGCTTGGCAAGAAAACAACCAAACGTTTTTATCAATTATTGACAATGGCTCGGGCGGAACGCAAGAACAGTTTAAAGCTTTATACGATGAAACAGAAGTTGTTGGCATTCAAACAGGCTTGGGCTTGCATCTGATTCGCGATTTGGCCAAAGCGATTGATTGCAAAATCGAAGTGAAAACCAATCCGAATCAAGGAACCATTTTTACATTATTATTGCCATAAAAAAAGGCCCGACTTGCATCGAACCTTTCTTTAAAATTATTACAAAGCGTTTAAACCGCTAGCATGTCAGCATACGTTTGTTTTGGCGCTACACCAACTTGTCTTCCTACGACTTCTCCGTTTTGAAACACCAAAACTGTTGGAATATTTCGAACGCCGTATTTCGCAGCAAACTCTTGATTCGCATCTACATCTACTTTTCCGATTACGGCTTTGCCCGCAAATTCTTCACTGATTTCGTCAATGATCGGACCTACCATTCTACACGGACCGCACCATGCTGCCCAAAAGTCTACCATTACTGGTTTATCTGATTTTAATACTACTTCGTCAAAAGTAGCATCGGTTATTGCTAAAGCCATATTTTTATTTTTTATTAATTGAGTTCAAAATTAAGGATTTATTTTTATCGAAACCAACTTAAAAATTTATTTTGACTATACGCGCATTGCCTAAGGTTATTTTTGATTTTTTTAAGATTTTTAGGAGCCGGGAACCTGCTATACGCAGTATTCCCGCTTAAGAAAAGCTACGGCAAAGCCTTGTTTTCTAATAATCGGGAGATACTTGCTGCTATCAGGGCTAGGGTTTTTCGTTGCGAAACTGTTCTTGTTTGAATAGATTATTTTGATTGCTATTGAAGCATTAAAAAAAATAATACATTTGATTCTCTAATTTATAAAACCTAAAAAGTAAAAACCAATGAATCGCGTTAAAACCATGCTAAGCACTTTCGCTTTATCGCTACTAATTTTCTCTTGTACTGGCGACAACGAAACCAAAACAACAACAAGTACAACACCAACTTCTTTATCCAGAACAACCACACCCAAACGCTTCTTGTTCGATGCCACCAAAGCCGAAACTGCCGGAAATGCCGATTGGGTTATTTGCGAAAATACTAGTGGTACACCGATACGATTCCCAAGTCCAAATCAAACTTTAGTCACCGCAACAACTCCAGAAACCTATTGGCGTGGCGGTTTGTCTTCTTGGGGCATTGCACTAGCCAAAGAAGGGCATTATGTAGAAACATTAGCACCTGGCGCATCCATTACATATGGCAACACGAGCAACGCACAAGATTTATCTAATTTTGATGTATACATCGTTGATGAGCCCAACATTTTATTCACTGCAGCACAAAAAACAGCTATTCTGAATTTCGTAAAAAATGGCGGTGGCTTGTTTATGATTGCAGATCATACGGTGTCAGACAGAAACAATGACGGTAGCGATTCGCCTAAAATTTGGAACGATTTGATGACTAACAATACGGTGCAAACCAACCCATTTGGACTCACAGTAGAACTAACCAACATCTCTCAAACCACGACCAATGTTTTGGTTGATCCTACGAACACGATTTTGAATGGCAGTCAAGGTGCTGTATCAAAATTGATTTTCCACAATGGTGCCACCATCAAACTTACGCCAACAGCAAATGCTACAGCCAAAGGATTGATTTGGCAAACTGGCGTAGCGAAAACAAGCAAAACCAAAGTGATGTGTGCTTCGTCGACTTTCTTCAATGGAAGAGTAGTGTTGTTAACGGATAGTTCGCCTGCCGATGATGGCACAGGAAATCCAAGTGATACACTCTATTTTGGTTGGACAGATGCCGCCGGAAACCATACGCGTTTGCATTTAAATGCTTCCTATTGGTTGGCGAAATTGCAATAAATATATTTATTAAGAATAGTGATTTTCGACACATTCTAAATTAATAAAATTAACAACCGAATTACTTACATTTGCTTTTAGATATTCAAAATTTCTAAAAGCAAATTTTTTTGTACCAAAGTCAACCTTTCTTCGCGCCTGCTTTTTTCGATAAATTTTCTTTAGAGAAGAATTATGTATCGTTATTATTTATTCACATAGCGTTTGGTATAATTCTTTTTCATTTCCCAAAATTGGCTAGTTTCTTCGGTGTCGCGATTGCTGTTTTCGGATTGGCATATATCATTTACAATAGAAATAAGAATTATGAAATTCTTCAGGTTGCGGGCTACTTTATAGGTGTTGAGGTTCTAATTAGAATGACACATGGTTTTCTTAATTATGAATTTGCAAAATACAGTGTTATTGTATTGGCTGTTTTAGGAATTTTCTACGATGGTTTTTCCAAAAAAACGTGGCCTTATTGGATATATCTTTTGGCTTTAATTCCAAGTGTTCTATTGCATCGTGACATCGACACAATATCAAGAACTATTATAAAATCGATTGTTTTTAATTTATCAGGACCGATATGTCTGGGCATTGTTGCCGTTTATACTTACAACAAAAAAATCACATTAGCAGCGTTAAACAAAATCTTAATTTGTATTGGACTTCCCATTTTGACATGTGCTATTTACGTGTTTATTTATAATCCAGAAATCAATATCTATTTGCGAGGTGTATGTTCAAATCCTATGTACTCAGGTGGATTTGGCCCCAATCAAGTGGCTTCTACTTTTGGTTTGGGCATGTTTGTTTTTTTTGCATTATTCATCTTAAATAGTGCTACTAAAATTCAATTTCTGATTCATTTATTTCTTTTTTCATTGTTGTGTTATTTGGGCTTGTTGACTTTCTCGAGAGGCGGAATGATTACAGGTTGTTTGGTTTGTATTGTTTTTTTATTCTCAATATACTACAATTCTAAATCCTATGGCAAGGCAAAATCGAAGCAAGGATTCATCTATTTTTTTGCAGTTCTTTTAGCTGTAGTTGCTTTAATATCTTACCAAACGAAAGGACTTATCGAAAAAAGATACACCAATAGAGATCATAGAGGTAAGATAAAAGTGGATAGCGCTACAGATCGAAAAGAAATTGCATTTGAGGAAGTAAAAATGTTTATGAAGAACCCTGTTTTGGGTATAGGTGCAGGAAATGCAGATCAAGTCCGAGAAAGCAAACACGGCAAAAAAGTGATGTCGCATGACGAGTTGACACGTTTGTTAGCAGAGCACGGGAGTTTAGGAGTAATCAATATTCTAATTTTAATCATAATACCCTTGCGTTTATTTTTAAAATTTAAAGAGAATATTTTTATCATTACTTGCTTCGCATTTTGGTTTCTCACGATTAATCACTCAGGAATGAGAATTGCGGCACCGGCTTTTTTATATGCTTTGATGCTTTTAAAAATATCCATCGATGATGTGCCCTTTTTTAATAGGGAAACTTCGTCTGAAATTGCATTAAAATAAGATTGTTTTAAATTAATTCAGCTTGAAATTCAGTTGCATTTTCTCCAATTCTTGCAACAATTCATTCGAAATTTTGATTTTCAACTTCCGACTAGGCATCGATAATCGGGTGACAATTCTGGTTTCTTCCACTTCAGTAGTGACGCTAATTTCGGATTCTTCTCGTGGTTCAAGTTCAACTGCATCAACAAAAGTAGTTTCGTCAGTTTCTAAAATTATAGGTGTGGTAACTTCAACTTGTTTTTTAAATTTTTCCAATTCTAAGACTTCAAACGACACTGAATGATCGCCGCGATTGGATTGAAAAACACTATTCAATTGCGAAATTAATTCCGACTGAACTTCATTAATATTCAAATGAATAATCAATTTTTTAGCAAACGACGGCAACACATCCTGTAAATATTGCACCAAAAGAAATTGCAATCGAGGTTCCCCTTTTTTACCTGTTTCCTTATCAGCCCATCCTTCTTTTACCACCAATCGCATGTATGTAAAATTGTTTTGAATTAAATAATGACGAAACTTCAAATATTCTTCTCCAAAAATGCGAAACTCAAAACTTTCGTCATATCCTTCCAACATAAATGAAGCCCAACCTTTTCCGTTTTTAGCTACACGATGCTGAACATTCGTAATAATTCCACCAATAGATAAGTTTTTATTGAGGTAACTTTCTAAGTTTTTTAGCGCTTCTAATTTTGCATTGCAGAAATACTGCATCTCAAATTTATAGTCGTCGAGCGGATGACCAGAAATGTAAATGCCAACCACTTCTTTTTCTTTGGCCAATTTTTCCATCGTGCTCCAATCTTCACAAGGTGGCACAACAGGCTCTGGAATCTGAACGTCACTGGCTTCTCCGAACAAACTCACTTGCGATGAATTTTCATTTTCCTGGAACTTTGCTCCATAGCGAATGGCTTTTTCTAAGAAAGTAATGCCGTCGCCTTCATCATGAAAATATTGTGCTCTTGTAGTATTTCCAAATGAGTCAAAACCACCAGCTAACGCTAAATTTTCAAAGGCCTTTTTATTGGCAGCTCTTAAATCAATGCGTTTGGCGAGATCAAAAATCGATTTGTATCTGGCTTCTTTTCGGTTCGCAACTATGGTTTCAACTGCTGCCATACCGACACCTTTCACAGCACCAATACCGAAACGAACGGCGTAATTTTCATTCACCGTAAATTTATAAAACGACTCATTCACATCAGGTCCTAATACTTGCAATCCCATGCGTTTGCATTCTTCCATAAAGAAAGATACTTGTTTGATATCGCTCATGTTATTTGACAAAACCGCTGCCATATATTCAGCCGGATAATTCGCTTTTAGATACGCAGTTTGATACGCAATCCAAGCATAGCAAGTAGAGTGTGATTTGTTGAACGCATATTCCGCAAACGCTTCCCAATCTTTCCAGATTTTTTCGAGCTTGTCTTCGGCATGTCCTTTTGCAGCCGCTTGACTGATGAATTTTGGTTTCATTTTATCAAGCACATCACGTTGTTTTTTCCCCATCGCTTTACGCAAAACGTCGGCATCACCTTTTGAAAAGTCGGCGAGCTTTTGAGATAAAAGCATTACTTGTTCTTGGTAAACCGTAATTCCGTAGGTGTCTTTGAGCAATTCTTCACAGGCTTCTAAATCATATTCAATCGGTTCTTCGCCATTTTTTCGTTTGATGAAACTCGGAATATAAGCAATCGGTCCGGGACGATACAAGGCATTCATTGCAATCAAATCATTGAAAACCGTAGGCTTCAATTCTTTCATGTATTTCTGCATTCCGGCGCTTTCATACTGAAAAATCCCGACCGTTTCGCCGCGTTGGAAAAGCTCGTATGTTTTTAAATCATCTATCGGAAACTCGTCTGGATTGATGTCTTTTCCAGTTCTGTATTTTACTAATTTGACGGTGTCTTTGATTAAAGTCAAGGTTTTCAATCCCAAGAAATCCATTTTCAGCAAACCGGCACTTTCAACGACCGAGTTGTCAAATTGGGTCACATATAAATCCGAATCTTTTGCCGTGGCCACAGGAACGAAATTCGTAATATCGCTCGGCGTAATGATCACGCCACAAGCATGGATTCCGGTGTTGCGCAGATTGCCTTCTAAAACTTGTGCTTGCTGAATGGTTTCTCCACCCAGATCTTCTTCTTTCGAAAGTTCAATCAGCTCTTTGATTTTATCGAAATCTTCCTGACGCAGCACTTTTTTAATTTCCGATTCTGCATCATTTAAAAAACGGGCTAAACTCCATTTTGACGGAATCAAACCTGGAATCAATTTGGCAATTTTATCGGCTTCAAACAAAGGCAAATCTAAAACCCTAGCGGTATCACGAATTGCCGATTTGGCTGCCATGGTTCCGTAAGTAATAATTTGTGCTACTTGTTTTGATCCGTATTTATCAATCACATAATCCATGACTTTGCTTCGTCCTTCATCATCAAAATCGATATCAATATCGGGTAATGACACACGATCTGGATTTAGGAAACGCTCAAAAAGCAAGTTGTATAAAAGCGGATCAATGTTGGTAATACCGAGACAATATGCGACCACAGAACCTGCTGCAGAACCACGACCAGGGCCAACAGAAACGCCCATCGCTCGAGCGGCAGCAATAAAATCCTGCACAATGAGAAAGTAACCTGGATAACCAGAATTTTCTATTGTGGTCAATTCGAAATCAATACGCTCTTGAATTTCCTGAGTAATTTCACCATATCGTCTCTCAGCGCCTTTGAAAGTAAGATGTTTCAAATAAGAGTTTTCACCGCGTTTGCCACCATCGGTTTCATCTTCAGCAATAAGAAAGTCATTTGGAATGTCAAACTTCGGAAGCAAAACTTCACGTGCTAAACTATAGATTTCAATTTTAGCTACAATTTCACTGATGTTGGAAATGGCTTCTGGACAATCGTGAAATAATTTTTTCATTTCGTCTGCCGATTTGAAAAAATACTCTTGATTGGGTAAGCCATAACGATAGCCGCGACCGCGACCAATTGGCGTGGTTTGTTTTTCGCCATCGCGTACACAGAGCAAAATGTCGTGTGCATTCGCGTCTTCTTTGTTGATGTAAAACGTGTTGTTGGTGGCTACGACTTTTACTTGATGCTTTTTTGCCAAAGCCAATAACCCTTCATTGACGCGGTTTTCGTCTTCTTGATTGTGGCGCATGAGTTCAATGTAGCAGTCGTCACCAAAGGTTTCTTTCCACCAAAGTAAGGCTTCTTCAGCTTGGTTTTCCCCAAGATTTAAAAGCTTATTCGGAATTTCACCATATAAGTTTCCCGACAATACAATGATGTCTTCTTTATATTGTTGGATTACATTTTTGTCAATTCGGGGTACATAATAAAATCCGTTAGTATACGCTATCGAAGACATTTTGGCTAAATTATGATAGCCTTTCTTGGTTTTTGCCAGCAAGATAATTTGATAACCATTGTCTTTTCGAGATTTATCTAAATGGTCATCACAAACAAAAAACTCACAGCCCACAATAGGTTTGATGATTTTTTCGGTAGGTTCTTCGCCATTTTCGACAGCGGTTTTGTTTTTCGCTTCAGCGGTTTTGTTGTGGTTTAAAATATCACGAACAAAATGAAAAGCGCCCATTAAATTCGCATGATCTGTAATCGCAACGGCAGGCATTTTTTGCTGAACAGTGGCTTTGACTAATGCTGCAACGCTAATCGTAGATTGTAAAACTGAAAATTGCGTATGGTTGTGAAGGTGAACAAAATCAGTGTCGACAAGCAATTGTTTGTTGTCAGACAGCTCTTTTTTAGAAATAGGAGCGGTTTGTTTGTCGCCTTGAACTTGTCTGATTTTCTCAGATGCTTCTTTAAGATTGACATGCGTTAACCCAATAGATTGAATCGGTCTAGGGTTTTTATTTTGAAATGCTGCGAAGTAATCTGCGTCTACATGTAGTTCAGCAGCGGTAAAAATCTCAAGTCGAATCAATTCTAAAAAACAACGCGAAGTCGCCTCAACATCGGCTGTAGCATTGTGCGCTTCAGCAAACGGAACTTGAAATAAATAGTTGTGTAATTCTGTAAGTGTTGGCAATTTGAATTTACCACCGCGGCCACCAGGAAGTTTCAGTAAGGAAGCTGTGACTTCAGTACAGGTGTCTAAAACAGGCATCGAGCCCATCGGAGAATCGATTCCCATACGATGCAACTCGCAACCCATGATGTTGATATCGAACCCTAAATTTTGACCGACGATGAATTTGGTTTTCGATAAAGCAATATTGAATTTCTCTAAAACCTCTTGAAGTGCAATGCCTTGCTCTAAGGCTAGTTCGGTCGAAATACCATGAATGCGTTCGGCGTCATACGGAATATTGTACCCTTCAGGCTTGATTAAATAATCTTGATGCTCGATAATTTTCCCCATGTTATCGTGCAACTGCCAAGCAATTTGAACACAACGCGGCCAATTGTTGGTATCGGTAATCGGCGCGTCCCAACGTTTGGGTAATCCGGTGGTTTCGGTGTCAAATATTAAGTACATAGCAGAATTTGAAGTGCTGAAATTGGGTCAAAATGAACTTCAAATTTAGGGTATTTTTAGTGAAGAAGAGTGGGTAAGTTATCAACAAAAAACCATTCAAAAAACTGAAAAAATCAATTCTTTGAATGGTTTAAAAAAAATATAATTTAGTATATCCTAAAGATAAATCTAATTAGTATCCACCACGGTTTCCACCACCACGGCTGTTTCCGCCACCGTAACCACCGCGAGAATCTCCACCGCTACGGTTATTGTTAAAGCTTCTTCTTTCGCCTTCTGGTTTTGGTTCAGATTTGTTTACAACAATAGCACGACCTTGTACAGTAGCACCGTTCAATTCTGCAATTGCTTTTAACGCTTCCTCATCATTTTCCATCTCTACAAATCCGAATCCTTTACTTCTTCCAGTAAATTTATCGGTAATTATTTTTACAGAATCAACTGCACCATAAGCCTCAAAAGACTCTCTTAAATCTGCTTCCTCAATACTGAATGGAAGGCTTCCAACGAAAATGTTCATATGAATTATTTTAAATATTACACAAATATAGCTTTAATTTCCATTCCATGGACGATGTAACCTATTATTTGTGATTTTAGAAAAGATAAAGAAAAGGTTAAGCCAGTGATTTGATTTTTAAATACTTCTATTAGATTTAAAAAACGATCCTATTTTGACTTTTCACAAAGCGCTGACAGCGAAAGTGGTAATCAAAACTTATCCGTGATATACTCTAGAAAACACAATTTTTCCGTCTTTCACTTCAAGTACTTCTGCTACGAGCATATCCATTTCGTCTGCAACAGTGCGCACGTATTCCATAAAAACCCGATCGGAGTTGGCAGTTAACGAAGTCACACGGTAATGCAGAGTTGGTATCGTTTCGAAAGCGCTTTCCCACCAATCATGCAAGGCTTGTTTGCCTTTCACCAAACCTTGGGTTTCTGGTTTTTTAATTTTCAATTTTGGACTAAAATGCTCCGCTTCGTCGTCATACAAAGACAAAAGCGACTCAAGATTGTGCTCGTTAAAAGCCGTAAACCATTTGTGCGCAATCGATAAATTTTGTTGTGTAGTCATCTTTTTAATCAAGTTTATTATAATTCTTATATGTCCTTATATGCCTTAAATGGTAAACGTACTTGTATTCTTTTGAACCATAAAAGGCATATAAGAACATATAAGTTTTTGTTTGTTTTTAATAGGCTTCAATAAGTTCTATTCCTAATTTAATAAAACAAAATTCCCGCCGAAAAGCAGGAACTTCATATTATTTAAAACCTCAGGCACGCTTCTAAACGTTCTTCAAATTGATAATTTCTTGTTCTGTCAAAAACCTCCAATTGCCTCTAGGCAAATTTTTCTTTGTCAATCCCGCAAAAGCCACACGATCAATTCGCAAAACATCATACTTGAAATTTTCAAAAATAGCACGCACCACTTTCACATTCGACGTGCGCAATTTCAATCCGATTTCGGTTTTCG
>ERZ724516.1931-NODE-1931-length-11843-cov-3.250763_pt1 | contig 11843 bp, 9 predicted proteins | sample MGYA00376049_ERZ724516 | MGnify/ENA primary metagenome ERZ724516 (study PRJEB28724, sample SAMN07190886) | activated sludge metagenome | isolation source: activated sludge of sewage treatment plant in Hong Hong | place: USA: Christiansburg, Virginia | collected... | reverse complement strand
AGCATGGTTAAATACGATCTCGACTCCAAACTTTGCAAGCAATCGGTAGTACGATTCGGCAGTAACACGCTTGAACCAAGTGTCGGTAGCTCTCGCTTTTCTTACGCCATAGACGATATCCGAACCATCTTGGTATGCGCTTACCATCTGATCGATGGCTTCTAGATCATCCTGAAGGTCCGCGTCGGCAGAAATCAAGATATCTCCTTTTGACGTCATCAGCCCTGCCAGAACAGCATTTTGATGCCCCCGATTTCTCGATAATTTGAGCCCTTGAACTCTCGACTCGCGACGCGATGCATCTTCAATCAGATTCCATGTATTGTCACGGCTTCCATCGTCGACAAATACCAGGTGACTATCGCTATCGATCATTTGACCAGCTGTTAGTCGGTCCAGAACTTGAAGTAGTCGCACCTCAGTCTCACACAAGACCGCTTCTTCGTTGAAGCAAGGAATGACAATCGCCAGTTTAGGTAATTTTTTCATAGTTATTTCTTATTAAATGTCCATGCACGGTTGGCAGAGAAATTCCAGAACAAAACGATTATTGTCGAAATTATTTGCGCAATCAGGTAGTGCACACCACCTACAGTTTGAAATAAGTAAATTATTGCAGCGTTGATAATTAAGCCGGCGCCAGATATCGCAAAGAATCTCGGCACAGACTCTGAATGCTTTCGTTCACAACTGAAGGTTAAACGACGATTCAGGAGATAATTCAAGATTGCGCTCAAAACATAACCGATCGAACTCGATATGACAGGGGCAACGCCTAGAAATTCCGTCAAGCCATACAGGATCATGTATTGAATTAGAGTACACCCACCTCCTATCACTACAAACAACAGGAACTGCCGATGGATCATTTTCTTTGCGGATTGTTCTGACTCATCGCGCACCCCATCCAAACACATAGCACCCATAGCATCGGGACATGATATTTCCCATCAGCCTCGAAAATACTGTGAATAGAAAACAGATAAAGCCATCCAATCATGAGATAGTGGTAATTCTCATTCTTTGATTTCTTTAATGCTAACGTTGCCGCTATTAGCCAGATAGAAACCCACCATAAATTTGAAAACAGCTTTATTGCAGCGTAAGTCAAAGCGCTTTCAGAGCCCTTGCCTAGTTTGAGACTGGCATACACACCGACTGCGTCATCGCCCATGAACCTAACTTGTTTCTCGATGGCCAATACTGCAAATTTCAAAGGGTTTTCGGTTATCCATGTCACTGCTAGTTCCTTAGCAGTTCTATCTTCTTCTATCTCTCCAAGGTGCGAAGTGTCCACCTCCCCACGAGGGGTATATCCGCCAGTTGCCATTGGGTTATTTGCACGGTAGAGATTCGATCCACCGTTCGTGCTGACCAATACAAACTTTCCCAATACATCGACATTCCGCATGCTCCAGGGAAGAACTACAGTAGCAGAAGCAATGACAAAGATGATAGCGTTAAGATATCGACCCTGCCCCCGAGCCAGCACGATTATGATCAATGTAACTGGAAGCAGAAGTTGAAGCGATGGCTGAACTAGGATAGCGAATCCGAAACAGCAACCAGCCAAAATGATCGCCCCGATAGATTTGGAAATTAGAAAATAGCAGACCCAAGGTAGCAGAGCGATGATCAGCATTTCTTTTCGAGGCGTTCCAGCCAAAGCTACAAGATTTGGCCAAATCGAGAACAGCACAAGAGCAAGGTAGCCAGAGCGCCATCCGGAAAGGCGCTCTGCCAGCTTGAAGCATCCGAATCCACCTATCGCATACAGCACCAACTGACTTACTGCGATCACCAGAGAGTCTGGGAATACAGCGAGCCAAGGCACTAGAAACAATGAATACCCAGGTGGCCAGTAGGCCCTAGTCCCAGCAACTTCAAACCTTCCTTCGTTGAGCAAACTGCCCGCCAATTCCAGATAAACGGCGCCATCCGAACTTGGTACAGCAGGAAATATCAGCATCCATGCAACACGTATTACTATGCCAAAAATAACTATTCGAATTGGCGCAAGCGTGGCAAGCCTTGATAGAAATTGCTCAATCAAGACAGACCCTGCCTGTCTGCCCCTCCAGAACACGGCACCCAATAGAAGTGATCCAGAGACCAGACCTATTCCCCAAGCCACCTCATAACTGAACCCCGCTCCCCTGGCAAGCAACATTGGAGTGGAGATCCATGCATAAGTTGCCATAGCAACGATCGACCAGTTGAGCCATTGCCGAAGAGGGAAGCCTACATGCACCATCTATCCTTTAGATCAAGTGACACTCAAAATAAACCAAAATTATTTGACGATACTGCCTGTTCTACTTGTTGGATTCTCTCTACCTCGCAACCATTGTTCCAGCATCGTCGCCAGCCAGATCATTTCACCATAGTACCCAGGGTGCTCAGCCAAGTGCCTCTTGAAAAGGGCGTCTACGAAATCAGCTCTCATTATTCCGCGCTCAACCAGGCCAAGGACTGAATCGCGGGCCAATTCATTTAGTGCTTTGTTCTTCAATGCCCAAACCCCGAATGGCAGACCGAAACCCTGCTTTTTCTTGGTCAAAATTTCGTCTGGCAGGAATCCACGCAATGCCTCCTTAAAGAACCAGCGCAGTTTTTGTCCGTTAAGTTTGTAATTGTTCGGGAGACGCATTGAAAACTCGAGCAAGTTGCGATCAAGCAATGGGAAACCAACCGACAGACCAGCCAACTTCGTAGTACCTACCACTTTGGGCAGATCACACTCCGCTAGTGTGTAACGCCAGTCATAGGCCAATTCGCGATTGGTATCTGTGTCGGCTTTGGCTACTGACCAAACTTCTCTTTGCTGCGTCAACGGAGAATTCAGATCTACCGACGCAAGGAAACTTGCGGTAAAAATACTATCGGTACCGAGGCGGTGGACCATGTTGTACAACTGATTGCGATCAGGCATCGGCACTTTGGCTTGTTCGATATAGCTCACCCCTTTTTTTGCCAGAGGCAAGTTGCCTAAGGGGGTGTGGAACAACAATGGTTCCAGTATTCCGGTACGGAGAATAGCCGGCACTGCTTGATAGTGACCGAAGAGTTGCTGCTTGGCATAGCGACTATTCCCTGCAAACAGCTCATCGCCGCCATCTCCGGCAAGAATCCGGGAAACACCGTCCGCCTTGGCCATTGCGGCGCAGTAGTACGCAGGTAGGGCTGATGAATTTCCGAAGGGTTGGTCATAGTGCTGTGCTACTGTCGAAATACTGCGAACTAAGTCTTCGGGTGTCACGTAGTACTCGTGGTGTTCTGTCCCAAACCGTTTTGCGGCAATCCGAGCATATTCCATCTCGTCATAGCCCTCGGCCTCGAATCCGATGGAATAGGTTGCTGCCTGCTTCCCCGAGACCTCACCGATCATTCCCGCCACGGTGGAACTGTCGGTCCCACCACTTAGGAAGCAGCCTGGTTTGGTGCCATCGAGCTGCCCTTCGACGGCCTTGGCAAGCAGTTGCCTGAACTCGCTGCGAAGCCCATCGAACGAGGGTTTCTCAATTGGATTGAATTCGGGCGTCCAATAACGGCGTATGGTCAACTCGCCTCGGTCAAAAATTGCGTAGTGTCCGGCGGGAAGCCGGAATACATTTTTGAAAATAGTCCGCGGTGAGGGAATGACGTGAAAATAGAAGTAGTCGTAGATCGCTTGAGGATCAATTTCCTCGGAGGGAGTAGCGAGTTCATCTGCACGCGCAGCAAAACGGATGGTTTGGCCGTCGACTCGATAGCACAGACTATTTATGGCAAACCGGTCCACAGCCAAAACGACTCGCCCTCCCTCATCCGAATAGCCGATGGCAAACGCGCCTGATACATCGGCAAGTGCCTGAGCCCCGCCAGTGGCTAACAGATGCCTCCAAGCCGCCATGCGACCTTGATTTCGCGACAAATCGTTTAGCTCGGCAGTCGGAAAAACAGGATGACCTTGACTAAGTTCCAACACTGAAGACTTCATTGAAAAATTTCCCCTTCATTAGCGACGAGCGTGCGTTAGTGAACCAGCGCGCCCATCGTTCGAAGCAGTTCGAATTACGAGACTGACCATCAATAGAAAATAAAACAGTAAAGATAGCCGGGGGACATCGAGCAAACTGTCGAACATCCCAACTACTATGAATCCGGCGAGACCTCCGGCCAAAGCTGGTGCGAGCGGGTGATGCCGAGCACCTTTCACGGTCAACCTAAAAAACGCCATAAAAATCAAAACACTTAGCAAGATCAATCCGATAGCCCCTTGGTCGAAAAGAACATGCATGAAAAGATTCTTCATGTGCCACGGCATGTGGTGCCTGTCCGATGATGAAAACCAGCGCGCAAACCCATGCGAAAAATCGCTATTCGATAGCAATTTGTCGCCATAGGCATCGCTAAGGACAATGTTGTCTAGATAGGCCATCCCCCCCCTGGTCTCGATGGCAAGAGAAAAGGTGATTATTTTCGGGGCATACCAATCACCTCTAGTGGGCTGATCCCCTGGAATCGGAAGTTGAAGGTGTTGCCATACGGATCTGGTGCCTTTTACCGCCAAAGCATTTCCCGCACAAACGGCGTTGTACAAAAGGTGCTTTTCGCAAATTTCGAAATGCAGGCGAACATCGGCGTCGGCCTTGACATCCCACTCGATCTGATATGGCGACTTCCCCGGCGAAATCCGCTGTGAGACACGAAACAGCTCCCCCCAGCCCAAAACATGTCGCCCTCCGCTGATCTGGAGATAGGATTCTCCATTTTCCTCGACAAGACGGTATCCACCTGGATGTTCGGCAGGCGATGTGGCAAAAAAATAGCCCGCAGGAAATCGACCAAGGCCCTTGCCAAAAAAGAAATCGAGATCGTCCATCAAGCCAAGGCCACCGCTCCAGTGGGCCAGCCTATGCTCTAGGTCACGTTCGGTCGTAGCAAAGCGATCCGTCATATACTGTCCACCAAAAAAGGTAGCCACCAGCAACCCGGAAATCGCCATTCCACCCAAAAACCCCAGATGCCTCTCGCATTCCTGAACGGGAAGACGAACAAAAAATCCCGATAGCAATCCCAAGACAAGTACCCCGCATACGGGCAACATCATTTGTAGCGCACTAGCCCCCCCCCAGTGGTAAGCGATCAATCCGCATCCGAACACCGCGAGCCAATATCCAGCGACCGAAACTGCAAGTTTCCAGTGCTGCAAAACAGCCCAGCGGAGGCCAAGCGCCACCATGATCACACCAAGCCCGAACACGCCGTAGGCACCTTTAGGAAAGCTGATGCTGAGCAAGCCTAAACCCATCGCGCCGACCAAACCGAGCAGAACTGGCCACCATCCTGCTCGCCGGCTACTTGAAACTATTGGAAACATGGCAACCATTAGGTAGAGCGCTATAAGTACGGCCAACATGCCCCGGTACCCGGAGGTCGGAAACACCCAATACGCCATCGCGGAAAATACCGATATCCCTCCGGCCGTCCACAAAGCACCCGATGCCAGGCCCGAAGTTCTACGCTCACTTGGCTTTTTTTGCCGGAAATTAAGCACGAGAAAAATCGCCAACCCAATGGGTACCGCAAGATACACACCCCGTGAAAACGTGGTCAGACATGCATAGCCGGCAAGCACCAGCATCGCGCCGGAGACAAGCTTGGTTCGCAAATCTGGTGACTTCAAGTAACAGTACAGCGCCAATGGGAGGCTAATTGCAAGATATCCGTCAAGAGCGGCGCCACCGACATGTGTTTCCCAAAACAACGCTGTTGTTCGGTAGTCTGAAGAAAAATTGAGCAATCCCGTAAAGGCCACCCGCTCCCACACCGCTGCCAGACTCGCCAACCCCAATCCAGAAGCACATCCCCATGCCAGCAACGCAACCGACCTCTCTGGATGATTTCTTTCGACACTCAACCAAAGCGGAAGCAAAAGTGCTGCCAAAAAGAAACTCTTCGCTAGACGAACGCTGTTCATCGGTCCGAAATATCCCTGATACCAGCCGAATTCGAATCCGCCTGCATCCTGGAATCCCCGCAGCATCGAAACCGCTAGGCAAAGACCATACAAGGTCAATATCCATATGCGAACTGTACGTCCGGAATTCCCTCGATAAGAATCCTGCGCATCTTGAGCCCCCCAAAAAACAGTCCTAAGGCAAGCACCTGATGCGATCGCCAGAATCAGCAGATCAAACTCCTCAAAGGTGACCCAGCCGGTCCAGGGCGCGAAACCAAGCACCGGCATCAATCCAACCAGCACCAATGGCCAGAGGGCATAAGCATATGCCGAGACACAGACCAAGGCCGCAAATATGGCTACACCGAACCAATCGCCGAAAGGGTGATGCCAAGCGACAATCGCTCCGAGTAGCGCCAGAGTGAAACCAAACAAGAGTAGGCGGAAATTGCCAGCCGCGAAGGAAGGTTTATCCATGGCGGCCACCATGCCTGACGCTTGGCTTTCGGATTTTGCTTAACGAAGGTTTGAGCAGATGCCAGACCATCTCCCAGCAAGCTCCAAAAAAACCACGTGCGGTCTTTTGGTTGTATGCCACCAGCCCCCACCTCTCCCTTCGGCCTGACATCCATGCTGCTTTGTAGGCATCATCACCAGTCAAATAGTCCACTTCACTGACTTTATCCAAATCAAGCACATGCTTCATTAACATTGCCGACAGCAACGACCCCGCCGACAGAGACTTATGGGCCTCGTCATAGGCAAGCTTGTAAATGTAGGCGCGCCCATAAGCTACGATCCAAACTTGCGCAGCTACGGGCTTGCCATCCAAAGTGGCAATACCTAGCCGAAGCCAGCCGTTTTTTTCGAGCATCCGTATCAACCCGGGCATGAAATACGGATATGGCTCCGGTACCTTCCAACTTGTGCGATAGACTTTCTGATATGCCTCAATCCCATACTCGAGCCGATCAGAGGTTTGAATCAGTTCGAGCTCACCATTCAAGCGCTGAAAACTCTTGGCCTTCCTAGTGATGGTATGCCTGAGTTGGCTGGGTCGGCTCTTCAGATACTCTGACCAAGTCTTATTTACTTCAAGGTACCAGTTTCCGAAGCAGAAATAAGAAAATGGTACCAAGCCAGCATTTGACATCGCTTTTTTAAGCTTGGCATACCCAAGACACTGGGTATTGAGCGGCGCAAAAGTAAACTTATACGAATTTGGGCAATCAACCAGAATCGCTCGGAACAAGGCAGCCATAACCTCAACAGTTGCGTGTTCAGCGATATAGGGTTGGTAAAGTGAGGTGTAGTAGTTGGCAAGCGCCTCAACGACTACGGACCCGGACTCCCGAACGACGCGAACCGGCAAGACTGCGAAAATCTGCTTATCTACACTTAGAACAAAAATTCTGATGCCTGAGTCACCGGGGTAAACCGTATTGATAAGATTCAAATACCAGTCATACCCTTGTTCGATACTAAGCATTTCTGCTTGTCGCATAGCGTTGCGCACTTCCACCGGCAATTCTGCACAGCTCAGGTATCGCACAATATGAAGCCCTTGAACTTCATCTTTCAGGATCAGCACGGTGGATCCAATCTCGCTTATCGATCAGACACGAGACTCAAGCCCTTGGCGAGTTTCCGAATAACCCGCAACGGCAAAGCTGAAACCTGTCCTTTAAAACACGCCAACCATGGTTTGAAGTCAGCAGTATCGAAATACACTCCACGGAAAGAATAGCGAAAGAGATAAGAAGGGTAGTTCAGCAACATCCAAAACAATGCTCCGGGATCGCGCTCGCCGTTGACCCAGACTGCGGATATAGTTTGATCATGAGTGTGGACACCATCCTTGGTCATCTGCTGATATTCGATCGCTGGCAGATTGACGCCATTGGCGGAGCAAATACCGACCCAAAAATCAGTCCGACCTACCGTCGGTTCAATGACCCAGTATCGTCCATCATCATCCCGCTTCAACTCAAGCGATACCGGACCACTAAGCGCTTTTCCTTCGAAAAAGCGCATGGCCAAGGCATGCACCTCATCACTCGGCTCAGAAATCGCCACGGTCGTATGACCCATTGGCCTAGAACGCAGCTTCCTTCCTTCAAATCTAGCGACAAGCCTACCTTGATCAAGTAGCAGCGCGCCAAATGTGATCCGGCTGTCATCTCCAGGAATAAATTCTTGCACGATTACCGGAAGGCAATCTGTAATCTGACCTTCCACCGCACCGAGTGAAGCTGGCGACTCCAGTACCAACGTCTTGAACGATGAAAGTGGCCTTGATGGTTTAACAATCAACGGATACTCAAAATCGTTGGTATCGGCTAGGAAATCTGCGATATTGAAAATCATGCTTGAATGCGGATAATTAAATCCAGCCTCAATGCAACGGCGTTCAATATTCGCTTTGCTCAGCAGAGGAACTATATCCACTGCAGCAGGTAACCAACTCAATGCGTAATATCGAGAGACCGCTTCGGAAGCCTTTCCAACGGCCTCTACCATGCGATCATTAGTCAAGAATAGAACTGGTTTTTCAGGAAACTGGCGTGCTTTGGCAACCTTTAGCAATGAGGCAACAAGACCGTCACCGTTAATTTCCCCGACAAATTCGATTTCCGCATAGTGAGTAAGCACCCCAGGCAATTTACAGTTGCTCTCAAGTGCCAGTACAGGAATACCACGACGATTCAAGTCACGAACAATGGTAAGGCCATGTGCGCAAAGACCAACGACGATTGCTAAACGTGGATCATCAGTCATGTCTCGCACCACTGTTCTATCAGCTCCACCAAGCTCCTAGTCCTACCTAAGCGCGAAGCCCCTAAGACATATTGGTCGTGCGCAGGAGGAAATTGGCCGCTAGCGATCCCTCCCGCAAGTAATACACGCAACTGATTATAGATTTCCTCCACAACATCAAGTTTAGCGATAGCCGTGCACCCGGCCTTTCGAAGCACCCCCGCGGTATCACCCCTAGGATCTGTAAGACCAAGTATGGGCCTCTTTGCACGCAGGTATTCGTAAATCTTTGCTGGAATCTGCTGATTCCAATTCTCTGCCTGCATGACCAACAGCACCTCCGCACTTAGCATTTCTGCTAGCGCCAGCCTGTAGGGAATCGATGGCAAAATCTCCACGTTGGCTTCCACGCCATGACACCTCGCCATTGCGAAAAGCATTTCATCGTGAACCGCAGCACGAAACCGAATCCGGAACAGACTCATCAAATCCGGATCGGTTGCCTTTAGTTGCGCCAGTCCCTGAAACAACTGCGTAGGGTCGCGCTCGCTGGGGTACACAATTCCGCTATGCAACAGCGTTATTTTTCCGGGATTGAGAGGTTGGCAAGACGCTACAGTTTCAGCTTCGGAAAAACTCTCCTCGTCATAGCCATTTTCGAGAATGTGAACGCGCTGGCTGGCCTCGGGATAGCGCTTCCGATAAATATCAGCGGCACCCGGAGTAGTAAATAGGCTGAGCGATGCAAGCCCCATCACGCTACGTTCGATGGCCTCAAACTGTCGCCACGTCACGGGGTCAGGCGGGTAATTTTCCTGCGCCATCGGGTCACGAAAATCAGCGACCCAAGGTATGCCGCTCCTTTTGTGGAGCTCGGCGCCAATAATGTGCGCTGTAGCAATTGGATAAGTCGACCAGATAACATCTGGTTTGAAACACTTGATAAGTCGCATCCCCTCACGAATACCGGCATATTTCCAGCTTATCCAGCGATCCGGCCGTGCCATGGCAGCGACATAACGCCCCTTGAGCGACAGATGCCTTGCCGTATCAAGCGCAAATGCCCGGCTAACAGGAGTGCCCTCGGGTATTTCCAGCATCAGGTCGTCGCTGGTTCGCTCATAGGCTCTTGGGTCAGCGGAAAGAACAATGGGTTCCCAGCCCAACCTAGGTAAATGTTGTACGAAACGCAGGGTGCGCTGAATACCGCTACTGCCCGCAAGCGGCGGGAAGTGATAAGCAATCATCAATATTCGTTTCATGGTCCTACTTTGGCTTCCAGCCATTGTCTAGTGATATTCTGAACTTCCCCTCTCATCTCCCCTGAGGAAAAAGTGTGGTCAGCGCCAGATATTTCATGAACCGTCACCCGTTTTTGGGCAATCACGTCTTGCCACACGGAGTCCATCCGCATAGTCTCAATGAACTCCTTGGCGGTATAGTCATCGCCACTAAGAATCAGCAATGCCGGCAGTTCTGTTTCCGCAAGGGCGCACCGCATTTTCTCCTGGAACGAGAGTTCATTGTCTACCGGTCTCGCGGTTTGTCGGACTCTATTCAGATTGCCGAGCAAGCCACCAAAAGCACGACCAACACCGAGCTTGCCGCTTAGAATTTTGCGCCAGAACTCAGCCTGAAGCAGGCGTCTGACGTAATAGTGCTTTATTTGCGTGCGCGCTAAAGTCGCTACCGAACGTACCCAGGGGTTAAGTAGAACAAACCCGCTCAGGCGCTCATCTTTGTGTGCATGAAAATATAACAAACTGGCCGAAGCGGCATCGCAAAGCCCCCAGAGCACAACATGTTCAAGCTTAGGGCAAGCAGCCATGAAAGTATCAATTGCCGCTGCGATATCTGCATTGACCGCCTCAAAATTGTGCAGCTTACCCGTGCTATCACCCATACCCCTGTAGTCGAAGCGCATCACCGGGTAGCCGGAAATTGCAAGGGTACGCGCGAGGTAGAGAAACTGGCGGTGGCTACCGGTACGATATTGTGGGCCACCGACGATGATCAGAATACCCGTTCTTTTCGCCTGTTCCGGATGAGCGATTATCCCAAGCAACTGATCACTTGCACAGGAAAAAGTAACTGCTTGTTCGCTAAACATCATGTTCGCACCTCAAAACCAGCCAACGTGGCGGCGATGAGTTCAGGCGCATCTTCGATTTCGGTGGTTTGCCAGAATGCGGGGCCGCGCACTATGCGGACATTGACACTGTAACCAGCAGCTTGCCATTTTTCGATGCGCTTTTGCGAGACGGGAGCAAGACTTGCATCTTCACGCTGCGACAGTTCAAACCAGGCAAGGCTCGCTGTTTTGCCAGCCGGCGGTAAAAGTTCCGTACATTCCATTCCGCCAACAAGTGCCGGCGCGACCATGTAGCCGGCGATTTCGACTGGGTTCCCCGAAGCAAGCTGCTGCTTCAGTTGTTCTCCAATACCTTTCACCTGCCCAGTGCTCAGTTCTCCCGCTATCTTGAGTCGCATAAACTGTTGCCAATGCTGCTTGCCGGAAACAACGGGCTGCCAGAAGATGAAATTTACCTCTTCCGGAAGGTCGACCGCAGCATCTGCTGCCAACAGGCAACCAGCGCGCAATCCCCATAGGGTTAAGGGTGCGTTGCTTTGCGTACGAAGCCAGTTATACGCAAGAACAACATCATCTTTCCAGCCCTGCCAGGTGGCATCGGAGAAATCACCGCTGCTGTCACCGCAACCGATAAGATCGATCTGTAGCACGTCGTAGCCAGCTGCAGCCAACGCCCTTGACTGCAGCGCTGCCATGCGCCGCGATTTGTTCATTTCCTCAGCAAAGGGGTGCAGATAGATCACAGCACCTCGCGACCGACCATTGCTCGCGGGGTGGTAGAGGCAGAACCTCTGCCCTGTGTGCCCGGAAAGGAAAAAGGCTTGCAAGGCAATCGCTGGCCTAGTCGGCCAGTTTTCCGTCAACAAACTCGATCAGGGAACCCAACGTGGCGAAAGTACTACCCTCAATCTCATCATCATCCACCGAAAAACCAAAACGATCTTCAAGCCCAGTAATCAGAGCAACGACAGCCATCGAATCAAGTTCCGGAATTGCACCCAACAACGGGGTGGTTTTTGAAAACTCCGCAGAGCGGCCATTCAGACTCAG
>ERZ724516.1927-NODE-1927-length-11853-cov-10.587981_pt1 | contig 11853 bp, 9 predicted proteins | sample MGYA00376049_ERZ724516 | MGnify/ENA primary metagenome ERZ724516 (study PRJEB28724, sample SAMN07190886) | activated sludge metagenome | isolation source: activated sludge of sewage treatment plant in Hong Hong | place: USA: Christiansburg, Virginia | collected... | reverse complement strand
CGCTGGGTGCTGCACAAGATGCCGCCGGTCACGCGTACCGTCTGCCTGGAGTTCTTCGGCCAGGTGCGCGAGGCGGTGCCGGCCATCGTCGAGATCACCGACTACTTCAAGCCGGGCGCCGCCGGCCACGCGGCGGGCGTTCAGCTCGCCGGACTCGAACATCTCGACGAGCGCTATGTGAAGGCGGTCGGCTACGCGACCAAGGCCAAGCGCCACGGCAGGCCGAAGATGGTGCTGATCGGCGACCTCGTCGGCCACGATGAAAACGCCGTGATGGCCGCCGCTTCGGAAGTCGTCCGCATGTGCAACCTGCGCGCTGCCGAGGGCTTCATCGCGGTCAACGCGGAAACACGCAAGAAATTCTGGCTCGACCGTTCGCGCACCGCCGCCATCTCGCGCCATACCAACGCCTTCAAGGTCAACGAGGACGTGGTCATCCCGCTGCCGCGCATGGGCGACTATTGCGACGGCATCGAGCGCATCAACATCGAACTGTCGATCAGCAACAAGCTGGCACTGTGCGACGCCTTGGGCGAGTTTCTCAAGGGTGACCTGCCTTTGCATCGTGGCGACACCACCCTCGACGCAGCAGTCTTGATCGGCGACCGCCGGCAGGCCGCGCTCGACTATGTGGCAGCGATCCGCCTGCGCTGGCAGTGGCTGCTCGAGAACCTCGACCTGCCGCTGGCCGAGGCCGAAACACATTTTCCCGCCCTGGGGGTGAAAGCTGGCGAACTGACCAATCGCGCCGACAGCCCGCGCCTTTTCCACCGCCTGCAGGACTATTCGGTCCGCGTGTCGTGGAAGCAGGAATTGCATGCACGGCTCGCGAAAATCTTCGACGGGGGCGTCTTCCGTCCAGTCGTCGAGCGTATCGAAGCACTGCACAAGGAAGTCCTGCGCGGCCGCGTTTTCGTCGCCCTGCACATGCACGCCGGCGACGGCAACGTCCATACCAACATCCCGGTCAATTCAGACAATTACGAGATGCTGCAGACCGCCAACAGGGCCGTCGAGCGCATCATGCATCTAGCCCGCTCGCTCGACGGGGTAATTTCCGGCGAGCATGGCATCGGCATCACCAAGCTGGAGTTCCTGACCGCCGAGGAAATCGGCCCCTTCCGCGCCTACAAGCAGCGGGTAGATCCGGAAGGCCGCTTCAACAAGGGCAAGCTGATGCCCGGCGGCGACATGGCCAATGCCTACACGCCGTCGTTCAGCCTGCTCGGCACCGAGTCGCTGATCATGGAGCAGTCTGAGATCGGGAAGATTTCGGACATGGTCAAGGATTGCCTGCGCTGCGGCAAATGCAAGCCGGTGTGTTCGACCCACGTGCCGCGTGCCAACCTGCTCTACAGCCCGCGCAACAAGATCCTCGCCACCTCGCTGCTGGTCGAGGCCTTCCTCTACGAAGAACAGACGCGGCGCGGCATCTCGCTCAAGCATTTCGACGAGTTCAACGACGTCGCAGACCACTGCACGGTCTGCCACCGCTGTCTCAAGCCTTGTCCGGTCGACATCGATTTCGGCGACGTTTCCGTGGCCATGCGCAACTTCCTGCGCAAGCAGGACAAGAAGCGCTTCAGCCCCGGCACGGCCACGGCAATGGCCTTCCTTACGCTCAAGGACCCGGCGACGATCAAGCTGATGCGCGCCGGGATGATGGAGTTCGGCTTCAAGGCCCAGCGCCTGGCGCACAAAGCGGCGAAGGCGCTCGGCCTGATCCAGGACAGCCGGAACCACCCGGCGGCCACCGTCGGCGCGCCGACCATCAAGACCCAGGTCATCCATTTCCTGAACCGGCCGATGCCCGGCAACCTGCCCAAGCGAACTTCGCGGGCGCTGCTCGACATCGAAGACGACAAGGTCATTCCGGTGATCCGCAACCCGAACAAGACGCACGACGAGTCCGACGCCGTCTTTTATTTCCCGGGTTGCGGTTCCGAGCGCCTGTTCTCGCAGGTCGGGCTGGCAACGCAGGCAATGCTCTACGAGATCGGCGCCACGACGGTGCTGCCGCCGGGTTACCTGTGCTGCGGCTACCCGCAGACCTCGGCAGGTGAGGAGGACAAGGGTCAGAAGATCACCACCGACAACCGCGTGCTTTTCCACCGCGTCGCCAACACGCTGAACTACCTCGACATCAAGACCGTGATCGTCTCCTGCGGCACCTGCATGGACCAGCTGCAGAAATACCAGTTCGAGAAGATCTTCCCTGGTTGCCGCCTGCTCGACATCCACGAATACCTGATGGAAAAAGGCATCAAGCTGGAAGGTGTCGAGGGTACCCGCTACATGTACCACGACCCCTGCCATACGCCGATGAAGGCCTATGCGCCTCTCCAGGTCACCAGCTCCCTGATGGGCCAGGACGTGCCGCTGACCGACCGCTGCTGCGGCGATGCCGGCTCATTCGCCTACGCCCGCCCGGATATCGCGACCCAGGTGAAGTTCCGCAAGCAGGAAGAAATCGAGAAGGGTGCCCAGGCGCTGCGCGCCGACGGCTTCACCGGCGACGTGAAGATCCTGACCTCCTGCCCGGCCTGCCTGCAGGGCCTTTCGCGTTACGACGACGATGCCGGCACCAAGGCGGATTACATCGTGGTCGAGCTGGCGAAACACCTGCTCGGTGAAAACTGGGCTGCCCAGTACGTCGACCGCGCCAACAACGGCGGCATCGAGCGCGTCCTGCTCTGATTTCCGGAAGACCCTGCGGGACCGGTCGCGTAACCGCTGCACGAGGGCAAGGAAGCGCTTGCAGTATTTTTATGCTGGTGCAATCCTTGTAACCTTGAGCAACGACGAACGTGGAAATGGACGGCAAGATCTGCGAACTGTGTGCCACGACCGGTGGAACCCTGCTTTGGGAATGCCCGACCTGTCGCGTGGTGCGTGTCGATGACCCGCACTACCCAGGCTTCTGCCGGGTCGTGTGGACCGCTCACGTTCGCGATATGACCGACCTCGATCCGGGCGAGCGTCATTCCATGATGAACGTCGTCTTCGCTGTCGAAGCAGTCATCCGCACCCTGTTCGCACCGGACAAGGTCAACCTGGCCAGCCTCGGCAACCTGACGCCGCACCTGCACTGGCATGTCATCCCGCGCTGGCACGATGATCGCCATTTTCCCGAACCCATCTGGGGCAGCACGCAACGCGATGGTTCCCGGCCACGCGCCATCGTTACTGATGACACCCTGCGCCAGGCACTATCCAAGCAACTTCACCCTGCCGAAAACCAAGGTTAACCACCATGAACCAGGATACGTCCCCGCTCGCGATTGCCGATCTGCACGCCGGATCGCTCTTCCTCTCACAGTTGCCGCTGGCCAACCCGCCCCTGGCCGAAGCCCAGCTCATCGAATTCCTCGATGGGCTGATCGCAAATCCGCCGGAGCCAGGGATCCTGCTTTCGCTCCTGGAACAGACACGCGTTCCGATGAGTTTCGTCGAAGAGGAGATGGCGAAGCATTACCACAACAAACCACTGGTCCTTTCCGACGAGCAGGAAAATTGCTTCCAGCAGGTCCTTTCGGCATGGCAACTGATGAGCAAGGCCTATGCGCTGTGCGCACGCCTGCAGGAACCGGCGGCCGAAAATCCCCAGTATTCGGCGATGCTGGCGACGGTCCTGCATCGCTGCCTGTATTACACGGGGATGATCATCATCGAGCACTTCCGGGCGCGGCGCGAGATACCCGCCGGCATCTGGCACGATCTCCATGGCTACTACGAGACCGCCGAGCAGTGGGGTGTCACCTGTACCCCGGTCAATGATTCGCTGGAAAGCGACCTGCAGGCCACGCATTGTGCGGCCGCCTACGTCACCTTGCTGCTGATCGAGATCGCCAACCCGTACAGCAACAGTGTCCGCGACCTCAATCTTGTCCGTCGCTGGGCGGGCATGTGGGCGCCGCTGGTTTCCTTGCATCCGGTCGATGACGAATACGAGGTGCCGCCTTACGTTGTCGAACTGATGTCCGACCAGCCACTCCATCCGACCGGTGCATCGGATGGCATCGGCCCCGATGCCCGGCGCCTCGACACCAGCCGGCTCGGACTGCAACTGAGCCATATGCTGTCGCAGTTGCATCAGCGCCTGACACCGTCGCTGCTCGGCCTCGGCGAGGACACTTCCGGCCATGTCATCCGCCTGCTCGAGCGCATTTCGGGGCCATGGACCCAGACCGCATCACCACGGCGCTTCCGGCGCTTTCCCTCGGCAGGCAACGCCAGGGTCGCCGTCGGCTACGAAGCCATGCACTTCTATATCGGCGGCGCGGAGTTCGCCCAGGCGGATTCGGCGAAGGCCTATTCCCGGGGTGATTTCGATCAACTATTCACCTTCCGGGAACGCGCCATCCCCGGACAGCAACTGAAGATCAACACGCATGCCAGCTACCCGATTGACGAGTGGACTGTCATCAACCACTCGGCCAACGGCTTCCGGCTCGGACGCAGCAATGCCGGCCAGAAAGTTGCGCACAGCCAGCTGCTGGCCGTCTGCCCGCACGACGGGGACCGCTTTCTCCTGGGCCAGGCCAGCTGGCTGATGCAGGAAAGCGGCGGCGGGCTCGTGGTCGGGGTTGCGGTCTTGCCCGGCATGCCGGAAGCGATCGCCGTTCGTCAGTCGCCATCTGTGCCCGGAAAGGAGACGCGATTCGTCCGCGCTTTCCTGCTGCCGCCGATACCGGCGATCGGCCAGGAAGGCTCGGTGGTGATTCCGGTGGACCTTTACAAGGCCAGTGCTTTGCTCGAAGTCGTCTCCAATGAGCAGACCTGGCAGTTGCGGATGCAGCATGTTCGCCAGCGCGGCGTCGATTTCGACCGGGTCAGCTTCGAGAAGGTTTGAGCCTGGCTGTCTCCTGCGGACGGTGAGTGCGCTAAACTAGCACCCTAACCTTGGAGGCTGATATGGCAGGCATCGAACGGGACACCCCGATTCCGACCGACATCAAGTTGCATCAGAAATCCCGCTTCGTGGAGCTCATCTACGAGAGCGGCGATCGCCATGAACTCGACTACGAGTTCCTGCGGGTATTCACGCCGTCGGCCGAAGCCCGCGGCCATGGCCCGGGCCAGGAAACCCTGCAGACCGGCAAGCGGAATGTCGAGATCGAGCGTGTCGAACCCGTTGGCACCTACGCATTGCGCTTCGTGTTTTCCGACGGCCACGACAGCGGCCTCTACTCCTGGGATCTGCTTTACAACCTGGGCAAGCATCGCGACGAGTTGTGGCAGGAGTATCTGAAGCAGATCGAAAGCCAGGGGCTGTCCCGGGACATCGATAGCACCTCACGCGCCACAGGCGGCAGTTGCGGTACACACCATTGAAATCATGAAAAACGACACCACGCATTTCGGTTATGAAACCGTCGAGGAACGCGAGAAGGCGCGCCGCGTCGCCGACGTCTTCGACTCGGTCGCAAGTCGCTACGACCTGATGAACGATTTGATGTCCGGCGGCATGCACCGCCTGTGGAAGGCATTCACCATACAGCGCAGCGGCGTTCGCGAAGGTTCGAGGGTACTCGACGTGGCTGGCGGTACCGGCGACCTCGCCCTGGCTTTTGCCAAGAAGGCTGGCAAGAGCGGCCAGGTCTGGCTGACGGACATCAACAATGCGATGCTGGCGCGCGGACGTGACCGCCTGCTCGACAAGGGCTATGTGGTGCCCGCCGCCCAATGCGACGCGGAAAAGCTGCCGTTCCCCGATGACTGGTTCGATTGCGTGACGGTGGCCTTCGGTCTGCGCAACATGACGCACAAGGACGTAGCCCTGGCCGAAATGCACCGCGTACTGCGGCCGGGTGGGCGCTTGCTCGTTCTCGAGTTTTCGCAAATCTGGAAGCCCCTGGCACCCGCCTACGACTTCTATTCGTTCCACGTCATCCCGCGCGTCGGCAAGATGGTCACCGATGATTCGGACAGCTACCGCTATCTGTCAGAATCGATCCGGGTACACCCCGGGCAGGAAGAACTGAAGCAGATGATGGAACAGGCGGGCCTTGAAAAGGTCGAATATTTTAATATGGCGCTGGGTGTGGTTGCACTGCATCGCGGCTTCAAGTTCTGATCGGGAGAGGTCGATGAAACGATTCCTGTTGCTTGCGTGTGCGGGTGTATTCGCCCTGGGCCTGACGATGCAGGATGCCGAGGCAAAACGCCTAGGCGGTGGCGCCTCAAAGGGCATGCAACGCGATTCGGTAACCCAGAAACAGGCAACGCCACCGCCAGCCCAGCAACCGTCAGCCGGTCAGGCCGCGAATGTCGCGCCGTCACCGAGCGCACCGCCCGCCAAGCGCAACTGGATGGGGCCGCTCGCCGGATTGGCTGCAGGGCTCGGAATCGCTGCACTGTTGTCGCATTTCGGACTCGGCGAGGGCATGGCAAATATTCTGATGATCGCACTCCTGGCCATGGCAGCGGTCTTCGTATTTCGCCTCCTTTTCCGCAAGCGTCAGCCTGACCGCGGTCCGCTAAGCGAGCCGATGCAATACGCGGGCGTGGGCGGACCAGGCATGGCACCAGCCAGGGAGGTGATTTTCCAGCCGCCGGCAGCCGTTGGTGCGAACGTGGCAAGCACCGCAACGCCGGTAGCGCGCGCGGTGCCTGGCGATTTCGACCAGGAAGGCTTCCTGCGGATTGCCAAGGTTAACTTCATCCGTCTCCAGGCCGCCAACGATGCAGGCAACCTCGAGGATATCCGCGAGTTCACGACGCCCGAAATGTTCGGCGAGATCAGTCTCGATTTTTCCGACCGTCACGGCCGGGTTCAGACCACCGATGTCGTCACTCTGGAAGCCGAACTGCTGGAGGTCGTCAGCGAGGCGACTCGCCACATCGCGAGCGTCCGCTTCCACGGCATGATCCGGGAAGAGAATGACTCGGCGGCACAAGCCTTCGACGAAGTCTGGAACCTCGTCAAGCCGATGGACGGTAGCCGCGGCTGGGCAGTTGCCGGAATCCAGCAGTTGGGTTGATGATGCCCTCCCTCGCCGACGTCTTCGTCCCGCTCCTGAACCATCTGCTGACGCAGGAATCGTGGGCGCGCCAGCGCCTCATGCCCTACAGCGGCCAGGCCGCGACGATCGAGGGCGGCCCGGTCAAGCTGACGATGACGGTCGATGAGTCCGGCGGTTTTCGGCCGAGCGGGGCCGAAGAGGAAGCAACTGTAACCATTTCGTTGCCTGCCGACGCGCCATTCAAGATGCTGGTCGATCCGTCAAGCATCTTTGGCTCGGCGCGACTTTCCGGTGCCGCAAGTTTTGCCGAGACACTTGCTTTCGTGTTCAGGAACCTGCGCTGGGACTATGAAGCTGATCTTGCCGGAATCATAGGCGACATCCCGGGACGCCGTCTGGCGCGGATGCTGGCCGACGGTGCCGCCTGGCATCGCTCGCTGGCGCAGCGAGTGGGACAGAATGCTGCCGAGTACGCTACTGAAGAGTCCGGACTCGTCTCGTCGGGGCGGGATATAATGCAATTCGGGCGGTCGGTCGATGAACTACGAAACGATGTGGCGCGGCTTGAAAGGCGTATTGCGCGGCTGACGACGCGCTGATCGCTGATTCTCCGGCAAAAAGAAAAGGGCAGCCGAAGCTGCCCTTTTTGTTCCGTCGGGCGGGAATCAGTGAATCGACTTGCGCAGACGCTGAATGGCCTGCAACTGGGCGATTGCCTGAGCCAGTTCAGATTCCGCAGCAGCGTAGTCCATTTCGGCCTTGCGGTTGGCAAGCGCCTCTTCTGCACGCTTCTTCGCTTCCATCGCCTTGGCCTCGTCCAGATCATGGGCACGGATGGCCGTGTCGGCCAGGACCGTGATCATGCCAGGCTGGACTTCCAGCATGCCGCCCGAGACATAGACCAGCTCGAAATCGTTCTGGCCCTGTATCTTGAGACGGATGGTTCCCGGCTTGATGCGGGTGAGCAGCGGCGTGTGGTGCGGCAGAATACCCAGTTCGCCGGCTTCACCAGGGAATACGGCGAACTCGACGGTGCCGGAGAAGATCGATTCTTCGGCGCTGACGACGTCACAATGAACAGAAATTGCCATAGCTTGATCCTTTGCTGGGAACACGTGTTACTGCAGCGTCTTGGCCTTTTCGATCACTTCCTCGATGCCGCCAACCATGTAGAACGCCTGCTCGGGCAGGTGATCGTATTCGCCGGCACAGATGCCCTTGAAGCCCTTGATCGTGTCCTTTAGCGAAACGTACTTGCCGGGCGAACCGGTGAAGACTTCGGCGACGTGGAACGGCTGAGACAGGAAGCGCTGGATCTTGCGCGCACGGCTAACCGCAAGCTTGTCTTCCGGAGACAGTTCGTCCATACCGAGAATCGCGATGATGTCGCGCAGTTCCTTGTATTTCTGCAAGGTCATCTGCACATCGCGGGCGACCGTGTAGTGTTCTTCACCGACGACCTGCGGATCGAGCTGGCGGGAGGTGGAGTCGAGCGGATCGACGGCCGGGTAGATACCCAGCGAGGCGATGTCACGCGACAGCACGACCGTGGAGTCGAGGTGCAGGAAGGTGGTGGCTGGCGACGGGTCGGTCAAGTCGTCCGCAGGCACATAGACGGCCTGGATGGAGGTGATCGAGCCAACCTTGGTCGAGGTGATGCGCTCCTGCAGGCGGCCCATTTCTTCAGCCAGCGTCGGCTGGTAGCCCACGGCGGAAGGCATGCGGCCGAGCAGTGCTGACACTTCGGTACCGGCCAGCGTAAAGCGGTAGATGTTGTCGATGAAGAGCAGGATGTCACGGCCATCGTCACGGAAACGCTCGGCCATGGTCAGGCCGGTCAGCGCGACGCGCAGGCGGTTGCCCGGCGGCTCGTTCATCTGGCCGAACACCATCGCGACCTTGTCGAGAACGTTGGAGTCCTTCATCTCGTGGTAGAAGTCGTTCCCTTCACGGGTACGCTCACCGACGCCGGCAAACACGGACAAGCCGGCGTGCTGCTTGGCGATGTTGTTGATGAGCTCCATCATGTTGACGGTCTTGCCGACGCCGGCGCCGCCGAACAGGCCGACCTTGCCGCCCTTGGCGAACGGGCAGATCAGGTCGATAACCTTGATGCCGGTTTCGAGCAGGTCCACCGAGGAGGACAGTTCGTCGAACTTCGGCGCAGCCGCGTGGATCGGGCGCAGTTCATTGCCCTCGATCGGGCCGGCTTCGTCGATCGGACGCCCGAGAACGTCCATGATGCGACCCAGCGTACCCATGCCGACCGGCACGGAAATGGCGGCACCGGAGTTATTAACCTTCATGCCGCGGCGAAGACCGTCGGAAGAACCCATGGCGATGGTACGAACCACACCGTCACCCAGTTGCTGCTGAACCTCGAAGGTCAGGCCGTCTTCCGCCATACCGTTGGCTTCTGCAGCATCCAGCTTGAGCGCGTCGTAAACATGCGGCATCGCGTCGCGCGGGAAGTGGATGTCCACAACGGCGCCGATACACTGAACGATTGAACCTTGACTCATATTCAAATCCCCAAAAATTAAAATCTACGCGTCACACCGCGGCGGCGCCGCTGACGATTTCCGAAAGTTCTTTCGTAATCGCCGCCTGACGGGCCTTGTTGTAAACCAGCTTCAAGTCACCGATAACGGTCTTGGCATTGTCAGAAGCAGACTTCATGGCGACCATCCGTGCAGATTGCTCGGAAGCCATATTCTCAGCCACAGCCTGGTAAATCAATGCTTCAACGTAGCGAATCAGCAAATCATCGATAACGGCCTTGGCATCGGGTTCGTATACATAGTCCCACTTGGTCTTGGAGGAGCCAACGGCTTCACCAGAAAGTGGAAGTAGTTTTTCGAATACAGCCTCCTGTTTCATCGTATTGATGAAACGGGTGTAACCGATATACAGGGCATCAATTTCACCCTTCATGTAGGCATCTAGCTGTACCTTGACCGCTCCAATGAGCTTTTCAAGATGCGGCGTATCGCCGAGACCGATGACATGGGAAACAATCTTGCCACCAGCACGTTGCATGAAGCCGAAACCTTTGTTACCAATACAGGTCGCCTGATACTTCGTCCCTTGAGCGTCAAGCTCTTTCATCTTGCTCACTACCAGACGCAGGATGTTGGAGTTCAAGCCCCCGCACAAACCTTTGTCCGACGTGATAAGGACAACGCCAACCGAGCGCACCGGATCCCGCTTTTCCAGGAATGGATGCTTGTACTCGGAAAGCGCATGGGACAGATTACCTGCGACTCGCCGGATCTTCTCACCATAAGGACGGGCAGCCCGCATCCGCTCCTGCGCCTTGCGCATTTTGGATGCGGCCACCATCTCCATGGCCTTGGTGATCTTGCGCGTATTTTCAACGCTCTTGATCTTGTTGCGAATTTCCTTGCCGCTAGCCATGTAATTCTCCTAGCTAATCAGACCCAACTGCTCTTGAAAGCCTGGATACCGGCAGCGAGTTGCTTCTCGGATTCGCCATCCAGATCCGCCGTGGACTCCATCTTGTTCATGAGGTCTGCACAGTTTGCCTTCAGGTAGCCGATCATGGCTTTTTCGCATTCCAGCGCGCGCTTGACTTCGACATCGTCGAAGTAGCCCTTGTCCGCTGCGTACAGCGTGACGGCCATTTCGGAGATGCTCATCGGCGAATACTGGGGCTGCTTCATCAGCTCGGTCACCAGGCGGCCACGCTCCAGCTGCTTGCGGGTCGCTTCGTCGAGATCGGAAGCAAACTGGGCAAAGGCAGCGAGTTCGCGGTACTGGGCGAGCGCCAGACGGACGCCGCCACCGAGCTTCTTGATCAGCTTGGTCTGGGCTGCACCGCCGACGCGGGAAACCGAGATACCAGCATTGATCGCAGGACGGATACCGGCGTTGAAGAGGTCGGTTTCCAGGAAGATCTGGCCGTCGGTAATCGAGATCACGTTGGTCGGAACGAACGCGGAAACGTCGCCGGCCTGCGTTTCGATGACCGGCAGGGCAGTCAGCGAACCGGTCTTGCCCTTGACTTCACCATTGGTGAGCTTCTCGACCCAGGCTTCCGAAACGCGTGCAGCGCGCTCGAGGAGGCGGGAGTGGAGATAGAACACGTCGCCCGGATAGGCTTCGCGGCCCGGCGGGCGGCGCAGCAGCAGGGAAACCTGACGGTAGCCCCAGGCTTGTTTGGTCAAGTCGTCATAAATGATCAGGGCATCCTGGCCGCGATCCCGGAAGTACTCACCCATCGTGCAGCCGGAGTACGGTGCGATGTACTGCAGCGCAGCGGATTCGGAGGCGGAGGCGGCGACGATGATCGTGTATTCCATCGCGCCGTTCTCTTCGAGCTTGCGAACGACGTTGGCGATAGTCGAAGCCTTCTGGCCGATGGCGACATAAACGCAGAACAGGTTCTTGCCCTTCTGGTTGATGATCGCATCGACGGCGACGGCCGTCTTGCCGGTCTGGCGGTCGCCAATGATCAGCTCGCGCTGGCCGCGACCGACCGGCACCATGGCGTCGACACACTTGAGGCCGGTCTGGACCGGCTGCGAAACCGACTTACGCCAGATCACGCCCGGCGCGACCTTTTCGATCTTGTCGGTCAGCTTGGCGTTGATCGGACCCTTGCCGTCGATCGGCTGACCGAGCGAGTTGACCACGCGACCCAGCAACTCGGGACCGACGGGGACTTCCAGAATGCGACCGGTCGTCTTGACGACATCGCCTTCGGAGATGTGTTCGTATTCGCCAAGAATAACGGAGCCGACGGAGTCACGCTCGAGATTGAGCGCCATGCCGAAGGTGTTGCCGGGGAATTCCAGCATTTCGCCCTGCATGACGTCTTGCAGGCCGTGCACACGACAGATACCGTCAGTAACGGAAACCACCGTGC
>ERZ724516.1925-NODE-1925-length-11861-cov-4.082839_pt1 | contig 11861 bp, 5 predicted proteins | sample MGYA00376049_ERZ724516 | MGnify/ENA primary metagenome ERZ724516 (study PRJEB28724, sample SAMN07190886) | activated sludge metagenome | isolation source: activated sludge of sewage treatment plant in Hong Hong | place: USA: Christiansburg, Virginia | collected... | reverse complement strand
AGTTTAAAACGCAATTTTTTCTTGGGAAAAAACAGCGTTTAAACCTTATATGTTACCACCAGTGCTTCCTTGTCTACCGTGGTTTGTCGGTCTATTTGTTGCTTTCATTTTCATTGTCTTTTGTCGTGCGGTGGGGCATTTTTAAAATTTCTTTTTTCTTGCGTTGGCTTTGCAAGCTCTTTTAAAAACTTTGGCCTGTGCGGTAGCTTGTGCGGTTTTTAAATGTGCTTGCAAAATGCGCTGGCTTATACCCTTAACATTCTTTTAATCGTGTCTTGCATCGCTATTTTAAAGCCTTCATCTTGAGAAATTAATCGATACAGGTCAAGTTCATTCTTTCGTTGTTTTCCCATTACTTCATCAAAGATTTTACTAAAAGCAATTTCTCTGTTTTGTAAATCAGAATTGTCGGCATACTTTTCTTTAAAGTCGCTATGCTCTTTCATTTTCTGGGCAAGATTTACAAATTTCGTTCTTTGCTCATCAGGCGTGGCTTCCCATCCTTGGAACCAGCGTTCATTAAAGCTCTTAATAATCAAATCTAATTCATCTTTCTCTGAATCGCCGCCATGTGCTCCTCTCGGATTTGGGTTTTGAGGATCAACTTCTGTTTCATTGGCATCAAGGGCAATACTTGTGTTTAGTTTTACTCTTTCTAATCCATATGTAGAAAGGTCTACTGAATTCAACAAGCCATCTAAAGCATCCTTTTCATTATCTACAATAATCAATTTTGGAATCAAGAATTTTAAAAACCAAAACAACTTTTCCCAAGTAGCTACTTCATATGGCATGATGGATGCCATCTGTCCGTATATTTTCACAAAATGTTTCGCTTTAATTTTATAATCTGCCTTTGCTTTGTCTTCTAATGCTAAAATCAAATTAAATCGCTCGGCAGCTATATCAATTATTGGGCTCAGCTCTTGAGCATTTACACCCTTAAAATATTTTGCCACAAAATCTTCAACTTCAGTCCATTCATAAACTCCAACATCGTCCAAATTAGATTTTAATTCGTGTAATACATTGATGTCAGTGGCTTTACTTAATGATGTTGCAGTATAGAAAGGGTCGAAAGATTTTTTTATATCCTCTGCTGTGTTATAGAAATCAAGGACAAATAGGTCTTCTGTTTTCTTACCAAGTCGATCTGCTGAACGATTTAATCTTGATAGTGCCTGCACCGCAATAACACCTTGCAATTTTTTGTCAACATACATGGCGGTTAGTTTTGGTTGATCATAACCGGTCAAGTATTTATTTGCTACTACTAAAATTCGATATTCGTCCATGTCAACGTAACGAGCAATCTTGTCACTAATATAACCAGGGTCTGCTGGCTTTGCGGTGTCTAAATTTGCAGGGAAGTCATTAATACTGTCCTCTGTATATTCAATTCCTTTTATTTTTTTTGAACCCGAAAAAGCAATGGCAATTCTAAATGGATTTCCTCTTTCCTCTATTAATTGTTTTAGAGCAAAATAATAATTGATAGCGGATTCAATACTTTGTGTTGCAACAATCGCCTTGGCTTTTCCTTTTAGCTTTTTAGTGTTAACTAATTTAGTAACAAAATGTTCCAGCATGATGTCTGCCTTGGTGGCAATGGTTTGTTTGTTCTGTTCTACATAGGTTCTTAATTTCTTTTGAGCCTTTACTGTATCAAACAAAGGATTTTCTTGAATCGACTTTTCGATTTCGTAGTAACTTTTGTAAGTTGTGTAATTCGCTAATACATCTAAAATAAAGCCTTCTTCAATAGCTTGTTTCATTGAATACAAATGGAAAGGTTTGTATTTACCATCGTCTTGTTTTACTCCAAATCGTTCAAGTGTATTGTTTTTCGGTGTTGCCGTGAAGGCTAAGTAAGAAGCATTACCACGCATTTTACGTGAACGCATGGCTTCTAATATTTTATCTTGTGTGTCTTGTTCGTCTTCTTCTTCAGTTTCTTCGGAGGTATTGCCCATTGCCTGATTCATTTTACCTGCTGCTGTTCCGCTTTGGCTGCTGTGAGCTTCATCAATAATTACAGCAAAACGTTTATCGCTTAAATCTGAAATACCGTCAACGATAAATGGAAATTTTTGAATGGTGGTGATGATGATTTTTTTACCACTCTCTAAACTTTCTTTTAACTCCTTAGATGAAAATGCAGGGGCTACAATGTTTTTTACTTCCGAAAATTCCTTGATGTTTTCTCGAAGCTGCTTATCTAATAATCTTCTATCGGTTACAACAATTACCGAATCAAATAGTGGATTTGAAACACCTTTACTTCCAGGAATTGAATCGCTTTCAGGATAAGTTTCGATTAATTGATAGGCTGCCCATGTAATTGAATTAGATTTACCTGAACCAGCAGAGTGTTGAATTAAATAGGTTTGTCCTACACCTTTTTTACTGGCATCGGCAATAATTTTACGCACTACATCTAATTGGTGGTAACGTGGAAAGTATAAAGTTTTTTTGTTTAAAGGATCAGTGTCTTTGCCATCAAAACGCACAAAATGCTGAATAATGTTAGCAACGCTATTTCGAGTAAATATTTCGTCCCACAAATAAGAAGTTTTATGCCCAAATGGGTTTGGAGGATTTCCTTTTCCGAACAATGGGTCACGTTGACCTAAATTAAATGGTAAAAAATAAGTACTATTTCCATCCAATTTTGTGGTCATGTAAACTTCATCGGTATCAACTGCAAAGTGTACAATACAGCGACCAAAATTCAATAGAGGTTGTGCAATATCTCTTTTAGTTTTGTATTGATTTTGACCATGTACTTTAGCGTTTTGTCCTGTCCAATGATTTTTTAGTTCCATAGTGGCAAAAGGTAGTCCATTCACAAAAAGAACCATGTCTATCTCTTCGGCTTTGTTTGCTAATGAATAACGAAGCTGACGAGTAGCACTAAATTGGTTGCTTTCAAAATTATCAATGACTGTTTTGCTGCTGCTAGCTAATGGTAATGGATATAGCAAAGTAAAATGTGCATCATCCACATCTAAGCCTTTACGAAACGAACGAAGGATACCATATTTTTTTATCATACGATCCAAGCGTTCCAAAATCTTTAATTTCCAATCGCTTTGTTTTTGCAATTTGGCTAATTCATCTTTTTGGGTGGTTTGTAAAAAATCCCAAAAACGGTGTTCGTCTATTGCATATTTTGCATTAAAATCTTCAGGAACACCAATGTAGTAGCCATTGCCAGCGCGATACAGTTCTGCTCTTTCATTTACAGTATTTAATGAAATATTTTGTGCTTTTAATTCCTCAAGGCAAGTGCCTGTAAGTTGTTTTTCTATCACAGATTCTAAAGCCTGCTCGTTAGTTTTACTTACCATTATCTACAATTTTTTTAAATGCTTCATCAATTGAATTAAACTTTTCAAGACCTGCACCCTTTTTTAAATTAAATTCATTTGCCGCACAATCAAAATTAATTTTATACGTCTCAATCTTTGCTTCTGAGGTGATTTCAATATATGGATCATTTGCTTCACCTTTTACAGCTTGATAGGTTAGTTTTAAATCATTATATTCTTGTTCTTTCTTCTCTTTATTTCTCAAATACCAGTCGTATGTATTTAGTTCAACAAAATACCCAGATGTTCGCGTTGAATTGAGTGGATAATATCCATGGTTAAATTTTTTGATATAATTTTTACGCGAATAATTGAAGAGTTTATAATTATTTATGTATTTCTCTAAGTACTGCCCTTTTACATTAACTTTTTCTTTTTTTATTATCGTTTCAAGTGACTCTAAAATATGATTAGTATCAAAATCAGCATGATTAATTATCTTTTTAATATAGTCAGGATATTTATCAAAAAACTTACGCCAATGCTCACTACGCTGACGAACAGTGATTCTATAGTTAGAATTAAACATTCTGTTATCACCTTCGTGATAAAAACAATCTCCTTGCGTTAAGAAAGTTCTAGTTAATAAATAGGTGTTTTCACTTAAAACTTCTTCACTAAATAATGCCGCTGTTTTTTCGAAGTTATTTCTAAAAATATCACGATCATTTTCGTTATTATCCAAATTAAAAATAAAACCTATTTGCCCGTAGAAGTAAGAATGATTTTCGGCCGCTATAAAAACATCTTCCCATAAATTATCCTGAATAATCCACTTTACCTTTTTAATTTCTTCTTCACGTTGCGAAAGGGAAAAGAATTCTATGTCATCAGCGGTTAATTCTACTAATGTTTCATAGACACTTTTGCGTACACTCATTTTTTTAATTAAAGCATCTATACTTAGAATTGCTTCAATAAATAATTTAGGACTATCAATTTTTGTATTATATATTAAATTCGATATAACTCGTACCCATTCTTTAAAATGAATGGTTGCGCCATCAAGTGCCGATAAATAGCGAGTTATAGCGTAATGAAATGTGGTATCCCACCAATTATATTTATTTACTCGTTCACCAAAAATAAATTCAGTTAGGCTACATTTGGTGTATTTCTTAGCAAGGCTATCTGTGCCTTGATTTAAATCAAAATTTAGGTAATCCAATACATGTAAATAGTCGTCAATATTATTACCAAATTCACTACATACTTTAAATAACTCCAATGGATTTGATTCCGGTTTTCTAAGGGTAGCAATTACTGATTTAAAATCATCAATACTCCAGTCCTCAGTACTATAATCGTCTAATTCTTTTTCGTCTGTTAAGCCACCTTCATCTGTTTTAATGTTTTTTAAATAATCTGCCAATAAAAGTATTTTGAAGTATTGTAAGAATTCATTGTCTATTTTATAGCTTGATTTGTTCTTATATTTCCAAAATAAATCTGTCCAACCTAGATCTAGTTTCTTTTTCCAATTATCGACTGTTATTATATCACTTTGGTCCTTAATTAACCAAGCTTTAAAATTTTCAAAATGAGTTAAGTGTTTACCTCTTGCATTCATTTTGATGTATAAATCATCCGTTTGGTCAAAGTTTTCTAAATCAAAAAAATCAAATGACACTAATCCTTTTGAAGTTAAATTTGACCAAAGTTGTTCATGGTTTAAAATTTCGCTTTTTAATTTTTGATGAATATCTTCAATTACTACAAGCATGCTAAAAACAGTGGGATCTTTTTCCCAAACTGTAAAATATTGGTCGCTATTTTTTATTAACTCTGCTGCATTGTTTGTGGTGTCTGAAATTTCAAATTGATTGCTACAAATCATATGGCAAAACTCTTTTGAGCTGTTTCTCGTTGAATAAGAGAACTTCTTAAGTATGTCAAGTTCTGATTTCTTTTTACCTACTTGAGCTAAATACCAGTGAAATAGAAACAAAGTGGTTAACCTCTGTTGCCCATCTAAAGGAACAAAACTTAAAGCTTCATTTGCTGTTTTCAAATTGTTAGCAATTGAATAGTCTATATTAATATCAAGTCCGGTAGCATAAGATTCAATTGATTTTAATAAGGACTCGATATTATCTTTATTTGTTATTCTATTTGTTTCATTTTCTTTTCCTAAAAGTTTACCATAAACAAAATCTAAATTCATTGGTGAATTTTTGAGAATGGCACGGCTAATGTCCTCAACAAATTTTCTTCTTACTACTGCTGCTGTTTTTCGACCATACGTATAGTCACGTTGAATAATTGGAATTTCAATTCTGTTATTGGAAATAATATCCCAAAAGGTATTATAATTATTTTTTTCCATTACTTATAAAACTCCATTAATTGTTCCTGAATAAAATTTTGATATGCTACCATATCCGCTTTTCCAAAAAAACTATCGGTTATGTTAGAATTGTTTTTGGTATAAATTTTTGTAAATACATTTTTTGTACAGGGCGGGATAAATACCAACTTTTCTTTTCCTTCGTTATTAGTGTATTTCCCATTTAAATCCATTTCAATAATATCCGCTCTTTTATCTAAAAATAGCTTATTGCTTAATTTACTGTTTGTATTCTTATCCAATAATGCCAAATTTGGTAGTTTATGCAAGCCTAATTCATTGGAAAGCATTTCAATTAATTCTTCTAATTTATCCAGTTTGTCTTTTTTAAGTTTTAAGCTCGATAATTTTCTGATATCATTATTTGAAATGTTTTCAAAATATCCTTGAACAGTTTTTATTAAATTAATTAATGCTTTATTTGGATTTGATTGGTTTTGATAATAATCTCCGTTTTTTTCTAGCCAATTTACAATTTCACCAACAGTATTATAGTCTCTTGGGTTTTGTGGATTAACATGTTCAACGCTCCAAGTATCATTTTTATATAGGTCGAATGGAAATCTATTACTACTAGCGTTTTTTAAGTAATGTTGTATGTTTAACAACAGTAAAACCATTTGACATTCTTTTCTGTTTTCGCTATAATTTATAATATCTAAATCGTATTTTGAATGCTTTTGTTTGTTTTCATCTGGTATTTCTTTATTTAATTCTTGCTTGATGCAATTAATTAATTTTTCTTGAAATTTTTCTTTAGATGTTCCTATGCTTAAATCAACTATAGACGATAAAGATTTGATTTTACTAGTCACTAAAAAGCCTATATAATGAAATAAGGTTTTATTGTTATTCCACTCATTTAGTTTATTAAATGTGTTTTTAATCTCGCTCCAATTTAATGGAATACCACTATTAAACTGTCCTTCATACAAACGGTAAGAAAATAAATTGTCGTCCTTTTTATAGTCACGTTTATTAACTAGATCAATTAGAAAATCGATCCGTGTTTCTGTAACGTCGTAAAGCTCATTATCGCAAATGAAATACCAAAAAGAGTCATCTTGCAGTTTACTTTCTATTTGGTCCCATTCCAAAGCCAATTCAGTAATTTTAAGTTTGGCAATTTCTTTTGAATGTTTATTTTGCCTATCTGTTTGTAACACGAATAGACCTTTTATTAACTCCGAACTTGTTAAGGGTATTTTACCTGCATTTAATTTTAAAAATACATCTTCTGCATTTGAATTTAGTTCATCATGTTTAGGTGCTTTATCAATATCATACCAGATAACATGAACTTGATCGAGGAGTTTATTTACAAATTCAGTTTTATCTACATTGGGGTTTGTTATGTTGAACCACTGCACAATTTCCTTATAAACCGTATAGAAATGAAATACATCTACGTTGTTATACTGTTCAAATTCAGGTAAATCAATTAACTCTTCCCAGTTAGTATTGTTTAAAGCAAATGGTGTGGTTGCCAATAATTTATCCACTAAAAACACCTTACTTTCGTTACGAGTTTCGTATGAGATTGAGAATGCAGTTGTGATGCTAGTATTTAAATAAGCTAATATCAGGTAAATGCTCGTTAAACGTTGTTGACCATCAATCAACTCTACCTGATTATTTTGTTCCTTAACAATGATGGGTTGCAGGCAATATTTGCCTTTTTGGTGCTTACTTACATCGTTGAGTAATTCTTTTATTTCCTTTTCATCCCATTTATATCCACGCTGATAATCTTTAACAATAAAATGCTTGCCAACCAATGCGCTTATTGGTATAAAATCAATGGCTTTTATATTATTTCCTTCTTCCATGCTAACAAACTTTTATTTTACCTGTTACCGCACTATTTATCAATGTGGCTTTATATTCTTTTAGCTTTTCTATTTCTTGATCTTTAAGGGAAATGGCTGTGGCGATTTTGGTGGTTAAATTTTCAATATGTTCAATTATTTTCGTTTGCTCATAGTCGCTGGGTAATGGAACCTGAAAGTTTTGTATTAAAGGTAATCGTAAGCTGTCAACAGTTGATTTTGCTTCTCCATTCAAAGCTACATTGTGAAAATTATTTTGTAAAAAATAGAATAGTAGTTTGCCTTTAATATTTTTAAAATTACTGAACTTGTAGACTCTTTGATGAAAATCAAATTTTTCATTCAGATAATGAAATACTTTTCCTACTCCTGCACCATCTCCGGCTGTTAGGATAGCTTCTCCTTCGAAAGTATAGGAATTTATTCTTTCAGGTGTTTGTGACCTTACATAAAATGGATACAATCCGTTTTCAACTTTGTCTTCGGTATTTTTGGAGCCAGTTGTTATGTCACATAGAAATTTAAATCTCTTCACCTCCCAATCCTCCGGTATCTCCCCAATCCATTCCACACCGCTATCTTTCATTTTTACATTGGGGTTTAGCCCGCGGGTAACAGCTTTGTGTATGAGAATTTGTCTACGTTTTTTTAGTAGTTCTATTTGTTTTTGTTTGATGCCAATGGCTTGGTCTATCAAGGCCGTTTTTCGGTCGAGAAAGGCCGCAATGGCAGTTTGTTCAGGGATGGGTGGGAAAATTAAATCACAATTCGCGATGTCATTCCAATTTAGTGTTTGTCTTACCCCAGATCCCAATAATTTCATAAAGGCAACATCAAATCGATGTAAAAAATACTTATAAAATGTTTTATCAAGTTTAACACTATTGCTCAATACAATATAACCTGAACTAACAACAACATCAATATCTGATAAAGCAATTCTCAAACTTATTAAGTCATAATTTAGATTAAGTGGGTTTACTAAAAAATCACCTTTCTTTACGACTTGATATGATTTCTTTGTCGATTCAGGTATTTTTTCATCGTCTTTGTACACTACTTTTCCAAAGCTAATTGAGCCGCAATTTAATTCAGGATTGCTACGTTTCTTTAACTCAAAGAAAACTCGTTTAAATTTTTTCACTTCCCAATGAGAAGGAACATCTTCAATCCATTCAACTCCTGAATGTTTATATGCAGGATATTTATTGACCGTTTTATTATCTATTACCGTTTCCATTAAGCAAGATTTAAAATTTCACGAATTAAACCATCACTCAATTCTTCCAGTTTCAAAATATCGTTACTTACTTCTTCAATGGCACGCAAAGGTTTGTGGCGGTAGAAATATTTATTAAAACTAATTTCGTAGCCAATTTTTGTAGCATCAAGGTTTATCCATGCTTCGTCAACATGTGGTTTTACTTCACGCAAAAAGTACGAGTAGATATTTTCTTTCAATGGTACATTTTCTGTATCACGTAAATCGCTTTCGGTCTCATATTCTATATATTCACCTTTTTTGTTAGTGGCAAAATATCCGTAGTCTGCCAGTTCAGTTTCTTTGCAATCTAAATGCTCTAATAATTCTTTTAATTTATCACCTGCTAATTTAATTGTTCCCTTTACTACTTTCTCGGCAGAGGCATCGTACCAACTCACCGCATTTAAAATGGCATTTTTTTCAGAAGATGAAAGTTTGCTTTTCTTAGCTTTCAATGCCTCATCTACTTTTTCTTTAAATAGATTAAAGTCATTGTACTCATCCGTTCCAATTGCTTTCATTAATTCGTTAGCCGTGTTTAATAAGTCTACTTGTTTTGTCCAAAGGGCTTCGCTTACCAATGATTTACTTTGTTTGGCGTTAAGGTTGAGTTCATTTTTTTCGCACCAGTCTGTAATTTCTTTTTCGTGTTTGGCTATGTCTGTGTATACCTTTTCGCCAAAAGTTTCATAGGCCCAAGCCATAGGTTCACGCAAGGTTTTATCAAAACGTAATTCAGCTATACGCTCTTTTGTAAATTGTGCTTTTAAACGCTTAGGTCGTTCGATAGTTACCTTATAATATCCAAAATCTGTATTGTCAAAAAGTTTTGAAGCTATACCTTGTTCTTCTTTGGTGTCAGGATTTATAACACGTTCAACCGCTTGCATTTTTTCATATACCGAAACTATTTCACGAATATGTTCAGGTGCAAACTCACAGTTTTTGTTTCCTAAATTTTTGCGCAGCTTGCGAAACAATAATCCCGCATCAATTAATTGAACTTTTCCTTTTCTATTTTTGGCTTTGTTGTTACTTAAAATCCAGATGTAAGTCGTAATGCCAGTATTGTAAAATAAGTTGTTGGGCATTTGCACAATCGCTTCCAACCAATCGTTTTCAATAATGTATCTGCGGATGTTGCTTTCGCCACCACCAGCATCTCCAGTAAATAAACTACTACCGTTATGAACTGAAGCAATTCGCGAACCCAAAGGACTTTGAGTTAAAGGTTTCATTTTATTCACCATCTCCATTAAAAACAGTAACTGACCATCCGATGAACGTGGCGTTGCATCGGAATCCTCTTCCTCGCCCCAATAGTTTTTTAGTTTAATTTTAAAACGAGGGTCAATAATATCTTTGCCATCCTTAATAAATTTTTGTTCACTTGCCCATGACTTTCCATAAGGAGGATTGGAAAGCATAAAGTCAAAAGTTGTTCCTGCAAACTCGTCTGTAGAAAGTGTTGAACCAACACGAATATTTTCGGGGTTGTTGCCCTTAATCATCATATCTGATTTGCAAATGGCATAGGTTTCATCATTAATTTCTTTACCATACAAATACACATCGCCTTTGGCTTTAATTTCACCATCTTCATCCTTTACAAAATTTTGAGATTCTGTTAGCATACCACCACTACCACAAGCAGGGTCGTAAATAGTCATTACAGGGGGAAGTTTACTTTTAATGGGTTCAAAAATAATATGCGTCATGAGGTCAATAACTTCACGAGGTGTAAAGTGTTCTCCAGCTTCTTCGTTATTATCCTCATTGAATTTACGTATCAACTCCTCAAAAACATAACCCATCCCAAGGTTAGTTAAAGGAGGAAGTTTACGGCCTTCAGGGTCATTCTTTTCAAATGGGGTAAGATTGATGTATGGTGAAGTGAATTTCTCTAATACATTTAACAACACATCTTTCGATGCCATGTGTCTTACTTGGCTTTTGAGTTTAAATTTTTCAATAATCTCTTTTACGTTTTTACTAAAGCCATCGAGGTAATCTTCAACATTAGCTAAAAGTATTTGTTGATTATTAGTAGCTGTATCGTGCAAACGCTGTAATGTCCATTCGCTAGTATTATAAAATACATAACCACTGGCTTGTCTTAAACCGTTTTCATCCCATTCAGTAAACTTGGCTTCATCTTTTTGGAATTTTAGCTCTTCCAGCACAGCTTCTTTAGTTGGTTCTAATAACGCGTCTAGTCTGCGAAGAACTACCATTGGTAAAATGACATCACGGTATTTTCCTCTCACGTATACATCACGCAAACAATCGTCGGCTATCGACCAAATAAAGGATATTGATTTATTATGTACTGCTTGATTCATATATTTTAAGTATTGTAATTATTTAGGTTTTATTTTTTGTTTAACCTTACTAATATAGCGGTTGTGGGGCTGATAATAAAGTGTTTAGGGCTTTATAGTTTTCAACAGAAGGGAAGCCTTACTTGATTTGAGTTTTAACCCAATTATCATGTAAATCAGCCCAAATGGCTGAGTAGGTTCCTAATTTTGCTGCGTTACGAGGATGACAAAGAGGGATGACGTTATAGGTTTTATTATTTATTTCGATAGGATGTTTTTGCCCGTATGTATCTTTTGTATTACCAAACTGAGCAAGCTTAGAGTATTGTTTGGCAAAGCCATTTAAAAACCATCGGATTGGCATATCACCAAGTAAAACAATGGTGTTAGCTCCAGACGCTTCCAGTTCTGCTAAAATTTCAAGCTTTCTATGTTCAGCATTTTTTTGAATTTCCAATTCATCAAAATCAGGAATATTAGCTGGAGCTAAGCCATACTTTTCAATTAAAGCAGGAGTATAATGCATGTCAATAGCTTTACGTTGGCTTGGGTTCACTCTCGATTCGGGTAAAAGGTCGCAAAGCCACGCTTCTTTTCTATCGAAACCCAAGGGTGCTAAAAACAAATTATCAAGTGCGATGCTTGAAGGACCATTAAGTGATTTATCGCTTGGTACTTCTAATCTACCTAGTTCTTTAGGAATATTGATGCTATTGATAATTTCTTGAG
>ERZ724516.1924-NODE-1924-length-11864-cov-6.056228_pt1 | contig 11864 bp, 6 predicted proteins | sample MGYA00376049_ERZ724516 | MGnify/ENA primary metagenome ERZ724516 (study PRJEB28724, sample SAMN07190886) | activated sludge metagenome | isolation source: activated sludge of sewage treatment plant in Hong Hong | place: USA: Christiansburg, Virginia | collected... | reverse complement strand
GATAAGCGCAATGCCGCTCTGCGAGACGGCACTACGCCTATCACGGGAACGTTATCGGTCAGTGTAGAAAGCCAGCCGCACATTCAAGCACATTTGGTTTTGCCCGACACACAAAGCCGACCCTTCGCAAAACCAAAAGAGCTTGAATTTTCCCAACGCACGGACGACAGAAATAAAAAATAAATTGTACTTTTGACGAATCTGTCAAAACAATATAGACAAAATGAATTTATTTGGAGAGTATTTAAGAAATAGACGAGAACAGCTAGGACTGCCATTGAGAAAAGTTGCTGCTGAACTCGACATTGACACTTCTATTCTAAGCAAAATTGAACGCAATGAAAGAGTGGCGACAAAGGAAATGTTGCCGACACTAGCTAAGACCTTAGAAGTTCAAGAAAAGGATATACAAATTGAGTTTATCCAGTCGACTATTTTATCTGAACTTGGAGACTTGGAGTTTTTGACTGATGGACTTAAAAATGTATTGAAGAAAATATGAGCACGAAATTTTTTACCAACGAAGAACAGAATACTCTTCTAAACAAAATAGAAGGTATTTTCAAACATAAAAACATCCATTTCTTAGATGCTTTGGTTGGTTACTTCCGTGCATCTGGATATTTTCAAATTCGTGAATTTGTTGAGAGTGCTCAAGAAATAAGAATTCTTGTAGGTATCAACATTGACTCTTTGGTTTATCAAGCCAATCAGCAAGGAGTTTTATTTGACGGTGATGCAGAAAAGGCACAAGAAGAATTTTTTCAGGAAGTTAAAAAGAACATCCAAGAAGCAGAATACGAGAAGACTGTTGAAGGTGGAATGATTCAATTGATTAAAGACATTACCACTGGAAAAGTGAAAATCAAAATTCATCCGAAACAAAACATACACGCAAAAATTTACATTTTTAGAGAGCAAGAAAAACACGACCACGGTTATGGCTCTGTAATTACTGGTTCGAGTAACTTGACTGATGCAGGACTTTCTAAAAACTTTGAATTCAATGTTGAGTTAAGAGATAATTCAGACATTGATTTTGCAACCAAAACTTTTGACAGACTTTGGGAAGAAGCCGTTCCTGTTGATATGGACAGCATTGAAAAGCTTCAAAAAGAAACATACTTAAATGACAATTACACACCTTATGAAGTTTATTTAAAATTCTTGATTGAGTATTTCGGGAAAAGTATTGAGTTTGACCCAAACTCGATTTCTGATTTGCCAAAAGGGTTCAAAAGACTTTCTTATCAAGTGGATGCCGTAAATGATGGTTTTACAAAATTGATAAAACATAATGGCTTTTTCTTGGCTGATGTTGTTGGACTTGGAAAAACAATTGTTTCAACGCTTATCGCTAAGAAATATTTTTATACAAATGGCTTTCCTGAACACCGTTCAAGGACGCTAATTATTGTACCACCAGCATTAAAAGAAAACTGGGCTGAAACTATTGAAAAATTCAACTTAGACAATGTAAAAATCATTACAAACGGAAGTTTGCATAAAATCAATGATGCAACGATTTACGATTTAATAATCGTGGACGAAGCACACAAATTTCGTTCGGACACAGCTGGAATGTATAATGAGTTGCAGAAGATTTGTAAAACACCAACAAGAAGAGTTTTGCCTGACGGCAAAACCGTTCCTAAACGTGTTATACTTGTTTCTGCCACTCCATTAAACAACAGACCCGAGGATATTGCTAACCAAGTTTATCTTTTCCAAGACAGTAAAGAATCAACGCTTGAAACAGGAAACTTACAGCACTTTTTTAGAAAAGAAATTATTGACCCTTATAAGAAGTTAAAGGACGAACCAGATATTGCCAAAGTTCAGGCGGGTGTTAAAAAGATTTATGAAAAAGTGAGAACCAAAGTTATTGAACCGCTTATTGTTCGTAGAACAAGGACGGATTTAATGGCTCACGAACTTTATTCTAATGACTTAGAAAAGCAAGACATCAGATTTCCAAAAGTAAAACAGCCTAAGAAAATACTTTATGTGCTTGAACCACACTTGGAAGATTTGTATGACAAGACAATTCACGTTTTAGGACACGAAACACAAGGATTGAAATACAATCGTTATCGTGCAATTGGTTTTTTAAAACCCCATAAAAAGAACAAATACAAACAAGCGGATATGATTTCGGCTCAATTAGCCAAGATTATGAAAACGCTTTTAGTGAAAAGAATTGATAGTAGTTTTTTCGCTTTTAAACAGTCGCTTTTCCGTTTTATGAAAGCTACCGAGGCAATGGTGACAATGTTTGAAAATGGTCGCATTTTCATTGCTCCTAATCTTCCAGTTTCGGATATGATTAATGAAGGACGTGAAGAAGAATTAATGGACTTGGTTTTAGAAAAATCTATTGAAGACCCAACAATTGATATTTGCGAGCCTGATGATTTTGAATATGATTTCTTGCCCGGATTACAAAACGATTTAAAACTGCTTAAAGAATTATCGGCTGAATGGGAAAAAGTAATTGAAGACCCAAAATTGGAAGTGTTTGTTGAGTATTTGAAAAAAACACTTTTAAGCAATTCAATAAATCCACAATCTAAATTGGTGGTTTTTTCTGAAAGCAAAGAAACCACAGAATATTTAGAAAGAGAATTAAAGAAACATATTACGGCAAGCATTCTATCGGTTGACAGCAAATCTCGAAAAGACAAGATGCCAACTGTTCGCAAAAATTTTGATGCCAACTTGCCGAAAGCCGAACAAGAAGATGATTACAGCATCATTCTTACAACAGAAGTATTGGCAGAAGGTATCAACCTGCACCGTTCTAATGTGATTGTTAATTATGATACACCTTGGAACTCGACTAGATTGATGCAAAGGATTGGACGTGTAAACCGAATTGGTTCAACAGCTGATGAAGTTCACGTTTTCAACTTCTATCCTACTGCTAAAGTGAATAATGATATTGAATTGGAGAAAAAAGCAATTATGAAATTGCAATCTTTTCACGCTGCATTGGGTGAAGACAGCCAAATATATTCGCCTGATGAAGAAACCGAAACTTTCGGACTTTTCGACAAGGAAATGGAGGAAGAAAAGGACGAGAAACTTGCTTACTTGATGATGATTAGAGACATCAAGGAAAAAACACCTGGACTGTTCAAGCAAATCAAGAATATGCCTTTCCGAGCAAGGGTTGGAAGAAAAAATAAAGACTTTAATCAAAGTACTATTTGCTACATCAAAGACAGCAAAAGAGATGCTTTCATTTTAGTGAAAGGAAATGAAGAAACAGAGGAACTTACCTTTTTAGAAACGGTAAAAATATTTGAAGCAGAAGTTTTAGAAAAAGCAATTGCCTTGCACTCACAACACCACGAGCAAGTGCAATCAGGGATTCTATTGTTTTCTGATTTGTTGGAAAAGGAAAAAGCCAAAGACAAAAAGATTGATACAACACAGGGGCCAAACGAAAAAAAGGCAAATGCTTACTTAGATGCAATGCTCAATTTGGCTTTAACCAATGAAGAAGAAAGATCCTTAATCTTGAAAGCTAAAGAGGCATTGAGACAGGGACGTTTTCAAAACTTGCAAAGAGATATCAATAAGTTTCAACGCACTCTGAAAAAATTCCCTTTGAAACCTGCAATTATTTTGGAGAAAGTCATTGAGATTCTCAAAGCCTATCCATTAATGAATGAAGAAGCCGAACAGGTATTCGAGAAGAAGATTGTAAGGGTTAAAACCTTGAATCCTGAAATTATTATCACTGAAAGTTTTAGCTCTTAAGCAATGAAAGAAAAAGACATTAAAGACATATTGAAAAGCAAATTCCAATTGGCAGAGGATAAATATTTCCCTGATCAATGGAAAACTGTTTTGAATTTATTCTTCAAGAAGATTGACTATTTCAGTCATCCAGAAAACTTGTTCACTGAAAATGACAAAGTAATTGCTGGAAAACAATTAGGAACTGTAAAACTCGATGACGGAAAACAATTAGCAATTTTCACTGTAGAAGTTGCTGATAGCATTAGTATTGTTCGCAATAGACAAGGTTTGCGAGAAATTGCAGCCAAACATATAGACCAAAATATTATTCACGGTTCTTTGGCTTTTTTCTATAATAAAAAACAAGCCAATTACCGCTTTTCATTCATTGCAAAAGAAGCAAGCATTGATTTAGAAACTGGTGAACTCATAAAAGGAGAAACCAAGCCAAAACGATACACGTATTTGCTCGGTTCAAATGAAGCCTGCACTACACCAGCCAAGCGAATGTTGGTATTGGCAGACAAAAAAGAAAAGGGCGAAGTAAACATCAACCAACTAAAAGAAGTGTTTTCGGTGGAAGCCTTGAACAAAGACTTCTTTAAAACATATAAAGGACACTATGAAAAGTTTTGGAAGTATTTGGCTGATGAAGAAAATCCGTTTAGAGCAAAATTAATTGATGCCGAAAAAGACGACAAAGTAAAACAGGAAAAACCCATTCGTGATTTTGCAAAAAAACTCTTGGGAAGAATTGTGTTCCTGCATTTTTTACAGAAAAAAGGTTGGATGGGTTGTTCGCCCAAAACAAAAGACTGGATAGATGGCGAACCACGATTTATGCAACAATTGTTTGAGGATTTTTCTAAACCCGAAAAATTTCAAAGTCAGTGCCTTACACATTTGTTTTTTGAAACACTTAACACCAAAAGACCTAATGATACTTTTGAAGTAAAAGGATTAAACGGCAAACTGAATGGTTCACGAGTGCCTTATTTGAATGGCGGTTTATTTGAACCTGAAAAAAACAAAGCTACTTTATCAATTGATTTTCCAGCCGACTATTTTAAAGAATTGTTGGAATTCTTTGAGCAATACAATTTTACTATTGACGAAAATAGTCCAGACGACCACGAAGTAGGAATTGATCCTGAAATGCTTGGGCATATTTTTGAAAACCTACTGGAAGACAACCGAGACAAAGGAGCATTTTATACGCCTAAAGAAATTGTGCAGTATATGTGCAAGGAAAGTTTGATTCAGTATTTGCTTAACACTTTCCAAGAGCAAAAAGACATTGAACAGTTTATTCGCTTTCATACCGTTACGCCTTTATTGGCTGAAAAAGAAAATGCCGTTTTGCTCAATCAAAAACTGGACGATATTAAAGTTTGTGACCCTGCAATTGGTTCAGGTGCTTTCCCGATTGGAATGTTACAAGAGATTTTTGAAGCCAAACGCTTTATTTATCCATACTTAAAAACCAACAAAGATTTTAAACCTGCGGATGTAAAAAAGAACATCATCCAACATTCAATATACGGAGTGGATTTGGAAAAAGGTGCTGTGGACATTGCTCAATTGCGTTTTTGGCTTTCTTTGGTAGTAGATGAACTCAACCCACACCCATTGCCCAACTTGGATTATAAGATTATGCAGGGCAATAGTTTGTTGGAAAAATTTGAAGGGATTGATTTGAGCCAAATGGGCAAAACTAAAAGTGATGTTAGAATTGCCGAACCTGAAAGAGATTTGTTTGGAAACTTAAAAGAAGACCAAATGAAAATCACGTTTTCGCAATCGGATACAACCCAAAAAATACAAGACCTGATTAAAACATTTTTCACGATTGAAGTAAGCGAAAAGAAAAATGAAATACGTGCAGAGATAAATAAATTAGTACTTCAGCACATAGAGTACAACCTAGAATTGCGAGAAAACCAATTGCACCGCTGGATAAACGAAGCAGGAAATACCGAGAATTTAAAAACCGCAGGAAAGAAAAAATACGATGGCTATGTGAGTGATTTAAACAAATTGAAAGGCACCAAAACCCAACTTCTCAAAATACAAGAAACAGACGAACGACCTTATTTCTTGTGGCATTTGTATTTTATGGATGTATTTGAACAAGGCGGTTTTGATGTAATGATAGGCAACCCGCCTTATATACAATTGCAAAAAATGGGCAAGGAAACCGACATCCTTCAAGATGCAGGTTTTGAAACCTTTGCCAGAACAGGAGATATTTATTGTTTGTTTTATGAAAAGGGAATTGATTTGCTGAAAAGGAATGAAGGTGTGCTTTCTTACATTACTTCAAACACTTGGATGCGAACCAAATTTGGCGAAAGTCTGAGAGATTATTTTACAAGTAAATGCAATCCTGAAATTTTATTAAATTTTGAAGACACACAAATCTTTCCTTCTGCAACTGTAGAAGTAAATATCTTGATTGCAAAGCGTGAAAGTTGGAACAAAAAATTGGAAGCCGTTGCAGTAAAAGGTGACTACAAGGTTGGTACTGCTATCAACGATTATCTAAATAAAAATGGCATTTTATTGAACGATTTATCCAAAGAAAGTTGGGTAATACTTTCAAAATCGGACTACGAAATAAAAAACAAAATTGCTGCAACAGGTACTCAGTTAAAAGATTGGAAAATAGAGTTCAATAGAGGCTTCCTTACAGGACTAAATGACGCATTTTTTATTTCAGATGAGCAGAAAAACACATTTATCAAAAGAGATTCAAAAAGTGCTGAGATAATAAAGCCACTTTTAAGAGGTCGTGAAATAAAGAAATATGGATATTCTTTTAATGATAATTACGTTCTATTTCCACATAACGGAACTAAAGATAAAGCACGAATTCTAGTAGAGGAAGATTATCCCGCAATATATGAACATCTACTAAAATTTAGAGATATAGAATCTGAATTAGTCAAACCAAATAATAAAGGTGAAATTCAAACTTTAGTGGCAAGGTCTGATCAAGGCGACCACTGGACAAATTTGAGGAATTGTGCATACATAGATGCTTTTGAGAGTGAAAAACTTGTTTGGCTTTCTATTTCAGACAAACCTGCTTTTGCATTTGATAACAAAGGAATGCACGTAACTGCACCTGCTTACATAATGACAAGTCATTGTAATAAGTATTTGATGACGGTTTTAAATTCCAAAACAATGGAATGGTATTTAGATAAAGTTTCATCTTCAACAGGAGTTGGAACCAACCAATGGTCTAAAATATTTGTGGAGCAATTGCCAATTCCTGAATTGGAAGAAACGGAAAGAAACCCTTACGAAAAAATTGCAGAATATCTCATTTACCTAAACGACCCGAAGCAAGCTCCTGCTTTAGAAAAAGTAAGTAATGAAGCGGTAAGCCAAGTGTTTGAAGATTTGGTCAATATGATGGTTTACGAACTCTATTTTGAGGAAGAAATGAAAGCCAAGGAAATAGATGTATTGCAATTTGTAACCGAAAAAGCATTTCCAGACATTACCCAAGCAGAAGATAAAAAAGCCATCGTCCAAAAAGTATATTACGAGTTGCAACAAAAAGACAACCCCATTCGCAATCGTATTTTGGTAGCAAGCAGCCGTAGTGAAACCATTGCAAGAATTAATGCAGCAACGAGTTAGAGATGAGATTACACGAATTACATATCAACAACTTTAAGTTTTTCCCAAAGCAAGACCCAAACAGTCCTTTGCTAAAAATTGATGGAAAAAACTTATTAGTTTACGGTGAAAACGGAAGTGGAAAGTCCACCATTTATTGGTCAATCTATACTTTGCTTGAAAGTGCTTTTAAAATAAACGAGTTTGATGTAGAAAAATACTTTCAAAAGGGAACTGAATTTGGTTTGGTAAACATTCACGCCAAAGCCAACCAGCCAGCTTTCATCAAAATGGTTTTGAAAGACAATGCAGGAAATCCGATTGAATATTATGTTGACGGAAATTTACACAGCATTGTCGCCAATATGAGAAACTCAGCCATTCGTGAAAGCGGTATGGCAAGTGATTTCATCAATTACAGAGTAATTTTTAGGCTTCATAATCTCAAACATTCCAAAGAAAACAATCTGTTTGGTTGGTTTGAAGATGAAATATTTCCCTACATACTTATTGCCAGTATCAATAGCACCAAAAGTGTTGGTGATGTATTGAAAAATTTAAAACTCGGCCCTGCCAAAGTCAAAGACTTTGATGAAATTGATAAAATGATTTTTCCAAATGCTGCAATGCAACACCACGCAGAAGAAGCAGTAAGAAAGGATTTTAAAAAATTTCAGAAATACGAAAAAGAAGTAAAAAAGTGGAACACGAAACTGAAAGCATATTTGCAAGGCATAACGACTAGAGCCAATCAAATACTTACCCAAGACTTTCAACAGAATTTTGAAATTAAGCTAGATTACACTTTTTCAAAAATCAATGTTACCGAAAGTGCATTAGGCTGGGAAGACCCAATTATTGAATTGAAAATTCCTGTTTACAACGGAAAACGCAATGCAGTAAAACGTCCACACACCTTTTTAAATGAAGCCAAATGGACAAGTATTGGGCTATCGATTCGACTTGCTATTATAGAAGATTGGACAAACAGACCAGCAACCGCACAACTCAAAGCCTTGGTAATTGATGATATGCTTTTGAGTTTGGATATGAGCAACAGAGATATTGTACTAAATATTTTACTCGACAGATACGTGAACGATTATCAATTGATAATGCTGACACACGATAGGTCATTTTATGAATTTGCTAAACGTAAAATTGATATAAAAGCAAAAAGTACAGAATGGATCTGTCTTGAAATGTTTGAGGATTTACTTTCAAAAACTCCACGTCCGTATTTTAAGCCACTTAAAACAAGTTTACAAACTGCCAAAGATTATTTTAACCAACACGATTACCCTGCTTGTGGAATTTATTTGCGAAAAAGGTTTGAGGAATTACTAAAGAATTTACTTCCAGCAAAATATCGGAAAGAACCTTCCAGAGATGATGTAAATGTATTAGTTGACAGAAACCTAAACGACTTAATTAATGCTTTAAAACCTTATTGCGTTGAAGAAAATATAGACTATACAGACTTAGCCGAATTAAAAACTTACAAAGACGCTATACTGAATCCATTGGCACATAATGACATTGACGCACCATTTTACAGGAGAGAACTTAGTGTTTTGATAGAAATTTTAGAAAAGTTAGAAAAGATAAAACGTGGAAGAGTTGTTCATCCACCAAATCGAAACTTAAATTTCGTTCTAAATAAACCAGACGGAACGTATTTTTCTGTGAGAATGAAATCAAAGGAAAATATTGTTTTAGTAGAGGAAAACACAAAAGCACCAAGAGTTTCAAATTTCTCCAAGTGTAAAGTATCAGGTACAGACAACAACGGAACTGTAGTAACTCTTGAAGAAAACTTTGACACATTAAAAGAAGTGTACGAAGAAATGTGTGCCAGATACGGGATTGCACCTATTCAAGACTTATCAAGAGTTTTCAATTATGAAGGTGTGACATTTGACCAAAAACTAATTGACCTAGGAATATGATGCCAACGCTTCACAGCCACACACATTGCCAAGCCGCACCAGCCAACGCTACAACCCAAGCTTGGCAAAGAGTGTGTCTGTCCAACCGCACCACCAAAACGACCGACAAACCAACGAACGAAGAAGAACACCGAACCGATAACAGCGGTTTTGCAAAAAAGCGGGTTCAGTGGTTAATTGAACATTCTACCTCGCATCAACTTTTGTGGTATGTTGACAGTTTAGTGCTCCGAAATCCGCTTCTTCGCAAAGCCGCAAAACGTTATGTGCGATTTTGGAGAAAAAAATTGCGGTGGAAATTACACTTGTAAAAAATTGCTTTTAGAAATTGGAAAAAGTAATAGTCAAAAATGTGTTTGTCGAAAAATCTAAGTTGTGCTTTTCTGTTTCTCATTCAAGATTTTCTAAATAGAGAATTCTCAAGCGCGAAACTAAATACTTGTGTTTGGCTTGACTCAAAAAACTTGAGCTCGCTTCTACTCGATTTTGTCTAAAATTGTTTTGAAGCGAAATGCAAAAAAAATAGTTCAAGTTTCTGGTTTTTAATTAAAGTTTTTCATGATAGACAAAACTCTGAAAAGTAGTTGTTGCAAATTGGAATAGACTCAAATTGTTTACTCGCGAAACAAAATGGAAAAAACCGCACATAACAGCGTGCAAAACTCATTGCTAAGTTTCGGTAAGTTGTGCGCTTTTTTTACTATTTTCGTTTTGTGCTAGTGGAGAAAACTCGGTCGCCAAGCCGCAACGAGTTCTGCTCGCAAACCGTTATGCGTCATGCTTAAAAAAACCGGCAGAATTCAAGAACCTAATGCAAGAGATGAACAGTAACAAATACAATATTTGCAATATGACCAAAATAAAATTCTGCTTTACTTTCCTTTTTCTCTTTTTCGTTGGACATACAAACGCACAGCAAACTCGTATTAAAAGTTTGAAACATCAACTGACAGCAGAAAAAGCAGACAGCGTAAAACTGCAAATCTTATGGGAGATAAGCAACTTGTATGGTTATGTGAGCAATGATTCAAAGGTGTATTATGCACAGCAAGCGGTGTTGCTAAGTATCAAAAACAGAAACATTTTTCCTGTTGGCACTGAAGCAGAAGCGTTATCAATCCTTGCTAGTTCATTATGGTGGGCTGGAAATTATCCCGATGCTAAGGAAACATATTTTAAAGCATTGAAAATAGCGGAACCACTTGCCGACACTATACAAATAGGACATATTTACAACGGCATAGCAATGGTAGAAAGAAATGCAGGCAATTATCGTGACGCAATAACCTATTATACTAAAGCTGAAAATTTAACTAAGAATATTCCCGATAACGATGTATTATATGCACTTTTGGTTGACAAGGGAAAATGCTATGAACAACTCGGTATTCTTGATTCTGCTTATACCTATGTCCAGGAATGTCTTGCTATGAATTTCAGAAAATTTAAAGGCAAAAATGTTAATGGCGGAGGAGTTCATTCAGCAATGGGTATTATTTATTCCAAGATGGGGAAAGAACAACTGGCAGTTGAATTTTTCAGACAATCGTTTCAATTGAGTTCAGAAGTAAATAATATCAGGTTACTTGCCCGTGGCTATTGCGAATTTGCCGAACATTTTGACCGCTTTCATCAACAGGACTCAGCAATTTACTACGCCAAAAAAGGTTTTTTGATTGACAAACAATTTAATTTACTTGTTCAGCAATTGCAAGCCAGCACCTTATTGACAAAACTTTACAAACAAGAAAATAAAATTGACAGTGCATTCAAGTATCAGCAACTTATGATTGATATAAGGGAACGAGTTTTCAGCAATGAAAAAATTAACCGCTTGCAAGCACTTGAGTTTAAGGAACAAATAAGACAGCAAGAGTTAGCATCTGAAAAAGCAAATTCCGAAGAAGAACGAAAACAAAATATTCAGTATGCCTTGATTGCAATAGGACTTGTTACTCTTATAATCTTGTTTCTGTTTCTTAGCCGAAGTTTTATAACCAACACCAAACTGATTTCTTTTTTTGGAGTAATTGCATTATTACTTGTTTTTGAATTTCTCAATCTATTACTGCATCCATTCTTAGAAAGAATTACTCATCACTCACCTGTATTAATGTTGCTTGCGTTAGTTTGTATCGGATCTTTTCTTGTGCCCTTACACCACAAATTAGAAAAGTGGACCACAGTAAAACTGGTGGAAAAAAATAAGGAGACAAGATTGGCAAATGCAAAGAAGACGATTGAAAAGTTAGAAGTAAAACCTGCTCAGACAGAAAACGAGAATACGAATGTATAATGAACTTCTAATAAACATTTATGCGTACTTCGGGCAGAAGAACTCCGAACGAGCAGTAGCACGAACGCATAACAAATGCTAAAACTCATGGCTAGTTTTCCTTAAATTGTTCGTTTATTTTCCTATTTTCGTTTTGCGGTAATGGAAAAAACTCGGTCGCCAAGCCGCCACGAGTTCTAGCATCGAACGTTAGCTATAATTGCTGTGAGCGCGCGAATAAATAGTGTTTCCTGAAAATATTT
>ERZ724516.1922-NODE-1922-length-11871-cov-3.559919_pt1 | contig 11871 bp, 12 predicted proteins | sample MGYA00376049_ERZ724516 | MGnify/ENA primary metagenome ERZ724516 (study PRJEB28724, sample SAMN07190886) | activated sludge metagenome | isolation source: activated sludge of sewage treatment plant in Hong Hong | place: USA: Christiansburg, Virginia | collected... | reverse complement strand
CGCCACCTTTTACGATTCCTTTTAAAGAATCTGGTAAGTCGTTCATGTTTTTAGCGATGTCGTCGTTTGCAATTACTTTACAAGCTCTTTCTAATAAACGAGAGTGTAAGTAGAAAACGTCTCCAGGATATGCCTCACGTCCCGGTGGTCTTCTTAATAAAAGAGAAACCTCACGGTAAGCCACAGCTTGTTTTGATAAATCATCATAAATAATCAAAGCTGGACGACCAGAATCTCTGAAATATTCCCCAATTGCAGCACCTGCCATCGGAGCATATACTTGCATTGGTGCTGGATCAGAAGCATTAGCTGCAACAATAACTGTATAAGCCATTGCACCTTTTTCTTCCAACATTTTTGCGATTCCTGCTACCGTTGACGCTTTTTGTCCAATGGCAACATAGATACAAAATACAGGTTTTCCTGCATCGTAAAATTCTTTTTGATTTAAGATAGTATCGATACAAACAGTTGATTTACCTGTTTGACGGTCACCAATAACTAACTCACGTTGTCCACGACCTACTGGAATCATTGCATCTACTGCTTTGATACCTGTTTGTAATGGCTCGGTAACTGGCTGACGGAAGATAACTCCAGGAGCTTTTCTTTCTAACGGCATTTCGAATAATTCACCTGTAATTGGACCTTTACCATCAATTGGTTGACCCAAAGTGTTTACTACACGACCTACAATTCCTTCTCCTGTTTTAAGAGAGGCAATACGTTGTGTTCTTTTTACAGTTGAACCTTCTTTGATTCCTGTAGATGGTCCTAAAAGTACTACCCCAACATTGTCTTCTTCAAGATTCAATACAATCGCCTCAAGACCATTGTCAAATTCTACAAGTTCACCATATTGAACATTAGAAAGTCCGTAAACACGAGCAATTCCATCTCCTACATTTAGTACTGATCCAACTTCTTCAAGTGTAGCTCCAGATTCGAATCCTTCTACTTGTTTTCTTAATATTGCTGAAATTTCAGCAGGTTTAATTTCCGCCATAATTATTTATAAATAACTAGTTATTCAATTCTCTTTTTAAAACTTGTAATCTGTTTGCAACAGAACCATTGTATTGTTTGTCGCCTATTCTTAAAATAAATCCTCCAATGATAGATGGATCTATTGTGTTTTCAATTGTGATTTTCTTGTCTGAAAATGTTGCAATTTTAGCCGAAACTTTAGCTTCTAATGCTGCATCCATAGCAATTGCTGTTGTAACTTTTGCCACTTCAACACCATTCATAATATCAAACAATTTGTTGTATTCTAATGCAATAGTATCCAGAATTTCAAATCTTTTATTCTCCTTTAATAAACGGAAAAGACTTTTTGTTACTGCATTGGCATTGGCAAAAACTTCCAAAAGCGCATTTTCTTTTTGATCTACATTAATAGTTGGGCTTTGAATAAAAGTATTCAATTCTGCATTTGTATTAATAGTAGAAGTAATCAATGCCATATCAGCACTAACTTGAGTAGCTACTTTCTTGGAGTCTGCGATTTCCAAAATGGCTTTTGCGTAACGAATTGCTGCTCTTGTACCTGACATATTAGCTTAATTTTGCGTCGCCTAACATTTTTTCTACTAATTTTACTTGAGTAGTTTTGTTAGATAATTCTTCTTGTAATAATTTCTCAGCAATCTCTATAGATAAAGTCGAAACTTGAAGTTTCAATTCGGCCATAGCTGTATTTTTTTCGCTTTCGATAGCCGCTTTTGCTTGTTCGATCATTTTTTGACCTTGAACTTGCGCTTCGTTTTTAGCGTCGGCAACCATTTTTTCTTTGATTTCACGAGCATCTTTCAACATAGCATCACGTTCTAATCTTGCTTCTTGCAAAATGCGTTGGTTGTCTGCTTGAAGATTTTGCATTTCTTTTCTAGCATTGTCAGCAGAAAGTAAAGCATTTTTGATTCCTTCTTCTCTTTCGTTAACGGCATCCAAAATAGGTTTCCAAGCAAATTTTTTCAATAAGATAATTAATCCTATGAAAATAATGGAGTTCCAAAAAAACAATCCAAACCCGAAATCTTCCCACAATTTTTCCATCTTAATTTAAGTATAATTTATATTGTAACAATGTGTTTTTTTAAAATTAAAACAAAAGCTGCAACCAACCGTTACAGCTTTTTGTCTTTTTCTAGTTTACTGCAAACAAAGCTGCGAAACCAATACCTTCAATAAGCGCAGCTGCAATAAGCATAGCTGTTTGAATTTTTCCAGTAGCTTCTGGTTGACGAGCAATAGCGTCCATAGCAGAACCACCGATTCTACCAATACCAATACCTGCTCCAATAACTACTAATCCTGCTCCAATGATTTTAGGAATTTCCATAAAAATATGTATTAAAAATTAAACATTCTTTGTTAAGTTTATGGTTTGGGGTTTATGGTTTATCGTTGCAAAACAACAAACTCTAAACAACAAACAACAAACATTTTAATGATGAGCTTCTTCGTGATGATGCTCCTCTACTGCTGAACCGAAATACAAAGCGGCCAACATTGTGAAAATATAAGCTTGTAATGCTGCAACTAATATTTCGATTACTGAAATTATAAACGTTAATAGCAATGAAAACACACCCATACCTATATTATTAAAAATAAAAATTAAAGCAAGCAAACTCATCACTACGATGTGTCCTGCAATCATATTGGCATAAAGACGAATCATTAATGCAAAAGGTTTAATAAATATTCCCAATAACTCTATTGGTGCCAATATTATTTTCATTGGAACTGGCACACCTGGCATCCAGAAAATGTGTCCCCAATAATTTTTATTTGCTGTAAAAGTTGTAATAAGAAATGTAACAATTGCTAAACCAGCTGTAATTGTAATGTTTCCTGTAACATTGATTCCTAGTGGTGTTAATCCGAAAATATTTAGGAACCAAATAAAGAAGAATACGGTCAACAAGAAACTCATATAACGTTTGTAATGTTTCTCGCCAATGTTTGGAATGGCGATTTCGTCACGAACATACAAAACAATTGGTTCGAAAAAACGACCTGCTCCAGAAGCAATACTTGCATTTTTAGAATATGATTTTGCCAATCCAGAAAACAAGAAAAACATTAAAAGTGCAACAACCATCATTGTAAAAACACTTTTTGTTATAGAAAAATCTAAAACCTTTTCATTTGTCGGATGATGTGCATCACCAGTCATTGTTCCAGCAGCATCGGTTTTATAAATTTTTTCATCGTGACCTAATTTATAATAATTTCCGTTAGATTCAGCAACCGATTCTCCGTGATTGAATTTTGATGATGAAAATATTTGAACTCCATTATCATCCCATAATATAATAGGTAACGGAAAACCATAATGAATTCCTGCTTCTTCGTCTTCGAATAAAGAAAATTCATGAGCGTCAAGAACGTGGTGTGCTTTCTTCTCATCTATTTTTTCTTTAATTTCAGCAGTTTCGTCTCCAGCTTCATGTGTCGCTTGGTGTGCAACAGCTGTTTTTTCAGTGTGTGCTGGTGTGCTTTCCGTAGGTGAATTGGCAAAGCCAAATACTGGAAGACAGGCTATTAAAATCGCTATTATAAATTGAAGTGGTTTGTTTGAAATCACCATAACTGTTAATTAACTTTATTTTTAGTTTCCGAAATTGGGTGCAAAGGTACATTTTAAATTAATATGCCAAAAGCATTAAATAAAAAAAATGACTATTTTATCTTGTTATTGGCTTTTTATTGCTTAATGTTTAGGATTCTGACCGTTACAATGGTTTCTATGGTCAAAAACAAAGCAAAAATGATAAAAAAATCAATTTTTTCTGTTCTTACATTTGGGTTTCCTGAATTCAGGATGGGCGACAAAATAACATAGGACAAAGCCATTTTGATAAAAGTGACCAAAAGAAAAGTAAAACCCACATTATCGATGTTTTTTTCGTTTACCTTAATAAGTATAAGAATAATAAGCAACGAACAAACAAAGAAAAACCCATATACAACCTCTATTGGAAAATGAAAACCTTGAAGATTTGGATTGTTTTCGTTTAAGAAAAAAACCAATTTGTGTGCTAAATAAACCAGAATTGAAAGCAAAGTTACTTCCATTAAGGGTTGGTATTTTTTAAAATTCATTGCTATTTATGAAGATTTATTGATGTCTTTCAATTGCCGGTTGATGTTGTAAAAAGCAATGGCAACTCCCACCAATGTAAGGATTTTGACAAATATAGTATGTGTATTTGGGTATTTCTCGTCGAGCCAATTTCCTAAATAGGCAAACAGAAAAATAATGACTCCCATTTGAATCGGAATGTTGATAAGAGCCAACCATTTATTATTGGTTTGCTTCTTCGGGTTTTGATTGTCCGTCATTTGCCATCGTGATTTTTGAATTGGTTTTCATCATACAAGAAGCGCTAAAATCGGCACCGGGTTCTACGGATAATTTTCCGCAAATTACTTCGCCATAAATGCTGGCTTTATTTTTCACATTCAAAATTTCTAAAACTTGAATTTTACCTTTATATTTCCCTTCGATATCGGCGTTTTTACAAACAATGTCTCCTGTAACACTTCCTGCTGGGCCAATGACAATTTTACCTTTGGTCTGAAAATTTCCTGTCAATTCTCCGTCCAACCTAAAGTCGGCTTGGGAAATAATATCGCCTTTTATAATGGTTCCTTCAACAATTCTATTCGTTTTTCCCAAAAATTCCGTGTATGATTTTGTCTTTTTTTCAAACATAATTTACTGTTTTGGAGTTGTATTTGGACTATCATTGTCTTCCAACTTTGGCGTTCCTCCAGGAGGTCTTGTTCTGGAAGCTTTGCTTGGTGGTGGTGTCCCATTCGTTTGCTCTTTTTGGCCTTGAGTTTTAACATTGTCCACGGCAGGTTGAGGAACTACTGGATTCGGAACTGAGGGTTGAGCAGGCACTACAACCGTTTTTGGTGGCGACAAATATTCGGCCAAATTTTTCTTGATTTGAACCACTTTATAATTATCGCTCGAAATTACGATTGCTGGTTCTGTGATTTTAAATTTTTTATCTTCTTTCAAAATTGAAGCAACGTTTCTGGAATAGGCTTCTGATTTGATACCCTGAACGGTAATAAAGTTTTCTTTTTCGGTATAAATATCAAAAGTGTATGTCAGTCTTGTGAGGTTTTCTCCTGCAATGAATTTCTTAATTTTATCTACTATATTTTTGGTTGCTTTGTCGTCTTGTTGACCCACTTTATATAGTATTTTCCAATTTTTGGATTCGGCAGTGGTAAAATTCATTCTTTCCAATAAAGGAATTTGAGTGGTTAAAATTTCACGAGCATTTCTCCCTTCTTCGGTTGATGCATAATTATCGGCAACGAAGACCATTGCTTTTTTATAAGCTTCTAATCCTTTCAATTTTCCAATGGTATTGGCTTTTAGCAATTCGTATTTTGGCACAATTTCATCACCATAATATTGAATGATAAGACCGTCTATTTTTTCTAATATCAAAACAAATTGTTCTTCTTGATACGATTTATACCACTTATTATATTCAGCTTCTGTGGTTTCTGACTCAGTGACTGTATTAGGATTTTTGTTATTGATAATTTGTGCATAACGAGAATCCGGATATTGACTCGAAATTCTGTTTTTCATTTCTTCGGCCTTGGCAACATCTGTAATTTGATAAATTTTATACAAATTATACATCGAAGGCAATACCAGTTTTTCCTCTGGATTTTGCTGTAACAATTGCTCTAATTTGGTACTTGCCAATGAATATTCCTTGAATTTTTCTTTGTAAATCAAACCAAGTTGGTAGTAAGCAAAGTTTCGTTCTTTGGCAATACTGTCAATTTCTGTTTGTGTTTTAGGTAACATTCCGATATAAAAATCTGGTGTGTATTGAGGTGTTTCAACAACCATAACTTCTTCAGTTGTTTTATCATCATTGTTTTCGCCATCAGTGGCTACGTCAGTTCTTGTGGCTGGCATTCTCCAATTTCCTCCCAAAGCTCTGTTTCCAAATTTTTTCTTAAACTCTATTTTCCCAAAAGCCACCGTTGACTGATTATAAAAATAAAAAACATTTGAAGCGTCATTCGATGCAATGCCTGCTATCGAAGGTGGTGCAAGAGATTTTTTTGGAGGTGTTTTTCCGCCTTGTTGAGCTCCCGTTGCAGGATCATCTGACGAGGATAGATTGTTGATGTCAATATTTTTCTGAATTTCTTTTTGCTTTTCGGCCAAAAGTCGTTTCTCTTCATCCGACTTTTTTAACTTTACAATATAGTCTTCATAATAGGCAATTCTATTGGCATCGCTCATAGCAACCACATTCAAAATACTATCGTTGGTTTTTGCAATAGATTCAAATTCAATTACTTCGTCTAAATCTTTTCGAACTTTCTTGATGTGAATGTGTTCTCTAGTTTTAACATCCAATTTAACCAAAGTACTATCATAATACTTGGCTGCCGTGTAATAATCGGTGTTTTTAAAGTGCATATTCCCAAGATTCCTGTAATTAGAAGCAATTAAATAAGTATCGGTCGAATTTGATTTTAGGGAAGCATTATAAAATTCTTTGGCCAATTCTTGATCGTTACTTTTATCATAAAAAACACCCATTTCATAATAAATCGTTCCTAAAAACGGACGGTTTTCTCGATCGTCCACAAGCTTGTTGTATCTTTCTACAAAAGCATTAGCATCGCCGTTTTCAAAATCGAATAACTGAGCTCTTTTGGCGTAAGCCTGAATAACATATTCTCTATCGGCTTTTCGATTCATATCAATTACTTCTTGATAATAAATCAAAGCGGTATCTCGAATGCCTAATTCTTGATACAATTGCCCTAGAATAAAACGATAACGAGCCTTTTCAGCATTGATTTTAGTATTATTTTCGGCGATTTTCAATTTTACAATAGCGCTATCTTTCTCTTCTAAATTTAAAAAAGATTCGGCCAAAAGTGCATTGGCATCAGCCACAACTTGGGGTTTTAGTTTTTTCTCTTTTAGGAGTTTTGCAATGTTTTTGAGAACCTGAGCATCGTTTCCTAAACGCATATTGGTTTTTTCACGCCAGATTTTGGCAGAATTGATATTGCTGCTCGTAGGATATTTGTATAAAATATAATTGAAGGCTTCGAGTGCTGGAAAAAAGCGTTGGTCATAATAACGCGCTTTTCCTAAAAGCAGATAGGCTTCGTCTATTTGGTAGTTTTTTTCTTGACCATCAATATACATCGAGTGTTTTTGAATGGCTTTGGTAGCTTTGGCTTCGGCTGCTTCAAAATCGGGGTTTTTGGAATTTCCGTTGGGAGAATCATCCTCTTTCAATTGCATTCTTTCGATAGGCAATCGAGTCCAAAAATTGTCTTTATTGCTACTTTTTATACTTTCAACTCCTTTGTTTAATGCAATTTGACCATTATACAAAATGTTGTCTCTGGTGCTTAAAGCATGGGAATTTCTAGCTAAAAATGTGTCTTTCTTAGTAGAACAAGCTACCAAAAAAAGTATAAATAATGTAACGAAAGCGTGTTTAAATATCTTGGTTTTCAATGGGAAACAGTTTATCATTTAACTTTTAAAAGAGCATTTTAGTATAATGACTGGTAAAAATACGTTTCTTTTTGAAATATCGAAATTTAAACCGCAAAAAACGTTTCCAATTCCTGCAAGGTTTCTGCCGATGTTTGAATATCTTTCACGATTTCGCCTTTATTCAAAGCAACAATTCGACTACAAACCTCAACGGTATGTTGCAAATCGTGGCTGGAAACTAAAATGGTAACATCGGGATTTTGAGCCAATTCCTTGATTATTTTTTTCAATCGACTTACAGTTGTTGGGTCTAAATTGGCAAACGGTTCGTCCAAAATAATAACATCGGGATTGCCTATAAGTGTGGCGATGATTCCCACTTTCTTCTGATTTCCTTTGGATAAATCTCTTAGGTATTTTTTGTTTTTCAGGATTTCACCGTTAAAAAATTCTTCGTGTTTAGCCAATAAAGCGTCAATGTCGGCTTTGTTTTGACCGCGCAAATCGCCAATGAAATAGAAATATTCTTCGGGTGTGAGATAGCCAATCAAGAAACTTTCGTCGAGAAAAGAAGCGGTAAAAGGTTTCCAGTTTTCGCTAATATCTACCTGAACTTCGTTGTTAATAATATGCCCTGTTGTGGGTTGGATTAAATCCAATAACAAACTGAAAAAAGTTGTTTTTCCCGCGCCATTATTGCCCACAAGCCCAAAACTTTGTCCTTTTGGAATTTCTAAATGGTCTATTTTTAATACGGTGGTTCCGTTGTATGATTTTGAAAGGTTTTGTACGTTTATCATTTTTATATTTTTTTGATTTCTGTAGAGACACGATTAATCGCGTCTGTACGGATTACGATTTTTGTTTGTAAGCGTCGATGGTTTTGTATTTTTCGGTTTTATATACTTTTTCAATTTTAGAAAAAACAGCATCTCTAAAAGCAAAGCCCAAAACCCCTGCCATAGCAACAAAGGCAAGCCCTAAATTAAAATTCAATATTGTAGAACCAGCCCAATAAAGTACCAGAGGCAAAAATATTTTGGGTAACGAAAGTAACATTGTATTCACATTAAACGCTTTTTTATCGCCAAAAGCTCCTTTGGTGGATTCCAAATCAATTGGGGTTTTGGTAAATGCTCCACCAAGCAAAACCAAATGCGAATTGACACCAATATTATAAATCGCTCCAACGACGATCGTTAGATACACTTGCCAACCATAAATCAAATAAAATGAGGACAAAATGGTGGAAATGAATGTGGCAATAACAATAAGCCACCACTTTGAACTCAAGTATCCTTTATAGGAAATATTTTGTGACATCATCAGCGGATAATAGGAACTGTCCCAACTGGGTACAAATTGTCCGAACGTGAATAAAAATCCTCCCGAAACAAAAATCCCGGCAAAAATTCGCATTACTTCTGGTTGGTGTGAATTCTCTCTGAAAAAGATAAATCCATAAAACAAAAACAAAACACTCATTACAACGGTAGTTCTCGAACGTTTGTTCCGCTTAATGAGTTTGATGTCGTTCTTTAGAAAAGTTCCCAAAGTTCCAAATTGGTTCAACCAAGTCAAATCCTCGGTTTTAGCAATTTCGTGTTTTGTAGAAAGTCCTGCATCGAGATACAGATTGGTTTTTAGATAGTTATAAGTGTAATAATACAATCCTATTAAAACCGAAACTGGCAATAAAAATAGCCATTTGGTATGGAACAATCCATCAAAAAAACCAGATGTATAATCGGTAATGTTGAAAAAGTGATAGTATTGAAAACCCGCTATAATCAGCACGGTGGCTAAGAAAATAGTAAATACATTGTCTTTGTTGGTCAATATAATATTCAGGAAATTATTGCTGTACACCAAGGCGGCCATCGCCAAATGCCACAGTATCACACTCACAACATCGTAACCTTCGACCAATAAAACAATAGAAAAAGGAAGAAAGGAAAAAACGTGCAGAAAATTGAAAAAAGACAAAAGCGTTTTTCCTATCGAAAAGTTAACAATTGTAGGTCTTGTAAAGGGTAAGGCCAACAAAGGTCGAATATTCATCACAGGGATTTTCTGCAACAATAATCGAATGCCCAAATCCAATAAAAAATAATAAATCAAATATTTGTTTACGGTCTGCAACGGATCAAGGTGCATTTGCTTTAATGCATAAAAAGCACCAACTCCAGCCATTAAAAACATAAAAGTGTACAGAACGGCTACAAAACCCAAAATAATTTTCAGTGCCAAATTAGTTCCAAACGAAGCCGATCTTATAAAAGATTTCCATTCGAGATAAAGGAATTTTAGAATCATAATTGTATCATTTGATTTTCTATTAGTTGATAAATGTAGAAAAAAGTTACAAATTTTAAATAGAATATTCTGGATATGTTTTTGCAAGTTCTTCGGAAATTTTTTTGGGGATGATTTTAAGCAAAATATAATAAAACAATGCAACTAAAACCAAAAAAAATGAAGCTGGAAAAGAATACCAATTTCGCCAATTTTCATCTATTGAAATTAGCCCAAACAAATTAAAAATTAATGATGGAATAACCCAAAGACTAATATTATTTACATTATTTGTTGTTTCTTCAAAAAGCCATTTTTTGTCAGTTTGCAATGATTTTTGATGCTTTTTACGTTTCATTTTATACACATAAAACCATGAAATCAATAACCCAAAAGCACAACAAATAAAAAAAATTCTTTTAGGTTTTTCGAAAAAATTTATAGACAAATACACTCCATAAATTAGAGCTATTGTCAAAATAATCTTCGGCAACCTGAAAAATTCCTTATAATATTCCCAAATAAGTTTTCTGTACTTTTTGTCAAGAAACTTCTGTTTTTCTTCGACCACGTCCATAAAACCAAACACACCAAATTTCTGGAATTCTTTATTCAAAACTTCGTCGAAAGTTAGATTTGGGTTTTCTTGCCATTGCGTTTCAATGGCATTCGCTAAATGATCGACTAGTTCGGATTGCAAATCATACCATTCTACATAATGTTGGCGAGTGAAATTGTAAAGCTGGTCTATTTGTTGGGTGGTGAGTTTCATAGCAAATTAGGTGAATTTATATTGTTTTTTGATGTCGGAAACGACTTTGTTTGTTAAATATCTTCCCGTATTTACAAGCAAAAGTCCCAAAACCCATAAACAACAAAATGGTAGAAATTTCAAATGGTTTTCGTTAAAATTATCTTTGAAATTTTTTGCTAACATTATAGCTCCGTATGAAAATATTATTGCACTATTATTCATTGAATAAGCGGTTTCTATCGATAAAAATCGTTCCCCGTTTATCTTTCTGTATCGAAACCAATTCAAGATTGACAAAACAGAAGCTGCAAGCAAAATTCCAAATAGAATTTTAATGTATAATGAAATGTCCTCAAAATAAAAAGATATTCGATAAACCACAACCACCATCAAAATACTCAATACAATTTTAGGGAATTTCAAATATTCTCCAACCATTTTTAGTTGGCTCCGTTTGAATTCTTTTAGCAATACTTTAGTTCGTTCTTCTTCAATTTCTTTAAAATAGTTCCAGCCAAAACGTTGTTCTGCCCGATATTTCACTTGATGAAAAGTAAGTTCAAGGTCTTCGTTCCAAATTTCCTCCATAATTGAGACAAAATGATCCGTCAATTCCACTTGAAGTTCATACCATTTAATATCGAAAGATTGGATATAACTAGAAACATATCCTATTTGTGATGCTGTTAATTGTTTAGTTTCCATAACTTAATTTAAATTTTCTAACTGTAACGATAGAATGAACGACAAAAGCAAAAAGTAAAAACAATGTTATTCCTATGCTAATAGAATTTCCATAAAAACTACTATAAAATCCGTTGAAAAAAAGAGTGAAATAATAAATTGCCATAAGCACAGACGATGTGTTTTCCAGACACAAATAACGTTTCTTGAGAATTAAATAAGTATAGATTGTTTGAATAATCGTAATCCCTAAGATTCCGAAAAATATTCCATAATTGATTGTTTTTAAGTATTTTAAATCTCCGAAAAATGATAAAACTACAATCAAAAAAACTCCAAAAACCAGATTATAAGGTTTGAAAAGTGTTCTTGAAAAACCAACAATAGCTTCCTGAAAATATTTAAAGTTCTTATTGTTCCTTTTTAATAATTCTCTTTTGTTGAAAATCATAAAATCCTTGAAAGCATCGTAAAATTCAATATTATCTGATTGCATTTTTTCTTCAACTGCACTGGCAACATGATCAATCATTTCTGCACGAACATCAACAAAAATAACGTCTGCTCTTTGCAGATATTTATCAATAAATTGAATTTGCTCTTCGGTTAAAGT
>ERZ724516.1921-NODE-1921-length-11872-cov-7.220614_pt1 | contig 11872 bp, 12 predicted proteins | sample MGYA00376049_ERZ724516 | MGnify/ENA primary metagenome ERZ724516 (study PRJEB28724, sample SAMN07190886) | activated sludge metagenome | isolation source: activated sludge of sewage treatment plant in Hong Hong | place: USA: Christiansburg, Virginia | collected... | reverse complement strand
CTCTACCTGGTGCTCGGCATCTTCATCCCGCTGATCGTCACCAACTGCATCGTGCTGGCCCGGGTCGAAGCCTTCGCCGCCAAGAACCCGCCGCTGCAATCGACCTTCGACGGCATCTTCATGGGCGTCGGCATGCTGTGGACCCTGGCCCTGCTCGGCGCCATGCGCGAACTCCTGGGCAGCGGCACGCTGTTCGGCGGCATCGATATGGTCTTCCCGAGCCTGCAACCAATCCAGTTGCTGCCGGAGAGCTACCCCGGCTTTCTGCTCGCGCTGCTGCCCCCGGGCGCCTTCATCCTGCTTGGCTGCATGATCGCCTGGAAGAACTGGCTGGATGCCCGCGCCACCGCTCGCGCCCAGCACAAGCCGCCGCAGCAAGCCGCCGCCGGCGCCCACTGACACCAGCCACGCCCCTGGCGGGCCGAATACAGACACCCCCGTGCGTATCGAACAACTCCGCCAGACCCTGCGCAGCCATGGCGCCCTCGCCTGCCATGAGGAGCGCGTCCTGCGCGCCTGGACCGCCGCCCTGCCGCTCGCCAGCGGCGCCCGCCGCCAGCGCGCCGAGGACTATCTCCCGCGCCGCATACGCGAGTCCCTGCCGGCTCTGGAAGGCGATCTGAACGCCCTCGCCGGCGTCCGCTCAGCCCACACTGGCGAAGATGGCTCGGAACGCCTGCTGGTCGAACTGGCAGATGGCCAGACCGTCGAAAGCGTCCTGCTTCCGCGCGACGGGCTGTGCGTGTCGACCCAGGTCGGCTGCGCGGTCGGCTGCCTGTTCTGCATGACCGGCCGCGACGGCCTGCTGCGCCAGCTGGACAGTGCCGAGATCGTCGCCCAGGTGGTTCTCGGCCGTGCCAGGCGCAGCGTCAGGCGCGTCGTCTTCATGGGCATGGGGGAGCCGGCGCACAACCTCGACAACGTGCTCGAAGCCATCGACCTGCTCGGCACCGCCGGCGGCATCGGCCACAAGAACCTGGTCTTCTCGACGGTGGGCGACCACCGCGTTTTCCAGCGCCTGCCACAGCAGCGCGTCGTGCCGGCACTGGCCCTGTCTCTGCATTCGACCAACGCCGAACTGCGCGCCCGCCTGCTGCCCCGGGCGCCGCGCATCGATCCTGCCGAGCTGGTCGAACTCGGCGAGCGCTATGCGCGCACCACCGGCTACCCGATCCAGTATCAATGGACGCTTCTCGAAGGGGTCAACGACAGCGCCGAAGAAATGGACGGTATCGTCCGCCTGCTCACCGGCAAGTACGCGATCATGAACCTTATTCCCTACAACACCACTGAAGGCGAAGGCTTTCGCCGACCTTCGGCCGAACGGGCAATTGCTCTGACCAAGGGCTTGCACCAGCGGCGCATCCTGACCAAGCTGCGCAACTCGGCCGGGCAGGACATCGACGGCGGCTGCGGGCAGTTGCGGGCGCGGACGCAGCTTGAAGGCGAACCTGCGCGCCGGCGCTCGGTTAGAATCCCGCTGGCTGTCGTTTCCTGAAACCCGCCCCGTGAAAAAAGCCGATATCGCCCAGTTCTACGCCCGCCTGCGCGACGCCAACCCGGCGCCGGCGACCGAACTCGAATACGCGTCGCCCTTCCAGTTGCTGATCGCCGTCATTCTCTCTGCGCAGGCCACCGACGTCGGGGTCAACAAGGCGACGGCGCGCCTGTTTCCCGTCGCCCCCACGCCTCTGTCGATGCTGGCGCTGGGCGAGGAGGGCCTCACCGGTTACATCAAGACTATCGGCCTCTTTCGCACCAAGGCGAAGAACGTCATCGCCACCTGCCGCATGCTGGTCGAGCAGCATCGCGGACAGGTGCCCGAAGACCGCGCGGCGCTCGAAGCCCTGCCCGGCGTCGGGCGCAAGACGGCCAACGTCGTGCTCAACACGGCCTTCGACCACCCGACCATCGCCGTCGATACGCACATCTTCCGCCTCGGCAATCGTACCGGCCTGGCACCTTGCAAGACCGTCGAGGAGGTCGAAAAAAAGCTGCTGCGCGTGACACCCGACGAATTCAAGAAGGATGCGCACCACTGGTTGATCCTGCACGGTCGCTACGTGTGCAAGGCACGCAAGCCGGAATGCGGCCGCTGCGTCGTCGCCGACCTCTGCCGGTTCAAGGGCAAGGCCACATGAAGGTCGCCAGCAGCCTGGTCGGCGGCCGCGACCCGTCACCCGAACTGGCCGCCGAGGTCGTGCACAATGCGCTGCAGGCGGCGGGTGTCGAGCGCGCCGACAGCGTCCTGCTCTTCCTCAGCCGCGACTATGTGCGCCATGCCCAACCCGCCATCATTGCTGCAGCGCGTGCCGCCGGCACCACGCAGATCAGCGGCTGCACCGCCTATGGCTTGCTCAACGAACAGGGCTGGCTACTCGACCAGTCCGGCGCTGTGGCACTGGTCATCGCGCAGTCGCCCGCGCCGGCAACCGGCGACCGGCGCGAGCCGCTGCTCTCGTTCAGCGGCCACCATACGCTGCCCTACGACTGGCAGGCGCTGCCGGCACGCGCCGGCCTGCTCGATGCCGAGGCCGTGGCCTGGGCGCACGGCCGGCTGGCCGGCACGCCCGGGGCGGAGGTCCGCCTGCCGGGCATGCATGCCCGCCTCGCCAGTTCGCCGGGACTGCGCCTGCTTGGCCTGCCACTGACGGTCACTGCCACGACTGGCTACGATCTCCGCCAGTTGGGTGGCCTCGCCGCGGTCGACAGCCTGCAGCGCTGCCTGCCGGCGGAACTTCGCGACGACATGCCGCTGCACCACATCGTCGTTGTCCGTGCGCCGGATGTCCCCGCCGTGCCCATCCTCATGGCCAACGCCGACGGTTCGCTGACCCTGGCCGAGGCGCTGGAAGTCGGCGAACAGGTGCATTGGGCCATACGCCAGCCGCTGAGCGCCGAGCAGGACATGCGTGAAGCACTGCGGGCTGCGGTCAACCCCGAAAAAATACCGGATTTCGCCCTGATGTTTTCCTGCCTAGGCCGCGGCCCGCTGTTCTACGGCAACGATGACCGCGACCTGCTGGCTTTTCGCGAACAGTTCCCCGGCGTGCCGCTGATCGGCGCCTACGGTAGCGGGCAGATCGCCCCGGTCGGTCGGCACAATCGATTGTTCCAGAACACCGTCGTCACCCTGCTATTCGAAAGCACCCATGTTTAATCCGTCCCGCGAGCAGGTCCGCAGCTTCTTCTGCGATGCCTGGAAGAAACACCAGGCACGCCTGCCGCTGGTCGGCGCCGAAGTCACCGCCGCCGACATCGCCGCCCGCCACCCCGAGTATCACGCACTGCTTGCCGACAGCGCCGCTGCGCTGGAAAAGGAATGGACGCCGGAAGGCGGGCAGACCAACCCCTTCCTGCATCTCTCGCTGCACCTCGCCATCCACGAGCAGGTTAGCATCGACCAGCCACCGGGCATTCGCGCCGCCTACGAGTCACTCAGGGCGCGCATGGACCCGCACGATGCCGAACACATCCTGCTCGAATGCCTGGGCGAAACCATCTGGCGCGCCCAGCGCCAGGGCGGGCCGATGGACGCGCTGGCCTACGTCGATGCCGTGCGGCGCAAGGCCAGCCTGATCTGAAGCCGGCGCCGGCAGCCTTCAGGCACGCCGGCGAGCAGGGTCAGCGCGGCAGTCGGTAGCTGTCCTGCGTCATCAGGTCGACGCCACACTCCAACTGCTCGATCCAGTCGATGAACTTGTTCACGGCATCCTTGCCGACGAAACGGTTGCCGTGCTGCGGGACAATCTGCTCGATATCGAGCTGGCGCACCATGTTCGCCCAGTATTTGCAGATCTTGCCGGCCACGATGTAGCGCTTGTGGAAACCTTCCATGTACTGGATGTGGCTGGCGAAATCGGTGACCGGCTCGGATGCCTTGCCCGAAGTCACGATCGACGCGCCGAGGTCGCCGGAAAAGAGGATTTTCGAAACCGGATCGTAGAACTGGAAATTGCCTTCGGCATGCATGAAGTGCGCCGGCAGGGCCGCCACCCTGCACTGGCCGAGCTGGATCAACATGCCCGGGTCGGGGATGCCGATGATGCGCTCCGAAACATCCTTGCCGGTCGTGAAGTGCGGCACGAAGCGCGTCCACAGGCTGGAGATCATGACCTTACAGTGCGAGGCCACGAACCACTTGTTCACCGAGGCGATGATGTCGGGATCGGGGTGCGAGGCGAAGATGTAGTCGAGGTCCTTGGACGAGAAGTACTTCTGCATGTCCATCAGCAGCCCGGTGTAGGTCATGGTGCCGCCCGGATCGATCAGCGCCCCGTGGCCGTTGTCGACGATCAGGAATTGGTTGCACTGAACCGCCCCGGTGGTCTTTTCGTCGACCAGATCGTAAAACGCGTGGACGATGTGCCTGCCATCGTTGAATAGTTCGACTGCCATGATGTTCCCCCTAAAGAATTGTTCGCAGATTATCCGTCCGCCAGCTCATTACCGCCAGCGTGCGCTCCCTATTGCTCGTCCGCTGGCGGCGCTACCTTGATCACCTCTTCGAGCGAGGTCACGCCCTGCGCGACTTTCAAGGCGCCCGAGATGCGCAGCGGGCGCATGCCCTCACGGCTGGCCAGGTCGCGCAGCCGCGCCATTTCCGCATTGGGCCGGATCAGCTTGCGCATCTCCGGCGAGTTCAGCAGGATCTCGTAGATGCCGATGCGGCCGCTGTAGCCGGTCATCCGGCATTCGAGACAGCCGACCGCGTGATGCAGCTGCACCGGTTCGTTCGATTTCCACGGTGCGACCAGCGCCCGCCAGGCCGCTTTTTCGTCTTCGCTGATCGGCAGCGCCTTCTTGCAGTGCGGGCACAGTGTGCGCACCAGGCGCTGGGCCATGACGCCGAGCATGGTCGAGTTGATTAGGTAGGCCGGCATGCCGAGGTCGAGCATGCGGGTGATCGCCGACGGCGCATCGTTGGTATGCAGCGTGGACAGCACGAGGTGTCCGGTCAACGCCGCCTGAATGGCCATTTCGGCGGTTTCCAGGTCGCGGATCTCGCCGATCATGACGATGTCCGGATCCTGCCGCATCAGCGCCCGCACGCCGTCGGCAAAGCCGAGATCGATGTTGTGCTGGACCTGCATCTGGTTGAACGCCGACTCGACCATCTCGATCGGGTCCTCGATGGTGCACACATTGACTTCTGGCGTCGCCAGTTGCTTCAGCGTCGTATACAGCGTCGTCGTCTTGCCCGAACCTGTTGGGCCGGTGACCAGGATGATGCCGTTCGGCGTATGCGTCATCTGGTTCCAACGCGCCTCGTCGTCGCTAGAAAAACCGAGCGAGCGCAGGTCGCGGACCAGTACCTCGGGGTCGAAGATGCGCATCACCAGTTTTTCGCCGAAGGCGGTCGGCAACGTGGACAGGCGCAACTCGACCTCCTGCCCGGCGGGCGTCCGCGTCTTGATCCGGCCGTCCTGCGGGCGGCGCTTCTCGATCACGTCCATGCGCCCGAGAAGCTTGATGCGGCTGGTCATGGCGTTCATCACCGCCATCGGGATCTGGTACACCTGATGCAGCACGCCATCGATGCGAAAACGAACGATGCCGAGATTGCGGCGCGGCTCGATGTGGATGTCCGAAGCCCTCTGGTCGAAGGCGTACTGCCACAGCCAGTCGACGATATGGACGATGTGCTGGTCGTTGGCGTCGAACTGGCGGTTGCCCTTGCCGAGTTCGACCAGTTGCTCGAAGCTCGACAGCCCTGACGTCACCTCCCCCTTGGCCGCCGCCTTCTTGACCGACTTGGCGAGGTTGAAGAACTCGACGAGATAGCGCGAAATGTCGTCCGGATTCGCCAGTACGCGGCGGATGTCCTTGCGCAGGATGGGCTTCAGTTCTTCGACCCATTCACGGACGAACGGCTCGGCGGTGGCAATGACGATCTCGCGCGTCGAGACCTGAACCGGCAGGATGCTGAAACGCCCGGCATAGGCGCTGGACATGACCTCGGCGACACCGGTGAAGTCGATCTTGAGCGGATCGATGTGCAGGTAGTCGAGGCCGACCTTGCCGGCCAACCATTCGGTCAGCGCTTCCAGCGTCAGCAGGCGGACCGGGGTGCCCGGGGCGATCCATTTCTGGTCGGCGATCACCTTCAGCGGATGATCCTTGATACCGTGCATCCGTCGCTCGACCTTCAGGGACTCGGCGATATCGGCCGCGACCAGCCCGTCGGCGACCATCCACGCGAGCACTTCCGGCAGGGTCAGACGGTGCTCGTGACTGTTGATTTCGTTCATGCCGGGAAATATAGCATGTCATACGTAACGCTTTGTTGCTGGCGCCACGGCTGCTTGCACTCATTTACAATTGGCGCGGGCATGGACGGCCCAGGCGCCTAGAATGAGATCGAACCAACAACAAGGAGAAACACATGAAAACCCGTTTGATGATTATCGGCAGTGCGTTGATGGCATCCCTCTTCTGTCTGCCGGCAATGGCGCAAACCCCGCCCGGTCCCGGCATGGGTCCCGGCATGGGCATGGGTGGCATGGGTCCCGGCATGAACCAGCGCGCACCGCGTGACTGTGGTCAGGCGCCGAACCCGGAAGCCTGCAAGGCCCATCAGCAAGCCCGTGACCAGGCGCGTGCCGCGTGTCAGGACAAGGTGGGTCCGGATCGCAAGGCCTGCCTGAACGAGCAGATGCAGAACTTTGACTGCGCCAAGTCCGGCAACCCGCAGCTATGCGAAGCGCGCAAGAAGGTCTATCAGGAATGCAAGGGCCAGGCCGGCCCGGCCTTCCGCCAGTGCGTGCAGCAGAAGATGCCCGCACCTGACTGCACTGCGGCGACCGACCCGAAACGTTGCGAACTGAACCAGAAGGCGCGCGCAGCGTGCAAGGACAAGCTCGGCATGGACCACAAGACCTGCCTGCGCGAACAGTTCGGCGTCAAGTGATCAGCCGGGGCAGCCTGACGGTTGCTCCGTTTCTGCCCCTCCAGGCCGGTTGACCGCAACCGGCCTTTTCATTTGCCGGCGCCTGCCATTTGGAATATCTTTCTGCACAGGGCGCAGGCGTCGTCGGGATGCGTGCGTACCTTATCGCAGGGAGATTGCATGAACAGTATCCTGAAGACCCTCCTCGGCGCGCTGATGGCCGCTGCCCTGAGCCTCCCGGCAGTTGCCCAGACAGGCAAGGACCGGCAACTGGCGGAGACCATCTGTGGCGATCAGTCCGGCGCGGCATTCAAGACTTGCGTGAATCAGCAGATGCAGAGTTTCGATTGTGCGACGGCTGGCGACCGGGCACAGTGCGAGGCCCGCAAGCAGGTATCGCGGCAATGTGCAGGCAAGTTCGGCTGGGATTTCCGCCTGTGCGCTGAATGCAGCACGGCGACCGACCGCAATCGTTGCGAAATGAACCAAAAGGCCCTTGCGGCCTGCGTTGATAAAGTCGGCCCGGAGCACAAGAACTGCCTGCGCGAACAGTTCGGCGTCAAGTAAGCCGCGGGTTCGCCCAGGCCGCTTACGCGGAACCGCCGCGAGGAGTAGGATGAATCCATCCATTCACCACCCGGGAGCAATCATGCGCAAACTCATCCTGATCGCGACGGCGCTTTTCTGCACCGCGTTTTCCCTGCCGACGCTCGCCGAGAGCAAGGATCAGCAACGCGCCGAGATCCGCACCGCCAGCCAGGCCATCCTCAATAAACTCTACAAGGTACAACCCGCATCCCGCGGCGTGATCGCCAATGCTGCCGGCTACGGCGTGTTCAGCAATTTCGGCATGAAGATCTTCGTGGCGGGCGGCGGCACCGGGCACGGGATGGTCGTCGACAACGCGACGCGCAAGGAGACCTTCATGAAGATGGCCGAGGTACAGGCCGGCCTTGGCTTCAGCATCAAGAAGACCCAGGTCGTCTTCGTCTTTGAGAACGAGGGAGCGCTCAGGCAATTCGTCAGTTCGGGCTGGGAGTTCGGTGCCCAGGCGACCGCTGCCGCCAGCGACGGCAAGTCCGGGATGGCCTACCAGGGCGCTGCCTCGGTCTCGCCGGGCGTCTGGATGTACCAGCTGACCGACAAGGGCCTGGCCGCGGAGATCACCGCCAAGGGCACCAAGTACTACCGCAACGACGAACTCAACTGAGCGCTCCCGCCACGCACGGCGTCAGCGCCGACGTAGGGGCACGAGCAGAGCTGACAGGCCGTTGTGGTCGAGTTCGTGCATCAGCGCCAGCAGGCGGCCGATCTCGCTGGGCGGAAAGCCCTTGCGGGCGAACCAGTTGAGGTAGTTTCCCGGCAGGTCGGCGATGACCCTTCCCTTGTGCTTGCCATAGGGCATGACGCGGGTGACCAGCAGTTCCAGTTCGGCCGCGCCGGGAACGCCCGCCGCCATTCAGTCGGCGAGGAATGGGTAGTCGGTGTAACCCTTCTCCTCGCCCGTGTAGAGCTTGGTGTAGTCGGGCTGGTTGAGCGGCGCACCGCGCCGGAAGCGTTCGACCAGGTCGGGGTTGGCCAGCAGCGCACGACCGTAGGCGATGGCATCGGCCACCCCGCCTTCGACTGCCGCCTGGCCCGTCGCAAAATCGTAGCCGTTGTTGAGGATCAGATTTCCCTTGTAGATGGCGCGCAGGCGGGCATAGTCGAAGGGCAGCCATTGCTCGGCGGGCGCCCCGCCGGTGCCCTGCAGGATGTCGAGGAAGGCAAGGTCAAAGCGGTTGAGCTCGCCGACCACATACTCGAAAGTTTCCTGCGGATTCGCGTCGCTGATGTCGTTGAACGGCGTGACCGGCGACAGGCGCACGCCGACCCGTCCGTTGCCGATGGCCGCGCAGACGGCCGCGAGGACCTCGAGCAGCAGGCGCGCCCGGTTTTCCTTGCTGCCGCCATAGGCATCGCTGCGATTGTTGGTCGATGAACGCAGGAACTGGTCGAGCAGGTAGCCGTTGCCGGCATGGATTTCGACGCCGTCGAAACCCGCCGCCATCGCGTTCTTCGCCGCCTCCACGTAACTGGCGACGAGCGCCGGCAGCTCGGCAGTTTCCAGCGCACGCGGCGTCACGTATTCCTGCATGCCCTTCAGCGTCATCACCTGACCGGCCGGCCGCAGCGCCGACGGCGCCACCGGCGCGGCCCCGCCCGGCTGCAGGTCGGGATGGGATATCCGCCCGACGTGCCAGAGCTGGAGTGCGATCCGCCCGCCCGCCGCATGCACTGCGTCGGTGACCTTCTTCCAGCCGGCGACCTGCGCCGCCGTATGGATGCCCGGCGTGCGCGGATAGCCATGGCCCTCGGCGCAGATCGGCGAGGCCTCGGTCAGGATCAGGCCGGCCGAAGCGCGCTGGCGGTAATACTCGGCCACGAGTTCGGTCGGCACGTTGCCTTCGCCGGCACGGTTGCGGGTCAGCGACGACATCACGACCCGGTTGGACAATTCGATGGCGCCAAGGCGCAGCGGGGAAAACAGGTCGGTCATGGCAACTCCTTGGAGCGATTGGGGGTAGTTTGATTTCTGGCCTTCGGAGGCGGTTGACCGCACCCCGAAGGTTCACATCCGGCTTACTTGCCGGACAGCGCCATCATCAGGTCGTTGATGCGCTTGACGAAGCCGGCCGGGTCGTCGAGCTGGCCGCCTTCAGCGAGGGTGGCCTGTTCGAAGAGCAGGGCCGCCCAGTCGTCGAAGCGGCTTTCCTCGTACTTCAGGCGCATCACCGCCGGGTGCTGCGGGTTGATTTCGAGGATCGGCTTCGTCGCCGGCATGGGCTGGCCGGCGGCCTTCATCATCCGCGCCAGGTTGCCCGACGGATCGTGCTCGTCGGACACCAGGCAGGACGGCGAATCGGTGAGGCGGTAGGTGACGCGGACATCCTTCACCTTGTCGCCGAGCGAAGCCTTGACCTTTTCCAGCAGTTCCTTGTACTCGTCGGCCGCCTTCTCGGCTTCCTTCTTCTCTTCCTCGTCTTCCAGCTTGCCGAGGTCGAGGCCGCCCTTGGCGACGGATTGCAGCTGCTTGCCTTCGAACTCGGTCAGGTGGCCGGCGACCCATTCATCGACGCGATCCGAGAGAAGGAGGACTTCGATGCCCTTCTTGCGGAAGATTTCGAGGTGCGGGCTGTTCTTCGCCGCGTTGAAGGTTTCGGCGGTGACGAAGTAGATCTTCTCCTGGCCTTCCTTCATGCGGCCGATGTAGTCGGCCAGCGAGACGGTCTGCTCGGCGGTATCGTTGTGCGTGGACGCGAAGCGGATGAGGCCGGCGATCTTGTCCTTGTTGGCGAAATCCTCGCCGACGCCTTCCTTGAGCACCGAACCGAAGGCTTCCCAGAATTTCGCGTACTTCTCCTTGTCGTTCTCGGCGAGGTCTTCCAGCATGGACAGCACCTTGCGCGTGCAGCCGCTTCGGATGCCGTCGATGTCCTTGCTCTGTTGCAGGATTTCACGCGAGACGTTGAGCGGCAGGTCGGCGGAATCGACCACGCCGCGCACGAAGCGCATGTAGAGCGGCATCAGCTGCTCGGCGTCGTCCATGATGAAGACGCGGCGCACGTAGAGCTTGATGCCGTGGCGGGCATTGCGGTCCCACAGGTCGAACGGCGCACGCGACGGGATGTAGAGCAGCTGCGTGTATTCCTGCTTGCCCTCGACGCGGGCATGCGTCCAGCACAGCGGGTCTTCGAAATCGTGGGCGACGTGCTTGTAGAACTCCTTGTACTGCTCGTCGCTGATCTCCGACTTGCCTCGCACCCACAGCGCGCTGGCCTGGTTGACCGTCTCGTCCTCGTCGGTCATCACCTGCTCGCCGTCCTTCCAGTCTTCCTTCTTCATCACGATGGGCAGCGTGATGTGGTCGGAATACTTGCGGATGATCGACTTCAGCTTCCAGCCGCCGAGGAACTCGTCCTCGCCCTCGCGCAGGTGCAGCGTGACGTCGGTGCCGCGCGTCGGCTTGTCGACCATCTCGACGGTGTAGTCGCCCTCGCCGCCGGATTCCCAGCACACTGCCTGGCCGGCTTCGACGCCGGCACGGCGCGAGACCACCGTCACCTTGTCGGCGATGATGAAGGAGGAGTAGAAACCGACGCCGAACTGGCCGATCAGGTGCGCGTCCTTGGCCTGGTCGCCGGTCAGCGCCGAAAAGAATTCACGGGTGCCGGACTTGGCGATGGTACCGAGGTGGGCAACGGCTTCGTCGCGTGTGAGGCCGATGCCGTTGTCGGAAATGGTGATCGTGCGCGCTTCCTTGTCGAAGGAGACACGGATCTTCAGGTCGGAATCGTCGCCGTAGAGCGCGCCGTTGTTCAGCGCCTCGAAACGCAGCTTGTCGCAGGCGTCGGACGCGTTGGACACGAGCTCGCGCAGGAAAATCTCCTTGTTGCTGTACAAGGAGTGGATCATCAGGTGCAACAGTTGTTTTACTTCAGCCTGGAAACCCAGGGTTTCGCGGGTTTGCGCCGCGGTAGCAGACTCGGACATGCCAAAAACTCCCATTCAAAGGAAAAGGTGGAATGAGAGATGGGGACGCCCGTCCGGATTTCAAGTCACTCGATGGAGTCGTAGATCACTTCGATGATGTCGATCTCGCGGATGCCCAGCGGGCTCTGGAAACGCACGCTGTCGCCTGCTCGCGACTTGATCAGGGCGCGGGCCAGCGGCGAGATCCAGCTGATGCGCCCGCGCGCCACATCGGCCTCGTCGACGCCGACGATGGTGTAGGTGTTTTCGGCGCCGCCGGCATCGGCCACGGTGACCCGCGCACCGAAGAAGACCTGGTCGTTGTCGCCCTGGCGCAGCGGGTCTACAACTTCGGCAATGTCGAGGCGCTTGCTCAGGAAGCGGATGCGGCGGTCGATTTCGCGCAGGCGGCGCTTGCCGTAGATGTAGTCGCCGTTCTCTGAGCGGTCGCCGTTGGAAGCCGCCCAGGAA
>ERZ724516.1920-NODE-1920-length-11879-cov-9.335335_pt1 | contig 11879 bp, 8 predicted proteins | sample MGYA00376049_ERZ724516 | MGnify/ENA primary metagenome ERZ724516 (study PRJEB28724, sample SAMN07190886) | activated sludge metagenome | isolation source: activated sludge of sewage treatment plant in Hong Hong | place: USA: Christiansburg, Virginia | collected... | reverse complement strand
AAAAAGACATGGACTTCAAGAAACGCCAGCAGGAAACGTCGGAAAAAGCTGAAAAAGCCGAGAAAGAAAAGGCGGCAGCGGCGGAAAAACGCGACAACTGCGACCGCGCCCAGAAACAGCTCGTCCTACTGGAGTCGGGTCAACGGGTCGCCACGACGGGCGACAAAGGCGAACTGCAAGTCATGGAGGATGCCGAGCGGGAAAAAGAAATGGAACGGGCGCGGCGCTTCGTCAGCGAGTCTTGCAAATAAACAGCCTCGACTGAATCAGCCCTCGGCGTCGCTATCCCCGGCGCCTTTTTTCATGACCTTGCCTTCGGCCGCACGCTGCTTGCGCACCTCTTTTGGATCAGCGATCAACGGGCGGTAGATCTCGATGCGGTCGCGGTCACGCAGCACGGTATCCACTTTGGACAACTTGGCGAACACACCAAACTTGTTCTTTTTGAGATCAATTTCCGGGTGCTTGAGCAAGACCCCTGATGCTTCCAGCGCCTGCTGCAGCGTTGAACCTTGCGGTAACTTGACCTTGATCAGCAACTGTTTTTCTGGCAGTGCGTAACAGACTTCAATATTTAACATTTCATCAGCCATGATCGGCTCCATAGACCTGTGAAGCTCGTCGTACGAAAGCGTCGACGAAGGTATTGGCGATGTGATTGAACACCGGCCCAATCACTTTCTCGAACAGCTTGCTGGAAAATTCGTAGTGCAGCTTGAATTCAATTTTGCAGGCATTCTCGGCCAACGGTTTGAAGCACCACGACCCCTCCAGGCGGCGGAACGGGCCATCGACCAGACGAATCGACATTGACGTCGGATGCACCTTGTCATTCTGAGTAGTAAAGCAGGACTTCACGCTGTGGTAATTGATATGCAGCGTTGCCACCGTCTTGTGCTCATCGCGATATTTCACCTCGGTCTCACTGCACCAAGGTAGGAAGATCGGATAATCCTCGCAACGATCCACCAACGCGAACATGCGATCAGCAGATTGCTCAATAAGTACGGTTTTTTCGACCAGAGCCATGCGGCGTCAGCGTTCCTGTTTCCTGTAGAATCGCCAATTTTAATGGAACACCGGCAGCATGAGCATCACGGTCAATAAAAAAGCCTTTCACGACTACTTTGTCGAAGAAAAGTACGAGGCTGGTCTTGCCCTCCAGGGTTGGGAGGTCAAAGCCATTCGCGCCGGCCGGATGAATATCAAGGAATCCTACGTCATCATCAAAGGTGGCGAGATTTACCTGATCGGCATGCACATTACCCCACTGCTCGCCGCCTCGACGCATGTCAATCCTGATCCAACGCGTACGCGCAAGCTGTTGTTGCATGCCAACGAGATCATGAAACTGATTGGCAAGGTCGAACGCGCCGGTTACGCACTGATCCCGCTTGACCTGCATTACAAGGGCGGCCGCATAAAACTTGAGGTTGGCCTCGCCAAGGGCAAAAAACAACACGACAAGCGCGACGACGAGCAGGAAAAGGACTGGAAGCGTGAAAAAGAGCAAATCATGAAGGAAAAGCAGCGCTAATCCGCCATGGATGCCCTGCTCTACTGGGTTGGTCTCGTTGCAGTTGCCGTCAATGCCCTGACCGGGGTGCTTGATGCCGGGCGCAAACAAATGGACCTGATTGGCGCTGTACTGGTTGGTGTTGCCACCGCCCTGGGCGGCGGCACCATTCGTGACCTGCTACTTGATCGCAACGTGTTCTGGGTTGTCGATCAGACCTATTTGCTGGTGGCGCTCGTCGCTGGTCTGATGACCTTCTTTGCCGTACGCAAACTGCGTATTCCCCCGCGCCTGTTTCTGATCCCGGATGCCGTAGGTCTCGCCTTATTCACCATCATCGGTACTCAGGTTGCCCTGCAATGGCATGCCCCCTGGCTGGTCGCCAGCCTGATGGGTGTAACTACCGGCGTCGTTGGCGGCGTCTTGCGCGACATTCTGTGCAATGACGTGCCTCTGGTTTTTCTAAAGGGTGAGCTTTATGCCAGCGCCGCCTGGGTCGGCGCACTGGCGTTGATTGCCATGCAGGAAATCGGCATCTCCGGAATTATCAGTGCCTGGGTCGCGATGGCTGTCGTTTTGCTGTTACGCCTGCTGGCCATGCGCTACCACCTGACGCTCCCCGCCTTTCGCCAGCCCAACGCCTGAATACGGGCTTTTTTGTTGTGCCTGGCCGACACATTCGCGCTGGTGAGACTTAGAATGGGCTGCGAGTATCGTTGTTTCCCAGCGTTCCTCTTTGCGCGCAGAATCACCCACCTCTGATCGGTCCCTCTCTATGCAGATGCCAGACCAATCCCGCGTTACCATGGAACAACTTCGGATCGGGTTGTACGTCTTCCTTGACCTCACCTGGTTTGAACACCCCTTCCCTTTTGGTCATTTCAAAATCAAGACAGAAGAGCAGATCAGGATAATTCGTGGCTTGGGATTGAAAAGCGTCCGCTATGACCCGGTGCAGAGTGATAGCCCGCAACAGCAAAGTACCTCACAAAAGACATCTGAGCAGCCAGCGCAGAAAACCAGCGACATAATCTCGCAAGGATTGGCCGCCAAGCGCGCGCTCATAGAACGGATAAAAATACAGCGGGAGGCGGCAGCGCGTATTGAAAATGCCTTCATCGATACGGCAAAGACGGTCCGCGAGATCGACAAAAATATCTTTTCTCATCCGGCAGAAACCATCCAGCATGCAACGCAACTGGTAAAGCAGATTGCCGATTCGATCCTTTGTGCCCAAGAACTAGCGATTCATGTCATGGGCGACAAGATGGGTGGCGAAGAGTTGTACTTCCACTCCCTGAATGTGACCATGCTGTCGATGATGGTGGCCCGCGAGATTGGTCTGCCACAGCAGGCTGTTGGCGTGCTGGGCATTGGTGCGCTGTTTCACGACATTGGACACAAGGAAATCCCGAGCCGAATTCTTCTTAAAACAGAACCGCTGACCCCAGCGGAGCACCATCTTTACGAAATGCACTGCCAATATGGGGTTGAATTGGGCCAAAAACTCCAACTCGCCGCGCCGGTTCTGGCCATTATTCACGATCACCATGAGTTTTATGATGGCACGGGATACCCACGAAAACTCAAGGGTGAGGCTATCGGCTTGCTCGCCCGTATTGTGGCAATCAGCAACCATTACGACAAACTGTGCAATCCCTCCAATATTGCCGACGCACTGACGCCTCATGAGGCGCTGTCAACAATGTTTGCCAAACTGCGTAACAAATTTGATCCGAAGCTGTTACAGGTCTTTATCCACTGTCTTGGGGTTTATCCGCCGGGAACCATAGTGCAACTTTCCAATGGCGTGATTGGCATGGTTGCCACGGTCAACACAGCCAAGCCGATGAAACCCATGATCGTCATTTACGACGCAAATATTCCCAAGGACGAAGCAATTCTCGTCGATCTTCAGCGAGAAACCGATCTAAATGTCGCCAAAGCCATCAGACCGGCCCAAGTACCGATTGAAATCTACAACTATCTCAGTCCGCGCAAGCGGGTCAGCTATTACTTTGATCCTGCGCAGCAAGGACAGGAAAAGCCGGCACCATGAGCAGCCTTGAACAACTGATGCTCGATCATTGCCCGGAGATGATGTTTCTGGTCGAAACGAAGGATTTACGTATCCTGATGAGCAACCGGGCAGCCCGGCAAGCACTGGGTTACTCGGAAGATACGCTGATGGCGATGACTATCACCGAGATAGAAAGCTCGTTACAGGATGTCTTCTATTGGGAAGATGTTCGCAGCGGTCAGTATCAGGATATCGACAAACAAGAAGGTCTCTACCAGTGTGCTGACAACTCCATGTTGACGGTGATCAAAACTGTTCGCGTAGTTGACTATGACAATGCGTCCTTGCTGGTGGTCATGGCAAAAGATATCCGGGACGAACGCCAGGTTGAGGATGTGCTGGAGCGCACCTTGTCACAGTTGAGGGCGACACTGGAATCTACAGGCAATGGCATTCTGGTGATTGACTGGCAAGGATCTATTGCCAGCATGAACCGCCAGTTCAGTACCATGTGGAGCATCCCGGACGCATTATTGCTGGAGCGAAACGAAGCGGCAATTTTCGAGACCATGATTGCCCAAGTTGTTGACTCCGAGGCATGTCGCGCCCGCCTGCGTGCGGTTGTTGATCGTATCGAATCCGAAGAAACGTTCCAGCTCAAGGATGGCCGCGTTTTTGAATGTCGATCACGGCCACAGCATCTTGGCGAAAAAATTATTGGGCGGGTTTTCGGGTTTGACGACATCACTCAACGCACGCTTGCCGCAGCAGCACTGCGCGAGTCTCGCGACAACCTGGAGGAAAGAGTTCATGAGCGAACTCTGGACCTGCAGACAGCAAATTCCAATTTGCAGTCGGAGAAGCGGCATCAGGAAGAATTGATCAGGAAGCTTGAAGAAGCGCAAAACCAACTCCTGCAATCGGAAAAAATGGCCTCCATGGGGCAACTGGCAGCCGGGGTCGCGCACGAAATCAATAACCCGGTAGGTTTTGTCAATTCCAACCTTGGCACCCTGCAGCGCTATGTCAATAACCTGCTGCGACTGCTTGGCGCTTACGAGCAGCTCGAAGAATCACTAGGCGAAGATGCACTGCAAAACATCCGGCAACTGAAGAAGGAAATCGATACCACTTACCTGCGCGAAGATATCGGTGATTTGCTCACTGAATCTCTCGATGGACTGCAACGTGTCAAGCGGATAGTTCAGGATCTCAAGGATTTTTCCCACGTCGACAAGGCGGAACTGGAATGGGCCAATCTGGAAAACGGACTGGATAGCACCCTCAATGTTGTGTGGAACGAACTCAAGTACAAAGCCAAAGTGATCAAGGAATATGGCAATCCGCCACTTATCGAATGCCTCCCCTATCAGCTCAACCAGGTATTCATGAACTTGTTGATCAACGCGGCCCATGCGATTGAACAAACCGGCGAGATCACAATTCGCACCGGATATGACGCAAAAAATGTCTGGGTGGAAGTAGAGGATACCGGCAAGGGCATTCCCCCCGAGCACATCGACCGTATTTTCGAACCGTTTTTCACCACCAAACCCATCGGCAAAGGCACCGGACTTGGGCTGTCATTGTCCTACGGCATCGTCAACAAACATGGCGGGCACATTGAGGTGAAGAGCACCGTCGGGAAAGGTTCTCTCTTCAGGGTGGTGCTGCCCAACAACTCCGGCGCCAGCAACAAGGCAAGCTGAAAATGTCCTTGTCGCAATTTTCACTGAGTAGTCGTCTGTGGATGGTACTGGCCCTTGCCATGCTGCCATTGATCGGTTTGACCATTTACGATTACCGCCTGGCTCGCCAGGAGGCGTTGGTCAATATCGAGCACGATGCTCGACAAATGGTGAATAGCGCACAAATTGAAGAACGTTTTGCCTTGCGACAAGTCGGGCACATTCTTCGTACCATGGCTATTTCGGACAATTTAAAGAGTCTGAATCCCGAAGATTGCAGTGCACTAAGCCGCCGCCTGATTACTACCTTCGAAGACTTTTCAAATCTCGGGGCAGTCTGGCCGAATGGCGATGTTTTCTGCAGCGCAACACCGCTCAAGAGCAAAATTCAAGTTATTGACCGCGAATGGTTTCAAGAAGCACTGAAACATGACGGATTGACCAAGGGGCAATATCTGATCGGGAAGGTTTCCGGAAACCCCGGCATTACGTTTGGATACCCGCTGCGCGATAACGCGGGAAATTTGCGAGCCGTCCTCTTTGCATCCAGCAACATCGCGTGGTTTGATCGCCTGACGAAAAACCACCAACTATCAGACGGCTGGACATCCTTCCTGTTCTCGGCGGATGCGACGCCAGTTTCCCGCTATCCATATCCTGAGTTGTGGCGTGACAAGGCACTAAGTGAAGCCAGCCGTACCCAGCTACTTACTGCATTACGAGAACACAAGGACAGTGTCACCATGGTGGGGCTTGATGGCATCGAGCGGCTTTTTGCCTTGTCGCCAGTCAAAATTGCCAATGAGCAACTAATTATTGCCGTCGGAGCACCGCTTGAGGCAACGCTGGCGCCAGTCGAAAAAGAGTTTTGGACACGCTTGGCTCTACTTTTGGTGATTGCGCTGATCTCTGCCTTTCTGGCGCGGCTCTACCTTTACCGTCTGGTAGAAAAATGGATTGCAGACTTGAGTCGTGCCGCTGCAGATGTTGCCCAAGGCAACCTGATGGCAAGGGTTTCAACCCAGGGGGTTCCACGCGAACTCAATCTGCTGAATACCCACTTCAATGACATGGCGACAGCAGTGCTCCAACATGACAGCGAACTTACGGCAAACAATAAGGCAATTCAGGGCCTAAACGAGCAATTGGCGAAACAACTCGCTGAACTGACAATCACCCAGCAAAACCTGCAACGTCTCTCAACCGCCGTTGAACAAAGCCCGGCCAGCATTGTGATTACCGACGTTGATGCCAATATTATTTTCGTCAATGATTCTTTCATCCGGGCCAGCGGCTATAGCGCTGCCGAGGCCATCGGCCAGAATCCACGAATCCTGCAGTCAGGAGAGACGAGCAGAACAACCTACGAGTCGCTCTGGCCAACGCTCGTCCAGGGCAACGTATGGCGCGGTGAATTTTTAAACAAGCGCAAGGATGGGTCGCGTTATCTGGAACTAGCCAGTATTTCCCCGGTGCGCAACCCGGAAGGTGAAATCACCCATTACGTTGCGGTCAAGGAAGACATTACCGAACGGCGGAAAATAGAAGCCGAAATTGTGAGCTATCGCCAGCATCTCGAAGAGCTCGTCGAACGACGCACTTACGAACTGGCGGTTGCCAAGGACGAGGCAGAGGCGGCCAATCGTGCCAAGTCAGAGTTTTTGGCCAACATGAGCCACGAAATTCGTACCCCGATGAACGTCATCATCGGTCTCAATTACCTGCTCATGCAAAGCCAGTTGCAACCGGAGCAGCAACAAAAATTGATCAAGGTGTCAGCTGCGGCTGAGCATTTGCTGCAAATCATCAACGACATTCTTGATCTGTCGAAAATTGAAGCCGGCAAACTGCTTCTGGAACGCCAGGCTTTTTCGCCGCATCAAGTCATGTCCAGTGTCCTGAGCATGGTCCGTGATCAGGCGCTGGGTAAAGGACTGCGCATCGAGATAAACAGCGATGGCCTGCCGAGTGAGGTCTATGGCGACGCCACCCGCCTGCGCCAGATATTGCTTAACTTCACGAACAATGCCGTCAAATTCACCCAGTCCGGGTCGATTTCCCTGGGTGGCGAATTGTTGAACCGCGACGCAAACGAGATTGTTTGCCGTTTTTCGGTGACGGATACTGGCATTGGCATCAAGCCAGTCGATAGTGACCGCCTGTTCACTGCCTTCGAGCAACTGGACAGCTCGACAACAAGACATTTCGGCGGCACCGGCCTGGGTCTTGCCATTGCCCGTCACTTGGCGCAGTTGATGGGGGGTGAGGTTGGCGTAGAAAGTACGCCGGGGGTTGGCAGCTGCTTCTGGATTACCGCCCGCCTCGGCGCCGTGAGTGGTGAAACCTTGCTCGCCCCCGCCCCTCTTGAAACCACAAAGTCTGACAAGAAACTGCAAGGCCGCGTTTTGCTGGTTGAGGATGAAGCAATCAATCGGGAGATTGGCGAAGAACTGCTCTCGGCCATCGGTTTGCAGGTGGAAACGGCGGAAAATGGAAATGTTGCGGTCGACCGCGTAAAACGCTCAAAATTTGACCTGATCCTGATGGATATCCAGATGCCTGAACTCGACGGCCTGGAGGCCACACGGCAAATTCGCCGGCTATCCGGCGGCACGACGATTCCCATTGTGGCCCTCACCGCCAACGCCTTTACCACCGACAAGGAACGCTGTTTTGCAGCCGGCATGACGGACTTTTTGTCAAAGCCGGTCGAGCCGGATGAACTTTATGTCGTACTTGGCAAATATTTAAGCGCTGGAAAAACTGCTTGTACTCTCGCGCCGCTAGCGGCAACCTTGAAGGAGCCGATCGACCACGTTCAATTGATCGATGAATTGTCGATTCTGGCTGAGTTGATGAGCACCGGCAGTATCGATGCGGTTCAATACTTCAATCAGATGGAAAGCCGCTTGAAGCAGCTATGCCCCATTCAGTTTGTCCAGTTGCAATACGCTATCAACAAATTCGAATTTGAGAAGGGACTCCTTCTGATCGATGAAATACAAACCCGTATCGCTGAATAATTTGTCGAGAATACTCGCCAAACCCTTGCCGCCAAGGGTTTGGCGGGAGAAACTAGCACGTAAAGCAAATGCCTGTAACTCATAAAAAATGCTCGGGAGGCTGACGCATGACGCATCAGGATAGAGACAGGCCAATGTCCGCCAAACCCATTGTTCTGGCAGTTGATGATGTAGCAGATAACCTGACTGCCCTCGCTGAAATGGTTCGGGCGCTGGGTGTGGATGTACGCGTGGCGAACAACGGCCCTACCGCGCTACGCTATGCCCAGCTTGAACCACGCCCGGATTTGATCCTCCTTGATGTGATGATGCCCGGCATGGATGGTCATGAGGTATTGGCCAAACTTGGCGCCAATCCGGAAACACGCGACATTCCAGTGATTTTTGTCACTGCACTCGACAATCCGAGCGATGAAGAGGCTGGTCTCAATGAAGGGGCAGTCGACTACATCACCAAGCCGATCAAAGCAGCCGTTTTGCAAGCCCGTGTCCAGGCCCAGCTTGACCTGAAACAGGCCCGCGACCTGCTAAGAGGACAAAAAGCCTGGCTGGAACAGGAAGTCAGTCGCCGCGTTGCTGAAAACGTACAACTCGAAGCCCGCCTGCAGATTGCCTTGTCGGCCGCCGGTTTTGGAATATGGGAGCACGATTGCCTGAGCGGACGCAGCCTCTGGAACCCCTCCTTGTGTGAAATTTTTGGTCTGAGCGAGGGGCCGGCAACGATCGCTGAGTGCCTTGATCGGGTGCACCCGGAAGATCGCCTGAAATTTGAAGCCTGTCTCGCCAACTCCTTAGCCGAGAACAACGATCTACACGTTGAAGAATGCCGGATGCGGCACCATGATGGCCGCTGGATCTGGATCGAAGTCCGTGCTCGGGCGATACACTGTGACCCGCAAGGCAAGCCGGAACTCACGGTCGGCACCATGTCCGATGTGAGCCGCCGGATTGAGGCAGAAGCTGAACACCGCCTGACTTCCATCGTATTCGATGGTATTAGCGATGGCATTTGCATTACCAATCCCCAGGGCGAAATCCTGCTGACCAATGCGGCTTTTTCCAAAGTGACCGGCTATGCAGCGAGTGAAGCCCTCAATCAGACACCGCGCATACTCAAGTCGGGTATCCATAGCACCGCCTTTTACCAGAATATGTGGGACGCCATCAATCGCCAGGGCAACTGGCAAGGTGAAATCACCAATCGGCGCAAGGATGGCGAGCTGGTTACTGAATGGCTCAGCATTTCGGCGGTGCATGATGTCAACGGCCGTCTAAGCAATTATGTTGGCCTCTTCAGCGATCTTTCCGAGCGCCAGGAGGCCAACGAGCGGATCAACTATCTTTCAAGCTTTGATCCGCTAACCGACCTGCCCAACCGCAATCTTTTCGCTGACCGCCTGACGCAATCGCTGGCTAACGCCCGTCGCTTCAATCGCGAAACCGCCGTCATCCTGCTTGATCTTGACCGCTTTCGTTTTATCAACGACACCCTGGGCCCGCCGGTTGGCGATGAGCTTTTGATTGAAGTTTCCCGCCGCCTGAATTTACAGGTACGGGAAGGTGACACCATAGGTCGTCGCTCGGGCAACGAATTTGGCTTTGTCATGGCCAACCTCAGTCACGAGCGCGATGTCCTGGCGCTTGCCCAGCGCATGCTCGATGCCATCGCTGTGCCATTCACGATAGCCGGCCAGACCGTAGTAGTTACCGCCAGTATCGGCATCAGCGTCTCGCCGCGCAACGGTGAAGATGCCGACGCTATGCTCAAAACCGCTGATGCCGCCTTGCTGCGCGCCAAAAAAGGCGGACGCAATACGTTTCGTTTCTACTCACCGGAAATGGACGTTGACGCTGCCCGCCGCCTCGGTCTTGAAGCGGCACTGCGCGAAGCCCTGCAACGCAATGAACTAACGGTTTTTTATCAGCCGCAGGTCAGTCTTGATAGCGGCAACATGGTGGGCATGGAGGCGCTACTGCGCTGGAGAAATCCGCAATTTGGCGCTGTCTCGCCCGTCGAATTCATTCCGATTGCCGAAGAAACTGGACTGATTTTACCGATCGGCGAGTGGGTTTTGCGTACTGCCTGCCTGCAAACCCGTAAATGGCTTGATCTTGGACTCGCCAACCTGCGTGTTGCGGTCAACCTGTCGACACGCCAATTTTCTCAAGCCAATCTGGTCAACATCGTCCGTCATATCTTGCTTGAAACCGGTTTGCCTGCCGCCGCGCTGGAACTGGAGATCACCGAAAGTGCCTTCATCGACGATCTTGATCAGGCCATCACCCAATGCCATGCACTCAAAGGGCTTGGCACCAAGCTGTCACTCGATGATTTTGGCACCGGCTACTCCTCACTCTCCTATATCTCGCGTTTTCCCTTCGACAAGATCAAGATTGACCAAGGCTTCGTGCGCGACATCATCGAAAATCCGGTCAACGCGGCGATTGCCACCGCCGCCATTGTCATGGCTCGCAGCCTGAACGTTTCAGTACTGGCCGAAGGGGTCGAAACGGAAGCGCAGGCCAACTTCCTGCGCGGCAGACGCTGTGATGCGATGCAGGGCTACCTGTTCAGTCGTCCCATACCCGCCGAGGAATTCGAACTGCTATTGGCCGGCAACAAACGCATGATTGTGCCCGATACGCCACGTGACAGCGGCCAGACATTGTTGCTCGTCGACGATGAGCCGAACATTCTCGCCTCGCTATCACGCCTGCTCCGCCGCGAAGGTTTCCAGATTCTCACTGCGACCTCACCGGCAGAGGCATTTGAGCTTCTCGCCAAAAATAAGGTGCAAGTCATTCTTTCTGACCAGCGCATGCCGGAGATGTCAGGCACTGAGTTTTTTTCGCGCGTGCGCCAGTTGTATCCTGACACCATACGCATCCTCCTGACCGGCTACACGGATCTTGAATCGGTAACCGGCGCGATCAATCGCGGTGCGATCTACAAATTTTTGACCAAACCCTGGGATGACGACCAGTTGCGTGAGCAAATCCGTGAAGCCTTCCGCCTGTCCAAAGACATACAGTACCAAATGGTGCACCTGAAAAAGCATGATGAATAGTCCGCTACTTGCTTTTCTCTGGCTTTTCGTACTTGCCGCCATGCTCATTCTGGCCGGTGCCTGGAATGAATGGGGCTTTGCTGCCTTGTTGTTGTTAATCGTTGGTTTTGGCAACTGGCGCCTGATACGCGGCAATCAGCTGCTGCGTGACGCCGAGCAGCGATGTCGGGTGATTTTCGACTACGCCATGGTCGGTATGGCGACCACGTCACCAGACAAGGGCTGGCTGTCGGTCAACCCGGCCTTGTGTCGCATTCTGGGCTATGAGAGCGAGGAGTTGACTCGGAAGACCTGGACTGAGTTGACCCATCCGGATGATATCGCCGCCGATGTTGCCAATTTCAATGAAGTCATGCGCGGTGAGTCCGACGGCTATTCAATGGAGAAGCGCTTCATTCGCAAGGATGGTGCTATCGTCCATGCCTTTATTGCCGCCCGGGCGATCCGCAAACCCGATGGAAAGATCGATTTCTTTGTCGCCATCATTGAAGATGTCAGCAACTGGGTACTGGCTGAAAAGGAATGGGAAGCCTCGGTCAAAACCTTGCAGCGTTTCATCGACCA